>Ga0194119_10000461_pt1 | contig 78351 bp, 85 predicted proteins | sample TA2MahC100mmetaG_FD_148620 | JGI IMG/M metagenome (GOLD analysis project Ga0194119, IMG submission 148620) | Freshwater microbial communities from Lake Tanganyika, Tanzania - TA2015018 Mahale Deep Cast 100m | ecosystem: Environmental > Aquatic > Freshwater > Lake | place: Tanzania: Lake... | reverse complement strand
AGGCTCTGCACCGTTTCACCGCAGTGCCAGCGCAAGGATGGGCAGGCCCGGGCCTGCTTGAGCAGGGCCTCCAGCAGGAGTTGTTGTGGCACCAGGCGGCAGGGCTGCAGGGAGCCCATCGGCTCGGCCACCTCGAACAGGAGATGGCCTTCGACCCGCACCCGCCAACCCTCGAGGCTGCGCTGCGGCAGTTGCTGCAGCAGATCGAACAGACCCATGCGGGCCAGGGCTTCCTGCCCGCAGGGCATCAGGGCGTCGCCCCGAAATTGCCGGCTGAACTGCGCACTGGATTCGACCAGGTCGACCGAGCAGCCCGATCTGGCCAGTTGCAGAGCCAGGCTCAGGCCCGCTGGCCCGGCTCCGGCAACGATGAAGCGACTCACCCGTTGATTCAGTCGGCGCTCAGCAGGCGGACGCCACTGAAGAACAAGGAAATGCCGAACAGGGTGCCCACGGCCCAGAGGCTGTCAGTGGGCCACTCGGCCACCAGCAGACCCCCCAGAAGTGCGGTCACCAGACCATCGGCCAGCACGAGGCCCCGGGCCTCAGCCTGGCTGGCGGCCGCTGCGGCCAGCTCCATCACCCCTTCAAAGATCAGCAGCAGACCAACAAACAGGGTCAGGCTGATTTCGCTCTCCACTGGGTAGGCCACGACCCAGAGGCCCGCCACCAGATAGAAGATGCCTGAGAGGGCGCGGAAAATCTTGCCCTTACCGCCTTCGGCCTGGCCGATGCGCAGCAATTGGGTCACACCGGCCACCGCCGCAATCACCCCGATGCTCAAGGTGAGCGCCGTGGCTGAGATGAAGGGCAGAGCGATCGAGGCGGTACCCGCCAGAAAGAGCAACACGGCCGTGATCCGGCGCATGGTCTTGGGATCCACAGCCCAACAACAAAAAGCCTCCCAACCTTAGGAAGCTTTTGCCCAATCGCCTGAGCAGTTCTTAGGGTGCGACCAGTTCCATGCGATCAGCCTCCGCCCCATGGCCGCGATCTTCAGTGACAACAGCCTCACGATCGGTCGCACGCCCCTGGTTCAGCTCAACCGCATCAGTGACGGCTGCGGGGCGCGGGTGCTGGCCAAGATTGAAGGACGCAATCCCGCCTACTCGGTGAAATGCCGCATCGGGGCGGCGATGGTGGCGGCTGCGGAGCGTGATGGTCTGCTGGGCCCCGGCAAGGAACTGATCGAACCCACCAGCGGTAATACCGGCATTGCCCTGGCTTTTGTGGCGGCCAGCAAGGGGATCAAGCTCACCCTGACGATGCCGGAGACGATGAGCCTGGAGCGGCGCAAGCTGCTCACCGCGTTTGGGGCCCATCTCGAACTCACGGAAGGTCGCCTCGGCATGACCGGTGCGGTGAACCGGGCTAAAGAGATCGCCGCCAGCGATCCCGAGCGTTACGTGCTGCTGCAGCAGTTCGTGAATCCCGCCAATCCCCAGATCCACCACGACACCACCGGCCCTGAGATCTGGAACGACACCGATGGTCAGGTGGATGTGTTCGTGTCCGGCGTCGGCACTGGGGGAACCCTCACCGGGGTCAGCCGCTACATCAAGAACACCCTGGGCAAGCCTCTGCACACCGTGGCCGTTGAGCCGATCAACAGCCCAGTGATTAGCCAGACCCGAGCTGGTCAGGCCCTGCAGCCCGGCCCCCACAAGATTCAGGGAATCGGAGCCGGCTTCGTTCCCGGCAACCTCGATCTGGCGATGGTGGATGCCGTGGAGCAGGTGAGCGACGAGGAAGCTGTGGAGATGGCCCGTCGACTGGCCAAGGAAGAAGGCATCCTTGCCGGCATCAGCTGTGGTGCGGCGGCGGCGGCGGCTGTGCGTCTTGCGAAAGACCCCGCCCATGCGGGCAAGACGATTGTGGTGGTCTTGCCCGATTCCGGGGAGCGTTACCTCAGCTCGGTTCTGTTTGAAGGGATCTTCAACGAACGCGGTCTGCCGGTCTGATCCGACTGGTCCTCAATCGGCCATGGGGGTGACGCCCTGCAGCCGCTCGTTGAGCTGCATCGCCATCGATTGACGACCCACCGCCAACACCTTGAGGGTGTCTTCGTGCATCCGCAGTTGGGCGTCGGCCACCTGCATGCCGCGCACCAGTTCCTTCACCTCATCGGGCAGGGCGTTGAGGTCGTAGCGCTTGCCCTCGAAGGTGAGCACGGGAGGCTGTTGGGCGTCGGACTCGGTCATGGAGCGCTTAGGAGACCCGCTCAGATTACGGACCCTTCGGAGCTTCGTTCTGTGGGGAGTCCTGCGCCGGAGCGATCTGTTTCGGCAGCTCCCGCAGGGGCCGCTTGAAGAAGAACATCAGCAGTTGGCCCACCTGGGCGGTGGTGGTCATCTCCCAGCCTTCTTTCCCCAGAAGGTTGAGGAAATGCTGCAACTGCTCGGCGGGGTGTTTGGGGGCGGCCTTGGCCTTGGCCTGCTGCTCGGGTCCGTATTGCTGAGGGAATTCCCGGCTGATGAATTCCGGGCTGAGGGTGCCGCCCAGCTTTTCGCTGGCCACCTTGGGGTCCGGCGGTGAGGGTGGGTTGCTGCTGTCCACATTGATGTGGATCACCCGGTATTCCCACTGGGGCATCACCCGTGGCATCGCGCCCTGCAGGTTGGATCCAGCGGAGGCCTCGCTCATCCCCCCAAATTAGGCACCACGAATCAGTTGCCGCTCGCAGAGGTCGCGATAGCGACCGGGGCGGCTGATCAGCAGGTCGTGGTTGCCTTGATCGACGATCTGCCCGTTCTCGAGCACCAGGATCGAGTCGGCTTCCTGCACCGTGGAAAGGCGGTGGGCGATCACCAGCACCGTGCGCCCCTGCATGGCTTGATCGAGACCTCTCTGCACCGCCTCTTCCGATTCCGCATCCAGGGCACTGGTGGCCTCATCCAGCAGCAGAACAGCGGGGTTGCCGAGCACGGCTCGGGCAATGGCCAGCCGTTGCAGCTGTCCTCCGGAGAAGTTGCTGCCCCGCTCCTCCACCCGGGCGTCATAGCCACCGGGGAGGGCCTCGATGAAGCCATCGGCATTGGCCAGGCGTGCCGCCGCCTGGATCTGCTCGCGGCTGGCGGGACGCCCAAAGGCAATCGCCTCGGCCACCGTGCCGGAGAACACCGCGCTCTGTTGGGGCACCAGGGCGACCGCTTTGCGCAGTTCAGACGCCTTGAGGTCGGCGAGGTTGCGCCCATCGAGCAGCACCTTGCCGCCCTGGGCAGTGTTGAAGCGCAGCAGCAGGGAAAACAGGGTGCTCTTGCCGGCTCCGGAGGGACCCACCAGGGCCACCACCTGCCCAGGTTTCACCTGCAGAGAGAGGTTGCGTAGCACCGGCTGCTTGGGGTCATAGCCGAAGCTCACCTGCTCCAGGAGCAGTTCACCCGCCACGGCCCCCAGGGGTTGGGCGTCAGGGTGGTCGGGCTGCTCGACGGCTTCTCTTTCGATTTCACGAAGCCGCTTGAGCGAGGCCTGGCCCTGCTGGAACTCGTTGAAGTTGGTGGTGAGGTGGCTGATCGGATCGATCAGCATCAGCAGGGCGGCCACATAACTACTGAAGCCCTGCCCGTTGAGATCCCCGCTCTGGATGCGGGCGGCACCCATCAGCAGCACAGCCAGGATCCCCGCCGCCTCCAAAAATCCCACCACCGGATATTGGAGGGCCAGCAGCTTCTGGGTGCGGTAGCGGGCTCTTCGGTGCAGGTCGATCTCCACCTCAAAGCGTTCCTGCAGCCAGGGTTCAGCGGCGAAGGCCCGCACCAGGGGCAGCCCCGCAATGGCTTCTCCGAGCAGGGAGGCCAGCTCGCTCACCTGCTTCTGGCTCTTCTCAGCGGCCCCCATCACCTTGGCCCCGAACACGCTCACCAGCACGGCCACCAGGGGTGCCAGCAGGAGGGTGCCGATCGACAGCTTCCAGTCGAGCCAGACCATGTAGCCGAACACCACCACCAGTTGGAGCAGCGACGGGGTGGTGTCTTGGATGGTTTTGTAGATCACCTCACCGACCCGGTCGGCGTCTTCGGTGAGGCGGTAGGTGAGGTCTCCGGCGGAGAGCTTCTCGAGCACACCGAAATCCAGGCGCTGCAGGCGGGCAAACAGGCGGCGTCGCAATTCCTGGCTCACCTGCAGGGCGGGCCCCGCCAGCAGGGTGTCCTGGCCGAACTGGGCCAGTTTCTGGAGCATGAACACCGAGAGGGCCAGGCCGATCACCCGCAGCACCTGGCTGAAGTCACCCGCTCCGATCGCCGGGATCAGCTGACCTGCCAGCCAGGCCAGCAGCGGCCAGCAGACCACAAACACGAGCATGCAGACACCACCGGCCACCAGAGCGGACCTGTGGGGCTTCAGCAGCGGCAGCAGACGCCGGAAGCCGGCCGATGAGGGTGCGAGCATCCGGGCAAGCTATCAGCGCTTTTTGGCGACACTCCCCTGCATGCTGCGCAGGCGTGTGCGAGACCTGTGTCCCACTGCACAATGCGATTGGTGTGTTGTCGAACGGTGTGACTGGTTCTTCCAGAAAGCCCGATCCGATCCGCCTGGATCAATTCCTGAAATGGCAAGGCTTGGTTTTTACCGGCGGAGAGGCCAAGCAGCGCATCCAGGGGGGTGAGGTGCGGGTGAATGGCTTTCAGGAGACCCAGCGCGGCCGCAAGCTCAAACCAGGTGATCGCGTTGAGCTGGCAGGGCAGACCCACCGGGTGCCTGAGCGCCTGGAAGAAGCCTGATCCCACAAGCCTTTAGGGTGGTTGGCTAGTCAACAGAAGAACGCAGTGGGCAAGGCTGTCATCGCGGGTAACTGGAAGATGCACATGACCTGTGCAGAAGCTCAGGCCTTTGCGGAAGCCTTTAAGCCTCTGGTGGCGGGTCTGCCCTCCGACCGCGAGGTGGTGTTGGCCCCTCCGTTCACGGCGATCGCCACCTTGGCCAGTGCCCTGGTCGGCAGCGGCATCCATCTGGCTGCCCAGAACATTCACTGGCAGGAGAAGGGTGCCTTCACCGGCATGGTGTCGGCCGGCATGCTTCTGGAGCATGGCGTGACCCACGCCATCGTTGGCCACAGCGAGCCGCGCAAGTACTACAGCGAGACCGACGAGCAGATCAACCTGCGGGCCCGCAGTGCCCAGAAGCACGGGATCATTCCGATCCTCTGTGTGGGCGAGAGCGATTCCCAGCGGGAAGCCGGTGAGGCGGAGAAGGTGATCCGCCGTCAGGTGCAACAGGGCGTGGATGGTCTGGATCCCGCCCGCTTGATCGTGGCCTATGAACCGATCTGGGCGATCGGCACCGGCAAAACCTGCGAAGCCGCAGAAGCCAATCGCATTTGCGCTCTGGTGCGCGAATGGGTGGGTTACCCCGAGGTGGTGATCCAATACGGCGGTTCCGTGAACCCCGGCAACATCGATCAATTGATGGCGCAAAGCGACATCGACGGCGTTCTGGTGGGTGGTGCTTCCCTCGACCCCGAAGGTTTCGCCCGCATCGCGAACTATCAGAGCGTCAGCGCCTGATGAGCCAGCGCTTGGGTCCTCGCACCCAGGTGATGGGGGTGATCAACATCACCCCCGATTCCTTCAGCGATGGAGGCCGCTTTGAGACCCCCGATCGCGCTCTGGCCCAGGCGCGTCGCATGCTCTCAGGAGGTGTCGAGATCCTCGACCTCGGCGCCCAGAGCACGCGCCCCGGAGCCAATGATGTCGGAGCGGAGGTTGAACTGCAGCGCCTGCTTCCGGCCTTGCGGCTGATCCGTGCAGAGGGCCAGGGTCTGCTGTCGATTGATACCTATCGTGCCCCTGTGGCAGCAGCGGCCCTAGAGGCCGGTGCTGACTGGATCAATGACATCAGCGGCGGTCGCCTTGATCCAGGCATCTTGAAGGTAGTGGCCGAGGCGGGCTGTCCCTATGTGCTGATGCATTCCCGCGGGGATAGCCACTCCATGGATCAACTGGTGGATTACGGATCTGAAGGTGTTGTGGCTGGGGTGCTCTCAGAACTGCGCCGCGCCAGTGAGCGAGCCCTGGCAGCGGGGGTGCGTCAGCAACAGCTCATCTGGGATCCAGGTCTCGGCTTCGCGAAGACCACCGAACAAAATCTTGAACTGCTCCGCGGCCTGGAGCAGTTGCAGCAGGACGGCATCCCGTTGCTGGTGGGCCCGTCGCGCAAGCGTTTCATCGGCGCGGTGCTGAATGAGCCCAGAGCCAAAGCTCGCCTCTGGGGTACGGCAGCGGTTGTTGCCCACTGTGTTGCTGCGGGCGTCGCTGTGGTTCGCGTCCATGACGGTCCTCCGATTGCGCAGGTGGTGCGCATGGCGGAAGCCATGAAAAAAGCTCCCTTGCGGGAGCCTTGATCTGATCGAGTTGTTGGCTCAGCCCTCGCTGACGCCCTCGATGCGATCTTCGATCTCCTGGTAGATCTCCTGCAACTGCTGGATGTTCTCGTCGGAGGTTTCCCAGTAGCCGCGGCCATTCACCTCGAGCAGGGTGCCAACGATGCGGCGGAAGCTGTGGGGGTTGAGCTCCATCAGACGCTTGCGCATCTCTGGGTCATTGATGAAGGTGTCGTTGGCTTCTTCGTAGACGAAGTTGTCAACGGCTCCGCTGGTGGCACTCCAGCCCAGGGTGAAGTTGAGGCGCTTGGCCACTTCGCGCACACCCTCGTAGCCCGAGTTGAGCATGCCCTCATACCACTTGGGATTGAGCAGCTTGGTGCGCGAATCGAGGCGAATCGTCTCGCTCAAGGAGCGAACCTGGGCATTGGCGGTGGTGGTGTCGGCGATGTAGCTCGAGGGAGCTTTGCCGTCGTCGCGCAGGCCCTGGATCAGCTTGGTGGGATCGCTGTCGAAGTAGTGGCTCACATCGGTGAGGGAGATCTCCGCCGAATCCAGGTTCTGGAAGGTCACGTCGGCGGTCTTCATCACCGACTCGAACACCTCTCGCTTCTGGTTCATCTCGCCGGGGTTGTCGGCGTTGAAGGCGAAGGTCTTACGGGAGAGATACATCTCCTGCAGTTCGTTCTCCTCCTCCCAGGTGCTGTTTTCAACGGCAAGGTTCACGTTGGAGCTGTAGCTGCCGCTGGCGTTGGAGAACACGCGGGTGGCGGCGTCGCGCAGGGAGATGCCCTCCTTCTCGGCCTGCTCCTGGGCGTGCTTGCGCACGAAGTTCATCTCCAGGGGCTCGTCGGCCTCAGCCGCCATCTTCACGCCCTGATCGATCAGGGCCATCTGGTTGATGAACAGGTCGCGGAACACCCCGCTGCAGTTCACCACCACGTCGATGCGGGGGCGGCCCAGCTCTTCCAGTGACAGCAACTCGAGCTTGTTCACCCGGCCCAGGGAATCGGGCACGGGTTTCACGCCGATGAACCAGAGGATCTGGGCGAGGGATTCGCCGTAGGTCTTGATGTTGTCGGTGCCCCAAAGCACGCAGGCAATCGTTTCAGGCCAGGCGCCTTGCTCTTCCTTCTGCCGCTCAATCAGGCGATCCACCACCACCTTCGCTGCAGCCACAGCCGCCTTGGTGGGGATGGCCTGGGGATCAAGGGCGTGCAGGTTCTTGCCGCTGGGCAGCACGTTGGGGTTGCGAATCGGGTCTCCCCCAGGGCCAGGCAGCACGTATTCGCCATCCAGGGCCTTGAGCAGGCTCTGCATTTCCAGATCGGCGCAGACCTGCTCGAGGCAGAACTGCAGATAGCCGAACAGCTTGTCGAGTTCGGCCTGATCGACATCGGGGAAGCCGGCCGTGCGGCAGGCGCTCAACCAGGGGCTGGGCAGCTTGAAGCCGAACTGCTCGAGCAGGTTGAAGAACCAACCGAAGTTGCGTCGCAGGGTGACGCGACCATCGTTGCCGGTGACCGCCTTCACCATTGCTCCGATGGCGGCGCGGGATGTCTCGGTGATGACGCGGTTCAGCTCCACATCGGCGAGGACTCCGTCGTCATTGCCGGCATACACGTCGGTGATCGTGCGGCCTTTGCTCTCGGCGAGCAGGGCGGGAAGGGAGCGAATGCCGTCGTCTTCGCGCTCAAGAGCGGCGATGTTCACCAGGGTGGCGATCGCTTCTTCGGCGGTGGGTGGCTTGCCGATGGTGTGCAAGCCGCAGGGGAGCAGCCGGCTCTCGATCTCCATCAGCTGGCGGTACACCGCACCGACCACGCCATCGCGGCCGTCGAGATCCAGCTCGGAGGCATCGACTTCGGGGAGATCGACGTCTTTATCGAGATTGCACTGACGCGCGGTTTCCACCACCGCATTCACGATCTGGATGCCGCGGGAGCTCTCACGCAGCTGCTGGTAGGAGCCCACCAGTTCGCCCAGTTCCTTAAGGCCCTTGTAGAGGCCAGCGTTCTCCGCGGGCGGAGTGAGATAGGAGATCGTCTCTGCGTAGCCGCGCCGCTTGGCGATGGTGGCTTCCGAGGGGTTGTTGGCGGCGTAGTAGTAGAGGTTCGGCAGGGCCCCGATCAGGGAGTCGGGATAGCAGGTTTCGCTCATGCCCATCTGCTTGCCGGGCATGAACTCCAGCGAGCCATGGGTGCCGAAGTGCAGCACCGCATCGGCGCCCCACACCTTCTCGAGATAGGTGTAGTAGGCGGCAAAGCCGTGGTGAGGGCTAGCGCTGCGGGAGTAGAGCAGGCGCATCGGATCACCCTCGTAGCCGAAGGTGGGCTGCACGCCAACAAACACGTTGCCGAAGTGCCTTCCGAAGATCAGCAGGTTGGTGCCATCGGTGTTGAGGGTGCCAGGGGGCTTGCCCCAGTTCTCTTCCAGGCGCTCGGAGTAGGGCGTGAGGCGTTCGTATTCCTCAACGCTCATGCGGTGAGCGATGGCCAGCTCCGGTGATCCCTCCAGTGCCTCGGGATCCTTGAGCACCGCCTCCATCAGTTCCTTGGAGCTGCGGGGGAGCCCGCTCACGTCGTAGCCCTTGGCCCGCATCTCCTCCATCACGCGGTGGATGGAGCCGAACACGTCGAGGTAGGCGGCGGTGCCGACATTGCCCTTGTCGGGCGGGAAGCTGAACACCGTGATCGCCAGCTTCTTGTCGCTGCGGGGCTTGATCCGCAGCGAGGCCCAGCGAATGGCCCGCTCGGCGATGGCATCCACGCGGTCTTGCAGGGTGTGCGCCTTGCCGGTGGCGTCGTCACGGCCGGAGAGCACGATCGGCTCAATGGCACCATCCAGCTCGGGGATGGCGATCTGCAACGCCACCTGCACCGGGTGCAGGCCCAGATCGCTCTCCTCCCATTCCTGGGTGGTCTGGAACACCAGCGGCAAGGCCACCATGTAGGGGCGGTTGAGCTTCTTCAGCACCTCGATCGCCTTGGGGTGATCCTGCCGGGCCGGACCGCCCACGAGCGCGAAACCGGTCAGCGACACGACGCCATCCACCAACGGCACATCGGGATTGATCGGGTCGTAGAAGAAGGCGTTCACCGGCTTGGTGAAGTCGAGACCGCCGCAGAACACTGGGATCACGGTGGCGCCGCGGTATTCCATCTCCTGGATCACCGCCACGTAGTGGGCCTCGTCCCCGGTGACGATGTGGCTGCGCTGCAGCACCAGACCGATCACCGGACCCTTACGGGCCTTGTCGGAGAGGTCTTTGCGGCTGGAATTCCAGTTGAGGTACTCCTTGAGGTCCTCAAACATCCCGGGCGCCAGGGGGTGCCAGATGCCCAGGTCGGGGAACACCACCGGATCGGCGACCTGCAGTGCCGGACGGTCCTCTGCGGAGCGGGGGAAGACGTATTTATCCGCCAGCATCAGCAGGAAGTTCCGGAGGTTGTCCGGAGTGCCACCCAGCCAGTACTGGAAGCTGAGCATGAAGGAGCGGGCGTCCTGCGCCTTCTCCACCGGCAGATACTTCAACACCGTGGGCAGGGTGTTGAGCAGCTTGAGCATGGCGTCCTGGAAACCAGCACCGCCGGCCTCCTTCCGCTTTTTCATGAAGCCGGCGATGGCCGACTTGCTCTGACCCAGCTGGGCCATGGAGAAGCTGCCCAGCTTGTTGAGGCGCATCACCTCCGGCATGGAGGGGAAGACCACGGCAGCCTTGAGCCGGTCGCGGTGCGGGGCGACCGCTTCCACCACTTTCTGGGCCAGATCTTCAATGAAGATCAGCGAGGCGATGAACACATCGGCTTCGGCCACATCGGCGCAGAAGTCGGCGTAGTTCTCCGGGTCGCGCAGTTCCTCGATCAGATAGCCGCTCAGATCCACCGCCAGAGGACCGTTTTGATCGTTGAGGGAGGTGGCTGCCTGGGTCAGGGCGTTCTGATACTGCGGCTCCAGCACCACATACACGGCCTTCATCACGGCCCGGCCGTTCACCTCCGCGGGGCTAACGCGGCGGGAGGCGGAGCGGACCTGCGTGAACATGCGCGCTGATTGAGCAATGTGAAGCAGCCTACGAAGCGCCTTGCGTTCTGCGCGAGCGACCCTCTCGCCTGTAACAGGCACCGCCTCAGGGCGATGCCGCACTCGCAAACGGTGTTAAGGAGCGGCATAGGCTCGGGCCACGATCTGGTTGTGTCCCATGGCTCAGGCTCCATCCGCCAAGCCGATCTCTGTTGTGGTGGCTGGCGCTCTGGGGCGCATGGGCGCGGAGGTGATCAAGGCTGTCGTTGGAGCCTCGGATTGCCAGCTGGTGGGTGCCATTGACACCACCCCTGGCAAGGAAGGGGTGGATGTGGGCCTCGAGCTGGGTCTCGGTGAGCTGGAGGTGGCGATCACCAGTGACTTCGAAGGCAGCCTCTGCCAGGCCAGTCAGGCGGTGCGCAACGACGGCCCCGGCATGGGCGCGGTGCTGGTGGATTTCACCCACCCCTCCGTGGTTTACGAGCACACCCGGGCCTCGATTGCCTATGGGGTGCACCCCGTGATCGGCACCACCGGCCTGAGCCCCGAGCAACTGAATGACCTGGCCTCCTTTGCCGGCAAAGCTTCCGTCGGTGGGGCGGTGATTCCCAATTTCTCTGTGGGCATGGTGCTGCTGCAGCAGGCCGCCGCCGCCGCCGCCCGCTTCTACGACTTCGCGGAGCTCACCGAGCTGCACCACAACCGCAAGGCCGATGCCCCAAGCGGCACCTGCATCAAGACCGCTGAGTTGATGGAGGAGCTGGGGAAGAGCTTCAACCCCCTTCAGGTGGAGGAGCACGAAACGTTGGAGGGCTGCCGGGGGGGACAGCGCGAGAGCGGACTTCGCCTGCACTCGATCCGTTTGCCGGGCCTGGTGGCCCATCAGGAGGTGATGTTCGGAGCTCCTGGTGAGACCTACACCCTCAGGCACGACACGATTGACCGTTCGGCCTACATGCCGGGCGTGCTGCTCACTGCCCGCAAGGTGCGTCAACTGGAGGGGCTGGTCTATGGCCTTGAGCGCTTGCTCTGAGCTCCAGCACCGCTGAAACTGGCGCCATGCTGATCCCGCTTCGCCCCGGCGAGCTGCCCCGGCTCATCCCCGCGGTCGCCACTGGGCCGCAATTCAACGCTTGCAGCGGCAACCCCCAGAAGGTGCTGCAGCGCGTGTTCATCTCTGTGATCGGCGGGGTGATCAGCCTGCTGATCAGTCAGGGCATCGCCTTGAGCAGCCAGGCCTCCCCGATCCTCTTGGTGGTGGGCTTTGTCTTCCTCCTCTATTTGCTTTGGGGGCCGATCGTGGAGGCGGGCCGCAAGAACGCGACCCTGCGCCGCTACCCCGCGGCGGCGATCTTTGAAGGGCAGGTGGCGGATTACTACACCAAGGAATTGGTGGAGGGGCGTCAGGAAACCACCGACAAGCAAGGCCGTCTCGAACTGGTGGAGAACCGGCGCACCTGGATGTGCCTGGAACTTGAGGATGAAGACGGCTATCTCGGAAGCCTTCGCTTCCCCTACGACAAGAAGCACAAACTGATCCGACGCGGCGCCGTGGTGCGTTGCCTTGTGCTCAGTGAGCGCAAGGATTTTTCGCGGATTGGGGCCCTCAGTGACGCCTGGCTGCCGCAGCTCAAACTTTGGGTCGGTGAATACCCCTTTCTCTTGCGCCCGGCCTTCGAGGAGCTCTGCCTGCGCCGCCTTCGCTGAGGGCGCCTTGTTACAACGCGCAATATTGCGTTACAGTTCCTTTACGTACAAAAGACCGGCGATGACCCAGGCCAATCCTTCCGCTCCCGCCGTGATCCGCGGCGCCACCGTGACCACCGAAGACGGTGGTCGCCTCAATGCATTTGCCACCGAGCCCCGCATGGAAGTGGTGGATGTCGAAAGCGGCTGGGGTTTCCACGAGCGTGCCGAGAAGCTGAATGGCCGCATGGCCATGCTCGGCTTCATCGCTCTGCTGGCCACCGAGTTCGCCCTGGGCGGCGAATCCTTCACCCGCGGCCTGCTCGGCATCGGCTGAGCTCAGTCTCTCGTTCCCTTCCATCACCGCAGCACAATTGAGTGCTGCGGTTTTTTTGTGCCGATCAGCCCGTGCCAACCCCTTCAGTGCTGACTGCCCGGGTGCATGGGGCGGGGCCCACCGGGGCGCTGGCAGCTTTGGCTCTGGCGGATGCTGGCTGGAGGGTGCAGTTGCGCGATCCGCTGCCAGCTCACGACTTGTGCAGCCGCTCCAGGGCCTATGCCCTTACCCACTCCAGCCGGGAGCTGCTGGAGCAGCTGGGCCTGTGGCAGTCGCTCCAGGCAGCGCTTGCTCCGTTCAGGCGCCTTGACCTGTGCGATCGCGCCACCGGTCAGCGGGTTCCTTTCCTGGGCGCTGATCTGGGGAACGGCCGGACCGAGTTGGTGGGCTGGATCCTGGAGCATGCTCCCTTGATGCAGCTTCTGCTGCAGGCGGCTGAGGCCCATCCCCTGATTCAGCTGGATCTCGGCGCAAGAGCTGATGGGGCACAAGAAGCGGTGGATCTCTGTGTGGCTGCCGATGGTCACCACTCCCCGACCCGCCAGGCCTGCGGCATCGCCCACTGGCGTCTCCCCTACCGACAAGGCTGCCTCACGGTTCAGGTGCGCTTGCGGGGATCGCATCCCGATCAGGCCTGGGAGCTGTTTCGCCCTGAGGGACCCTTCGCCGTTCTGCCCCTGGGTGGCGATGCCTTTCAGTTGGTCTGGAGTGCTCCGCTTTGGCGTCTGAGAGAGCTGGAGCAGCTCGATGGCGTGGCGTTCCTCGACGCCCTCTCGGCGGCACTGCCCGAGGAGCTTCAGGTGGAGGTGCTGCTGGATCAACCGCGCGCCTTCCCGGTGGCCCTGGAAATGGCCTGGCCTTTGCATCGCGGCCGCACGGTCTTGCTGGGTGAGGTGGCCCATCGCTGTCATCCCGTTGGTGGACAGGGCCTCAATCTCTGTTGGCGCGATGTAGCCGAGCTGCAACAGCTCGCGGCCCGTTGCACTGGAGGCCGCCTGTCGCCGTCGCGCCTGGGCCGTCTCTACACCCGCCGCCGCTGGCTGGACATCGCCCTTGTGCTTTGGGCCACCGATGCTCTCGTGCGCCTGTTCTCCAACCGCTCCCCACTGCTGCTGCCGCTGCGCCGTGTGGCCCTCTCCTCGCTTGGACGCTTCCAGTGGCTGCGCCAACTCAGCCTGCGGGCGATGAGCGATGGCCCTTGCCGCCTCTGGATGCCCTGATCAGCATGGGGCATTCGCCCAGGTGTGATGGTGATCAGCACCTCTCCGCAACCAGCTCCCCATCAGGAGCTGTTGCGCTTCCTGCGCTCGGAAGTGGGCCTCAGTGACAACGCCATGGGCCTGGGGCTCAAGCAGGCGCAATTGGAGCAGGCCCCTTTGCCGATCGTGCTTTGGCGTTACGGCCTGATCAGCCTCGAGCAGCTCGATCAGGTCTTGCTCTGGCAGGACCAGAACCTCTGAAGGCGGCGGTGTCTGTCGTGAGTCGTGTCTGAGCGGAGTCGTGTTGGTCGCGAGTGGTGTTGGTCGTGAGTGGTGTCTGTGCTGAGTCGACTTAGTCGACCAACCTCGGAGCAATCTCAGCAGGGTCCTTGGCTCCATCACGACTGGCCCGAAGACCAGGCTCTTGAGAAGCGATGCCGGGAGCTCTGGGCCAGGAGGGGTGATGCCTGGCGGCGGTGATCAGTAGACGATCAGAGACTCCACCGGCACCTCAGCCGGCAGTTTGCTCTTGCCGCCGAGGTCGGAGAGTTCCACCACGAAGGCAAACCCGCAGAGGTTGCCCCCCACACGGTTCACCAGTTCTGCGCAGGCTCCCGCGGTTCCTCCGGTGGCCAGCAGGTCATCGACGATCAACACGCGCGGGCGCTGCTCAAATCCATCCGGGAGGATTTCGAGGCGGTCGGTGCCGTATTCAAGGCTGTAATCCACCCCGATCACCTGGCCGGGAAGCTTGCCGGGTTTGCGCACCGGGCTGAAGCCGATCTGGCGCGCCGTGGCTAGGGCCGTGCCGACGATGAAGCCCCTGGATTCAATCCCCACAATCAGATCGGGCTGGAGCTGATCGCAGATGGCGCCTAGTTGCCGCATCACTTCTTGCCAGGCGCTGGCCTGACGCATCAACGGGGTGATGTCGCGAAAGAGGATGCCTGGTTTGGGGAAATCGGGAATTTCCCGCACCAGTTGGCGCAGATCGAGGGCGGTCATGGTCGACGAATCAGCGCCACAGCTGGCAGTATCGCAGCCATGGCCGATGCTTCAGTTCCCTTGCAGACTCCCCTCTCCCGTCGGGGCATTGAGCGCTTGGACCTGATGCTGCTCTGCGCCGAAGCCCTTGACCTCAATGGAGGTGAAGCGATGGTTTGGCTGAGTGAGGAGATGGGGTTCACCGATCTGTTCCCCAATCGAGTGGAGCTGTGGAAACGGCGCTGCAGCAATCCCCTGCGTCGCAATACCCGCCGCGCTGCCCTCAAACCCGAGGAAACCGACGCCCTCATCCGCATCCTCAATGCCCTGGCGGAGCGCCTCTATCCAATGCTTCGCACGTTGCTGTCCTCCGCTGAACCGCCGGAGCTCAATCAGCAGCGCTGGGATCTGTTCCGGGGGCGCCTTCGGGAACTGGTGCAGGAACGTCTCAATCCCCGCCGTGGCGGTGTGCAGCGCCTGCTCGATCCAGGAGAGGGCGCGGAGCTCAGTCGCGAGCTGGTGCAGGCCATGGCCCTCAGTGCCGGTGAAGGTGGGTTCGAGCGCTTGCGCGCGAGCCTGCTCGATGCGGCCGTTTGATCCCTTGTGTCTGCCATGAAACTCACCAGCCGCTACGAGCAGACCAGTTGCCGCCTTGTGGTGGAGGGTCTGCCTGATCTCTCCGCCGGACAGGACTCCAGCACCATCGGCATCGTCACCGGTTTCAGCATGGGCCTGGCCGGTCACACCGACCTGGAGGGCCAGCGGGAGCACCTGCAGGCTCTGCTGGCCGCGGTGATTCCCTACGCCCGCCACCTGTTGAGTGCTGTTCCGAAAGCATTCGGAGCAGCGGATTCCCCGGTGGCGATTGAGCCCAGCGATGGGCGTCATCAATTGGAACTGCGTAGCCGTCAGCCCAACACCCCTCCCCTGAAGATCGTTCTGGATGACGCGGAGCTGTCGGATCTGGTGCGTTGCCTTGATCAGCTCCGCCTCGATCGACGCCTTGCCATTCCGTTTGAGCTTCCCGAGCTCCATCCCCTCAGCCGGAATGATCTCAGGCATCGCCAACCCTTGCTGCGTCGTGTGGCAGCACCTCTGGTGGGTGTGGCCACGTTGTTGATCAGCGCCTCCCTTCTTTCCTTGCTGCCGACGCCCAAGGCTCCGGTTGACGTTCGCTTGAATCGACCCACACTGGCTCTACCGCGATGAGCGCCTTGTCTTGGTCTGAATTGCGTCGCCGCGTGACCCGTTTGGGGGCCTGCCTCGATGTGGTGGTGCGCAGCGATCCAGAAGTGTGCGGCCTGAGCGGACCAACCTTTCATCTCTCTCTGCACCATGGCGGTCAGGGCGATTGCACCGTGGGCGATCTGAGCCTGGTGGATTGCCCCAACGAGTTGGTGTTGATTGAATTTGAACGCTGGATGCGCGGCGCTGGCTACAGCCTCGACTCATGACTCGGCAGCGACGCTTGCAGGTGGTGACTCCCCGAGCTGGGAGCAGCAAGCGCAAGAGCAAAGCTCGACCGCGGCAGATCCTTGAGGCTCTGCTGCTGATGGCCCTCGGTGTCGGGCTGCTGGTGTTGCTGCTGCACCTGCCCGATCTGATCGATCTCGACAGCCTCCTTCTGGTCAGCACAGCTCTGGCCAATCTGATCGGGGGCCTCTCCCGATTGTTGATGGGGATCCTGCAGCTGTTGGGCGTCGCTCTGCTGGTGAGCTCGGCTCTGCTCGCCCTAGTGCTCTTGCTGGGTGGGTTGGTGCGTCTGGTTCGGGCCACTGTGATGCCGATGTCTGCATCCCCGAAGCCCAAGCCATCGCGCAAGAAAGGGCGCCGTTAGGGCGTTGTCCCACGGAGACTTTCCCTTCATCCTTTGGAGACCCCTCGTGCTGGCCTCCCGGCGATGACCTCCTGGCGCTCCTGGCTTCTTCCCTTGCTTCTGCTGGGAGTCTTCAGCTCTGAATCGGCGAGCGCCTGTAGCCGTGTGCTCTCCAACAGCAATGGTCAGGCCGTGGTGGTGGGGCGCACGATGGATCTCTACCTCGATGACAAGGCGGCGATGGTGCTTCGCCCCCGTGGTCTCCAGGCGGGAGGTCTTGTCAGTGCATCAGTGGACAACGTCAAACGCTGGAAAGTTCGCCACGGCAGCGTTGGGGTGATGAGTGTTGGCACCGTTCTGGCCGATGGCCTCAACGAACGGGGTTTAAACGTGAATCTTCTCTATCTCTCCGGTAGCCAATACGGAGCGCGTCAAAGCGGGAAGCCAGCGGTCTCCAACCTGCGCATGGCGGAATTTGTGCTCGACAATTTCGCGACTGTGGAGGAGGCGATCGCAGGTCTGGCTGAGGTGCAGATCGTCTCGGATCGGATTCTCGATCGCGATTGGGGTCTGCATCTGTCCTTAGCGGATCGCAGCGGGCGCTCGGCGGTGGTGGAGTACATCGATGGGCGCATGGTCGTTCACCAGGGCAACCAGACCCGGGTGATGACCAACGAACCACCGCTCGCCTGGCAGCTCAACAACCTCAAGCGTTATCGGCCCTTCGGGGGCTCTCTTGCGCTTCCCGGTGATGTGGATCCGGCCTCACGCTTTGTGCGTGGGTCCACGTTCTTGAGCACCCTGCCGAAGGCCACTTCTTTCGAGGAGGCCGAAGCCAATGTTTATGGGGTGATGAAAAATGTGGCGGTGCCCGCTGGTGCCGAGGACTATTCGGGCAGCAAGGCAGAAGAAAGCTGGGTCACGTTGTGGACCGTGATCGCCAATCTGGATCACGGCAGTTACGCCTTTCAACTGGCCCGCAATCCCTATCCCGTTTGGGTGGAACTGAGCAAGCTGAAGTTCTCTAGTGGTGGCCCGATGCGGGTGCTGGATGTGCAGTCTCCCTCGCTCACCGGGGATGTCTCCGCTCAACTCAACCGCTCCTGAATCAGCCGCCGTGCAGCTGCTGGAACCACATCCCGGCCAACTGCCAGCTGGAGTAGAGGAACATCGCCAGAAATAACCAGTTCAACCAGGCGGGGCGCTTGTCGTTGTCGAACATGACTCGGCCTCAGCGGAGTGCATCATCGCAAGCTCCAGCTCTGAACCAAGCCCTGCGCGCCTGGGCCAGGCACCGTGACCACCCCGAGGCTTTTGTTGCCGCGTCGGTAGTCGTAGCGGCAGAAGCCCAGGCCTGTGCCTGAACAGGCGCTCAAGCTGGCGAGTTGATTGCCAGCCAGATGCCGGTCGAGGGTGTCTGGCTTGAGGCTTGGATCCGGCTTCCAGCCCTGCCCCCGGAGGCGTTGATCCGCTTGAACGATCGGTTCCTCCCGCTGCAGGGAGAGTTCATCGGCACTCAGGGCGATTTGGGAACCCGTGATCAATACCGCGAGCAAGCCCAGCAGCAAGGCAACCATGGTGGACGCGCCCCGTACGTCACCCTTGATTAGAGCAACGATCAGGCGCGAGCGGCACTGCGGCTTTCTCTGATCTGATCGTGCAAGGTTTCGAGCTGGGTGTGCACAGCCCGCAACTGCTCGCGGATGTTCTCGGTGTTCTCGAGCCTGCTGAGGCTGAGGAGCATCGCTTCGATCTGCTCCTTGCTGTTGATCAGCACTCTGCACTCACTGGTGCCAGGTTCGTATCGCATTCAGCTGAGGTGTCTGCCGCTCCATCGAAGCGAGGGTGTCAGAGAGCGAATGTCTCCGTTGCTGCCGTTTGTTCAGTTGCCGACGCCTTGACCTCGCTTGGGCAAAACGCTTATTTCAGCCCTGTGGGGCGTGGGCGCAAGGGCTGAAATCTTGAGATTTTCTTGTCTCACGCCCGGGCCCCTGGGGAGGCCGGGCGGAGGAAGCGGAGGGGGTGGGATTCGAACCCACGGAGGCTTTCACCTCGCCGGTTTTCAAGACCGGAGCCATCAACCACTCGACCACCCCTCCAGGGACGACCAATTGGCCAAAACCATTGTTCCACGAGGCTTTCCCGATTCAATGTCTCGTTCATGAGATCAACGAGACTGGATGGCACGGTTGGGATAGCGCACGGCGGCTCTCGGGCCGCGCCGACGATGGCCGTTCTCTCTACCAACCTTGTCGCCGTTCGAACCCGCGAGCTGGCAGACATGATCGAGACCCTGCCCGTCTGTCTCAGTCCAGATCATCAATACCAGCGCTGCTGCGAGTTGCTCGAGCAGGTGGCGGTTGCCCTGGATCTGCTCTCATCGGTGCCCCCGTCTTGAGCTCAGGGCTCGCTGGCGCTTGAAGCGTTCGTAGTACACAAACATCGCCAGCCAGACCCAGCCCAGGCCGCAGGTGCTGAGCCCGACGAGGAGGATCTTGAGCAGGCGGATGGCCCAGAGCCCAGCCCAGCGCCCGAGGGCGAATCTTTTGGGCGGTGCTGGAGTGGGGATGAAGTCTGGAGCGGAGGCGCCCAGCTTGATCTAGCGCAGATGGCGGAGCTGTGGCTACGACACAAGCAGTGCTGCTGTGTGCTGTGCCGACCTACGACCTCACGGTTCATTTCCCGGATGGGGAGTCCCGGCTTGCTCTGCTGGCCTTTAGTGAGGGGCACGCCTTCACCCTGGCCAGGCAGCTGTTTGCCCATCGTCCGATCACCATTCGTAAGCGGATGCCGGCTGCGTGCTCTGAGCCGGAGTTTGGTCGCTGTCAAAAATGAGGGTCTGGCGCGGCTGCCAGGGGGTTTCTTTTAAGCTTTGTAAAGCAGCTTCTCAGGAATGGCCGCCGACACCTCAGCTCCCCTCGAGTCGAGTTTTGAGCTCGAGCGCTTGAAGCGCACCATTGGCTCCATCGATGACATCGAGCTACTGCGCCATCTCGCCGTGAAGATGGCCGAGCAGATGCATGCGCAAAAACATGTGGTCAACAAGCTGGTGAAGACCGGTCAGCGCCAGGCCTTCGGGTTCGAAGCCTGACTCGTTGCCCTCCATCAGCAAAAGGCCGCCTACCGCTTGATGCGGCGGGCGGCCTCTGTTGTGCTGAGGATCAGCTTTGTGTTGGTCAGCTGGCCGGCTTGGCTAGGGGCAGCAGGCACTTGTCGGAGTCGCAACCGGCGGGGCCGGCCTCCATTAGTTCACCGCTGTCGTAGCGCTGGAGAGCCTCGAAGAAGTCGTTGGTGCGGCGGCGCTCCACAACTTCGCTTTGCAGCTGCTCGTAGGTGGCGTGGTCGATCGGCTCGAACGGCAGACGCGGGAAGGTGGCGTTGGCGTCGAAACGGGCGAGGAGCGCTGCGGAGATGTAGCCCTGTCCCTGATCGATCGCGGCATGGATCGCTTCGGTGAGCGGTTCGATTTCATGCTCCCGGAACTCCACCGTGGCTGAGGTGTTGTGGGCGGTGTAGTGCTGCTGCACCTGCATGTAGAAGTCGAACTGGGCCATGGCGGAGAAGTTGTTGATCTCCACCGCATCAGCGCCGGGGATGTTGGCCCAGCTGACTTCCGTCGGGATTTCCACCAGCCACTCGGTGCAGCGGGGATCAAACGGATCGTTCAGCAGGCGGCCTTCCTCATCCTTGTCGCTCTGCGACGGCACGATCGTGTAGCCGTAGTCCATGCAGGCCAGCGCCACCGGATCGTTCTTGCGGAAGGTGATGCGGCGGATGAAGCGCTGGGCCTTGGGGGGGTGCCAGCCGGGGGAGGCTCCGGTGAGCAGGCTCTTGGTGCCGGCGGGCTGCACGGTGGTGCAGCGGTTCGGGCGGCGCAGGCCATGGCGATCGCAGTAGTCCCACACCGCCGTGTTGACGATCTGCTTCCAACGGCTCAGATACTCCGCTTCCTTGGCTTTGAAGGCGCGGCCTTCTTCGCTGTCGGGGCGGCCGGCTTCCCACCAGGTGAGCCAGGGGGTGCCGAAGGCGTGCACGAAGAAATCAAACAGGCCCGTGAAGCTCACGCCCACGATTGGATCCCAGGCGCGGCTCTGGCGGTAGCGCTCCACCTCGAAGCGGTGGTTGAGCAGGCAGGCCACAGCCAGGCCACCGGCGGTGAAGGCTTCCTCCTGGGCTACCAGATCATCGGGGTCGATGCGGTTGAGGTGGATCTCGGCGAGGTTGCAGTGGAAGTCCGCACCGAGGATCTCGCCGCAGGGGTTGAGTCCATAGCGGCCGAGGCGATGCTCCAGCTCAGGGGCGCTGATCTCCGGGTGGTTGGTGCTCAGCCAATGGCCGGCTTCCTCACGACCCTGTTCGCAGTAGATGTCGATGAACTCTTTGCGGAGTTCGGGCGTGCTGAGCAGATCGGCGTTCGAGCGGGCAATCGCCTCGGGCGCGAACTGAATCGCACCCTCTCCGGAATGAAATTGCTTGGTGACCGCTTCGAGCACGGTCTGGCGATCGGGCCGGCTGTGGAACACACGGGTGTGGTTGGCCATGCGCAGGGCATCGCGCTCGGGATCGATGCGCCAGTTGCCATCACTGTCCTGCTGCCAGAGGTTGTCCTTGGCGGTGGCGGCGGCGGTGTCGTCGGCTGCGAACTGACGCATCCCGGCGCTGCGGCGGATGTTGCCGGCGACGATCGTCACGGCGGCCTCATCGATCAGCAGGCAGCACTCCACGGAGGTGAGCTTGCGACCCTGGGCCTTCTGCAGGATCTGGGCCACGCGGCCGTAGAGGTCCTTGAGCTTCACAGGGTTGGCCATGCCGCCGAAGCCCTTGAGGGTTTCCCCGACCGGGCGCACGTCGGAGAGATCCACGCTGATCTGGATCGGAGTCGCAGCATCGAAGCGCTCATCGCTGCTGAGCTCGAGCAGCAGCTGATAGCTGTCAACCCAGCCGCGCCGGGTGTCGCCCACTTTGATGTGGACGCTCTGACCGGTGATCTCGGAGCTGGTGTGCTCCTGACGCTGGCCGGCGGGTGTGGCCCCAATGTCGCTGACGGAGACGATCTCCAGGGTGTTGCGGACCGACGGCAGTCGTTCGATCAGCCGAGGTTCGATGATCGCCCCGGTGCCGCAACCCATCATCGCCAGGTCCATCATCAGACCAAAGGCTTCCCAATCCACCAGGTTGGTGGAGGTGCAGTTGTAGGAGCCGGAGAAGTTGGCTTCCTGCTCGATCCAGGGGGTGCCCCCGATCCAGAGCCAGCGACCTGAGGGAAGGGCTTTTTGTTCCTGCTGCATGCGCCGCAGCAGAGCCACTTCCTGCTCATTGAGGTTGCCCAGCTTGCGCAGACCGGAGAGGTTGCGCTCGGCCACCTCATGCCAGCTCTCGCGCCCGGTGGCGGTCTTCCGGCTGTAGGTCCGGTAAAAGACCGGGTTCGCGGCGGGGGCCGTGGCCGGGAAGTCAGGTCTGGGGCTGTTCAGTGCACTTGTTGAGCCGGTGGCAGTGCTCGCTCCAGGGACTGACAGGGTCACGGTGGTGATGGAACGGAATGGTGGCCGAACCATAACGCCACAGATGGGGTCTGCAACTGTTCGTTGCCGCTAGTGGCGGGGTGCTCTGGATTGGTTGCGTCCCGGCAGGGTTTTGGCAGATTGCCTCCAGCTGCTGCTCTGTTTGATGCGTCGAGGCCTTCGGTCCCTGGGGCGGCGCGGACTCCTCTTGCTGCTGGCGGCCGTGATGGTGCTGGGTCAGGCGGTGGCGCCCGTTCGCCTTTCGGCGGCGCCAGCGGAAGACCGATCCCATCTCGTGCTCACAGCGGTTGTTCCGATTGAGGAGCAACCCTTTTATGCCGATCTGGAGCAGATCTCCCGCGCCTGGTCTGATGTGGTTCTGGATCAGGTGGTGGGAGATAGCCCTCGCGCCACCCTGCTCAACTTCTATGCCGTGATGGCGGAGGTGGGGCGGCGCTCCCAGCGCCTCAGTCAGCCTGCGGCCCTGCGTACGGAGCGGATCTCCGCTGCCGATCGACAGGAGCAAATCGATGACACGAACCAGCTGTTTCAACTGGCGGTGAAGTCTCTGGATGCCTCGAGCTTCCCTGAGAGCGTGCGCACCGACATGGCGGAGGAAGCGGCGATTCAGCTGAAGCACGTGCTGGATTACGTCTTCACCCACAGCCGCACGCGGATTCATGTCCCCGATTCGGCGGAGATGAAGCAGATCAACGAACGCCGCACCAGTCCATCGGATGCCTGGAGGATTCCGGGAACGGCGATCACCCTGACCTCCGCTCAGGATGGAGACCCGGATAACGAGGATTACCTGTTCTCGGCGGATTCTGTGGCGACGATTGGTGAGATGTATCGCGAGATTCGCGGTCTTCCGGTCGTGGCTCAGCCTTTCGCAACTCCTAACTTCTACAAGAACTTCATCTACACACCGGGCTATTTGGTGCCCCCGCTCTGGTATTTGAGTTTCTCTCCGGCGCTGCGCCGCATGATTGAGCTGCCTTTCTGGGGGCAGACCATCTTCCAGATCACCTGTGCTGCTGTTGCTCTGGTGATTTTTCTGGTGATCTTCCTTTGGATGATTGCCTTGTTGCTGGGCACGTATCGCACCAGAGCAGTGGATGGTGAGGATCAGGTTCCTTGGACGCGCGATGCCATTGCCTGGCGACGCTTTTTGATTGCCTTGCCGATCCTTCCGTTGACCAGGTTCGCCAAGTATCTGATTGATGACGTTGTGAATGTCACCGGCATGCCGCTGGTGGTGCTCACGTATATCTTTTTTGTGATCTGGTATGTCTCTGCCGGATTTTTAGCCTTCTACTTCTTTGAAGCGATTGGTCGCACAAGCTCGGAGTTGCTGGCGCGAATGCGCGGCGGAGGATCCAATCTCCAGTTGAAACGGATCACCAACTTCGTGATGCCGCTCTGCCGGGCGATCGGTGCCTTGGCCTCCGTTGCGCTGGGCTACCGCCTCTTGCTTGTGCTTGGTCTGCCCGCAAGCACCGTTCTGGCATTTTCCGCGGTTCCTGGTCTGGCGATCGGTCTTGGTGCCTCCAAGCTGCTCGGCAACCTGTTTGCCGGTCTCTCGATTCAGACCGATCGGCCGCTGCGGGTCGGAGAGTTTTGCCGTGTCGGGGACAACCTTGGCTACATCACGAAGATCGGCCTGCGCTCTCTCGAACTGCAGACTCTCGAGAGCCGGGTGACCATACCCAACGCGGTGGCCGAGGACGCCACGATCGTGAACTATTCCCGGCGCGGCATCCGAGGCCATCAGCTTCCGATGCAGGGCCTGGAGATTCGGGTCCAGCTGGATAGCCCGCTGTCTCCCTATCAACTGGAGGAACTGCTCAAGCAGAGCCGTCGCTACCTCGCGACGGTGGAGGCCTTGCAGGATCCGCTGGCCACCCTGGAGCGCCGCGCTGAGGACAGCAGCCTTGGGCTGATCGTGTTTGCGATGGTGGCCCTGCATGGCTGGCAGCCCTACCTCGCCCTGCGGGAGGAGCTGCTGTTGCATCTCGAGGAGTTGGTGGAGCGCGCTCAGCTCTCGGAGATTCCCCTCGGTGTTTCCTACAGCACCAGCCCAGAGCAATTGCGTCGCCTCCCCTCTCTGATGCGTGAGGTGGTGGAGCAGGACCCCTCACTGACTTTTCTGTCGTGCCGGTTGGAGCGCATCGCCGCGTTCAGCTACGACCATGTTCTCGAGTTCAGCTCCAGCCATGTCGAGCACGATGCGTTTGAGGAAAGCCTCCATGACCTCAATCGCCGCATCATTGAAACTCTGGCGGCCCATGGCATCGAGATCCCTTTCCCGACCCAGACCCTGATGCTCTCCCAGGGCGACTCCGATGCAGAGAACCCCTGAACCGGAGCTGATGGATGGCCTCGAGCAGGCCAGGGCCTATGCATCGGCCGATTTTTCTGGCAGTGATCAGGCCTTGGTCGATCGGGTCGCTGCACTGTTCCCCAGCGGACTGGGATCCCGCCTGCTCGACCTGGGTTGCGGACCTGGAAACATCAGCTTTCGTTTAGCGGATCGCTACCCCCAGGCGGAGGTGATCGGCGTCGATGGCGCTGCAGCGATGTTGGCGCTGGCGGAGCAGCAGTTGCAGGGCCTTGCGCCTGTGCTGCAGCGGTTGCGGTTTCAGCTCTGTTGCCTTCCCAGTTCAGATCTGCCTAAGGCCTGCTCGGCGGTGGTGAGCAACAGCCTTCTGCACCATCTCCATGATCCCCAGGTGCTCTGGAGTTGCCTGGGGCTTTGCGCAGCACCGGGAGCCTTCGTTTACGTCAAAGATCTGCGCCGCCCCGCCACGGCTGAGGCCGCCCTGGCGCTGCAGCGGCTTCACCTGGCTGATGCCCCAGCGGTGCTGCAACACGACTACATCGCTTCGCTGCATGCCGCTTTCACCCCCGAGGAGGTGCAGCAGCAGCTCCAGACCGCCGGCCTGGCGGATCAGCTGCAGGTGGCGGCCCTCGAGGATCGCTACCTCGAGGTGTGGGGGCAGCTGTTCTGAGAGGCTGGCCCCATGACCAGCTCCTCTGCTCCCGCAACCCCCGAGCTTCAGGCCCTGGCCGAGGCGGTGGCGCGTCGCCGCAACTTCGCGATCATTTCCCACCCTGACGCCGGTAAAACCACCCTCACCGAGAAGCTGCTTCTTTATGGGGGCGCGATCCAGCAGGCCGGCGCTGTGAAGGCCAAGGGGGAGCAGCGCAAGGTGACCTCCGACTGGATGGAGCTGGAGAAGCAGCGGGGCATCTCGATCACTTCCACGGTGCTGCAGTTCGACTACAGCGGCAGCACGATCAATCTGCTGGATACCCCTGGCCACCAAGACTTCTCGGAAGACACCTACCGCACCCTCGCCGCTGCCGATAACGCGGTGATGCTCGAAGACGCGGCCAAGGGCCTCGAGCCGCAGACCCGCAAGTTGTTTGAGGTGTGCCGCATGCGGCGCATCCCCATCTTCACCTTCATCAACAAGATGGATCGGCCGGGGCGCGAGCCCCTCGAGCTGCTTGATGAGATTGAGCAGGAGCTGGGGCTGGCTTGCTGGCCGGTGAACTGGCCAATCGGCAGCGGTGATCGTTTCCGCGGCGTGATCGATCGGCGCACCCAACAGGTGATCTTGTTCCTAAGGGCCGAGCGTGGGCGCACCTCGGAAGAGAAGGTGCTGAGCGTGGAGGAAGCTCGCAGCAGCGGCGCCGTGGAACACGAGCTGCTGGATGCGGCTCTTGAGGAGCTGGAGCTGCTGGAGGCCGCCGGCAATGAACTCGATCTCGAGCTGGTGCATGCCGGTGAGCTGAGCCCGGTGTTCTTCGGCTCGGCCATGACCAACTTCGGCGTGCGGCCGTTCCTGGATGCCTTCCTTGAGCTGGCCCAGAAGCCGATCCCCCGCAGCAGCAGCGCCGGCGAGATCGAGCCGGTGCGCCCCGGTTTCAGCGGCTTTGTGTTCAAGTTGCAGGCCAACATGGACCCCCGCCATCGCGACCGTGTGGCCTTTGTGCGGGTGTGCAGCGGCAAGTTCGAGAAGGACATGACGGTGCAGCACGCCCGCACCGGCAAGACCATCCGCCTCTCCCGGCCCCAGAAGCTGTTCGGCCAAGACCGCGAGGTGGTGGACGACGCCTACCCCGGTGATGTGATCGGCCTCAATAACCCCGGCATGTTCGCGATCGGCGACACCCTCTATCTGGGGCCGAAGGTGGAATACGAGGGCATCCCCTGCTTCAGCCCGGAGATCTTCTCCTGGCTGCGCAACCCCAACCCCTCAGCCTTCAAGAGCTTCCGCAAGGGCGTGAACGAGCTGCGCGAGGAGGGCGCGGTGCAGGTCCTTTACGACACCGACCAGAGCAAGCGCGATCCGATCCTGGCGGCGGTGGGTCAGCTCCAGCTGGAGGTGGTGCAGTACCGCCTGGAGAACGAATACGGCGTGCAGACCCGCCTCGAGCCCCTGGGCTTTTCGGTGGCCCGCTGGGTGGTGGGCGGCTGGCCGGCCCTGGAGAAGGTGGGCCGCATCTTCAACTGCAAAACCGTGCGCGATGCCTGGGACCGGCCGGTGCTGCTCTTCAAGAACGAGTGGAACCTCAACCAGCTGGGCGAAGACCATCCCGATCTCGAACTCAGCGCTGTGGCCCCGGTGGTGAGTGGGGTGGAGCCGATCGCTCTTTGAGTGCTCCGTGCCGCAGTTCGCCGGTCAGGCGCGCCAGAATCGTGCGCAACAAAACATCACAGGCGTAGTGCTTGATGCCTGGTTCTCTCTGGTTGGTTCGCCCCAGGACTGATGGGGGAAGCGATTACGTGAACTTTGTTCGCGGTCTCACAGAGGTGGAGATGCTTGAAGGCAGCCATCTGCCTCCCCAGATGCCTCTGATCAAGCGCCGTTGCCGGCTGCGATTGGAGGAGGCCGAGCGCTGCCGGCAGCAGCTTCAGCAGAGCGGCGGCTACCACTCCAGTGATCCTCTGTTTTGATTGACCGCTTCGTCGCCTCTGCCCGGGTTCTGCCTACGCTCAGGGCACCAGAACCTCAGGCAGTCGCGGCATGAACCAGGGCTCTGATCCCTCCTCCACAGGCTCCCAACCCAGCGCCTATCAGCGGTTGGGGATCACTGTGGATGCTGGATTCGATGCCGTGCAATCCGCCAAGCAGGAGCGACTCTCGGAGGTGGGTGACGACCCCCAGGCGCGCGCTCAGATCGAAGCGGCCTACGACGCCGTGTTGATGGATCGCCTCAAGGAACGCCAGCAGGGCAAGGTCAGCAGTGCTGCTCTCAATGCTTCCCAGCGGGAAGCGAAGTCGACGTTGCCGTCTAGCCCTCTGCAACGCCCCAACCTGCCTCCCCTGCCGAAGATCTCTGGGTTGAAAACTCCCAGCCTTCCTGCCGGATCGTTCAGTTTGCCCAGCCTGGCCCTGGCGGAGGGGACCGAACGCTGGTTGCCCCTGGCTGGTTTTTCAGTTCTGCTGTTGCTCCTGCTCCTGGCTCCCCCGAGTTCAGCGGAGCTGGTGCTGGCTCTGGGCACTGTTCTCACCGTGGTGAATTTGCAACGCCGCAACCGCCGCTTGCTCAGCGCTGCTGGCTGGGGTGTTTTGCTGTTGAGCGTGGGTCTGGTTTCCGGTGCTCTGTTGATGCGGGTGCTTGATCCGGCAATGCCCCTTGGCCTGCCCCTGGCCCCGCAACAGGTGCAGAGCCTTCCCGCTTTGGTGCTGTTGCTCCTGGGTGCTCTGCTGATCGGCTGAATAGGCGCTTGGCTAAGTGCCACATCGGCCCTGTCGCCCAAAGACTTGCTCGGTTTGGATATTTGTTGTGAGGAGTGGGACTCCTCCGGGGAGTGGAAACGAGGACACACGCCCCCAAAGAGTCCGGAAAGCCCTGCCTTCGGCGGGGCTTTCTTGTGTCTGGGCACAAAAAAAGGCGCCGCAGCGCCTTCGGGGGGTGTGAGGAGTGATCAAACCTTGTGGGAGTTGATCTCCTCCCTCATAGATCCCCACAGCCGGACTGTGCAAGTTCTGTTGCATGACCAAAGATTTCCGGCCCAGAGCTAGGCGAGTTCGTGGATGAGCTCCTCCAGCTCGGCCGCCTTGATGTCGTAGATCTCGTTGCAGAAGTGGCAGGTGAGCTCGGCCTTCCCGTCTTCCTGCAGCATCTGGCTCAACTCGTCACGGCCCAGCAGTTTGAGGGCGTTGACACTGCGCTTGCGGCTGCAGGGGCAGTGGAAGTTGATCTCCTGGCTGGCCTCGGCGTCCTCCAGCAGCTGTGGATCCAGGTCGGGGAGGATGTCTTCCAGCAGCGCCTGCAGGTTGCCTTCGCAGGCGGCAAGGCGTCCGCTGAAATCACTGATCTCACGGCAACGCTCCTCAAGGAGCGCCACCAGGGCAGGTTCCCGTGCTGCTTTGGGGAGCACCTGCACGAGCACCCCGCCCGCGTGCCGTACTCCAGTGCTGTCCATGCGCTCCCCGACAAACACGGCGGAGGGGGTTTGCTCGGAGTGCAGCAGGTAGGAGGCGACGTCATCGCCAATGCCTCCGCTCACCAGCTCAACGGTGGAGCTGAACGGCTCCCCCTCTCCCAGATCACGCACCACGTGTAGGTAGCCGGTGCCTGTGGCCTGCTTGAAGTCGAAGTGGTGAGCTCCATCCGCTTCGCTGACCAGATCCAGCTCCAGATCCGGAGCGCCGACATAGCCCCGCACCGTGCCGTCGCGGCCGGCATCCACCATGAGCCCCTTGAGCGGACCGTCGGAGGCGATCCGCAGATTCACCCGCCCATGGGTCACCTTCATGGAGCTGGCGAGCAGCAGGCCGGCAGTCATGGCACGGCCCAGCAGGGCTGAAGTGAGGAACGACAGGTTGTGGCGGCGCCGGGCATACCGCACGGTCGTGGTGGTGCTGACGGCCACAAGGCGGATGCCACCTCCGGCAGCCGTGGCCCGCACCAACCGATCCGACATCTCTGCGCCTTTTGCTGCGGGCACTGTATTGAGTGGAGCCGTTCTCAGCGCTGCAGCACCAGCCCTTCCAGCTGCCCATTCACAAGGCGCCAACGGTGCTCCGGTGTGGTGAGCCCCTCAAAGAGCTCCGGTTCGTGGCTCACGATCAGCACCACCCGCTCTCGGCTCAACTCGCCGATCAGATCGATGATCTCCCCCCGCACGGACCAGTCGAGACCAGCGGTGGGTTCATCGAGCAGGAGCACCTTGGGATCCCGCAGCAGTTGCACGGCCATGGCCAGGCGCCGTTGCTGGCCCCCGCTGAGTTTTTCGGGCGACTGCTGCATCGAGAGACCCTGAAGGCCCACCTGGGCGAGCACGGCTTCTGCTTTTTCGGTGGGAAGGCGGCGCTGCCCGAGCCGCAGCTCCTGCCCCACGCTGAGCCCGAGGAAGTGGCGTTCTGGGAATTGGAACACCAGCCCGCAGAGCCAGCGGCGTTGGCGTGCATTCAGGGTTTTGCCATGCCAGAGGATCTCCCCCTGGCTGGGTTCCGCCAGCCCGCAGATCAGCTCCAGCAGGGTGGATTTTCCCGATCCGCTCCGGCCAGCCACCAGGCCGAGATGGCCGGCATCCAGGCTCAGGTTCACCCCACGCAGCACCGCCTCCGCTGCCGTGGCGGCGTGATAGTGCAGGCACCTGAGCTCGAGCATCGTTGGCCGATGGCCTTCCGGTGCCCCCAGCATGTTTGATGGGAGCAACACCTGCTGGCATCCGGCTGCAATGGAAATCCGCTTTCGCGAATTCGATCCGTTCAATTGCTGGATCTGGATGCGGTTCAGCAATCCCCCAGGCCAAGGGGAGAGGGGGTATGTGGAGACCGCCTTCGACAGCTGGTTCTTCCTCGGCAAGCTCGGCGCCTTCAATGCTGAAAACCTTCAGGTGCACGAGGAGGGGGCGGAGGTGAGCTGGATGGGCTACGACAACGAGTCGGCTGAGCGCTCCATGCCCGCCTTGATGCACAACATGGGTGAGATGGAGTACCAGGGGGCCTGGGCCCGCTGCTGGATGGATCTCGGCACCAGTGACGGTTTTGCGCTCGATGTGCTGATCAACGCGCTGCGCCAACTGGATTCCGATGTGGTCCAGATCGAGGAGTTGCTGATCGGCGGAGCCAACGACGACTGGCCCGTGGAGGAGCATCCCGACAGCCTTTTCCCGGTGGCCTCTCCCGACGCTTGAGCCATGGCCCGCGAGCTGCGTCGCGTGCTGGTGGCGCCTGAGCGCCTTGCCTCTGATGGTGTTCTCCATCTCTTGGCTGAGGAGCAGCGCTACCTCTTCAAAGTGCTGCGCTTGGGACCAGGGGATCACTTTGCGGTGATCAACGGCTGCGGTGCCCTGTGGAGTGCTGAGCTGCTGAGTTCAGAGCAGGCGCGCCTGCTTCAACCCCTGGATGCACCGTTGGAGCAGCAGGCGCCCCCCCGGCCCTCTCTGGTGCTGGCCGCTGCGGTGGTCAAGCGCGATTTTGAGGTGGTGATCCGGATGGCCGTTGAGCTCGGCGTCGATCGCTTCATTCCCCTGCTCTGCGAGCGAACTGCGGTGCAAGGGCAGTTGCGGTTGGAGCGCTGGCGCAGCATCGCCTCCGAGGCGGCTGAGCAGTGTGAACGCCTCTGGATGCCTCAGCTCGATCCACCGCTGCCACTGCCCGATCTCCTGCGGGCGGTTCGCTCGGAGGTGGGGCAACCAACCAGCGCCTTCTGGGCGACCACGCGCAGCAGCCTGAGCTTGCCCAGTCTGGAAACCGCACTCACGTCGCTGGATGAGCAGCCCTCTGTCGTGGTCGTGGCCTGCGGGCCTGAGGGTGGATGGTGCCCGCAGGAGGAGCAACTGGCGCTTTCGGCAGGCTGGCAGCCGGTGGATCTGGGGCCGCGCATTCTGCGCAGTTCCACCGCCTGCGTATCGGCTCTTTCGGCCCTCAGCAGCTGGCGAGCCAGCCGCTGGGGGATTTAGGGATCACATTTAGGGATCATTTCTTCCCGAACAGTCCGCTGGCCATGCTGCGGAAGCCCGCCAGGTTGGCTCCGCCACGGCGGCGACGCATCGGCAGGGCACCGCCTGCACTGACGCATTCGGGCGCGAAGGTGGACTCGCTGCGGGCGGGGCGGGCCGCCTGCTCAGCTGCCAGCTCGGCGGCAATCGCCTCGGCGGTGGTGACCACCTTTCCGCTGGGCTCAGCCTTTGAGCTGGCTGTGGTGATGGTGCTTGCGGCGACGGCAGCTTCCTGTTTGGCAGGAGCTTTCTTGGTGTCCTTCTCGGGGGCAGCCGCGATGGGAGCCACCTTCGCCGGTGCTGCGGGGCTCTTCTCGTCGAGGTTGAGGAAGAACTTGCCCTTGTTGTTGAACACCATGGCGCCGAAAGACAGGCCGATGGCGCGATTATCCGCTGCCAGAGGGCCGTGGCGGGCCTTGCCGTAGGGCTGTGCAACAGAAGAACAGCTTCCGCTGGGCGCCCCTTCACGGCATGGTGGGCTGGTTTTGATCCTGGATGGAACCGGCATGCTCGAGTTGCTCGTTCTGGCGCGTCCGGAGCGATTGCTGCACTGGGCCTTTGCCCTGCTGGTGAATGCAGTGCTGATTGGCTTTGCCCAACGCCTCCCCCTGCTCACCGCCACCGGCTGGGTGCATGCCGGCATCCTCGGGACGCTTCTGCTGGGCAGCTTGGATTGGCCCGGTTGGTCAGCCGTCGTGATTTACCTGGGTCTGGGTTCCCTGGTCACACGACTCGGTTTGCGGCGCAAGCAGGAGCAGGGTCTAGCGGAGGCCCGCAACGGTCAGCGCGGGCCTGAAAACGTTTGGGGATCGGCCGCCACTGGAGCTGTGTTGGCGGTGCTCACGGTGCTTCCCACGGCTCCGGTGACCCTCTTGAAGATCGGCTTTGCTGCGAGCTTCAGCGCCAAGTTGGCCGACACCTGTGGCAGCGAGATTGGCAAGCGCTGGGGGCGTCATACGGTCTTGATCTCCACCCTGCGTCCCGTTCCCGCTGGAACGGAGGGGGCCATCAGCCTGGAGGGCACCGCCGCCAGTTTCCTGGGTAGTGCCGTGATGGCGGCGGTGATGCTGCAACTGGGTTTGCTGCAGAGCGCAGCCACCGCGGCTTTGGTGTTGGTGGTGGGGCTGCTGGCGACCCTTCTCGAAAGTGGGATCGGTGCCACCCTGCAGGGCCGCTACGGCTGGCTCAGCAATGAGCTGGTGAATGCTGTGCAGACCCTCATCGCCGCCCTGCTGGCCATGGCTCTGGCCCAGGCCTTCGGTCTCGCTTGAGCCGGCTTGCCCTCAGCTCAGGCTGAGCTGAGGCTCCAGCTGCTGGCGCAGTTGGTTGAGGAGGCTCTGGCAGTGTTTTTGAGCGGCCTTGGCACTCAGGTCGCGGGGCTCTCCCAGCTCCCGCCACGACTGCCCCCGCAGCACCCGGGCCAGCACAAGCCGGCGTTGCGGGGCCTGAAGTTGCTTGAGGCTTTGCCAGAGCAGGCGCCGCAGCTCCTGCCGCATCAGCCTTCCGTAATGCTCTCCGCTCTGAGGATCCGGTAGATGCTCAACCAGCGGGCCTGCATCGGCCTCGCCTCCAGCCATGACCTGATCAAGGCTGGTGATCCGCTGCTGGTTTTGCAGGTCCATAGCCTGCCTCCAGCGTGCATCCGAGCAGCCCAAAGCCTGCAGCAGGGCGGCTTCGCCGAGGGGATCGAGCCCCTGCCGCTGGCGCCGGCTCTGCAGTTGCCTGGCCCGCTGCCACAGCTCGATCAGGCTTCGGGAGCCGCTGAGAGGGCGCACCTGATCGCGAAGGTGATGGCGGATGGCGCCGCGGATCCAGGGCACGGCGGCCGTGCTCAAGGTGGTGCCCCGCTGTGGATCAAAACGCTCGACAGCCTTGATCAGACCGATGGCCCCCACCTGGGCCAGATCCTCAAAGCTGGCCCCGCTGCGGTGGCTCTCGCGCCGCGCCACCTGCCAGACCAGCGGCAGGTTGGCGTGCACGAGCGCATTGCGGGTCTTGAGGCAGCGGTGCTGCAGGTAGGCCTCCAGGGCGGCAGAGAGGCGTTGATCCTGGGTGGTTTGGGGAGCCGAGCTCATGGTGAGGAGAGGTCGCTCTCTCCACCCTCTGCCGGATCCGAGGAGCGAGTGCTCACACCAGTGGGGGCCAGATTCCCCTCAGTTGAGGGGTGTCGCCCCCGCGAGGCTCTGCAAATCCGCCCACTCCAGCAGGGCTGGCCACTGCCTCACCTGCTCATAGATCCGTAGATGGCCGTCACTGTTGAGGTGCAGTCCATCGGGGCCGATCCATTGCAGCCAGCAGGGGTCGGCCATCAACTTGTCGAGCAGTGGCAGGAACGGAACGTCGGCTTCCATGCAGGCCTCCTCCAGAAGCCCCTCGTAGCGGCGGATCTGCTCGATGGAGTACCAGAGCACATCGGCATAGGGCATCACGGCCTCATCGACGGGGGTGAGGCCCATCACTAGAACCGGCCCGCTGGCCTTGAGCGGATTGAGGAGCTGTTTGATGGCAAACAGGAAGGCCTCAGGATCCAGTTGGGGGCGGCCATCACGGCGCCCGACGCGGGCCGTGTCGTTCAGACCCACCGACAGAAGAATTCCCTGGGGTTGCTGCCGGCGCAGCTCGCCGCGGGCCAGGAATTCCGCCTGCCATCGCCCTGCCACCCGCTCCAGGCCGTCCCCTCGAACCCCCAGCGGGTAGAGCACCGGCCCATCCGGTAGCCCCATCCAGTGGCGTCGTAGCCGCTCACACCATCCCCCCTCCTCCGGATCTCCGTAGCCGTAGACCCCGCTGTCCCCGAGCACGATCAACTTGCGGGGGATGGTCAAGGGCATGGCAGTGCGTCAGAGCAGGCGCCGTCGGGCTCGGTCGCTCAGATCCTCCCCGACGATCGTGAGCACTGCATAGACCAGCAGCAGCAGAGCGATCTGGTCCCAGGCGAAGGAACTCAGGCTCTCGTTGAGTTGGCTGCCCAGCCCGGTGCCAGCCACCAGTCCCACCACCACGGTTTCGCGCAGGATCACGTCACTGCGGTAGGCCCCATAGGCGAGGTACGAGCGGGCCAACCCGCTGTAGCGCCCATAGAGCAGCGCGATTCGGGCCCCGACTCCACCGCAGCGCAGAGCCTCCTCCACGGCTGACCCGGTCACTTCCGCCCCCTCCAGCAGCAGACGGCCCAGGATGCCGAGGTTGTGGAACCCCAGGGCGAGGGCCGCCGTCAGCACACCCGGCTTCAGGACGAACAGCAACAACAGAGCCGTCAGCGGTGGTGGCCAAAGCCGTCCCAGGGCCCAGAGCAGCTGCAGCAACCGGCGCCCCCAGGACCACGGAGCCACCCAGAGGAGCAGCAGCGGCGCCCCGCCCACCGCCAGCGCCGCCGCCAGCAGAGTGAGCAACAGGGTGTTCCAGACCAGCGGCAGCCAGGGGAGTGCCAGGGCTGTACCCCAGTGCTGCCCATCCATCGCTGGCAGCGGTTGCCACTGCAGCAGGGCCATTGGATCCACCTGCAGTGCCTGGGCGACCAGCAGCAGAACCGGGAGCAGAGCGAGAAGCGCCACAACCAGCTCGCGCCCCCGCTGCCCGCTGGATCCCGCCCCCAGACCAAAGCGACTGGGCATGCCCCAACGCTGCCGCAGTCGGCGGATCAATGCCTCCAGGCCGAGCATGACCGCCAGCAGCAGCCAGAGACCGCTCCAGAGCTCGCGGAACTCCAGCGATTGCAAGGTGAGCAGCAGCTCATTGCCGAGCCCCCCCAGGCCGAACACCCCCAGCAGGGTGGCGCTGCGCAGCGCGCATTCGAGCCTGTAGCCCCCGTAGCTGATCAATCCAGGCAGCAGCGGTGGTCCCAGGGCGGTCAGCAGTGCCGCGGGGGCCGCCGTTCCCGAAAGCAGCAGAGCGTTGAGGTTTTGATCCGGCAGAGCATCGAGCAGATCACTCACCACCCTGGCTACCAGGGCCCCATAGGGAATCGCGATGGCGAGCACCGCCACAGCCGGCTGGAGACCCACCAGTTGCAACAGCAGCAGACCCCAGATCAGTTCATGAATCGATCGGGGCAGGGCCAGCAGCCGCCTCAGCACCTCCGCCGGCAGCACCGAGCCGCTGAGGCTTCGCCAGACCAGGCGGGAACTGGCGATGCCCAGGCCGATTCCGATCACCACGCTGCAGGCCCAGCCCAACAGGGCCATGCCCACGGTGACGCCCAACCCCTCCAGCAGGCTGCGAAGCACCAGCGGATCGAGGGAGGGCTGGATCGCAGCCTTCAGGAAGGTCCCGATCAGTTCCCAACCGCCGCCATGCACTTGGGCGGGCAAGGCGAGGAGCACCGGCAGCAACACCAGTGCCGGCAGCAGCACCAGCAGCGGCGCGGCTGGCTTCACGGCTGCGCGCGACCGGCGTAAAGGGCCTCGACCATGGCGCCAGAGAGATGCTGCGGCCTGCAATCGAACTGGAGCCGCCCGTCGCGCAGGCCCAGCACGCGGCTGAAGCCCTGGATGCGATCCGGCCGATGCAGGCTCAGCAGCAGAGCGCGTGGAGCCCCTGTCTCCCTCAACAACAGTTCGAGCAGCTCCTCGGCCAACCGCGGATCCAGGCTGGCCAGGGGTTCATCCGCCAGCCAGAGCAGGGGGTTCTGGCGCAACAGCCTGGCGATTGCCACCCGTTGCCGTTGGCCTCCCGAGAGGGCCCCGATCGGTTGGTTCAGCAGGCTGCTGGGCAGATCCATCTGCTCCAGCACCGCCGTGCAGGCTTCACGATCGAGCGGCAGCAGCAGGTTGAGCACTGCCCTGGGCCAGCCCCACTGCGCGAGGCAGCCGCAGTTGAGGTTCTGCTGAACCGTGAGTTCTTCGATCAGCCGCAGGTCTTGCCAGAGCGTGCCAATCCGCTGCTGTTGTCGTCTGCGGCCTCGCTTGGAGCGGGCTCTCGCTTCACCGCACCAGAGCACGGATCCTCGATCGGGTTCCAGCAGGCCGTTGGCCACGGCGATCAGGGTGCTCTTGCCGGCTCCGCTGGGTCCCAGCAAGGCGATGCGCTCACCCGGCTGCACCGTGAGATCCACATCCGCCAGCCGAGGCTGCTGCCGCCCCGCCACCTCGATCGAGCGCAGCTCCAGCAGTGGCTGTGTCAACAGCAAATCGGCATGGGCCATTCAGCCCATGCTGCCTGGTCAGTGGTAGGTGAATCGGAACACCATCAAGGCCAGGATCAGACCCACCAGGGTGAGTTCGAGCACATCCGGTCCACGGGGGTTCATGGCCGCCGATCCCCCCGTTCGATCTTGGCCACCGACGGCAGGGTGAACACCAAGAGCAGGAGCGGAATCTCCAACCAGAGCACCCCATTGCCCAGGGCGATCACCACCAGGTCGATCGCCGCCAGCGAGCGCAGAAACAGCACCCAGACGTCATCGCCTTCGCTGCAACTGCGCTGCCAGAGCAGCAACCCTGCCGCCAGCAGGATCAAATCCACCAGCAAGGTTGTTGGCAATGGGGGCCATTCGTTGCGCCCCCATTCTGCTTGTGATCGCCGTCAGCGGATCTTTCCGATCTGCCGGCCCACTTGTTCAATGCGGACGTAGTCACTGGCTTTGGCGCCGGTGAACTGTTGAGCGCCGAACAGATTGAGGATGGCTTTCTGCTCCGGATTGCTGGGCCTCCAGCTCAGGATCGCTTTTTGAAGCTTGGTGGTGAAACCGGCGCCGAAGCGTTGATCCAGATTCGGTTGCGCAATCCAGTGGTAGTCGGGGTAGCCCGGGGTCTTCCAGATGGCCACCACCTTGGACCGGTTGGCCTTGCCGTCGTGGAGGCTGGAGCGCCACACCTGTTCATTCACGGCACCCGCGTCGTAAGCACCGCTCTGCACCAGCGCGATGGTGGCGTCATGGCTGCCGCTGAAGCCCGGGGCCCCTCCGGCGAACTGATTCGGCTTCACCCCCGCCTGGGCAAGGAAGTACTCCGGCATCAGCCTCCCGGAGGTGGAGCTCTGGGAACCGAAGGTGAAGCGTTTGCCCTTCAGCTGGGTCAGTACCTTCTGGCTGTTCCCCGGTGCGATTCCGCTGCGGGTGTTGGCGATGAAGATGGTGTGGAAGGAGGCATCGATGTCGCGCTGCGCGAGCACCTTGGCTCCCGGTTTCTGAAGCCTGGCCTGCACGCCAGTGAGGCCTCCGAACCAGACCAGATCCAGATTGCCGGTGCGGAAGGCACTCACGGCAGCTTCGTAGTTGGTGACCGGCACGTATTTCACCGGCACACCGAGTTGTTTGCTCAGTTCATCGGCCACCAATCCGTAGAGCCGGTTCAGCTTCTCGGGCTTCTGATCGGGGATGGCGCTGATGCGCAGGACAGGCTTGCTGCTTTGGGCCTGGGCTGCGGGAAGGAAGTTCGGGCTCAAGGCCGTGGGCGCGGCCACCGGCAGCAGGGCAAGGCTCAGACCCGCCGCAACGGCGGCCCAACGTTCTCGTCCGGAGAACTGGATGGGCAGGTTGAAGGCCATGGGGGTTGGCGGAGGATCCGCAGAAACAACCCATGGATTGTGCCTAGAGGCTGGCCAGAAACCGCGTCAGGCGTGCCAGTCCATCGTTGATGGTGTCGTCGCTCGCTGCGCAGGACAGACGGATGCAGCGGTCGTCTCCAAATGCTCCCCCGGGGACCACGGCAAGGCCCTGTTCCTCCAGCAATCGCTCGCAGAAGGTCATCGAGTCGAGTCCAAAGGCACTGACGTCGGGGAAGGCGTAGAACGCACCCTCGGGGGGCAGCAGCGTGATTCCTCCAATCGCTTGCAGGCCGTGGCTGAGCAGCTCGCGGCGGTGGGTGAACTGGGTGGCCATCTGCTGCACGCAGTCACGCGATCCGCTCACGGCCGCCAGAGCTCCGTATTGGGCGAAGGTGCAGACATTGCTGGTGGTTTGGCTCTGCAGGGCACTGGCCGCTTTCACCACAGCGGTATTGCCAGCCAGCCAGCCGATGCGCCATCCGGTCATCGCCCAGCCCTTGGCAAAGCCATTCACGCAGAAGATCCGCTCCGCCAGATCGGGAGCCACGGCAGCAAAGCTGTGGTGCTGATGGCCTGGAGCGAGTAGGAATTCGTAGATCTCGTCGCAGACCACGGCCACCTGGGGGTGCCTGCGCAGCACCTCGGCAATCGATTCCAGTTCGCCGCGGCTGAGCACCATGCCCGTGGGGTTGCCGGGGCTGTTCAGCACCAGCAACTTGCTCGCTGGCGTGATGGCGGCCTCCAGGCGCCGTGGGTCGAGGCGAAAGCCTTCGCTGGCACTGCTGGGGATCAGGCGCACCGAGGCACCGGCGAGCCTGGCGAATTCGGGATAGCTCAGCCAGTAGGGGGCGGGCAGCAGCAGTTCATCGCCCTCCTGCAGCAACACCTGGAACAGGTTGTAGAGCGCTTGTTTGCCCCCGTTGGTGACCAGCACCTGCTCGGTGCTGGTGGGCACCTGGTTTTCGTGGGTCAGCTTCTGGGCAATCGCCTCCCGCAGGGCCGGTTCACCAGCGGCGGGACCGTAGCGGGTGAGCCCCTGCTCAAGGGCGCTCGCCGCCGCCTGACGGATGAAGGAGGGGGTGTCGAAGTCGGGCTCTCCAGCACTCAAGCTGCAGATGTCTCTTCCGTCTGCCTTGAGTGCTTTGGCTCGGGCGGCAATCGCGAGCGTCAAGGAGGGCTGCAGTGCCTGGGCCCGGGCAGAGAGATTCAACGGGCGCGGCATCGGTGCAGCGGCGTTTGGAGGTGGCCCTTGCAGGACACCGGGAATTCACTGCATCCTGCCGCATGCTGGACCCCCAACTTGATGCCGTCGTTGCGAATGCAGACCTGCAGCCTGGTGTTGGCGGCGGATGACCCAGCGGCGCTTGCATCCTTTTATGGGGCTGTTGTGGGCAGCAAGCCCTCGCCGGGATCCGCTTCAAGCCACTGGCGTCTGCCTCTGCCGACGGGGGCATTCTTGGAGATCTACAGCCCGAGCCGCTCGCGACCGCTGCCGCGGCAACGGGGTCGACTGGCCCTCTGCCTCCACATCGAGGGCGCTGAGTCGGGGTTGAAGGCTGTGGTTCAGCGCAGCCTCGAGCTGGGCGCCTCCCTGCTCGAGCCCCCACGCCAGGAGCCCTTTGGCTGGGAGGCCTGGCTGGTGGATCCCGAAGGCAACAGCCTGCTGCTGCTGGCCAGCGCGTAGTGCCGCAGGCTCCATAGGATCCCGCCGATTCTTCAAGGCGGCTGCTGTGACCTCACTGCTTGGCACCAGTCCGGATCCATTGCCTCTGGAGCAGGAGCTCGACGGATTGGCGCAGCGCTGTGAGGCCTGCCGCCATTGCAGCCTTGGTTCGAGCCGCCGCCAGGTCGTCGTGAGCCGTGGCAACCCCAGGGCCCGACTGATGGTGATCGGCGAGGGCCCAGGGGCTCAAGAGGATGAAACCGGATTGCCCTTCGTCGGTCGTTCAGGGCAGCTGCTGGATCAGATGCTCGAGAGCGTGGGGATCGATAGCAACCGGGATGCCTATGTCTGCAACATCGTCAAGTGCCGGCCACCGGAGAACCGCAAGCCCACGGTGCTGGAGATGGCGGCCTGCCGCCTCTGGCTCGATCGTCAGATCGCTCTGGTCAATCCGGGCGTGATCCTTCTGGCTGGAGCCACGGCAGTGGAGGGACTTCTTGGAATCAAAGGAGGCATGACCAAGGAGCGCGGGCAGTGGAGGCAGTGGGAAGGTCGCTGGCTGATGCCAATCTTCCATCCCTCGTATCTGTTGCGGAATCCCTCGAAGGAACGCGGCTCCCCCAAGTGGCTCACCTGGCAGGACCTTCAGGATGTGCAGCGCCGGCTGGCCCAACTGGACACGTCTTTGTGACAGGCTTGCCCCACACAGGCTTGCCGACCGCTGCTGCCATGACAGCTTCCCTGGCCTCCGCTCCGGCAACTGAGGACGCGTTGAACCCTCGCTACGACACGGTGATCCGTCGCCGTAAGACCCGCAGTGTGCGGGTGGGCGAGATCTGGATGGGTAGTGACCATCCCGTGGTTGTCCAGTCGATGATCAACGAGGACACCCTCGACATCGAAGGCGCCACCGCCGGCATCCGCAGGCTGCACGAAGCCGGCTGCGAGATCGTGCGGGTCACGGTGCCGTCGCTGGCCCATGCCAAGGCGATGGGTGAGATCCGCCAGCGGCTGGAGAGCACCTACAAGCCGGTGCCGCTGGTGGCGGATGTGCACCACAACGGCATGAAAATCGCCCTCGAGGTGGCGCAGCACGTCGACAAGGTGCGCATCAACCCGGGCCTGTTTGTCTTCGACAAACCGGATCCCAACCGCACCGAGTTTTCCGACGCGGAGATCGCGGCCATTGGTGATCGCATCACCGACACCTTCGAGCCGCTCGTCAAGCTGCTGAAGGAGCAAGACAAGGCCCTTCGCATCGGCGTGAACCACGGCTCCCTGGCTGAGCGGATGCTGTTCCGTTATGGGGATACCCCCTTGGGGATGGTGGAGAGCGCCCTCGAGTTCATCCGCATCTGCGATCGCCTCGACTTCCACAACATCGTGATCTCGATGAAGGCGTCGCGGGCGCCGGTGATGCTTGCCGCTTACCGGATGATGGCCGATCGGATGGATGCCGAAGGCTTCCATTACCCGCTCCATTTGGGCGTGACCGAAGCCGGCGATGGCGACTACGGCCGCATCAAGAGCACCGCCGGTATCGCGACCCTGCTCAGCGAAGGCCTGGGCGACACGATTCGTGTGTCTCTCACCGAGGCGCCAGAAAAGGAGATCCCGGTTTGCTACGCCATCCTCCAGGCGCTGGGGCTGCGTAAAACGATGGTCGAATACGTCAGCTGCCCCAGCTGCGGCCGCACCCTGTTCAACCTGGAGGAAGTGCTGCACAAGGTGCGCAATGCCACCGCCCACCTCACTGGCCTGGATATCGCCGTGATGGGTTGCATCGTGAACGGCCCTGGTGAAATGGCTGATGCCGACTACGGCTACGTGGGCAAGACTCCAGGTGTTATCTCTCTTTACCGCGGCCGAGAGGAGATCCGCCGCGTGCCGGAGGCCGAGGGTGTTGAAGCGCTGATTCAGTTGATCAAGGACGACGGCCGCTGGCTGGATCCCTAAGCAGCTGATGCTTGATGGCACAAGCCCCGGGAAGCCTCAGATTTCTCCGGTTTTCCCGCCATTTGCTTCAGCAAATCGGGAGCTACGTTGAAAGAACAGCTGCCAGCCAGGAGCGCCTCAATGGGCCACGGTCGCGCCGATTCCAACAACGCAACCCGTGGTGTCCGCCGAAGAGGCCTGATTCTGCTGGTGGGTGCCGGAGCCGCTGGGGCCATCTGCCTGCCACCGCTTCTGCAGCCCAGTGCCGCGTCCTTGGTGAGCGATAGCCCCAAGGAGGTGATCGATCAGACCTGGCAGATCGTTTTCCGCGACTACCTCGACACCAACGGCAAGTACACCGCTGATAAGTGGCGCACCCTGCGGAGCCAGGTGCTGGCCAAGAGCTACGGCAGCACCAAGGAGAGCTATGAAGCCATCCGGGGCATGCTCGCCACCCTGGATGATCCATACACCCGCTTCATGGATCCGCGGGAGTTCAAGGAGATGCAGATCGACACCTCCGGAGAACTTTCCGGGGTGGGCATCCAGCTGAGCCTTGATAAGGACACCAAGGAACTCACGGTGGTGAGCCCGATCGAGGGCTCCCCTGCCTCACGGGCCGGTGTCCTGCCCAAGGACGTGATCACAGCCATTGATGGCAAGAGCACCAAGGGCATGTCCACCGAGGATGCGGTCAAGTTGATCCGCGGACAGGCTGGCAGCACCGTGAACCTGCAGCTGCGTCGCAACGGCAAGTTGCTGGACACCCCGTTGGTGCGCGCGCGCATTGAACTTCACGCTGTGGAGACCCAGGTCAACACCGCTGGTGATGGCACGAAGATCGGCTACATCCGCCTGAAGCAGTTCAACGCCAACGCCGCCAAAGACATGGCGGACGCGCTCAAGGATCTGGAGAAGCAGAAGGTTGAGGGCTACGTGCTGGATCTGCGCAGCAATCCCGGGGGCTTACTGGTGGCCAGCATTGCGATCGCTCGCCAATGGCTCAATGAGGGTGTGATCGTCTCCACCAAAACCCGAGACGGCATCCAGGACACCAAGCGCGCTGTGGGTCGTGCCCTCACCGATCGCCCGCTGGTCATCCTGGTGAATGAAGGCTCTGCCAGCGCCAGCGAGATCCTCTCCGGTGCCCTTCAGGACAATCACCGTGCCGTTTTGGTTGGTGAAAAAACCTTTGGCAAGGGTCTGGTGCAATCGGTGCGAGGGCTCACCGATGGCTCCGGCATGACCGTGACCATCGCCAAATACCTCACCCCTAGCGGTCGCGATATCCACAAGCACGGCATCGATCCGGATGTGCGCGCCAAGCTCACTCCTCAAGAGGCTGAGAAGCTGCGCCTTGAGGATCTCGGCACGAAGAAAGACAGCCAATACCGGGTGGCGGAATCCACCCTGCTGAAACAGGTGAAATCGGCAGGCACGGTCACCAAGGCTCGTCTCTACACCCCTGGCAGCTCCAATCTCCCTGCGGCTCTGAAGTCGTCAGCCGGTCAACCGGTGGGATCACCGGCGAACTGAGGGGTTGCTTCGGCTGCTCTCAGAGTGCTTTGTCTCGGCTCGGGTGCTCGTTGACGGCCCGGCGGATCAACTGCATTGGACTGCTCTGAGGTTGGTCGACTGAGTCGACTAACCATGGAGAGCGTTGAATCATCAACACTGTTTGACCCAACACTGCTTGACCACGAGGAGTGGGCTAGGTGCGCCCACTTCTGTCGAGATCGCGTCAGGGTGACTGGGCGGCGGCGATCAAGCGCCGCTGCCGACGGGCTGCATCAGGCCACCGCCGGGGGTGGAGTCGTCGTCATCGTTGCCGGCGTCGCCCTGAAGCAAGGCGAAAATCCCCAGGGCCACCATGCTCACCAGACCCGAGATCAGGGACAGACCGCCACCGAAGCCTGTGCTGATGTCGATCACATCTCCAAGCCCGGGGCCCATGAGAGTCCGTTACAGAAGTTCGCACAACTGTAACGGACTTTTGCGGGATTGGTTGAAGTTGCGGGTTGGGGAGCGCCAGGCGCCCTCTAGACGGCCAATACGGCTTCGTTCTTGGCCTTGATTTGTTCGGCGCGCTGGGCCTCGGTGAGACCGTCGGCGCCGGGGATCTGCTCGGCCATCTGCTTGAGCCAGCTCATCAGCTCTTCCACCTGCTTCTCCATCGGCAGCACTCCGAGACCGCGGGCCAGAACCTTGGCGGTGCTTCCCGATCCAGCCTGGTACACCAGCCGGCCATGCAGGTGCTGAGGCAGCCCTTGGCGCAGCAGGCGGAAGGCGGGCTCCTCCATCGGGGTTTCCAGGGCGATGTTGGGTTTCTCTGGTTTGATCCGCGAGAAACCGCAGCGCTTGGCTAGCCACTTCAGCTCCATCAGCTGCAGCAACGAAATCACCGGTGCAGGGATGGCCCCGTAGCGATCCACCCAATCGGCCGCCAACTGCAAGAGGGCCTCAGGACCAGTGCAATCGGCCGCGGCGCGGTAGGCGGCCATCTTCTCGTCGTTGTCGGCGATCCAGTCGCCAGGGATGAAGGCGGTGATGGGCAGGTCGATCTGGGTGTCATCCACCGCGGGGATGTCTTGCCCCTGAATCTCAGCGAGCGATTCCTGGAGCATCTCCATATAGAGGTCAAAGCCGATGACCTCCATCTGTCCGCTCTGCTCCACCCCCAGAAGGTTGCCCACGCCGCGGATTTCCATGTCGCGCATCGCCAGCTGATACCCGCTGCCGAGCTGGGCAAATTCCTGAATCGCCCGCAGCCGTTGCCGTGCCGCATCGCTGAGGGAGGCGTCACCGGGATAGAACAACCAGGCGTGGGCTTGGATGCCGCTGCGGCCCACCCGGCCACGCAGCTGATAGAGCTGAGCCAGGCCGAACTTGTGGGCGTCTTCAATCAGGATCGTGTTGACGCGCGGGATGTCGAGGCCGCTCTCGACGATCGTGGTGCAGAGCATCAGATCGGCCTCCCCGGCGTTGAACGCCACCATCGCGCTCTCGAGTTCGCCCTCGGCCATCTGGCCGTGGGCCACCAGCAGCCGCAGCCCGGGGATCATCAAGCGCAGCCGCTCGGCCACCTCCTCGATCCCTTCCACCCGCGGCACCACGTAGAAGATCTGCCCGCCGCGATCGAGCTCCTGGCGAATGGCGCTGCGCACCGCCTCCTCATCGAGGGAGGCGAGGTGTGTCTTGATCGGACGCCTCAGCGGAGGAGGCGTGGTGATCAGGCTCATCTCCCGTACTCCCGAGAGGCTCATGTAGAGGGTGCGGGGGATCGGCGTCGCTGAGAGGGTCAGCACGTCGACGTCCTTGCGCAGGGCCTTGATCTTTTCCTTCTGGTTGACCCCGAAGCGCTGCTCCTCATCCACCACCAGCAGCCCCAGTTGCTTGAAGCTGGTTCCCTTGCCTAGCAGTTGGTGGGTGCCCACCACCACATCCACCGTGCCTTCGCTGAGCCCCTCCTGAATCACTTTGCGCTCCCCTGCGGTGCGGAAGCGGTTGAGCAGGCTCACCTTGATCGGGTAGGGCGCGAAGCGTTCGCTCAGGGAACGCCAGTGCTGCTGCGCCAGCACCGTGGTGGGGGCCAGCATCGCCACCTGCTTGCCGGCTGTGACCGCCTTGAAGATGGCTCGGATCGCCACTTCGGTCTTGCCGAAGCCCACGTCTCCGCAGACGAGCCGATCCATCGGCTGGGGTTGCTCCATATCGCGCTTCACATCGGCGATCGCCTTCACCTGATCGGGGGTGGGCTCGTAGGGGAAGGAGTCCTCCAGCTCGCTCTGCCAGGGGCCATCGGCGGGGAAGGAGAAACCATCGGCCTGATGGCGCTCGGCGTACAGCTTCACCAGATCCAGGGCCACCTTGCGCACGGCCTTGCGCGCCCGCTCCTTGGCCTTGCTCCAGGCGGTACCGCCCATGCGGTTGAGGTCGGGTGGGGTCTCACTGGTGGCCCGGTAGCGCCCGAGGCTGCCGAGCTGGTCGGCAGCCACCCGCAGTAGTCCGTCGGCGTACTGCACCACCAGGTAATCGCGCGACTCCCCCCCGATGGCCAGCTTTTCGAGCTTGAGGAATCGGCCGATGCCATGGTTGCGATGCACCACGAAATCCCCGGGGCGCATCTTGTTGGGATCCACCGTGCGGCTGGCGGCCTTGCGGCGGCGGCGCACGTAGCCCGTGGCGGCGAGGGAGTGCTGCCCGAAGAATTCACGATCAGTGATCAGGGCCAGCTTCCAGGCCGGCAGCTGCAGACCCTCGAGTTCGGCGGTTCCCTTGGTCTTCAGGGCCACCGGCGTGTTCTGCTCGATCAGTCGATCGATCGCCGCCAGATCGCCAGGGTTCGGCACGAAGCGACTGATGCAGTCGTGCTCCTCGAGCAGGGCGACGGCCCGACTGGGCTGTGCGGAGAGCAGCCAGACCCTGGCCTTCTCCTTTTGATAGCCCTTGATCAGTTCGGCCAACTTGCCGAATTGATTGGGGTAGGCCGGCACCGGCCGGCTGGACAGATCAAAACTGTTGGGGTGGTTGTCGCTTTCGTGGAGCTCGGCCAGGTCGAATCCGGGGAAGGCCTCCGCATCACTCAGGGCCTCGGCCGGGCTCCGGTGCAGCCGTGCGGGAAGGTCGGCACCCAGTTCGGCGCATACGTCGCTGTGGTGCTCACAAGCGTGTTCAAACCACTGCTCTCCGTGGGAGAGGCAATGGCGGCGCTCATCGATCACCACCAGGGTCGACTTGGGCAGGTAGTCGAGCAGAGAGGCCGGCTGCTCCCAAGCCAACCCCATCAGGCGTCGCATGCCTTCGGGGGTGCCTCCCTCCAACAGCTGTTCACTCGCTTCGGGGCTGAGCAACTGATCGAGCGACTCCGGCATCGCCTCCCGCAGGGCATCCGCGATCAGGGGGCCGTAGCCACTCGGGGTCAGGCGCACCACCTCGATCGGATCGAGGGAGCGCTGGCTGGCGGGATCGAATTCCCGCAACTTGTCGAGCTCCTCCCCGAAGAACTCGAGGCGCACCGGCAGTTCGGCGCTGACGGGGAAGACATCCACGATGTCGCCGCGCCGGCTCCAGCTGCCCTCCTGTTCGATGGAGGTGACCCGCTCATAGCCCAATCGGGTGAGGGTCTCGCCCAGCTCTTCGAGATTCAGCTCATCGCCTTTGCGCAGGCTGAGGCATTGGGCTCTGAGGGTCTGCGGTGGTGGCAGATGGGGCTGTAGGGCCCGCTCGGTGGCCACGATGGCAAAGCGCTCGGCCCCATCCAGCAGCTCGCTCAGCACCTGGAGCTGCCCCCAGGTGATCTCACTGGTGGGATCAAAGGGTTCGTAGGGACTGCCTTCGCTGGTGGGATACAGCTGGGCGCTGCTCCAGCCCATCAGCTCCAACAGGGCAGCCCAGCGGCCTGCTTCCTCCAAGGTGGGCACGATGACCAGCATGGGGGCCTCGGCTGATCCCGCCAACACACTGCTGATCAGGGCCCGCCCGCCCCGCCCGGCTCCGCTCAGACGCAGTCGCTCACTGCGTTGACTGCGTTGCAGCACCTCCGCGCTCAGGGGCACCTGCTGCAGTTGGCGCACCAGGGCGGAGAGGGGCATGGGGCTCAAAGCACAGCTGACCATCCTTGCAAGCCAGATCGCTGCAACGAGAGGATGCAGACGTGACGCACCGTGCCCTGCTTCCTGCACTCAGCGCCCTGCTGCTTGCTGGTGCTGCCCTCACGGCCCTGGACCAGAGGCGCAGCGAGCCACCGCTTGAGCCGCCCGTGAGCACCGCGCCAGCTCCTGCCGCGGCCGCTGTGCAGCTTCCGGAGAACCTGTCTCTCGAGGCCAGTAGCAAGGACCGTCTGTTTCAGGCCCTCGAGCGCGCGGATCAACGCTGGTTGCCCCGGGTGGAACTGATCCCTGGGGTCGGCAAGCGCTACCACTACCAACGCCGCCAGGGGGAGCCTCCCTTGTCTCTGGAGGAGATCAGGCGTCTTCTGGCTAATCCCCCCAGCTACCGCCAGGAGCGCCAGGCGATCGCCGATCTGCTGCAACAGCTGGAGCGCAGTGGGGTCACCGTGGTGCTGCGTGTCCCCAAACAACAAGGTGCCGCAGGGGAATGGAATCCCCGCCGCGGGGAGCTGCGCCTGCGGCCGGATGTGGTGTCTAAGGGCACCCGGGAGTTTGCCCTGGTGCTCAATCATGAGGCGATCCATGTGGCCCAGAGCTGCCGCAGCGGTGCGTTGACGGCCCGGCCCCGTTTGCTGGGACTCTCCCGTCAGTTGGATGCGCGCTCGAGGCGTCAATTGAGCGAGCCTCTCTATGCCAAAGCCTCAGTGGAACAGCGCAAGCTGGAAGAGGAGGCCTACGCCAATCAGGCCAACCTCAACCTGGGGGGGCAGCTGCTGTCACAGCACTGCCGGAGTCGGCCCCGCTGAGCAGCTCTGTCTCCAGCAGCATGTTGAAGCTCAGTAGCTGTTCATCGCTCAGCTGTTGCCTGCTGCTCAGCTGGAAGTTCTGCTCCAGCATCTGCCGGCCTCGGTTGGCATCCCATCGCAGCGACTGAAGCAGCTGATCGCTTTGCTCCAGCAAGTCTCTGCGACGCAGGGGCACTGAGGCGTTGGCTGGATCACTGCCCTCGGGCAGGCCCCGCAATCCGCGCAGGTAGGCGCTCAGATCGGCGTAGTGGGTGATCCGGTTGCGGTTGGGATGCCCAAACGCCCTCTGCAGGTAGGTGCTCTCTTGGTTGCGATCCCAACCCAGCCGTTGCAGTTGGATGTCGATCTCAGCGAGTTCATCGCTCCAGTCCTCCGGATCAGCTGGCGGTTCAGGGGGAGGGGGAGTGCTTTCTGAAACGGGCGCTGGTGCAGGAGCGGGAGCTGCTGGTGTGAGCTCAGGCTGAGGCTGAGGGTCTTCGCGGCGAACCACGGCGTGGCGGGTGCGCTCTGAAGGAGGTGGAGGTGGAGGGGGCTGGAGCTGGAGCTGGAGGCGCTGCTGGAGGCGGGCGAGGGCCTGCTCTTCGGCCAGATCAGCGCTGCCTGCCTCGGCGAGGCTGCTGCCAAGACAGGTTGATCCCTGCCAGGCACTCACTTGCACCACCCGTCTGCCGGGCTCGGCATGCACCAACCGCGCCCTGTAGGACAGGGATGTCTCCATGCTGCTGATCCCGTTGAGGCGCTTTCTACACTGGCGAGCCTTGGGATCCTCTGCAGCGGTTCCCTCTGCAGAGGTTCATGGAAGCGGAGTCAATCCCCTCTCTCTCTCCACTAATCCAGTCCGCGGATCAGTGGGGCGAACTGCTGCTGTTGCTTCCACTGCTGGTGGCCCTGGAGGCTGTGCTCTCCGCCGACAACGCCATCGCTCTGGCGGCGATCTCCCGGCAGCTGCATGAGCCAAAGCTGCAGAGGCAGGCCCTCAATCTCGGCCTGGCTCTGGCCCTGGTGTTTCGTCTGGTGCTGATCGCTGCTGCCCGTTGGGTGCTCGATTTCTGGCCTCTGCAGCTCCTGGCGGCGGGTTATTTGCTCTGGCTCTGCCTCAGCAATCTGCTGCCGATGCGCGCGGGAGCGGAGCAGGACGGAGCCGGCGATGGCTCTGTTGAACCCTCTGCAGATCGGGGCCTCTCGGGCGTGGTGGTCACCCTGGCGCTCACGGACCTGGCTTTCTCGCTGGACAGCGTGGCTGCGGCTGTCGCGGTCAGTGACAACCTCTGGCTTGTGATGGCCGGAGGGGTGCTGGGGGTGGTGGCCCTGCGGCTGACCTCCGGGTTGTTCATTCGCTGGCTGGAGGAGTTTCGCCATCTGGAGGCAGCCGGTTATCTCGCGGTTGGCCTGGTGGGACTGCGTCTGGTGCTTCGCCTGGCAGCTCCTGATCTGGTGCCACCGGAATGGGTGTTGCTGGCTTTTGTCGCTCTGTTGTTCGCCTGGGGGTTCTCGGCCCGCACTCCTGATGTTCAAGCCGATGAGGTTCAGCCCTAGGCCCCATGCGTGTTGAGCTTCGCCAGGCCGGTAGCAACCAGCTGATCGATCGACTGGAGCTCGATGAGGTGCCCCAGCCCGGCCGCTGGCTCGAGCTGGAAGACCGCAGTTTTCTTGTGCTGCAACGCCATCACCGCTATCAATTGCGCGCCGGTCGCTACGAGCTCAGCTCGATTGCCCTGCAGGTGAAGCCGCAGCGCCGGCCGGCGGATGCCATCTGGTGGCAGGGGCGATGGGTGATCGGCGATCCCAGTTGCCGCTTCAACGCCCTCTCTCCCCTGCTGCGCTGTGCGGTGCTGCCGGCGGGTCCCTGCGACCGCTGCCTGCATCACAGCCGCTTTGATTCCGCCTTGGGGGAAGGGCACTGATGTGGCACCGGGGTGTTCTGGTCTGTGGGCACGGGGTAGCTTCCGGATCCGCGGCTGACAGCCCCTATCCCGCCGGCACGATCGCGCTCCAGACCCCGGCTTTCCTGGCCCAGGGGCTGGATCTGAGCGGCTACCACCCGGGCACCATCAACCTCGACTTTCCCGGATGCCGCTGGGAGCTGACGCAGCCGGACCATTGTTTCCCTTCTCTGTCTTGGACCGATCTGCATCCTCCGGAGACCTTCTCCTTTTGGAGGATCAGCCTGCGGCGAGCCCCAGCTGAGCAGCCGCTCAAGGGGCTGATTTATTACCCCCACCCGGAAACCAAAGCCAGGCATTTCCAAAGTCCATCCCGCCTGGAGCTGCTGGCTCCCTATCTGCCTGGACTCCAGCCAGGGGATGGACTGGAGCTTGAGGTCGATTCGACCCGTCTGCGTCTGGTGCCGGTGTTGCGCCTGCGGGCTCGGTTGTTGGAGTTCCTCAAGTTCCGCGTCTTGGCTGCCCAGGAGGCCTTCTTTGCCATGGAGCTCGCCGACTGTCGCGCCTGGCTTGCGCGGCAGTGGCCTGAGGCCGGGGCGCTCTCCGATGCGGAAGTGCAGAGCACCCTCGATCAGGCCCGCTTGCTGTACACCGAAAGCCGACTCCTAGGCTGAAGGATCGCGAGGTTGGCTTATCACTCTCTCCGCACGACCCTCCGATCGCCGTCGCCGGTCTGCCCCTGTGATCCGCAAGGCCGCGGTGGCTGCGGTTCAGGCTCCTGAGCCGGTGTCGGCAGATCAGATCGATGCCTCACCGTTTCTGGCCCTCGGGCTGGGGCGTCCGATTGTTGAAGCGGTGGTACGCAAGGGTTACAGCACTCCATCTTCGATTCAGCAGCAGTGCATTCCAGCGGTGCTGGCGGGCCGTGATGTGATGGCCGCCGCCCAGACCGGCACCGGCAAAACGGCGGGATTCACCCTGCCGATGCTGGAGCGTTTGCGCCACGGCCCCCATGCCCGACAGGGGGTGGTGCGGGCTCTGGTTCTCACCCCGACCCGCGAGCTGGCTGCGCAGGTGGGCGACAACGTGGCCGCCTATTCCCGCCATCTCGATCTGCGCTCGGATGTGATCTTCGGCGGGGTCAAGATCAACCCGCAGATTCAGCGCCTGCGGGATGGAGCCGATGTGCTCGTCGCCACTCCGGGTCGCCTGATGGATCTGGCGCAGCAGGGAGCGTTGCGCCTGGATCGGGTTGAAATTCTCGTGCTCGATGAGGCGGATCGGATGCTCGACATGGGCTTCATCCGCGACATTCAGAAAATCCTGCGTCTTCTGCCGGCCAAGCGACAGAACCTGCTGTTCTCCGCCACCTTTGAGGCCTCGATCCGCAAGCTGGCCACGGGGTTGCTGCACGAGCCCGTGCAGCTGCAGGTGACTCCCGAGAACCGAACGGCCGCAACGGTGGAGCATGTGCTGCATCCCTGCGACATGGCGCGCAAGGCCGATCTGCTCTGTCACCTGATCTCCAGCAACGACTGGCAGCAGGTTTTGGTGTTTTCCCGCACCAAACACGGTGCTAACCGGATGGCCGATCGCCTCAGCCAGGAGGGCATGGCCGCGGCGGCGATCCATGGCAATAAGAGCCAGGGCGCTCGCACCCGTGCCCTCGAGGGGTTCAAGAGTGGGGAGGTTCGGGTGTTGGTCGCCACGGACATCGCGGCGCGGGGCATCGACATTCATCAGCTGCCCCATGTGGTGAATCTGGATCTGCCCAATCAGGCGGAGGACTACGTGCACCGCATCGGCCGCACCGGCCGGGCAGGTCACAACGGCCATGCGGTGTCTTTGGTAGCCGCAGAGGAGCATGAATTGCTGCGGGCGATCGAGCGTCTCACCGGCAAGAGCCTGCCCCGGGAGGAGGTGCCCGGCTTTGAACCCACGGTGCTCTCGGCGCCACCCCTGGATCTCAGCGGAGGTCGCGGGCGGGGCGGTCGTGGAGGTGGTGGTGGCGGTGCGCCTCGCCGCGGCTCCGCTCGGGGCCCAGCTCCAGCGCGTGTTCGGCGTCGCTGAGCTGATGTCCAGCGCCGATGGGCTTTGATCCGCGCCGCTGGTCGGCTGAACCCCGCCATCAGACCCGCGTTACCAGCAACGTTGATGCTCTGCTGGCGGAAAACGAGAGCCTGCGCCGTGAGCTGAGGCAACTGCGGCGGCGTCTGGAGTTGCTGGAGCAGCGAACCGTGCGCACCGCATGGCAGGAGCCCATGGCAGATCCTCCCCGGGTGAGTCGCTCCCAGGTGGAGCACTGGGGTGAGGAGCTGGCTCTGCAGAAGGGGTGGGGAGCCCTGCGGCTGGCGGGCCTGGAGGCCTTGATCGACACCCTCAACCGCAGCAGTTTTCACCCGCAGCTGAGCCTGCAGCAGCGCCTTGATCGTCTGCTCCCAGGGCTAGGGCATGACCTGCTCCAGGCCGTGGCTGGCCCCCTCACCAAAAAGCGCTGCGCTGTTCTGGCGGCCTTTGCTCTCTATGGCGTCAGTGCGATCGAATGGCTTGATGACGACCCCCAGCGCGTTGTCTCAGAACTACGGCAACGTCAGGAGCGCGCCAGTTCCGGTCGCCGGACCCGCTCTGATCAACGCAGCAGTGATCGACGCAGCAGTGATCGACGCACTTCAGATCGATATTCGAAGTCCTACGACAACACCCCTGGCGCGCATTCCCCCCGCGATCCGCTCCAGGTCGAGGCACTGAGGGTGCTGGGCCTGGAGTGGGGCGCATCCAAACAGGCGATCAAGCAGGCCCATCGCCGGCTTGTGAAACTGCATCACCCCGATCTTGGTGGCTCCGCTGAAGCCTTCCGGCGTGTGAGTGAGGCGTATCAGCGCCTGGTGGCCTGAGGCTCAGGCGCTGCCCAGCCGATCACCGACCCGCGCTCCAAGCTGTTGGAGCAGTTGTTGCCCCTGGCTGGCACCCTTGCCCTCCAGTTGCGCCTCACGCAGTAAGACGGGGCAGCCACGGGTGGACACCACCAGGCCGAGTTCAGGGGCCAGGGCCAACACCGTGCCGGGCGGCTCCCGAGGGGTCTCACCCGGCTGCAGACCCCAGCGCTCGGCGAGGGGGGCCACTTCTGGGCTGAGCTGATCTGACAGACGCTTCACCAGCGGCTCTGTTGCGAGGAGCTTCAGACGTTTGCCCTGCCAGCTGCTGGTGGCTCCGGGGTAGAGCCCCATCACTTGGCGGTGGATGGCCAGGGCGGAGTGGTTCCAGTCGATCTGGAAGTCGTCTTTGCTCAGCATGCGGGCGTAGGTCATGCCGTCCTCGCTCTGCTGGCGCACCCGAAGGCGCGAAAGGCGCTCCTCTAGCGGCCCTACTCCTGCCGCCTCGATCAGAGGCATGGCGTCCACCAACAGATCAGCGGTGAGCTGAGCGAGCCGATCCGCCAGGTGGCGGGCGTTCTCCAGCAAACCGATCGGGATGGAACGCTCCAGGAGCACTGGACCTGTGTCAAGCCCCTCCTCCATCGCCATGATCCCGACCCCGGTTTCGGCATCCCCTTCCAGCAGACTCCATTGGATTGGTCCTGCGCCACGCCAACGCGGTAGGAGCGAGCCATGGCCGTTCCAGCAGCCCAGGGGTGGTTGTTCCAGCACCTCAGGCGGCAGGATCTGCCCGAAGGCCACCACGACGTAGACGTCTGCCCCCAGCTCGGCGAGGTGTTGTTGGCATTCAGGCTCTTTGCGGATGCGCTCTGGGGTGAACACCGGGATGCCCAGCTCCAGGGCCCGCGCCTTGACCGGGGAGGGCATCAGCTCTTTACCGCGGCCGCGGCGTCGGTCGGGCTGGCTGACCACGCCCACCAGCTGATGGCCAGCCGTCACAAGGCCATTGAGGCTGGGCACGGCGTAGGCCGGAGTGCCCCAGAACAGGATGCGCATGGATCGGGCTCAGGCCTCGCCGGTGATCGAGAGGCCCTCCACCCACACCAGGGGGCAGAGCCCGTCCGGGGTGATCTTGGCGTCGCCTTCAAATCCCACGATCGCCTTCAGCACCTGGCGGATGTCTCCGGCGACCGTGGCGGCTTCGATCGATCGGGTTTCTCCGTTCTTGATCAGCCAGCCGTCGAAAGGCAGGGAGAAGGATCCCTGGCTGGCCTTCACCCCGGCATGGAGGGCTGAGAGGGAGTCGATCCAAACGATCGGCTGATCTGACTTGAAGCGATCGAGACCCGCCTGGGCTCCGCTGCTGCCGGGGGTAAGCCCGATTTCAAACCAGTCGGGCCCAACGGAGACCTTGGCGCCAAGGCCGGCATGACCCGTGGGTTGAACGCCGAAGGCCCGGGCCGTTGCTTCCGAGTGGAGGAAATTCTTGAGGACCCCCCCCTGCACGAGATCCAGCGGACGGGTGGGTGTTCCTTCCCCATCAAAGTTGGAGGCTCCGATATTGCCGGGGTGAAGCCCGTTGTCGCGGATGGAGAGGAATGGCACGGCCAGGCTCTCCCCCAGGGAGTCGCGGTTGCTGAGGCTCACGCCATCGAGAACGGCCCTGGCGTTGAACAGGTTGCTGAACGCTCCGATCAGATCGAGGAAGGCTTCAGGACTGAACACGCAGGTGTAGCGGCCTGTCTCGATCGGTGCATAGTCGAGATGGCTGATGGTGCGCTCGGCCGCCTCGGTAATGCAGCCAGCGATGTCGAGCTCTGATGCGCCGTAGGCCAAGCGCACGGCACCGGCACTGCGGGGTTTGCGGCCGCTTTCCTCCGCCCTGGCGTAGAGATAGATGCTGGCGGTGGTGAGTTGTTGCTGGCGGCAAGCTCCCTCGCTGTTGAGGTAGATCCGCTCACTGCTGCGTTCCGCCAGGCCGTTGTAAGGCACAGTGCCGATGGCACTGTGCCGGCTCAGCAGATCCTGTTCCGCTTCCTTGAGGCGCTCCAGCAGTCGGAGGATGCCTTGCCCCTGGTGCAGTGGTTGCTCCAGCGGGGTGAGGGGAGCGGTGGCGAGGGGCGAGAACCCCGGGGTGTCGTTGGCGTTGCCGAAGGCGCTGGCATCGCGAGCACCGGACAGGGCTCTCTCCAGTCCGTTGTCGGAGAGGTCGGAGGTGCTGGTGGTACCCACCAGCCCATCGCTGTTCCAGACGCGGATGGTGATGGAGCTGCGTTGCGCTCCCTTCATCTGCTTGGGTTCGCCACGATCCACCTGCACCGAGGTGTCGGTGCTGCAGGCAGCACCTAAATCCCACTGCCGGATGCCATGGCTGGCGGCGATCGTGTCCAGCTTGCTGCGCAGGCTCTGGGCATCGAGACCCTGCTGAGCGGTGGAGGCGGTCATCTCAGCGGCCCCCCACGGTGATCGAATCCACCTTGATGTGGGGTTGCCCCACGGTCACGAAGATGCTTCCGCTCACGGATCCGCAGAAGCCGGCTGCCAGTTCAAGGTCGTTGGCGCACATGGAGATTCGAGGCATCACCTCCTTGGCTTCTCCAATCAGGGTTGCTCCTTTGACGGGTTTGGTGAGCTGTCCGTTTTCGATCAGGTAGGCCTCCTCCACGGCGAAGTTGAACTGCCCGGTGGGACCGACACTGCCGCCTCCCATGGATTTGCAGTAGAGCCCGCGATCCACGGAGCTGATCAGCTCGTCGGGCGAATGGGGGCCTGCCGCGATGAAGGTGTTGCGCATGCGACTGGCGGCGGCGAAGGTGTGACTTTGACGCCGTCCGCTGCCGGTGCGGGCGTGACCGGTGCGCAGCTCCCCGGCGCGATCGCTGAGGAAGCGCTTGAGAACTCCTTTTTCAATCAGCACCGTGCGCTGAGCTTCCATCCCCTCGTCGTCCATCGAGAGGGATCCGAAGGCACCGCCGGTAAGCCCTTCATCGATGGCGGTCACCGCCTCATGGGCAATGGGGTGCCCCACCTGTTCTGAGAAGGGGGTGGTGCCCCGCTCCACCTGGGTGGTTTCCAGCAGGTGTCCGCAGGCTTCGTGGAAGATCACTCCCCCAAAGCGGTTGGCGAGCACCGCCGGCATCTGGCCCGCCTCGACGTAGTCCGCGTAGAGCATGGTGCCGGCGCTGGCGCACACCTCTTCCGCTGACGTTCCGGCATCCCATTGACGCAGGTCATCGGGGCTGTCGGAGGTCCCGTAGCGGCGTCCGACTCCGGCGCGGTGTTCACCGTCAGCCGCCAGCACATTGAGCCCCACCGACTGGTGCAGGCGCACATCCCGGCCGAAGGTGCCGTCGCTGGCGGCCACCATCACCTCTTGCCAGTCGCGGGCATAGCTGGCGCGGCGGGCTTGCAGGTGACGGCCGTGCTGCTCGAGCCGAGCCGTGCCTTCGAGCAGGCGTTGTGTCGCTTCCTGGATGCCAGGGCAGCGCTCCAACCAAGTGCCTTTCTCGAGTCCGAAATCTCGAAGGGCCGGCAGGCCATCAAAACTGTTGAGGGCTGAGCTGCAGATCTCGAGGCCGAGCATCCCTAGCGCCTGGCTCAGGGCCTGCTTGAGGCCGGCTTCGCTGAGGTCGTTGGTGCTGACAAATCCATCTCTGTGACCGAGAAACACGCGTATGCCGGCCCCCATGCCAAAGGCCGGTGTCACGCTCGTGATCGTGTCCTGCTCAGCAAGAACACCGATGTGATCGGTGCGCTCGAGAAACACTTCCACCAAATCGGCACCTGCCGCGCGTCCACTGGCCAGGAGCGCTTCCAGGCGCGAGCTCCAGCGTTGGTCAAAGGGCCCGATCAACAGGTTGTTTCCAGCAGGGCTTGCTGTGGTCTGCGAGGGAAAGGAGCTGGATCCAGGGGGCACGGAGGCGATCACGCGGTCAACACGCAGGGGTTACTTGGCGGGAGCTGTCGTTCTCGTTATGTCTTCCTAGCAACAGGGCCTAGCAAAAAGGCCCTGGCCGCAGCGACCAGGGCCTACGCCGTTTGTAGTGCTTGGGCTCAGCGCACAGCGGGCTGGAAGTTCTCGCTGCGGATGGGATTCATCAGGAACAGCTTGGCCATCTCGGCAGCATTGGCTGCCCAGTAGGGCAGCTTGCGCAGGGCCTTGATCGGAGCCGGTGCGCTGCCTGCATCGGCAGCACTGAGCTTGTCGTTGTTGCGAACGAGCCGCTCGAGGCGGGTGTAGAACTTCGGATGCTCCACGTTGAGCACCACGGGGAAGATCCGAGCGGTGGTCTCGTTGGTCTTGGCAATCACGTACTTGTCGTAATCGCGGGCATCGAGACCCAGCGCTTCATAGAACTCCTTGCGGGCCACGTCACGGACGTACATGGTGGCGAACACCGCCAGCAGGAAGAAGCGGCACCAGAGGCGGGCACGTAGGCCAGTCACGCTCTTGGGCTGGGCCTTCATCAGGGCATCAAAGAAGTCGCCGTGGCGGTTCTCGTCCTGACACCAGTTCTCGAAGAAGTTGAAGATCGGGAAGATCTTGCTGTCGGGGTTCTTCTCGAGGTGACGGAAAATGGCGATGTAGCGCCAATAGCCGATCTTCTCGCTCAGGTAGGTGGCGTAGAAGATGTATTCAGGCTTGAAGTAGGTGTAGGCCTTGTTGGCCGTCAGGAAGCCCAGATCCAACTGAAGGCCGAAATCGCTCATCGCCTTGTTGAGGAAGCCCGCGTGACGGGCTTCGTCGCGGGCCATGTGGGCGAAGCACTCAGCCAGCAAGGGGTTGCGCTCCTTGATCCGACGGCTCAGCTCCTTGTAGAGCAAAAAGCCTGAAAACTCGGAGGTGCAGCTCTGCTCGAGGAACTCGACGAACACCTTCCGGGTTTCAGGATCGAGCTTCTCGGCGGCGCCATCGAACTCGTCGTTGCGCACGAAGTGATGACGGTTGTAGTCCTTCCGGAATTCCTCGCAGATGGCTTCCAGCTCATCGGCGTTGGGGCTGAGGTCCATGGCAGCCATGGCCTCGAAATCGGTTGTGTAGAACCGGGGCGTCAGGATCGTGTCCTTGACGGGATCCTTGATCGCGGGCGCCTCAGGTGACCCGACGGCAGTTGCGGCGTTCGGTGAGGCAACGGCGGTGGGAGGCACCATGGGGCAGCTTCATTGATCCGTAGGCCATCGTAGGTGCCATCGGGCTGGAGCCGAGGCCTCTGTTCATCAGTCTCTAAAGCCTGCCCGGCTGGTGTGTGAGCCGGGCTTCAGTTGGCCCCGAGCCATTTTTGACCGTTGAGGCGCTGCACAAGTCGCGACACCAGGAGGGCCTGGGTCATTTTCTTTTCATCGATCAAAAATGACTCCAGCAGGCTCGGCTCTGCGCCGGCTTCTGCCAGGGCGATGGTTTTGGAGGCGTTGATCGAATCGCTGGTGAAACAGAGCCAAAAGCGCCGCCCGTTCGGCAGCGCACCGGCCACCTGCCAGCAGTCACTGCCAACGACTGGCATTGGTCCCTGGGAGAACGTGAGCTCGCAGCTCGGACCGCCGTAGGCCTGGATCTCTTTGGCCAGAGCCGGGATCAGCAGGTTCGGAACAAAGTCTGCAAAGGGTTTGTCTTCCGGCGCAGGGGGCTTAACTGCCTTGGCCTCTGAGGGCTTGACCTCTGGTTTGGCCTCTGGTTTGGCCTCTGGTTTGGCCTCTGGTTGGGGCTGAGCGGGCTTGGGGTCTGCGGGAAGAGCGGAGTCGGTCACCGTCGCAGGCCTCGTTCAAAACGCTCGCTGAACTTTAGGGAGTGCTGGCCGGCTCGGGTTACCAGTCGTCGTTGCCTGCGCTGCCCCAATCATCGTTAACGACCGCAGGGGCTGCAGGGCTGCTGGGAGCCGCCGCTGCCGGCGCGGTGGCTCGGGGTTTGCGAATCACCCGGAAGGGCACAGACACCGTGGGAGCAGGTTCTGACGCTCCACGGCTTGGACCCGCCCAGCTGGCTTGGTTCGGCTTGGTTTCAACATCCTTCGGCCCTCGATCCCAGGGCTCCTGCTCTGGCCTCTCCTCTGGCGGTCGCTGAACCTCAGGTTCCGTGTCATCCCAGATGCCTGGCCGACGCACCTGCCGGCGAGGGCTGATGCTTCTGCCCGCACCCTGGAGCGCTAAGGCAGTTCCAAGGCTGCTCACGCCCGCACCGAGGCCGGCTGCAGCGGCAAGCCAGCCACTCAAGGGCAGGGCTGGAGATGTCCAAATCAGCAGGCGCACCGCGACCGAGGGCCTCGGATTGATGGCTGCCACCAGCAGCACCGCCAGAAGCGGTGTGAGCAGAGGAACCAGTAGGACCCGTTGCAACACAGAAGGGGGCTCAGGATTGGATCGGGCCGCTCCAGCGCCGCAGCTGCCCCAGGTCATAACCGAGGCAATCGAACACGCGGATCACGAGAAAGTCCACCATGTCTTCGATGGTTTTGGGCTGGTGATACCAGGCCGGCGCCGGCGGAGCGATGCGTGCGCCGGCTTCGGCCAGGGTGGTGAGATTGCGCAGGTGGATGAGATTCCAGGGGGTTTCCCTAGGGCAAATCACCAGCGGTCTCCCCTCCTTGAGGTGCACATCGGCGCAGCGCTCGAGCAGATCTGTGGCGACGCCAGCGGCGATCCGTCCGACCGTGCCCATGGAGCAGGGAAGGATCACCATTCCCCGGGTGCGGTGGCTACCGCTGGCAATCGCCGCCGCCTGATCATTCCAGCGGTGACACACCAACGAGCCCGACTGACAGTGGGTGCGTTCACGCCAGAAGCTTTCCTGGGCCTCTGGTTCGCTCGGCACTCGAACCCCGAGTTCCGCCTGCCAAACGCCAATCGCCCCGCGACTGACCACCAGCTCAACGGTTTCTCCGGCCTCCAGCAGCAGTTGTAGAGCCCGCTCCGCCAGGGGCTGAGCACTGGCCCCCGAGACCGCCAGAACGATCGGTTGTGGGGGGTGCGGGTCTGACAAGACTTCAGTCCTCGCTCTCGCCCAGGTTGTCGCTCAAGCGGTCGCTCTCGAGTTCCTCGTCGTGGTCGGACTCGGGCACGAATTCCTCGTAGCCCTCCGGCAGCACGACCGCCAAGTCGATCTGATGCCGCAGCACATCCACCTTCTGGATGATCACCTCCACGGCGTCGCCCAGCATGTAAGTGCGACGGTTCTTCCGCCCCACCAGTTTGTTCTGACGGGAGCGGTACTCGTACCAGTCGTCCTTGAGGGAGCTCACATGCACCAGGCCTTCCACCTGGGATGGGGGCACTTCCACGAAGAACCCGTAGCTCTGCACGCCGCTGATCACGCCAGTGAGGGTTTGACCGACAAGGGGTTCCGCTTGGCGGGCCTGGGCCATGGCCAGGGCATCGCTTTGCAGCTCGCTGGTGAAGCGGGCCCGGGCATTGAGGCGATGCAGCAGTGAGGGACTGAGCCCTTCCTCGAGCGGTGCGAGCTGACTGGCGGTCATCAGAGGCCAGTCGATCACGCCATGGCTGCTATCGGAGGCAATGTCCACCCGGGTTTTGTGGCGAACGGAGGGGCGATCCTTGCCTTCGCTGAGGAGCAACACCAACAGGTGCTGGTTCCACAGATCTGCGTAGTGCAAAGAAGGGCAACACCAGGCCGCAAAGGCCTGCTCCTCGGCGGCCAGCGTGTTGGGACCGGGCTCGGTGGCGAGGGTCACCGGCTTCAAGGGATCCCTCAGTTGCTGCAGGAGCACTCGGGAGCGATCGCTGCCGGCAAAAGCCGTCGCAAGCTCCTGGGCGCTGGCATTGCCATCGGCTGACAACTCCAGGGGAATCTCCAGGGCCAGGGCGGCCTTGGCCACATCGTTCAGGGCTTCAGCATCCGGTGCCGGATTCTGGGCATAGATGGCGGGCAACTCCAGGGTTGCCATATGGCGCCCAAAGGCGCGATGGGCCAGGAGAACCAATTCCCGGAGCAGTCCGGATGGACTCTCCGCCGGGTCCTGCTGCACCAGCCAACCGTGCCGACTCTCATCCGGTTCGGGGATCGCCAGTTCGCCGAGCCCTTCGATCGCGGGCATCGCCAGGTCGAGATCAATGGAGCCCGAGCTCAAGCGCAGCGCCCGCAGGGTCTGGGCCAGGGCAATCAGTTGCTCGAGCAGGGGCAGCTGATCCTTGAGACCCTTCAGGGCCGTTGGGGTTGTGCGGGCTTTGGGCTTGCGCTCAGCCAGGGCCTGGAGTGCCTTGGCGTCAACCACGGCGTCTGGGCTGATGGTGCTGCGGCAGAAGCGATAGTGCTCCAACTGCCCGTCAGTGTTGAGCTCGAGGGCAACCGAGAGTGCCGCACTGCTGCTGCCGGCCTTGAAGGCGGCGGCTTTGCTCAGGCTGCTGGGAAGGAGCGGCAGCCAGCTCTCTCCAACGCAGAGCGCTTCACCCAGATCGCGCAGGAAGAGATCGAGGGCGCTGCCAAAGCCCACGCGCTCGGCAATGGCCGGGGCATGCACCCACACCCGTGTGCCGCTCTCCAGGGGCTCCAGCGAGACAGCGGGAAGAATCGGCGCTTCACTGCTCGACCACAGCTGCAAGACCAGGGTTGGAAGAGCGCTGAGGTCATCCCTGTCTTTGGCTTCAAGCGCCTTGGCCGTGCTCTTGGGCGCTGCGGGGCGTTCGCGCAGCCCATGCTTCGTGAGCAGCAGATCCAGATCGGCTTCCGGGCCGGCATTCACCGCCAGGCTTCGAGCCACGTGGCCCTGGGGTGGCAGCTGACCCACGGGGTAGCGGTCCAGCTTCACCTCGACCACGGCCTCGCTGGCGGGCTTGAGGTGGCTGACATCGCTGTCGGGAAGTTCGATCGCGGTCAGCAATCGATCGTCGAGGGGCAGGGCCAGCAGCTTGTCGTTCTGCTGTTCGACCTGGGCCAAAAGGCTGGTGGTGTTGCGCTGCAGGATGCATTGCACCCCACCCTCCGGGGATCGGCGCCGCCCGCCTTCACGGGTGATGCGCACCAGCACCCGATCGCCGTTCCAGGCGTGGTTGAGCTGGTTGTCTCGGATGTAGATGTCTTCGCCGCCGTCTTCGCGAAGGGCGAAACAGAAACCCTTGCTGCTGCAGCGCAGCCGTGCCTCGATCAGGCCTTCGTCCTCCACGCGGCTGATGCCGCCAGCGGATTCTTCAAGCACCCCTACACGCGCCAGGGCATCGAGGGCGATGCGCAGCTGTTCCTTGTCGGCTTTGGTGCTGAGTCCGAGACCTTTTTCCAGCTTGCTGAGGGTCAGGGTCTCCTGCTTGGGGAGTTGGTCAATGAGGTCCAAGACCGAGAACTTCATGGTGGGGTGAGAGGGTTCGGAGCGGGTCTTGTTGGCGGGTCTTCGGGGTTTGACTTCGGAGCAGAGGGGCTCTGAACCGTGATTGCTGCGGTTCAGTGCTGCGATTCAGTGCTGTGGTTCTGTACTGCTGGGAAGTGCGGCGTGTTGCTCGCAATGCTCTGAGACGGCCAACGCCTCAAGGCACTACATCAACTCACAAACTTTACCTGTGGCGTGGGCTGTGTCGCCACAGGTTCACCGCTCACTTCGCTTCGCCTTCGGCTTCTGTTTCGCCGGCGGCTCCGGCTTCGGTGCTGGGCTTTGAGGTCGCATCGGCCTCGCTCCCAGCGCGCAGCAGCAGGCGGGTGCCGATCACCAGGAAGCCAAGAGACGCAGCCAGTTGCAGGGCATTGGTGGGGATCACCGCTGACAGAGATCCTCCGGCGCCAGCCCCAAGGAGGCTGGCGAGCACCAGAGCTGTGGCGCTGCCGGCAAACACGGCACCGGTTCGATTGGAGGTGCCGCTGATCGTCACGATCGCCAGCTGGGTTTTGTCGCCGAGTTCCGCGAGGAACACCGTGATGAACGTGGAGGCCAGAAGGGGCAGTTGCATTGCTGTGGTCTCAGCCCAACGGGAACATGCTCATGGCCGCCTGACGACCCAGCCAGAGGCCCAGCGCAATCATCAGGATCCCCGCCAGTCGTTCCAGCTGCTGGGGCGGCAAGACGCGGGAGAGCCACCGGCCAAGGACGACCCCCACCAGGCTTGAGCTGATCAAGGCGAGAGACGCACCGATAAAGACCAGCACCGGTCTGCCGGATTCTGCGGAAAGCAGCAGGGCAGCCAGTTGTGTCTTATCCCCCAGCTCCGCCAGAAACACCGTGGTGAAGGTGGTGAGAAAAACGGCCCCGAAACTGCCGGCTTGGTCGCTGCTGGTGGGCGTGTCTGCGCTCTTGTCTTCGGGATCAGGCATCAGGGCTGGAGTCCGCGTGGTCGGGGGGCTGGCGGATGGCCTGCTCAAAACGCTTCATCACCATGCCACGCCCGCCGTGTTCGCAGCGGATCTGCTGGCGGCAGCAGGCAATGGCGAAAGCGTTGGCCTCCTCGGCTGGCACGTCGAACAGCTGGGCCAGGTTTTCCACGCGGCAGAACACCGGTCGCTCGTCGTAGATGCGGCAGCTGCTCGAGCCCGTGTCGTAGTGGATGCACCAGCCATCCGCCCCCACCATCGAGAGATACAGCTCCTGCTGCTCCTCATCGAGAGCCTCCAGGGCCTCATTGCGCTCGCCAGGATCAAGCCTGCAGCACGAGCCGCAGCCGCTGATGCAGCGCCAGTGCAGGCTTTCAGTCATGGAACTGGCTGTGACAACCCGTCACAGGCGAGTGAACAGAGCCAGCTGAGAAGGCAGGCCTGCTTTTAGGGTGGTGGAGACATGTGCAGCTTCCGAGCCGTTCTCCCATGGGAATCGACTTCCACCTGATCGCCAACTTTGCTGCTCTGTTCCTGATCACCCTGGTGGGTCCAGCTGTGATCTTCATCCTCTTCTACCGCCGCGGCGCCCTCTGAATCGCCGCTGACAGCTCGCTTGAGCACTGTCGCGTTGAACCCCTTGGAGCGGTGCTCCAAGGGGTTCTTTATGCAGCCATGCCCAGGGCGCGTGCGGCATCCAGCACCAAGGCTCTGACATAGGGGTGCTCCGCTTGGGGGTGATCCACAGAGAGATCCCCATCGGACTCGCCCGGGCTGCGGCCCCGCAGTTCTTCGCCGTGGGCATTGCGGATCACCAGGCTTTCTCCATCACGCTGCACCCAGTAGCTGCGGTTGTGGCGTTGCAGCACGAGGGCCTCACTCGTGCTCGGCCGGATTGCGACCAGCTCCAGCTGGAGTCGCTCCTCTCCCTGCCAGCGGTTCATGCGCAGCTGATAGGCGACATCCACCTGCTTCGGCAGGCTGCTTCCCCCCTGCCAGCGCCAGGCGATTGCCCGGGCCGTGGCCTCGCCCTGACGCAGAGTCAGTTGCAGGTGTCCGCCCCGCAGCTCCCGTTGTTGGCTGATGCTGCAGCAACTGCTCCAGAACATTGGGGTGGGATGGCCGATGCCGAAGGGCTCCAACCTCTGCAACTGTTGCCAGAACGATCGCCCCAGTTGATCGAGGCGTAACAGCGCCTCAGGCGCCACACCAGGTGGCTCCGCTTGCTCCCGCCACTGCTGGGCCAGGCGATTGAGCCGTTCGTGGAGGGCACTGACCCGCTCAGCTCGCACCGTGAACCCTCCAGCGGCGGGGTGCCCGCCATGGCGCTCCAATAAATCGGAGCACTGCTGCAGGGCTTGATCGACGGCAAACCCCTTCGGAGCCCGAACCGAGGCGCGCATGCGGCCTTCTCCCTCCGAGGCCAGCAGTGCCACCGGAGCGTTGAAACGCTCCACCAGGCGAGCCGCAACGATGCCGATCACGCCGTGATGCCAATGCCCTTGGGCCAACAGCAGAAAAGGGCTGCGTTGCTGCCCATCGGCATCTGCGAGGGCCCTGGCCTCCGCCTCGATGGCATCACAGAGTTCACGGCGCTGGCGGTTGAGGTTCTCGCAGGCCCTGGCCAGCTCCAGGGCCCGGTCCTGGTCGGCGGTGGTGAGCAACTCCACCACCAGAGCGGGATCGCCCAGACGCCCGACAGCGTTGATGCGCGGTGCCAGTTGAAAGCCCACCGTTCCGGCATCGATCGGAGCCTCGTCGAGACCAGCGACCTGTTGCAGTGCTTGCAGACCCGGCAAGGCGGAGTGTTTCAAACGGGGTAGGCCATCCATCAACCAGCGGCGGTTTACCCCTTCGAGGGGAGCCATGTCAGCAATCGTGCCGATGCAAAACAGGTCGAGGGCCATGGCCAGGGCCTGTTTGGAGCGGCTGGCCTGGGCCAAGGCTCGGGCGACCACAAAGGCCAGTCCCACCCCTGCCAGGCCTCGATAGGGCGATCCCTCCGGAGTGCAGGCCGGGTGCACCAGGGCCAGCAAGGGGGGTCTCTCACTGGGCAGGGTGTGGTGATCGGTGACGATCACTTCCAGGCCGAGCTCCTGAGCCCGTTCCAGGGCCTCTCGAGCCGAGACACCGTTATCCACGGTGACCAGCAACCGCACGCCATCCGCTGCGAGCTGCTCGACCATGGCGGCATTCAGTCCATAGCCATCGTCCTGACGACTGGGAATGGCGGCACGGGGTTGCGCTCCCAGCTGGCGGAGCACGCCCATCAGCAGGGCGGTGCTGGTCATGCCATCGGCGTCGTAATCGCCGCAGATCGCCAGGGCTTCGCTTTGCTTGCAGGCTTTTTGAAGCCGTTTCACGGCCTTGGGCAGGTCTGGGAAATGGTCCTTGGCTTCAGGTGCTTCCGCAGGGGTCAGCAGCGCTTCAATCTGCTCTCTGCTGCTGAATCCACGGCGCTGCAACAGAGCCAGGATCGGTTCACTCAGTCCGAGATCGTGTAGATCTCGATCCAGTTGCACGGCTGCAGGCAACTGCCACTGCTGGTTCAACCGTTGCTCAGGGGAGTCAGGGAGCAACGCAGGCCTTCAAAGCACAACCATTCTGTGGGCTGACTTCCCTTTGTCCAGAACCGCTTTAGCCTCGTTGTCCCCAGGGATCCGCCATGCAGCCACGGCCATCGGCTCTGCTCTGGGATGTGGATGGAACCCTGGCTGAGACAGAACTCGAGGGGCACCGCGTGGCTTTTAACCGCGCTTTTGAAGAAGCGGCCTTGCCCTGGCGCTGGGAGGTAGCTGATTACCTGGACCTGCTTCGCATCAGTGGAGGGCGCGAGCGGATTGCTGCGTTTCTGCAGCAGAAGGAAGGGGAACGGCCGAGCGGGGAGCGTGTGGAAGCCCTGCAAACGTCAAAACAGCGCCACTACCGCAGCCTGATCAGCGAGGGGGAGATCCAACTTCGTCCTGGCGTGCGCCGTTTGATGGAGGCGGCCGCAGCGGCCGGATGGGTGCAGGGCATTGTCACCACCAGTGGACGCTCTGCCGTCCAGTCGTTGTTGGAGCGTCAGTTACCGCATCATGCGCAGCTGTTCCAGTTCTGGATCTGCGGTGACGATGTCGCGCGCAAAAAGCCTGATCCCGAGGCCTATCGGGCCGCTCTGGCTCAACTGGATCGCCCGGCTGGCGAGGTGCTCGCGATTGAGGATTCCGGCAATGGCTACCGCGCTGCTCGTGCAGCCGGGCTGAGGGTGTTGATCACCCGCAGTGCCTCCAGTGCCCACGAGCCCCTCGATGAATTTGCAGAGGCCGCTGCTGTGGTGGATGGTCTGGGGGAGGCGATTTGCCCCTGTGGCGTGTTGTGCGGACCGGCTTGCCCTGAGGGGTTGGTCACGCTCTCCTATCTGCAGCGTCTATTGATCTCCGTCTGACCCGCATGCCACTCCAGGCCACCCGCTTTGATCGTTTGCAGCGCCGCGGTGGGCAGCTGGTTTTCGGTGCTTTTCAAGGCAGTTGGCGCCGCCGAAGCTCCGCTGTGCTGGCCTTGCTGCTCGGGTTTTATGCCGGTCAGAACATCACCGCCTGGTGGCTCAATGCGATCGGTCAGCGCCCGCTGGTGGTGCTGATGCTGGTGCTCCTGTTGGAGCTGGTGATCCGTCTGCGCACCAGGGTGGTTGGGGAGCCGGTTCCCCTGGCCTGGGTGTTGTGCGACAACCTCCGCATTGGTCTGGTTTATGCGGTTGTGCTGGAAGCGTTCAAGCTCGGCTCATGAGCCTTGAAGATCAGTTGCTGGGCTTCTGCCAGAAACTGCGCGTTGAGGGCCAGAAGCCGGTGATCGCCCTCAATGGGCCCGTCGGTTCGGGCAAGAGCACCTTGGCCCGTCATCTGCAGCAACACTGCGCGGAGCAGGGGGTGCGTTTGGCGATCGCCTCCATCGACGATGCCTACCTTCCCTATCCGCAGCGCCTGGAGCGGATGGCGGGCAATCCCTTCGGCGTGAACCGGGTGCCACCGGGGAGTCACGATCCGGATCATCTGCAGCAGGCGATCCAGCGTTGGCGTGGAGGCCCTGGCTCTGACCTGGACCTGCCTCGCTTCGATAAGACCCTCCTCGCGGGGCAAGGGGACCCGAGTCTTCCCTGGCGCGGAGAGGCCGACGCTCTGCTGCTGGAGGGCTGGATGGTGGCCTGCCGGCCCCTGAGCGATCAGGAGCTGGAGGCTGCCCTCAGTTCAGAGATGGCTGCTGATTTCAGTGCTGCGGAGCGTGCCTGGGTACGCCGCTGTAACCAGGCCTTAGGGGGCTACCAGGCCCTTTGGGAACAGCTCAGCAGCCTGGTGATGCTCTGGCCTCAGATGTGGCATCTGCCGAGGCGCTGGCGCTTTCAGGCCGAGGCGCAACAGCGCCGCCGCGGTGGAGGCTGGATGAATGGACAGCAGCTCGATGGTCTGGTCAAAGCCAGCTTGCGATCGTTGCCGCCTTCCTTCTATCTGGAGCCAAGGCTGCCGGAGGCATCCCTGGTGCGGGTGCTCAACGCCCGCCGCTGTCCTGTGTTCGAAGGCAGCGGCGTTGACGCCATGAATTGGATCCGTGATCAGGCTTCGTCGCCTTCTTCTTCAGCCACGGGATAGACAAAACCCTGAGCCCGGCCGCTCAGCACGGCTTTGCCGATGGAGAGGGCCTTTTGAGCGGCGATGGCAGCCTTGCCTTTCCAGGTGGCGTGGCGCTGGTTCCGCTTGCCTTTGGAGGTTTTCTTCTTGGGAACAGCCATCCCGCTTACTCGTCAGCCAAACCAAGATCTTCCCTTGCCGACTTTCCTTTCGTCAAATCGCTAAGCTCACTTCAGCGATGAAGTCCCGTGAGCAGCGGCTCTACCCCTGACTTGCCTGCACGGGCTTCAAACCCAGTCTCGACAGCAGCGCTCTCGAAGCCAGAGGCGAGCAAAACAGAGGTGCCACCCTCGTCTGGCCAACGCGATTCCCTTCTGAAGGATCTAGGGCTCGCCCGAGCCCCTCAGCCCAGTTACAGCCAGCTGCTCGATCAGCTCAAAGCAGGCAAGGTCAAGGAGCTGTTGCTCTCTCCATCGAACCGTGAGGTCAGCGTGACCTACGCCGATGGATCGCGCACGCGCGTTCCGGTCTTCAGCAATGACCAGGTTCTGTTGCGGACAGCGCAGGAGGCGCGGGTCCCCCTCACGGTGCGGGATGACCGACAGGACCAGGCCACAGCCAGCCTGGTCTCCAACGGTTTGCTGCTGCTCTTGTTGTTTGGCGGCTTGGCCCTGCTGCTGCGCCGCTCTGCCCAGGTGGCCAACCGGGCCATGGGGTTTGGCCGCAGCAAAGCTCGCGTCGCAGAGCCAGAGGCCAGCGTTGCGGTGCGTTTTGAAGATGTGGCAGGGATCAAGGAAGCGAAGGAGGAGCTTCAGGAGGTGGTCACCTTCCTGAAGGAACCCGAGCGCTTCACAGCCGTGGGGGCGCGGATTCCCAAGGGGGTTCTGCTGGTGGGTCCGCCGGGCACGGGTAAGACCCTGCTGGCGAAGGCCATCGCCGGGGAGGCCGGCGTGCCCTTCTTTTCAATGGCGGCCTCTGAATTCGTTGAGCTGTTTGTTGGTGTCGGCGCCAGTCGCGTTCGCGATCTGTTCCGCCAGGCCAAGGAGAAAGCTCCTTGCATCATTTTCATCGATGAAATTGACGCTGTAGGCCGCCAGCGGGGAGCCGGCATTGGCGGTGGTAATGACGAGCGAGAGCAGACCCTCAATCAGCTCCTGACGGAGATGGATGGCTTCGCAGAGAACTCCGGAGTGATTCTCCTGGCTGCCACCAACCGGCCTGATGTACTGGATGCCGCGTTAATGCGCCCCGGTCGGTTTGACCGACGCATCCATGTTGACCTGCCCGACCGCAAAGGGCGTGAAGAGATCCTCGCGGTGCATGCCCGCAGTCGCCCCTTGGATCCAGAGGTGTGTCTGGCGGACTGGGCGAGTCGAACCCCCGGTTTCTCGGGTGCTGACCTCTCCAACCTGCTCAATGAAGCGGCGATCCTCACCGCCCGTCGAGAGCGAGCCAGCATCGATGATCTCGCGATCAGTGATGCCCTGGAGCGCATCACCATGGGGCTCACAGCGGCACCACTCCAGGACAGTGCCAAGAAACGGCTGATCGCCTACCACGAGATCGGCCATGCCCTGATCACCACGCTTCTGCCTCAGGCTGATGATCTCGACAAGGTGACCCTGCTGCCTCGTGCCGGTGGCATCGGGGGCTTTGCGCGCACCATGCCCGATGAGGAGGTGCTCGACTCTGGCTTGATCAGCAAGGCCTACCTCGAAGCGCGGATGGTGATGGCGATGGGTGGGCGCGCGGCGGAGTTGGTGGTTTTCGGTCCGAGCGAGATCACCCAGGGCGCGTCATCTGATCTCGAGCAGGTCAGCCGCATCGCTCGCGAGATGGTCACGCGCTATGGCTTTTCTTCCTTAGGCCCGCTTTCCCTTGAGGGGGATGGTGCAGAGGTGTTTCTCGGTCGCGATTGGCTTCGCTCCGAACCCCATCATTCCCAGAAGACGGGCAACCGCATCGATGCTCAGGTGCAGCAGCTAGCACGCACGGCCCTGAACGAGGCGGTGGCGTTATTGCAGCCTCGCCGCGATCTCATGGACTTGCTGGTGAACCAACTGATTGAGCAGGAAACGATCGAAGGCTCCGCGTTCCGCGCGCTTGTCGAGAGTTTCGAGCAGTCTCAAAAGACCACGGTCTGCTCGATCTAGGGCTCAGGCGAAGCGGATATCGAGGCTGCGCAGATAGGTCTGTAGTCCAGCGTCCTGGATGGGCAGCAGATAGGCCGGTGCTCCGCTTTCGTTCACATGGGAATGCCAGTGGCCCGGTGGTGTGATGAAGGCACCTCCGGATTGCCAGTCAATTCTCTGGGGATTGCGGATGCTGCCATCGCCATTCAGCTCCGTGCCCACCAGGCTGTATACGCCGGGTTGGCAGTCGACGATCAGATCCAACGCCACCGATTGGTGGCGATGCGGCGCCTGGGTGACCCCTGCCGGCACAATGCCATACATCGCCCAGAGCACGTGGGTGACGGTACGGGTGCTGGGTAGGTCACGGTTGGCCAGCAGCAGGCTGATCCGATTGCTGTTCACACTTCCAGGTTGCTGGGCCAGCGCCTGCAGCTCCTGTTGCAACCAGGTGGCGCTGTACAGGGTGGGTTTGAACCGGGGTGTAGTCGGTTCGACCCCCAGATAGCTCAGCAAGGGAGCATCGTTGACCCAATAGAGAACGCTGGTGCTGTCGGCCTGCAGCAGCGGTGTGCCGCCTGCGGGAAGCACAAACAGATCACCCTCGCTCCAGCTGATCTCAGTTTCATTGTGGGCTTCACGGCAAAGGCAGGTTCCCTGGCCGGAGAGCACAAAGAACAAAGAGCTGGTGGCTACGGCTGCGGCCTTCACGCCTTCGCCAGCATTGATGCGAACGAAGTGAGCCGCCAGTCCTGGGCTGGTGGCGGGCGCGCTTAGCCCCAGGTCGCTGCTCATGTCGAGAGGAATCACACCACTGGGGCCCTGGGCATGGAGCTCAGGAGACCAGGACCTGTAGGGAATCGGCTCGGTGAGCCCCGATCGAATCGGGTTCGCCGCTTGCCTGTAGTCAAACAGCTGTGCCTTGTCGTCCAGGGAGAGGCGTCGTTCGGGTGTATGGGTCATCGCTTAACGCCTGACACTGGATCGTGATGCGATTGAGGCAGGTCTTGCCCCAAGGTGCTGCTGGAATCGCTACGGATTGGGATCAGCCCCCGGCCACTGCGGGAACGATGCTGACTTCATCGCCGTCTTTGAGGGGCGTCGTCTGGTTGTCCAGGAAACGGATGTCCTCGCTGTTGACATAGACGTTGAGGAAACGGCGCAGCTTGCCGGCTTCGTCACACAGGCGGCCCTTGAGACCGGGGTAGCGGCCGTCGAGGGCCTCAATCAGGCCGTCAACACTGGTGGCCTCAAGCTCAACGCTGGCCTCGTCGTTGGTGAACTTCTGAAGGGGAGTGGGGATCAGAACTTGAACGGGCATGGTCGCTTGGGGCGGCAAAAAAGAGGGTGAGCTGTGTTGGATCAGGCCTGGCCCTGATCGGCCTGGGCCTGCTTCCAGGCGGCGTTGAAGCTGTCGAGCTGGGCCTCGATCGTGTAGGGCTTGCCGATGGCATCCACCACCGCTTCGGTGGTTTTGAGACCGTTGCCAGTGATGTAGGCGACTGTGCGCTCTTCTGGGTTGATCTTGCCCTGCTCCACCAGCTTCTTGAGCACCGCGATCGTTGTGCCACCGGCGGTTTCGGTGAACACACCCTCCGTTTCAGCCAGGAGCTTGATGCCCTCAACGATTTCCGTGTCGTTGACGTCGGTGATGGTGCCGCCGGTGCGGTTGGCGATGTCGATGGCGTAGGGGCCGTCGGCGGGGTTGCCAATGGCGATCGACTTGGCGATGGTGCTGGGCTTCACCGGAGTGATGAAGTCACGGCCTTCGCGGAAGGCGGTGGCAATCGGGTTGCAACCTTCGGCCTGGGCGCCGCTGAAGCGCACAGCCTTTTCCTCCACCAGGCCGCACTTGATGAACTCGTCGAAGCCCTTGCGGATCTTGGTGAACAGGGAGCCGGAGGCCAGAGGCGCCACGATGTGGTCGGGAAGTTCCCAGCCCAGCTGTTCGATGACTTCGTAGCCGAGGGTCTTGGAGCCTTCGGAGTAATAGGGGCGCAGGTTGATGTTCACGAAGCCCCAGCCGTAGGTGTTGGCCACCTCCGAGCACAAGCGGTTCACCTGGTCATAGTTGCCCTTCACCGCCATCAGGGTGGGGTTGTAAATCAGGGTGCCGAGCACCTTGCCCAGCTCCAGATCACTGGGGATGAACACGCAGCAATCCAGGCCCGCGTGGGCGGCAATGGCCGCGGTGGAGTTGGCGAGGTTCCCGGTGGAGGCGCAGCTGACGGTTGTAAAGCCGAGCTCACGGGCACGGGTCAAGGCGACGGACACCACGCGATCCTTGAAGGAGAGCGTGGGCATATTCACGCCATCGTTCTTGATGTAGAGGCTCTTCAGCCCGAGGCGCTTGGCCAGGTTGTTGGCCTTGAGCAGTGGCGTAAAGCCGGTGCCCACATCAATCGGATCCCCCTCAATGGGCAGAAAGTCGCGATAACGCCAGATGGAGGCAGGCCCTGCTTCAATCGTGGCCCTGCTGACCCGGTTGCGGATGGCCTCGTAGTCGTAGACGACTTCCAGAGGGCCGAAGCAGACGTCTTCGCAAACATGACGGGCTCCAGGTTCATAGGCCTGGCCGCATTCCTTGCAGCGCAGTCCCGTGAAGGTGGAGCGGGAGAGAGTCGCCGTCACGTTCGTGCCATGGACGTTGCACCGAAATTAGCAGTGAGATCCCGGGCTCCGTTTTAAACCCGACCCCTGGGCTCGGGTATTGATCTTCTGGCTTGACCTGGCTGGTCTCCTGCCTAGCCTCACGGGGTGATCGCCGCTCTGTGAGCCGTCCGTGCAGTTATCCGTGGCGCTCTCCAAGCAGATCCTGCGCTGGTGCACCTGTGCCGCCCTTCTCCTGGGTCTGCTGATTTTCCTGCCGCGCCTGCTGATCGAGCTCCAGTGGTTTGGCCAGTTCGATGCCTCCACGGTGGTCTTGCGACGTTGGCTGTTTCAGCTGCTGGCGTTTGTGCTGGTTCTCGGCCTCGGTTTGCCACTGCAACTGCAGCAGTTGAGGCGTTGCTGGCGTTTGCGGCAGGAGTCCAGTCGCAAGGTGTTGCGGGCTGTTCCGCTCGCCCCTCTCAACTCCCTCGCCCTGGTGGGGGTGCTCGCAGGTCTTCTGTTGCTGCTTGCGTTGGGGCTCTCCTATCTGATGCTCCAGGCCCGTGGCTTGATCCTGGATCCTTTTCGCGGCGAGGTGATCACGGGCCTGGCCACGCTTGCCGAGTTGCCTGTGGCCTTGGTGCTCGGCCTGGTGCTGGCGCTGCTGCCTCTGTTGATCCTCTGGCCTTACACCACCCTGCGCATCAGTCTTGCCGCTGCCCTGGCTGGTTCGGCCACGGCGTTGGCGCGGGGCTGGGGTCTTTGGCTGCCGGGTCTGCTGGCGGTTCCCTTTGGCGAGGCTGATCCCGTCACCGGCTTCGATTTGAGCTTCACGGTGCTCAGGCTCCCGGCTTTGCACCTCCTGGTGAGCATCGTGTTGGCCCAGGTGACCGTGGGCTTGGTCGGATGCCTCTGGCTCACCTTCAGTGAAGGCAGCAGCCTTTCTGACCTTCGCTTTCCTGGCCTGAGCCGAGATCAGCAACGGGTGCTGCAGCCTCAGCTGGCTTTGCTTGCCCTGGCTGCTGCCCTCAGTTACGGACTCTCCCCGTTCAACCTCATGGTGGAGGGATCGGGAGTCGCCTCGGGGGCCGGATTTGTCGATCTGCACCTGCGACTTCCGTTGAAGCTGCTGCTGTCTCTGCTTCTGCTGTTGAGCGGGATCAGCTTGCTGGTGCCGGTGCCGCGCTCTTGGTTTCGTCGTGTCGCCCTGCTCCCTCTGATTTCGACGGCTTTCAGCCTGCCGTTGGCGGAGTGGGTTCTGGCTCCTCTGGTGCAGCGCATCTGGGTTCAGCCCCGGGAGTTGGAGCTTGAAAGTCCTTATCTCCAGCGCTCTATCGCCGCGACTCGCCGCGCCTTTGGCCTCGAGGCGGTGCGGGATGTGGATCTCTCTCCCAAGCAGCAACTGCGAAAGCAGGACATCCAGGCCGCCAGCGGCACCCTTGCGAACGTGCGCCTCTGGGACAGCGGCCCACTGCTGGAAGCCAATCGGCAGCTGCAGCAGCTCCGCCTCTATTACCGCTTCCCTTCGGCAGCCGTCGATCGCTATCCCCTGAGCGACGACAGCCGCGAGAGGGGGTCGCAACAGGTGCTGGTGGCAGCCCGCGAGCTCGATAGCGGCGCTCTGGCCAAGGGTTCGCGCACCTGGTTGAACCGACACCTGGTGTTCACCCATGGCTACGGCTTCACCGTTTCTCCGGTGAATGCCAGTGGCCCCGATGGCCTGCCTCTCTATTTCGTCAAGGACCTTGGCCGCAGCGGCAGGGTGCAGGCGATTCCCCAGTTGGGTTTAAGCCAGCAGCAGGTGGAGCGCGCCCTACCGGTCGGTCGCCCGCGCCTTTACTTCGCCTCCGGTGCCGCCCCCTATGCGATCGCACCCACCCAGGTGCGGGAATTTGATTACCCCGAGGGCGAACTCAACGTTTATTCCCATTACGACGGCCAAGCTGGGGTGCCCATTCATGGGCCCCTGGATCGGTTGCTGGCGGCGATTTATCTGCCGGAACCGCGCCTGTTGTTCACCGGCTCGCTCACCCCCTCCTCGCGGTTGCTGTTGCGCCGTCAGGTGAATGAACGCCTGCGGGCGATTGCCCCCTTCCTTCGTTTTGAAAGCAAGCCTTATCTGGTGACGGCCCGGGTCGACGACGATCCCGACTACCGCAGTGGTCATCATCAGTATTGGTTGCTCGATGGCTTCACTCAAAGCCGCAGCTACCCCTATTCCGATGCCAATCCCGAAGGGATCCGCTATTTCCGCAATCCCGTAAAGGCGGTGGTGGATGCCTACAACGGTGATGTCTGGCTTTATGTCAGCGATCCCTCCGATCCAGTGCTGCGCACCTGGCAGAAGGTGTTCCCTGATCTGTTCAGGCCCCTGCAGTCGATGCCCAAGCAGCTGCTGGCCCACATTCAGGTGCCCCAGAGCCAGTTCCAGATCCAGGCTGAGCGGCTGCTCCGCTATCACGTCACGGATGTGCGCACCTTCTACAACGGAGACGACGTCTGGGCGATCCCTGAGGAGATCTACGGCGATCGAACCGCCCCGGTGAATCCGTATCACGTGACGATGCAATTGCCGGGGCGCACCCGACCTGAGTTTGTGCTGCTGTTGCCATTCACCCCTTTGAAGCGGGCCAACATGGTGGGTTGGTTGGCGGCCCGCAACGACACCCCGAACTACGGGGAATTGTTCCTGGCCCGCTTCCCGCAGCAGCGTCTGTTGCTTGGTCCCCAGCAGATTTCGGCCCTGATCGAACAGGACCCCGCCATCAGCTACCAGTTCGGCCTCTGGAATCGCACTGGCTCGAAGTTGCTGCGCGGCAACCTGTTGGTGATGCCTGTGGGTGAAGGCTTGCTCTATGTCGAGCCGATCTACCTCCAGAGCACCAACAACGCCTTGCCGACCCTGGTGCGGGTGGTGGTGACCGATGGGCAGCGGTTCGTGATGGAACCCACTTTCGATCAGGCCCTGGCCCGTTTGGTCTCGACGCCAGCAAACGCCCTGCCGCGCCCCCTGACGGTGCCTGGGGCTCCGTAACGGAGACATCAACAGGCACAAAAAAAGCCCCCTTGCGGGGGCTTGGTGCTGATCGATCGATCAAGAAATCAGGCGGCAACTGCGCTCTTGGGGTCGAGGGCGCCCTTGGCGTAGAGACCGGCGTAGTAGTTGATGTCGCGCTGCTTGATCTTGCTGGCGTTGCCGGCGCACCAGAACTGCTGGTAGCGATCCAGGCAGACCTGCTTCATGTAGGCCCGGGCGGGCTTGTTGAAGTGGCGGGGGTCGAAGTTGGCGGGATCCTTGGCGGCGGCTTCACGCACAGCGGCGGTGAAGGCGAGGCGGTTGTCGGTGTCGATGTTCACCTTGCGCACGCCGTTGCGGATGCCTTCCTGGATTTCTTCCACGGGCACGCCGTAGGTCTCAGGGATCTGGCCACCGAACTTGTTGATCATCTCCAGCCATTCCTGGGGCACGGAGGAGGAGCCGTGCATCACCAGGTGGGTGTTGGGGATGGCCTTGTGGATTTCGGCGATGCGGCTGATGGCCAGCACTTCACCGGTGGGCTTGCGGGTGAACTTGTAGGCGCCGTGGCTGGTGCCGATGGCGATGGCCAGGGCGTCAACCTTGGTCTTGGCGACGAAGTCAGCAGCCTCAGCGGGATCGGTCAGCAGTTGGCTGTGGTCGAGCTTGCCCTCAAAGCCGTGGCCGTCCTCGGCTTCGCCCATGCCGGTCTCGAGGGAGCCCAGGCAACCCAGCTCGCCCTCAACGCTCACGCCGATGGCGTGGGCCACATCCACCACTTCCTTGGTGACAGCCACGTTGTAGTCGTAGCTGGCGGGGGTCTTGGCGTCGGCCTCGAGGGAGCCGTCCATCATCACGGAGGTGAAGCCGTTGGCGGCAGCGCCGAAGCAGGTGGCGGGGCTGTTGCCGTGGTCCTGGTGCATGACCACGGGGATGTCGGGATAGGTCTCGACAGCGGCCAGGATCAGGTGGCGCAGGAAGTTCTCACCGGCGTACTGACGGGCGCCGCGGGAGGCCTGCAGGATGACGGGGCTATCGGTCTCATAGGCAGCCTCCATGATCGACTGCACCTGCTCCAGGTTGTTCACGTTGAACGCAGGGATGCCGTAGCCGTTTTCAGCGGCGTGGTCGAGCAGCAGCCGAAGCGGGACGAGCGCCATGGGGACACCTCAAGGGAATGCGGGGGATCCTAACCGGCGCCTTTTCCCCTCTAAATCCGTTGACGCAGGCCGCTATCCGCTGCTTCCAGCGCGAGATCGCAGACCCGTTGACTCCACACTGCTTCACTGAGCCCTGGCAGCATCGGCCGGCGCTCCCGAATCGCCTCTGCCCACCACTGGATCAGGCGTTGCACCGGAGCCAGCCGCCCATCCGGCCAGGTCTGATCGAAGGCGAGGGAAGGATCGGGGGCGATCTCCTGCAGGGAGCCGCCGCCGTGGGATTGCCACAGCTGGAAGCCATGCACGTAGTCGCTCTGATTGCTGGAGCCCAGCATCAGGGTTCCCTCACTCCCGTAGACCTCGATCCAATACCCCCGTCCGGGTTTGGTCACGGATGCCAGGTTCAGCTGGGCCGGAACCGTCTGCCCCCTGTGGCTTTCCAGCTCCAGCTGCAGCAGAGCGATGTCTTCGGCATCCACAGCCGCCAGGCGGCCGCTGCCGTCGGCCAGGGGGCGTTGGGGGATGGCCATGCTGCGCAAGGCGTTGACCGTCCGCGTGGGTCCCACAAGCCAGTGGAGGGTGTCCACGGCGTGGGTGCCGAGGGAGCCGAGCACTCCGCCCCCGGCGGCCCGTTGGGAATACCAGTTCCAGGGGCGGCTGGCATCGGCCCGGCTGCCCATCAGCCAGTCGACTTTCACCAGCCAAGGTGTGCCGGCGGCGCCGTTGCGCAACAGGGCCGCCAGTTGCATAAACGCCGGAACGGCCCGGTATTCGAAATCCACCGCCACACTCACTCCTGCCGTCAGGGCCTGGCGCTGCAGTTCTTCGATCTGGGCGGTCTCCAAGGCCACTGGTTTCTCCAGCAGCAGATGCTTCCCCGCGGCGATGGCCGCCTGGGCCAGGGCGAAGCGCGGCTCCGGCGGGGTGGCGATTACCAGAGCCTCAACGCGGGGATCGGCGAGCAGGGCCTCGAAATCGCTGAAGCCCGGCAGGCCATGGCTGTTGCAGGCCTGGTCAAGCCGTTCGGCTCGGGGATGCCAGAGGGCCACCGGCTCGGTCAGCGGGCAGTGTCGCAGGGCCGGTAGATGAATTTTTTCGCCGAACCCCAGGCCCACCAGGGCCACACCAAGGGGGCGTTGTGGAGTCGCAACTGGGGACACAGGTTGGCGAAAGCGCCCTAGAAGCCTGCCAGTAGATCAGCCCCGGCTTCGCAGGAGGCATGGATCGTGGCGCTGATCAGGTCATCCTCGGCAGGGGCCTGCCAGGTGCTGCCCCACTGGGGAATGCCGTTAATCGAGGTATCGCGGTAGAGGCTTTGACCGCAGTCGATCTCCATCACGTAGAGGTCGCTGGCAGGGGGGCGCGGCTCGCTGCCATCGGCGTTGCGCGGCTGGTCGGCCGGCGGGGCGGGCTGGAAACGGCTGAGCACCGTGAGGTTGCCCTCACGGTTCAGGCGCAGGCTGCCGGCATCCCACCACTGGCGACCGTCAGCACTGCTGGGCACTTCATGCCAATCGACAGGGCCGGCCATGGCCGCCGGCAGCGGTTGCAGCCAGAGAAGGCCCAGGACCAGCAGGAGAGCGAGGGCTTGCTTCACGCGGCCACAGCCTTCTGGCAGCCGTGCATGGTCAGCAGGCTGACGAGGGTGCTGCGCAACTTGGTGCGGGGCACGATGTGGTCCACAAACCCGTGGTCACGCAGGTATTCCGCGGTCTGGAAATCGTCGGGTAGCTTCTCGCGCAGGGTCTGCTCAATCACTCGGCGGCCGGCAAAGCCGATCAGCGCCTTCGGCTCAGCCAGGATCAGATCCCCCAGCATCGCGAAGCTGGCTGTCACCCCTCCAGTGGTGGGATGGGTCAGCAAGGGCATGTAGAGCAGCTCCGCCTGGCGATGACGCTCGAGGGCGCCGGAGATTTTGGCCATCTGCATCAGGGAGAGCATGCCCTCCTGCATCCGCGCTCCGCCGGAGGCACAGACGATCAGGACCGGGTAGCGCCTGGCGGTGGCTTCCTCAATCAGGCGGGTGAGCTTTTCGCCGACCACCGATCCCATCGAACCGCCCATGAAGCGGAAGTCCATCACCCCGAGGGCGAGGGGAATGCCCTGCACTCGGCAGAGACCCGTGATCACTCCATCCTTCAGGCCAGTCGAGCGTTGGGTGTCGCGAATCCGATCGGCGTAGCTGCGCCGATCCTTGAACGCCAGCGGATCGGTGGGGCAGAGCTCGGTGTCGAGGGGTTCAAAACTGCCCTCGTCGGCGATCTGGGCGATCCGTTCTTCACTGAAGATGCGGTGGTGGTAGCCGCAGCCGCTGCACACACTGGCATTGGCGGCCAGATCTTTGCGATAGACCACCAGGCCGCATTCGGGACATTTGCTCCACAGCCCGTCGTCTTCATTGACCTCCTGGGCGTTGCGAACAGCGGGGGCTGTCTTGCGGCGATCAGCAAACCAGTCGAACAGCGACATGGGGTGAGCGGTGCCTGGACGTGGTGTTCAGACCATTAAAGGGCGCTCCA
>Ga0194119_10000460_pt1 | contig 78544 bp, 75 predicted proteins | sample TA2MahC100mmetaG_FD_148620 | JGI IMG/M metagenome (GOLD analysis project Ga0194119, IMG submission 148620) | Freshwater microbial communities from Lake Tanganyika, Tanzania - TA2015018 Mahale Deep Cast 100m | ecosystem: Environmental > Aquatic > Freshwater > Lake | place: Tanzania: Lake... | reverse complement strand
CTTGATGGCGCCGTCAGTTTTTTTGAAAAGCACTTCATGCGCTGGCAGCCCAAGGCCGGTGAAACCGAAAAGCTCTAGCCACCACGTGAATAAGTATCTGCCGCTAGCCGCGCACCGCATTGGCCTTCATAGCATCTCCTTAGTTCCCCAAGTTTCCCCACACCTTGGCTCCGATTAGCCTCGGTGGGTATTGAGCGAAAAAGTAATGCCTCGGAGTCCCGGCGGTCCAGACCAAAAGTACTTATTGCCGGAAATATCGGCGTTTGACGAAGCGGCTAGACGTGACTCTCTAGTCGAGACTTACCGGGACTATCTGTGGCATCACAAGGAGTGAAATTGCCACCGTCTCCGCCAAGTTTGTCAAGTGGAAGCCATTTCAGGCCCACTCGGCCCCCTGTTCCCACGCTTGTTCCCACAGTCCCCGCCCAGAATGGCAAAAGGGGAGCAATAAAGCATCGATTCCTGCCTGTAACCTGCTGAATCGGTTCTCGAATGGGTCTTGGACCTCAAGTTTCGGTGCCCATCATCGCTCCCCGCCACCAGAAAAAACTAGAATTCTGGAAAGTGTAAAAAGTTCGCTTATCTGAGTTGAGTAAATTGCCCCGCTCAAAAGCGACTTTTGAAGATACAGATCGCAGAGGAGCAGGGAATGAAACAGTTTTTGTTTGCTGGCCTATTGGGCCTGGTTTCTCCTGGTTTTGCCCAGTCGGTTCCCGCCCACGCTGAGGGTCTACAGGAGGAACTCGTCTCGGTAACGCTTGCAGACGGCAAGCGCACCCAGTCGGGGGTTTACTCCATAAAGAAAGGGACTGCCAAGCACACACGGCTGGCTGTGCTGCTGCCGGGCTACCCATCGGTGGTGCGCCCAGTGGTCTCCGATGGCGTAATGCAGAGTTCAAAACTTACAGGTAATTTTCTAATTCGCTCCCGGCGTCACCTTGCCGATGAGGCAATCGCAACACTTATCATCGATTGTCACTCGGACAGCGGAGATGACTGCTCAAGCGGCTATCAGGCATCGGCTGAGCGGCAGCGAGATGTGCAGCGGCTTATTGATAGGGTAAGGGAGCGTTATTCCTCGATTGAAGAGGTCTGGTTAATCGGCACCAGCATGGGCACGATTTCATCGTCCTTAATGCCGTTCCATGACCCAAAGCGTTATGCGGGGGCCATTCATACAGCATCTATTACCGAGCCTGAAGTGCCAAACTCATACCGTGAGTTGGCAAACTTCGATTACAGCCGATCTGGGGTGCCGCAGTTTTTTGTGCATCACAAAAACGACCCATGCTTTCTAACTACCTGGGCGGGCGCCAAGCGCATATCAGATAAGCACAATATCCCCTTGATCACGGTACTTGGAGGCAGTGGCTTTCAGGGGCAGCCCTGCATGGCTCATACAGAACACGGCTTTAAGGGGATGGAGGCGGTGACGATGAACGTAATCGGAAGGCTGGTTAGGACTGGCAAGGCTGAGCAACTCGAAGTGAAGTAGATTATCGAGAATTGCTCAACCGGCTTACTCACGGTAGATGTTTTGTGCACGAACTTCATCCCGACCCGAAACTCTGTATGGGTAAAGTCCACCTTTGGCGCACCGTTGCCTTCTGACTACCCAGCGGAGACATACCCCGGATACACGGCCCCCATCGTCCTAAAGGGACGCAAAAGCGGTAAGACCGCCTGTGGGCTTGCCCGCTTTGGGCTGATTCCCGCATGGGCAAAAGACGAGAAGATCGGTAGGCACACCTATAACGCCCGATCTGAGACGGTCACTGCGAAGCCCAGTTTTCGCTCAGCGTGGGCAAAAGGGCAGTTTGCCTTGGTGTTAGTGGATGCTTTTTTTGAGCCAAACTATGAGACAGGAAAAGCAGTCCGGTGGCGGATCGAGGCGACTGACCGAGCACCTTTTGCAATAGCGGCACTCTGGGATCGATGGGTCAACCCAAAAGGGGAGCCAGTGGTGAGTTTCACAATGCTCACGATTAATGCCGATACCCATCCGGTCATGCGGCAGTTTCATAAGCCGGCAGATGAGAAGCGAACACCGGTTGTGATTTCGAAGGAAAAGTACGACGCTTGGCTGAGTTCCGAGACCATAGAGGCGGCAACATTTCTGAGTCTTGGTCAGATGCCCAACTTATTATCCCGAGTAGATAAAAATTAGGGCTCATTTGGGTTGGTCTGCGGGGTCTCGCATTCTCAATCTGGGGGCAAACTATTGATGCTGCCCCTCGGGGACAACTCCTGAAGTTCCCGCTCAACTAATTCAAGGATTTTTGAGGGCCTAACCTCAAGGACTTTTGCCAGTTTTAGGATCGTGGTGAGGGTGGGTTGTTGCCGCCCCAATTCCAACACGCTCACGAAGGTTCGCCTAAGGTCGGCTTCGAACCCTAATTCCTCTTGGGTGAACCCCTTCTTCCTCCGCGTCATCTGCCACACAAAACACGTCTTTGGGCGACACGCTAGGTTGCCCGTCTTCGCCCACTGTGGCCAGCCAGCAGAGCACACTGCGCTCGACCATGGCTTAGAGGTCAGGAGTGAGTAGGTGGGTCATGATTTGGGCCTGATGGTTGAACGATACGCTCACAGCGGCGGACGCTGGAGCTTGACCCATTGCTGCACCGTGGGGCGTTGCCACTGGCGCTGGGCGTATTCAGCCAACTGTGGGGGGACTTCGTCGCCGTTCATCACCAAGCGGTTGAGCATAACGGCCAGGTCCACATCGGCGATGCACCACTCGTCACCACACAAGTGGGGGCCGCCGTGCGAGATCAGTTCGCTGGCGCCTGCAAACAGTTTTTGTGCGGCGCTAGTCGCTTCGGCGCTGAGTGGGGTGGCCGTGGGCCCGTAGAACAACACCACGGTCGAACGCTCCACCCGAATGGGCATGAGGTCGCTGCGCACCCAGGCTTGCACTTGGCGGGCGCGGGCGCGTTGTTTGGCCTGTGCGGGGTAAAGCGCTTGCCCGGGGTAGGTTTCGTGCAAATACTCAGTGATGGCCGACGACTCCGACAGCGCAAAGTCGACATCGACCAAGGTGGGCACGCGGCGCGTAAGCGACAACTTGGCGTAGGCCAGCGCCAGGGCTGCATCGCTCGACAGGTCAATCGTGGTGATGTCGAAAGGCAACTGCTTTTCGTGCAAGGCCACGAAGACCGACAGGGCGTAGGGGGATGTGTAGCGGGAGTCAGCGTATAGGTGCATGGGTTCTTTCGTTAGTAACTCAAGCCTTTTGTGGAACCAGCTTGATTTGCAGTTCACAGCCAACCGCTTGTGCGTAGCGTTTAAGCGTCATGTTAAACATGAACATGATTCTTTTATCATGCATCATTGAAGAAGTGGTGAAGGTGTACGCGGGCTAGATTGGCTAATATCGGACTATGAAAGCACTTGGGTTGGCTCTTCTTCTCTTTGTCGGTGCCGTGTCGGCTCAGAGTAGTTTGCCTGCCTGCACGGGCAGTGATGTCTCACGGTGGACGAATTGTCATGGGACAAGTGACTTTGTGACCGGCCACGAGTATGTCGGTGAGTGGCAGGAAGGTAAACCGAACGGTCATGACCTGACCCATGGGGCAGGTGTGGATGCCGCTATTGACTATGTGGGCCACGGCCAGACCTTTCAGTTTGCGTTTGATAGCCTGGGCGTCTCTGGCCGTGCGGTGCCTATTGGCGTGGGAACGGGGGAGATTCGTATCGCACCCCGGCCACTCATGCTGGCCGAGCGGGTGGTGACCGGCTCTCGCCATTCCACCCGCACGGAACTCATCGAGACCATGGAGATCATGGCGCGCGGAGTCGTGAAGCCGGTGGTGGGGATGCGTACCCACTTTACGGAAGTGGAGGCGATCATCGAGGCCATTCTCAAGGAGAAGCTCTTAGGACGCGGCGCATTAACCTACGACTAAGTATTTTCCCAGGGATGGCCTCAGGGGTGCAGTTTTGCCTATAAAGTCTGGGTGTTGTGTCTCATAGCAGGGATCTGTTCCTGTGTTCGACACATTCCAAAACGCTTATCTGCAGGGGGAATTTCATGAAACCATTGTCATATGTCGTTGCGGCCGTAGTCTCTACAGTTCTTCTATCTGGTCCCGTTGAGGCCAAGACATTTAGGTGGTCTTTTGCGAGCGATATTCCAACGCTGGACATTCACTCTCAAAACAACGCCCTGTCTAACGGCATTCACGCTGCCATCTACGAGACACTCGTTACCTATAACAGCACCACGTTTCGTCCCGAACCCCTTCTAGCGGCCTCTTGGACGGAAATCAGTGCCCGCCAGATGCGGTTTAACCTGCGATCGGGTGTGAAGTTTAGCGATGGCTCTGCATTCACCGCCGATGATGTAGTTTTTTCTATCAACCGCGCGCTGTCGAAGACATCAAATTTTGCCATTTACACTCAGGGTATTGAAAAGGTGGTCAAGGTCAACGACCTAACCGTTGATATCCTGCTGTCCGCCCCCAATCCGGTACTTGCTCGGCAACTCACGGAGCTTAGGATTATGAGCAAGGCTTGGGCAGAGAAGAACAACTCACAAGAGCCCAAAGACATGAAGACGAAGGACGAGTCGTTTGCCCATCGCAATGCGATGGGCACCGGGCCGTTTATGGTGAAGTCTTGGCAGCCTGATCAGCGACTGGTTCTTGTGAGAAACCCGAACTGGTGGGGTAAGGGTAAGTTTCCCACCAACGTGGAAGAGATCATTTATCAGCCGATTAAAGCCGACGCTACCCGCATGGCCGCCCTGTTGTCTGGGGAGATCGACTTTGTCTTGGACCCCACTCCGCAGGACCTACCCAGGCTACGTGCCAACAATAATCTGCAGGTGATCGATGGTGCGGAGAACCGCACGATCTTTCTTGGAATGGACCAGTTTCGCGATGAACTCCCCGGCAGCAACGTGAAGGGAAAAAACCCTCTGAAGGATGTCAATGTGCGAAAGGCCCTCTATCAGGCCATTGATATCGAGAATATTCACAAGGTTGTGATGCGCGGTCAGTCTCAGGTCACTGGGGCGCTCGTATCGCCGCAGGTCGATGGATGGACTAACGCGGTACACAAGCGGTTTCCCTATAGCCCAGAGGAGGCCAAGCGTCTTCTCACCCAGGCTGGTTATCCTGAGGGGTTTGAAGTCGATTTCGCCTGCCCCAATAACCGGTACGTGAACGATGAGCAGATCTGTCAGGCGGTCACCGCAATGTGGGCCAAGATAGGGGTGCGAGCCAAGCTACGCACGTTGCCGCTTGTGAATTACTTCCCGATGATCCAAAGGCATGAGGCAAGCATTTACATGCTGGGCTGGGGTGTTCCGACGTTCGATGCCCTCTACTCACTGCAGTCTCTTGTGCGTACCAAGACCACCGGGGCGGATGGCAACTACAACGTGGGCCGGTATAGCAATGCCAAGCTGGATGGGATCATCGACCGGATCAAGACAGAGACTGACCCCATGATTCGTCCCCGTCTGATGCGCGAAGCCTTGCAGTTGCAAAACGATTCGGTGGCGCATATTCCGTTGCATAACCAGTTCATTCCCTGGGCTGCCAAGAAAAATATCGATCTCGTTCACCGTGCCGACAATCGACTCGACTGGCGCCTGATTGTCGTGAAGTAAGGCGATCTACTCGCCGGTGGCCCTGCCTGTGATCCCATGACCGCGTTTATTGTTCAGAGGATCCTGCAGGGCCTCTTTGTCTTGCTTGTGGTGGCGCTCGTCTCCTTTGTGCTCTTTCAGTATGTTGGAGACCCGGTGCTTTTTATCCTCGGGCAGGATGCGACGCAAGACCAGGTGGATCTCTTGCGTAAAGAGTTGGGCCTCGACTCTCCCGTGGTGGTCCAGTTTGTGCATTTTCTGGGCAACGCCGTGCAGGGGGAGTTTGGTTTAAGCCTTCGCCAGGGTATTGCCGTATCAACACTCATTGCCGAGCGTCTTCCCGCAACACTAGAGCTAGCGCTTGTCGCCGCGGTGATTGCATTGGTGATCGGTATTCCTATGGGCGTCTATGCCGCCATTCGGCGGGGTTCTCCGCTGGCCCAAGTGTTTATGGCTATTTCGCTGCTGGGCGTCTCGCTTCCCACTTTTCTTATCGGCATTTTCCTTATTCTCATTTTCTCCGTGGGGCTTGGGGTACTACCGAGCTTTGGGCGAGGGGAGGTGGTCAGTGTCGGGGGTTTCACGACTGGGCTCTTTTCTTGGGCGGGCATTCGGCATCTCATTCTTCCCGCGCTCACCCTCGCGATTTTTCAGCTCACGCTCATCATGCGCCTGGTACGCACGGAGATGCTGGAGGTCTTGCGCACCGACTACATTCGGTTTGCCCGGGCCCGGGGGCTTTCAGCCCGCGCGATCTACTTTGGGCATGCGCTAAAGAACACCCTCGTTCCCGTGATCACGATTACCGGCCTGCAACTCGGGGGATTGATCGCGTTTGCGATCATTACCGAGACGGTCTTTCAATGGCCGGGTATGGGGCTTCTCTTTATTCAAGCGGTGAATTTTGCCGATATTCCTGTCATGGCAGCGTACCTCTGCCTGATCTCGCTTATTTTTGTGTTCATTAATCTGCTTGTCGATCTTTTGTACTTTGCGGTCGATCCGCGGCTTCGTGTACGCCTTTCCTCAACATGATTGCAGGGGCGCGTCTGATTCTTTCGCAAAGGTAGGTAGTGATTCACTGGCTGAAGCGTTTTACTGAGAGCGATGTGGGTGCGAGTTTCTTTTCATCGCCCGTGGCGTGGATATCCTTCCTCGTCACGATTGCCTGCGTCTTTGGGGCTGCATTCTCGCCCTGGGTGGCACCGCATAATCCTTTCGATCTTGCCACCCTTGATCTCTCAGATGCCCGCCTGCCACCGGCCTGGGTTGAGGGCGGCCGGGCAGCCTATCTGCTCGGTACGGACGATCAGGGCCGAGATATGCTTTCGGCCATTCTCTATGGCATGCGCATCTCCCTGGCGGTGGGATTTGCATCGGTTCTTCTTTCGGTGCTCATTGGGGTGGTAATGGGTCTGCTGGCAGGATATCTGGGTGGTTGGTTGGATGTGTTCTTTATGCGGCTCTGTGATGTGATGTTGAGCTTCCCTGCGATCCTCATTGCGCTTCTCATTGCAGGAGTGGGGCGAGCCCTCTTTCCAGAGGCCCATGAGTCTCTGGCTTTTGGCGTCTTGGTCATTTCGATTACCCTGCCGGGGTGGGTGCAATACGCCCGCACTGTGCGTGCCTCTACCCTGGTGGAGTCTCGTAAAGAATATGTGATGGCGGCCCAGGTCATTGGGGTGGCGTCCCATCGCATCATGTTTCGCCATGTACTTCCCAACGTCGTCGGTCCGATATTGGTTCTTGCAACCATTCATGTTGCAACGGCGATCATTACGGAGGCGACCCTATCGTTCTTGGGTGTGGGGGTTCCCCCAACATCACCGTCGCTGGGCACCCTGATTCGTATCGGGAACGACTACCTGTTTTCGGGGGAGTGGTGGATTATTGTGTTCCCAGGCCTGGCCCTGATGGTACTGGCGGTGGCCGTCAACCTCTTGGGCGACTGGATGCGTGATGCCTTTAACCCGCGACTGCGTTCGGGGCGTTGATGACGATGTCGCTACCGATCCTGGAAGTCAAAGACCTGGTTGTGGAGTTCCCGCAGCGCAGGGGGATTCTGCGGGCACTGGATGGCGTGAGTCTGCGTGTAGGGCCTGGTGAGATTCTCGGGCTCGTGGGCGAGTCGGGCGCTGGCAAGTCGATGACGGGGTCTGCGGTGATTGGCCTTCTCGATCCTCCAGGTCGGATCACCTCGGGGGAGGTCTGGGTGCGGGGTCGCCGGATAGATGGCCTGGCGGAGGCGGAGATGTGTCAGGTCCGTGGGAAGGAGATCGGCGCGGTATTTCAGGATCCGTTGACGGCGCTCAATCCCCTCTATACCGTCGGGCAGCAGCTCATTGAGACCATTCAGACCCATCTGGGACTCTCGGCCACCCAGGCGCGTCAAGAGGCGATTGCATTATTGGTGGAGACGGGAATTCCTGCGGCGGAGCAGCGGATCGACCAGTATCCGCATCAGTTTTCTGGTGGTATGCGCCAGAGGGTTGTGATCGCCTTGGCGCTCTGTGCTCGGCCGCAGTTGGTAGTGGCAGATGAGCCAACCACCGCGTTAGATGTCTCGATACAGGCCCAGATCATCGGTCTGCTAAAGCGCGTGTGTAAAGAGCGGGGCGCTGCAGTGCTTCTCATCACCCACGATATGGGCGTGATCGCAGAGACCTGTGACCGCGTGGCGGTAATGTATTCCGGCCGGGTGGTAGAAGAGGGTCCTGTTGCGCAGGTCATTCAGGCACCTCGCCATCCTTACACGGCTGGCCTGATGGCAGCAATACCAGACATCGACCAAGAGACCCATCGGCTTGCGCATATTCCCGGCAGCATGCCTCGATTGGATGCCCTTCCCCTGGGTTGTGGCTTTCATCCCCGCTGTGCATTTGCGGATGATCAGTGCCGCAGTGGTCGACCGCCTCTAACCGACCTGGGTGGAAGGACCGCGGCAGCCTGTTGGCACCTCGACGCAACGGGTCAACAGAGCAAGCCCGCCTTCGCCGGTTCGCAGTCGTTTATGGTGACACCTGCATCGAGGGTGGCGGCTGACTCACCAGAAGTGTTGGCCCCACTTGTGGAGGTACGCGGTCTATCGCGTACCTTCGACGTCAGTGATCCTTGGTTGTCTCGGATGCTCTCAGGCGGAAAACGTCGCCATCTTCGTGCTGTGCAGGAGGTGAGTCTTTCCATTCCAAAGGGCAAGACGTTTGCCCTGGTGGGCGAGTCGGGCTGCGGTAAGAGCACCATGGCCCGAATGCTTGTGGGACTCGACCATCCGACCCAGGGGGAAGTGCGTTTCGATGGGGAGCCTCTGCATAGCGCATTGGCCTCGGCGCAGTCGATGGCGCTTAGGCAGCGGCTTCAGATGATTTTTCAAGATCCTTTTGCCAGCCTGAATCCGCGATGGACAGTGGGTGATATTGTTGCTGAGCCGCTGCTCGAACATCGTCTCGTTGGCTCTAGGGCGGAGCTGTCGGCTCAGGTTGGCGATCTTTTAACCTCTGTGGGGCTGGCAGCGAAGGATCAGCAGAAGTATCCGCACCAATTCTCCGGTGGGCAGCGTCAGAGAATTTCTATTGCGCGGGCGCTCGCCACCCGCCCAGAGTTCCTTGTCTGCGATGAGCCTACGTCTGCCTTAGATGTCTCCGTTCAGGCCCAGGTGCTAAATCTCATGCAAGACCTCCAGCGAGACCGGGGGCTCACCTATCTTTTCATTTCCCATAACCTTGCGATCGTTCGTCATCTCAGTGATGAAGTCGCCGTGATGTATCTCGGCCGCATTGTGGAGAAGGGGCCGACGAAAAAGATTTTCGCGGCGCCACGGCACCCGTATACCAGGTTGCTCATGGACGCCATTCCCCGCACCTCAGGCACCAATCGCGACCGCGCTCCGATTCAGGGAGAGGTTCCCAACCCGCTCGCTCCGCCCTCGGGCTGCGCCTTTCATCCCCGCTGCCCCAGGGCAACCGAGATCTGTGCGACTGTAGATCCCGAGGTTAAGGTTGTGGGTGGTGTAGAAGTGGCCTGTCACTGGCCGCATGGGCTCTGAGAGCGTCAATAATTTTGGGGGCCACGTGGTCGAGGCGATTCAGTAGCACATATCGCTAGTGGTTACGTAGGCTAGCAAGAAGCCTTTTGTGCGCAGGCCTGTGCCACCTCAAGGCCAAGCTGCCGGGCGCTTGTCCACTTGCCGCCCCAGACGGTGATCACGCATCCGTGGGACTCAATCACCGCCTCACGGCTTGCCTTGCTCAGCGACTTTCCGATCTGGCGGACCACGGGCCGCACCCCGCTGAACACCCGCTGAATGGAGTTGTCGTGCAAGGGCTGCTTAAACCATTTGTTGTAGCAGGCCTTGAGCTCTTCGAGCTCTGTTTGCGAGGCTCGAATGGGTTCGTCAAGGGTCTGTGACGATTCGGTGGTGCCCAGCAAGCCCTGCGATTGATAGGGCAGAAAAAAGATCAACCGCTGATCTTGGTGGGGAAGGGCCAGGCCGGACTGGGGCATGTTGCTAAGCAAAAGATGCGAGCCTCGAATCAGTGTGAGCCCATAGCGGTGGGGAATCTCAGACTGGTCAAGCAGGGCCTGGGCCCAGGGTCCGCAGGCATTCACAATCAGGTCGAAGCATTGTGTTTGGCCCGGGTCTGGCCCATTGCTCAGCATGCCGTTTGCCGTGATGCGCTGCACCGGGGTCTGCTCTCGAATCACAACCCCTGCGGCCTGTACCTGCTGGGCCGCCCAGCAGCCAAGCGCATAGTCGTCCATCTGGGCATCCCAATATTCCCAGGCACCGCAGAGACTGTCGGTGCGGAGGTCCGGAAAGCGCGCTTCCAGCTCAGCCAAGGACAGCCAACGCGATCGCGCAAAGCCCGAGCCAGCTGCCAGTTGGTCGTACAGCTTAACGCCCAGCCCAATCACCGCACGCGATTTCAGGTCGTGTCGCTTGATTGGAATTGCAATTGGCAGCTGCCGCACCAGGCCTGTGTTCTTGGAAAGCCACCACTGGCGCTCCTGCAGCGAGGCCCGCACCATGCGTAATTCGAAGTTCGCCAAGTAGCGCAAACCGCCGTGCAGCATTTTTGTTGATGCCTGGCTCGTATGGGACATTAAATCGTCGCGCTCAAACAGCGTGACCTTGGCGCCTCTGTCCACCAGGGCCCACGCCGCCATGACACCGTTAATGCCACCGCCAATCACTGCAATCTGCAGGCCAGCAAGTGGGGGCTGTGCTGGGATCATGCAGGCCCCGGTAAAAACCCTGGTTTGCGCATCAGATGAACTTAAAGAAGCTTTAAATTACTATAAACCGCTTCAACTCAAGGAGACAACAATGAAAAAACTGCTTCTGGCCACTCTCGGCCTGTCGCTCGGGCTTGCTTCGCAAGTGCATGCCCAGGACAACTGCAAAAATCGCGGTGATCTCGACGCCCAGTACTGCGATGAAAACCGCGACATGGTGGCCGATGTGCCGAAAGATCCGAAACGGCTGAAAAACCCTAACACCATCGTATTTACCTACACGCCGGTTGAAGATCCTGCGGTCTATGAAAAGATCTTTAAGCCGTTCACCGATTACCTTGGCCAATGCACGAAAAAACGCGTTGTGTTTTTCCAGGTGCAGTCCAATGCGGCCGAGATCGAAGCCATGCGTTCTGGCCGGCTTCATGTGGGCGGATTTTCCACGGGCCCAACCGCTTTTGCCGTGAATATTGCGGGTGCCGTGCCGTTTGCAGTCAAAGGCTATGAGAAGGAGTTTCAGGGCTACAACCTGATTGTGGTCGTGAAAAAAGACAGCCCATTTCAGAAGTTGTCAGACCTGAAAGGCAAGAAGCTTGCCCATACATCGCCATCTTCGAATTCAGGCCATATGGCCCCGATGACCCTGTTCCCCAAAGAAGGCTTGGCACCGGGCAAGGATTACAACATTTTGTTCTCCGGCAAGCATGACCAGTCGGTGCTCGGCGTTCGGTCTGGCGATTACGATGCAGCAGCGGTGGCCTCGGATGTGTTTTACCGCATGGCCAACCGTGGCCAGATCAAGGAAGACGAGTTTCGGGTGATTTACAAAAGCGAGAAATTCCCCACCTCTTCGTTTGCCTACGCCCATGATCTAGAGCCTGCATTTCGTGACCAGATGCTGAAGTGCTTTTATGACTATCGGTTCACGGATGACATGAAAAAAGCCTTTGATGGCGCCGATCGCTTCTTTCCAGTGACCTATCAGAAAGACTGGGCAATTGTGCGTCAGGTGGCCGAGGCGGGCGGCGAGAAATTCAACAGCGCCGCTTATGAGCGTGAGTCGGCCCGCGAGGCAGAGGCTCGCAAGAAAGCAGCCGAAGCAAAGGCAAAGCAGTAATTGAGCGGAGTAGTTCAGCAAACCCTTTCGATTCGCGGGCTTTCCAAGGAATATGTCCCTGGGAAGCCCGTTTTGCGAGGTATAGACCTTGACATCGATTCCAGGGGCATTACCGCAATCATTGGGCCGTCGGGCACCGGCAAGTCGACGCTGATTCGCTGCATTAATCGGCTGGTTGAGCCCACAGCGGGCACGATCATGTTTGAGCAGCAAGACCTGGTGCGGCTCGACCGCCGCGGGCTTCGGCTGGCGCGCCGGCACATCGGCATGGTCTTTCAAGAGTACAACCTAGTGGAACGGCTCTCGGTCATGGAGAACCTGCTGACAGGCCGCTTAGGTTACATCTCGGCCTGGAAGGCTTGGCGTCGCCGTTACCCCCAGGCCGACATTGACCGCGCATTTGAACTGCTTGCAATCGTGGGCTTACAAGGCTTCGAGAATCAGCGGGCTGACAGCCTATCGGGCGGTCAGCGCCAACGGGTGGGCATTGCCCGCGCCGTGATGCAAAACCCCCGACTGTTGCTGGCCGACGAGCCAACATCCTCTTTGGACCCCAAGACATCGGTCGAGATCATGCAGTTGCTGGTGTCGATCAGCGAGAAGTATTCCATTCCGGTGGTGATCAACATGCATGATGTTGATCTGGCCAAGCGGTTTGCGTCTCGGATTGTCGGCATGTCGGGCGGCGCAATTGTCTACGATGACCCCCCGTCGGGCCTGACCGACTCGGTGCTGCAATCGATTTATGGCGGGGAAGATTGGCTGCACTAGTCGCATTTTCGCGGCGGCCTTGGGTTAGCGCGGCCTGGCTGGCCTTAATTGGCTACACGATTTTCGCCGGATCTCGGCTGGATTTTACCTGGAGCCGGTTTGTGATTGGCCTCGAGAACGCAGAACGCTTCCTTGGCCGCATGTTTCCACCCGCTATTTTGCAGCCCGACAGCATGGCCAAGGGCTTGCTCGAAAGCCTGGAGATTGCAATCTTGGCCTCGTTCTTTGGGGTGCTGCTCTCCCTGCCTCTGGGCGTGCTGGCTGCCCGCAACCTCATGCCCGCCTGGGTGAGCTGGCCGGCCCGGGCCACGATTGCCCTTTGCCGCTCCTTTCACCCGGTGATTGTTGCCATCTTGTTTGTAAAAGCTGTGGGCTTTGGCGCCATGGCGGGAATTCTGACCCTGATCGTTGCGTCGATGGGCTTTATCGGTAAGCTCTTTGCAGAGGCCATTGAAGAAATCTCGATCAAACAGGTCGAGTCGGTGCGCGCCACAGGCGCCCCGTTCATTAGTGTGCTGACCTATGGCGTGTTCCCGCAGGTGTTTTCGCGATTTGTGGGCTTTGCGACCTATCAGATTGATTCGAACCTTCGAAATTCAACCATGGTCGGAATTGTTGGAGCGGGCGGCATTGGAAGCACTTTGTTTGCCGCCTTTCAGCGTTTCGATTACAACTTTGTAAGCGCAATTCTGATTGCGATCATTCTGATGATCATGATTGGAGAAAGCCTAGCACGCTGGGTTCGCCGCATTCTTGGCGTGGATGTGAGCAAGACCGATGCCTAATTCAGGGTCTTTTATGGCGGGGGCGGGAGTGCCCATGCGTTGGGAACGCTACAGCCCCTCGGAGCGTCTGCTGCGCTTTGCACTGCTGCTGTTTTTGATTATTGCAGTGGTCTATTCCGCCAAGAGCGTCGAGATCATCCCGGAGTTTTTGCTCGATGCGCCTGAGCAGGTTCGTGATTTGTTAGTGCGTATGTGGCCCATCAGCTATGGGTTTTATCCGCAGGGTGTGCATGAACCGCTCATGGACACGATTCATATCGCCACCATGGGCACGATCTTGTCAATCGCCCTGGCGGTTCCCGTGGGCGTGCTCTCGGCAACGAACCTGGTTCGCAGCAGACTTCTCAACGGATTTGCCCGGCTGATCCTGGTCAGCACCCGGTCGGTGAATTCCTTGATCTGGGCCTTGCTGTTTGTGGCAATTTTTGGGCCGGGCGCCTTGGCGGGAACCCTAGCGATTGCGTTTCGCTCTATTGGCTTTGTTGGAAAGCTGATTGGCGAGGCTCTTGAAGAAGTGGATCCTCGCAGCATTGAGGCGCTTCAGGCGGCTGGAGCCTCGTGGATGTCAGTCCTGTTGAAGGGCTATTGGCCGCAGCTCGAGCCGACATTCTGGTCAGTGGCCTTGTTTCGCTGGGATATCAATATCCGCGAGTCTTCGGTGCTGGGTTTGGTGGGGGCGGGCGGCATTGGCATGGCGCTTGATACGGCCCTGAACCTGTTTCAATGGACACGGGTTTCGCTGATTCTTCTTTCCATTTTCATTATTGTTGTAATTGCCGAGATCATTGTTACGCAGATTCGCAAGCGGATTATTTAAAGGCATGCCATGAATCCGCAACCCCTTGCACAGATGCCACGGGATCTACCGATTCGGGGCCTGCTCTTTGATATTGACGATACTTTTACTACCGATGGCAAGATGTCGGGTGAAGCCTTCTCTGCGCTCCAAGCCTGGCAACAGTCTGGGCGGCTTGCAATCGCTGTAACGGGCAGGCCCGCCGGCTGGTGTGACCATATCGCAAGAATGTGGCCGGTCGATGCCGTGGTTGGCGAAAATGGCGCTTTCTGGTTTTGTTTTGACAGCCGACTGCGCAAGATGCAGCGCCATGTGGTGGTCACCCAAGGCGAACAGCGCCAGCGGGAAGAGGCCCTGGAGTCGATCTGTCAGGCGGTTCAAAAAAAAGTGCCGGCGGCACGGATTGCTGCAGACCAGGCCTATCGGCTCAGCGACCTGGCGATTGATTTTGCAGAGGATTGCGGCCCCCTGAGCCTCGATAGTGCCCAGGAGATTGCTCGGATAATGCAGGGCTTTGGCATGACTGTGAAGATCAGCTCCATTCATGTCAATGGATGGTTCGGCAATTTTGACAAGCTCAGCACCACACGGCTGCTCGCCAAACAGCAGTTTGGCGTTGCTGCTGCAGAGCTCTCGAAATCTTTTGTGTACTTAGGGGACTCTCCCAACGACAGCCCCATGTTTTCATTTTTCGAGCGGTCGGTTGGCGTGGCCAATGTTGTGCGTTATCAAGGCGTCATGGAGCACTGGCCACGCTATATCTGCACCCAGGAATCTGCCGCGGGCTTTACCGAGGCGCTTCGCTTTTTGCTGCAAGAGCCTGCCCGCTGACCCGCAATCTGCTGTAATGCCTTGGTGGCAATTGCCCAACGATTGTCGCAGTTCGGAGGAACTATCTTGGTGCTAGTGGATCTTGGCAACCGTTAACTGTTTGAAAGGACCCAATGTGAACGTCACTGGCATCAAAGTTAACTGTGAAAGATATGACAACAACCATCAAGATTGACTTTGTTTCCGACATTGCTTGCCCATGGTGTGCCGTGGGTCTGGGCAATATGAATAAGGCTATGGCTGCCTTAAAAGACCGGGTTCAATTTGAGGTACATCTTCGAGCCTTCGAGCTTAACCCAGACATGCCCAGGGGCGGCCAAGAAGTGATTGAACATCTGACCCAAAAGTACGGGATGAGCGCACAACAGGTTAAAGAGAACCAGGTTCGTATTCGTGATAAAGCCATTGAGGCGGGATTCGTATTTCATCCAGAGGGTCGCAAGTGGGTGTACAACACCTTCGATGCCCACCGATTGCTATTTTGGGCTGCGAAGGAGGTTGGCCTAAAGCAACAAGCACTTCTGAAGGTGGAACTGCTGAAAACTTACTTTTGCTTGGCAGTTGATTTGGATGAGCAACGGAATTTACTCGATGCTGTCATTCGCGCAGGGCTAGACCCCGTGCGGGCAACTCAGGTCTTGGATAACAATGAATTTGCACAAGATGTTCGACAAGAAGAAAAGCACTATCACAGCCTTGGTATTCATTCGGTGCCGGCCATTATCTTGAATGAACAGTATCTGATTCAGGGTGCGCAGCCACCTGAGTCATTCATCGGCGCGTTTGAGCGGTACGAACTTACGAACCCTGCCACGAAAACAAAGGCCAACGCAGTTCAAGCACTGCCCGCACCAGTTGGCATCATTAAGAAGTAAGTTGGGTTTAAGAAGTCAGCAGGACAGGGGGGGCACTATGCAAAAAACGAAAAATAGACATCAGAAATTGAATTAGACAAGCCCCGTACTCAGAAATGCAGTGGAGCCTTCATCCTCTCTGCTGGAATCTGCCAGAGGTCACCGCTTATCTCTGATCGCCTCGCCCTCAGAACTTCTGAGGTCCGGCTAGCAGTGAGGATGCAGAAGAGCCGGGTTGTCTCCTTCGCGGTAACCCAGGGTGATCGCTGCAGACATGATTCGGTCAATACGTTGCTGGACTCTTGAGGCGGTGACCTGCTTACTCGCCCAGATAGGCTTGAGGATTGCCTCAATGTGCGCTGTGGTGATTTCGTTGAGCCCCAGGTCACCGATCACCGGATACGCATAGGTCGCCAATGTTGCGATCCATTGCTCCGCATGTTTGGCATTCTTCCACCCATGTCTTTGCGTGGCGACCCATTCGTCGGCGTAAAGACGAAATGTCTTCTTGGGAATACTGGGACTGATTTCTAGGGGATCAGGAGCGGTTCTGCGTCTAGGTGTGATGAGGCTCCCCTCTCGGGCACGCACAATCGCCTCTCTGGCCCTATTTCGTGCCTCGGAGAGGCTTACTTCATCCTGGCGACCTAGTCCTAAATCTCGGCGATGACCGTCGACCATTAGTCGGACGACCCATGTTCGCTTGCCCGACTTCTTTATCAATAAGTGCAGGTTGTCGCCGACCGAGTGGCGGCCGGGACGGCTAAGGTGTTTGACCTCTAAGGCGGTGCGGTAAGGCAAGACAGAATCTCCAAGTTCTCTGTTCCCACAGCATTCCCAAATCCGAGCCCTCACTGGATCGAAGCGGGTCTTAGTAGGCAAGGTAAGAACTCAGAACGAGGTAAGCCAGACTATTGCTAGCACCCGAGAAATCAAGGCGTTAACAAACCAGGGTTCCTTGGGCTATTAATGATTCTGTTGCGTAACGGCTCCGGCTGAGGCTTACTTGCCAGCCGCTAGGTTCACCGTCTCCGCCACAGGATTCGAACTTGCTATTCGGTCCGACGAAACGGATTAGGCGGCCTGCAGCTTAAGGGGCTTCACTTGGGACAAGACTTTCGAAGCCTTCGTTGCTTGGCGAGCCTGCCACAAGTCATAAGCGGTTTGCTGTTCAAGCCAAACCTCTGCAGCGCCACCGTGATCTCTGCCAAGCCAGCGCTCAATGCGCAGTGCCATCGCGGGACTGATCGCTGCTCTTCCATTGAGTACTTTGGACAGCGTTGTGCGGTCGACTCCCAACTGGAGAGCAGCTTCGCCAACCTGCAGGTTCAGCGCAGGCAGGACGTCGTCTCTCAGGGTGAGGCCAGGATGGGGGGGGTTAAACATCGAATTCATAGTCACCTCAGTGGTAGTCTTGGTAATCGACCAGCACAGCATCGCCATTTTGAAACGTAAAGGTCAGACGCCAGTTGCCGTTAATGCTGACTGACCAGTGACCAGAAAGGCTGCCCTTCATGGGGTGCCAGTCCCAGCCGGGTCTGTTCATGTCTTCTGGCCGCGATGCGGCATCTAGTGCTGAAAGTTGCCGAGCCAGGCGCGGGGCATGAGCAGCCTGGATCCCGGCACGCGAACCGGATTTGAAGAAGCGCTCAACGCCCTTGTGCCTGAAACTTCGAATCATTTCGCAATCGTAGCGTGTGGCGCCACGAGCCGCAAGTTCTGTGAACCTCTTACAGGAGGTTCGAATCCCTGACACCACCAGAACTTGATCTATTTGACCCCAGCACATTAGCTGCGGCAGGTGCTATCTCACGAGAGATCAGCTTAGCGCTCAGCTTCTCTGCAACGCGTAAGCACTCACCGGCAAACCACGGCTCGTGCCTCCTCGGTTTCGAGCATCGGGGTTGCTTCTTGAACCGATTCCCCGCCGCCAATCCACGCCTCAATGTCGCGAATGACGCGTTTGGCCTCTAGCTGTCGGGTGAGCATGTGCCAGCCATTGGGGTAGACAATGAATCGCAGATTCGCTGGGGATTGCGAAGGGATACTCACGAGCCGTGTGAGCCAATAGCAGGTGGGTTGCGGCGGAATGATCTTGTCCTTGAGTCCGTATAGAACGAGGGTGGGCACTGGAAACTCGATTGGATGATTGAGTGCCTGGCCCATAAGTTGGGTCACTCCGTAAAGACTGCTTACGCGAGTCTCCTTGATAAAGAGCGGATCAAGACTCAGGTCCCTCGACACGGCCGGATCGTCTGTGGGGCGGATGCCCAAACTCTGAATGCCTCGGCCAGTAAAGGTGAAGTCGGGTGCGATGGCATTGAACCACTGGAGACTCGCACGTTGATACCAGGGCATCGCCTCGGCGCCCCATATCGCAGCTGCCTTCAGAATGATTCTGTCTGCTGTTAGGCCCGGCCTCTCGGTGCTCGCGCGAAGCACAACTGCTCCGCCCATGCTCTCTCCCACAACAACCAGCGGAAGTCCAGGGTGACGTTGCTTGAGCATCTGGGCAACCTCTCGCAGGTCATCCACAAGCCGGTCTTCGCCTGCCCAAACGCCTGGCCTTGTATTGGCACCGAATCCGCGCTGGTCATAGGCATAGACTACGGCTTGACGCCGCTCCACAAGGGCCCGAGCCAGCGGGGCAAAGGCCTTGCTATGGTCATTGAAACCGTGCACGCCAAGAACAACGATCTTTGGATCGCCTGGTGTCCACTGCCGGTAGAAGAGGGTTGTCTGGTCGCTGAGTCGCAACACCGACTCAATAGGGGGAGGCTCCGCCCGTGGGCCACTCGTGTGAAGAATTGCAAGTGCCGCAAACAGCGATAGTGTGAGGCCAACGATTCGCATGCCCCGTATTTTGGAGCAGTTTCAGCGGCCCTCGGTTCTGGGACTCCTTCGAGGAGGCAGTCGATTTACCCGAAACACCTCTTACGTGGTTGCCACTCGTCTTGCAAAATGGCTAAAATGGCTATTCTTAAGGGAGATCCACCATGCGCGTCTCAGCGACCGAAGCCAAAAACCGATTCGGCAGGCTATCTGCCCTTGCCAAGCGTGAGCCCGTGTTTGTTGAAAAGGCTGGTCAACTCGACACCGTAATCATCTCGGTCGAGCATTACCAGGCCCTTCAAGCAGACCAAGACAGGGCCACCTCTGCCGACAAGAGGAAACGTTTTGAATCAGATTTTCGAGACTGGATCGCTGCAGAGAACGCTCGGTTTGAGGAGAGCGGCATCCCAGGCGCAGACTTGCGTCCATGGTAAGTGGCTGAAAAATGGCCCAGTACGATGTTTTTTCCAACCCCAGTAAGAGCGCCGCCGACGGCATTCCCTACGTTGTTGTGATCCAGAGCGATTTGCTCGATGCCTTGTCTACACGACTGACGATTCCACTTGCGATCTACGACGCGACTATTAAGGCGCCAACTGCTCTGTGCCCTCTGATCGTTGTAAAGGGCGAGCGAATGCAGGCCCTTGCGCACTACACAGCACCGCTCCCAAAAAAAGTTCTTCGACGGGCTGTTGACAACGTTGCGGCCCAGAGCAGTCTGCTGGTTGCAGCTGTCGATGCCGCGCTATCTGGAATTTAGTTGGAGCAAAGACCACGAGCCAATTTTTGGAGCAGTTTCAGTGGTGCTGGCTTTTGGGAATTGAATCCGATCAGGTTTTCAGCGCGTTTTGCGCTCGATCGGTTGGGGGACTTCATTCTCCGGATTGCGGGTCACTCTCTCGATGGGCCACATGCTCTCTGAAAATCGGCTCTGCATTTTTGGGGGGGTTCAAGTCGACGGCGGCGAGGCTGCTTTTGAGAGGGTCGGTCACTTCGACCGGTGGCCTCGACGCTGTCAGCGAGCTGGCAATTGCAGAGGTCAGGCCAAAGATCGAGCGCTGTGCGAGTGCCACGGCGGCGCTTAGGAAAAACGGTGGGTCATTGACGATATTTGCCACCCGGTAGGCACCCAGGGCCTGTGCGTTGGTCTGGCCCGTAAAGAATGGTGAGACATCCTCATCGCCCCGCCCCTCCTGAACGGCGCGCATGATGTCGGCGTAGGTCACGGGTCGACCGTCGGGGAGTCGATGGTGGACTCCCTTGTCCTCTCCTTGTCCCGAGCTCGGGATATAGGCCAGTGGTGACGGCAGATTGTTGTCGATAGTCGACACAGGACCCCCAAATGGGTTTGGTATTCACCTCCGTTAAAGCAATGGCTATGCCATGCCCTGGGGCGCCAATGGAGTCGATTAGTCGACGCAAGTCACCAGCCAAGGAAAGTCACCAGCCAAGACAGGTCACCAGCCAAGGCAACTCTTTCGTGCAGGCAACCATTCAGCCAAAGAATAAAAAAGCCCGATCCCTCTCGGGACCGGGCTGCTTACTGGCACTGAATGGTGCTAAAGCGACTTACTTCTGCAGATCGTAGCGATCGGCGTTCATCACCTTGGTCCAGGCGGCCACGAAGTCGTCAACAAACTTCTGCTTGTTGTCGTCTTGGGCATAGACCTCGGCATAGGCACGTAGGATCGAGTTCGAACCGAAGACCAGGTCCACACGGGTTGCGGTGAACTTGGTCTTGCCGCTCTTGCGCTCAACGATGTCATAGCTGTTCTTGCCGGTGGGCTTCCAGTTGTAAGCCATGTCGGTGAGATTGACGAAGAAGTCGTTGCTCAGAACGCCAACGCGATCGGTGAAGACGCCATGGGCGGTGCCACCATGGTTGGTTCCCAGAACACGCATGCCACCGATCAACACGGTCATCTCTTGAGCGGTCAGGCCCATGAGTTGAGTGCGATCGAGGAGCATCTCCTCGGGGGTAACCGCATAGGCCTTCTTCACGAAGTTGCGATAGCCATCGGCCAGGGGCTCGAGTACACCCACGGACTCGACATCGGTGTGCTCTTGGGTGGCATCGCCACGGCCAGCATGGAAGGGCACCGTGACATTAAAGCCGCCAGCCTTGGCCGCCTGCTCAATACCAACATTACCGGCCAGCACGATGACATCGGCCACGCTTGCGCCAGTCTCTTTGGCAATCGCTTCGAGCTTACCGAGCACCTTCGAGAGGCGAGCAGGCTCGTTGCCTTCCCAATCCTTCTGGGGAGCCAGACGAATGCGGGCACCGTTGGCACCACCGCGGTAGTCAGAGCCACGGAAGGTGCGAGCGCTGTCCCATGCGGTGGCGACCATCTCGGCGATCGAGAGGCCGCTGGCAGCGATCTTTGCCTTCACTGCAGCAACGTCGTACTTGCTGTTGCCGGCGGGAATTGGATCTTGCCAAATCAGGTCCTCTTTCGGAACTTCGGGTCCGATGTAACGGGTGCGCGGACCCATGTCGCGGTGGGTCAGCTTGAACCATGCGCGGGCGAAGACTTCCGAGAAGTAAGCGGGATCTTTGTAGAACTTCTCAGAGATCTTGCGGTACTCGGGGTCCATCTTCATGGCCATGTCGGCATCGGTCATGATCGGGTTGTAGCGGATCGAGGGATCCTCCACGTCCACGGGCTTGTCCTCTTCCTTGATGTTCTTTGGCTCCCATTGGTTGGCGCCGGCTGGGCTCTTCTTGAGTTCCCAGTCGTAGTTGAGCAGCAGGTGGAAGTAGCCGTTGTCCCACTTGGTGGGGTGGGTCGTCCAAGCACCCTCAATGCCGCTGGTCACGGTGTTACGGCCCACGCCACGGCCCTTCTTGTTGAGCCATCCAAGGCCCTGGGTCTCTACATTCTCGCCCTCGGGATCGGGACCGAGATCGGCTGCGCTGCCATTGCCGTGCGCTTTGCCCACGGTGTGGCCGCCGGCGGTTAGGGCAACAGTCTCTTCGTCGTTCATGGCCATGCGGGCAAATGTGATGCGAACGTCATGGGCGGTGCGAAGGGGATCTGGCTTGCCACCCACACCCTCAGGGTTCACATAGATAAGGCCCATTTGCACGGCTGCAAGAGGGTTCTCCAGTGATTCACGGTTCTCGCCAGCGCCGTCATAACGGGCAGCAGCCAGCCACTCCTTCTCGGAACCCCAGTAAATGTCCTTCTCGGGATGCCAAATGTCTTCACGGCCAAAGCTATAGCCATAGGTCTTCAGTCCCATAGACTCGTAGGCCACGTTTCCAGCCAGGATGAGAAGGTCGGCCCAGGAGAGCTTGTTGCCGTATTTCCTCTTGATTGGCCAAAGCAGACGACGCGCCTTGTCCAGGTTGGCGTTGTCGGGCCAAGAGTTCAGGGGTGCAAAGCGTTGGGCACCCGTCCCGCCGCCGCCACGTCCGTCAGAGACGCGGTAGGTTCCTGCGGCGTGCCATGCCATACGAATCATCAGGCCGCCGTAGTGGCCCCAGTCCGCTGGCCACCACTCTTGGCTGTCGGTCATCAGGGCAGTGAGGTCTTTTTTCAGTGCATTGACATCGAGTTTCTTGACCTCTTCACGGTAGTTGAAGCCCTTGAGCGGGTTGGTCTTGGTGTCGTGTTGGTGAAGGATGTCGAGGTTCAGCGTGGTGGGCCACCACTCCATATTGCTCTTGGTGCCCGACGTGTTGCCGCCGTGCATCACGGGACACATCGATAAATCGGTCATAGGGATCTCCTGTTTGGGATTGAGTGGAAATGAAGGGTAGACGGCTCTTGTTCAAGACGTCTAATTGTTTGTTCCAACTCTATCGATAGGAAAAAACTAATTCCACCTCAAAAGCCATAGTTTTGATAAGTGAATGACCGCTCTCATGATTCGGATCACTCGACTGTCGAGTTCCGTCAGTGGGCACCTCAGTAGAATGCGCTTATGAACTCGCATCGGCCAATCGGGTATGCCTTCTCGGCACGACTTGCACCCATGGCTGTCCTCCTTGCCCTGGTGGTTGCCTGGTCCTCTTTCCATGCCTTTACTCGCCTGGCGCCGGACCCGCGGGTGGTTCTCCTTGAGCGCGCCTACGGGCTCTGCCTGGCTTCATCGAGCACCTCGCACGATTCGTCGGGTTCGGGCACTCTGCTCGTCAATGCCCACTGTCAGTGGTGTTTCGTCTCCGGGGCACCGTCCCCGGATGTTCCGTCGGTGCACGTCTATTTGCCACGGCTTCTTGCAAGTCTGCTCCCGCCGCAATGCGCGCCCTCCCGCCAAAATCTGGCACTGGCCCTCAAGCGTGCACGGGGCCCACCGCACTGGGTCTAGCCGTTCTTTTTTGTGGCGGTGGCCTTCATTTGTGGCGGCCGCGCCCTTCATCACATTTAAGGAATTGAACTCATGAAAAGTATTCTTCTAGCAGTCGCCGCCCTCGGAATGTCGCTCTCTGCCCAGGCCGACTCCATTCGCCACGGTTCCCTCGAGATTGAGCACGTCTATGCCCAAGCTTCCAAGCCCGGCCAACCCAACGGTGTGGTTCACATTAAAGAGATAGAGAACAAGGGCGCCGCTGATCAACTCGTGGGCGCGCGTTCGTCCGCCTCAAAGCGCGTTGAACTCCACACCATGTCAATGGATGGCGGCATGATGAAGATGCGTGAAGTACCCAATATTGATCTTCCAGCCGGTGGGAAGGTCTCCTTGGCGCCAGGCAATCCGCAGGGCTATCACCTTATGCTCATGGGCCTGAACGACACCCTCAAAGAAGGGTCGAGCATCAAGGTCACGCTCATCTTTAAGAATGCGGGCGAGAAGGAGGTCACCGCGAAGGTCGGCGCAGGGGGCAAGCACCACGGTGAGAAGCACCACGGTGCGGGTGACAAACACCACTCTGGCGGTAAACACTAATTACGCACCATGGGCTTTCATCCGTGAGCCAGTTCGATCAGCACCCCTTGGTTGCCTGGGTGCGCCGGTTGGATTGGACATGGGTGGCGGCCCTCTCCACCTTGGAGGCCCTTTTGGTGGCCTCTCTGGTGGACTTCTTCTTTGAGGGTGTTTTTCCAGAAGTCTTCCTCTTCTGGTTTGTTGTCTCGCTGTTGGTCTATGGGGCTTTAAAGTTGGGCAAGCCCCGAGACCCCTCATAATTCAGGCCATGCAAGGAAGAATCAAGCGCAGGCAACTCGAGGAAGTGGCCCTGCAAGCGGCCGCCAACGAGGAGATGCAAGACCCTGTCTGCCCGCTCTGTGGACGCGACATTCCTGAATCTCAGCGCGATGCCCACCACCTCATTCCAAAATCAAAAGGCGGGCGAGTCACGCAATACCTCCATCGCATCTGTCACCGACAGGTTCATGCGCTGTTCACCGAGAACGAGCTTGCCAAGCACTACAACACTGTAGAGGCCTTGCTCGAGCATCCAGAGATGCGAGGCTTTGTGAAGTGGGTCAGCGGCAAACCGGCCGACTTCTATGAGCGGGTTCGAAAGAGCCAGAGGCTTCGAGATGCTTGAGTTTCATGGGGCCGAGCATATTGACCAGGAGCGCCTCAAGAACGATGCAATGACTGGGCTGACTGCCCCCGCGGCCAGTTTGCCGCCCAAGTTTTTCTACGATGAACTGGGCTCCAAGCTTTTTGAGGCCATCACCGCACTGCCCGAATACCAGGTCACTCGCCTCGAGACCGACTTGGTCTCAAAGGAGTTGGGCGCGCTCTCGCGAATCATCCCCCAACATGCCTGCCTAGTGGACCTCGGTGCGGGCAATTGTCAGAAGGCCGTGCGATGGTTTGACACCATTCATCCATCGGTCTATCTGGCCATGGACATTGCTGTGGGCTTTATGCGGCCATGCCTGCAGAAACTTGCAGAGGGCCACCCTGAGATTCGAGTGGTCGGCCTTGGAACAGACTTTGCGAGTGAGTTTCCGCATGCAACGGTCAATCGAATCAACATCGCAGCTGCGCCGGTGGTTTATTTCTACCCCGGCTCGAGCATTGGGAACTTCTCGCCCGAGTCTGCGCAAGCATTTCTTGCGGGGTTGCGGCAGACGCCGCGCTTTGCTGGTCTGTTAATCGGTGTCGATCTTCTCAAGCCGGAAAAGGAACTGGTGGCCGCTTACGACGACCCCCTTGGGGTGACGGCCTCGTTCAATAAAAACATTCTGCTGCACCTCAACCGTTTATTGGGTGCCGACTTTGTGCTCGAGAATTGGCAGCACGTGGCTCTCTTCGATTCCTTCCATGGCCGTATCGAAATGCACTTGGAGTCGCGGGTCGAGCAGTCTGTGACATGGCAGGGTGGTGGCCATCGGAAGTTTCAGAGGGCAGCGCGAATTCATACAGAGAACTCCTATAAGTACGACCTTCAGTCCTTCGCAGATTTACTGTTGCGGGCTGGCTATTCCGTTAAGAAGACTGTGAGCAGTTCTGCATCGGGCGTGGCGCTCTACTGGGCTACCTAGACACCGATCGAAAGCCGTTGAATGCGTCGGCTCGGTGCGGTTTGTAGAAGTTTCTGAATTGCCGGTCCCGCATCGGCGTGGGCGTGGCCCAAGACCAGCCTTTCAAGAGTTGGTGATCACCGAACCAGGGCTTGGAGTAGTCCACATAAGGGTGGGGTGCGAAACCATCGAAAGGCAGGAATGGGTCTGCTGTCCACTCCCAGACCTCGCCCAAGGCAAAGTCCTCTAGGGCGCTCGCAGCGAGCCACTCTGCTTCGGTGGGCAGTCGCCGCCCATGCATCTCGCACCAGGCTTGCGCATCATCGAGACGAATATTGGTCACCGGCGCGGACTCATCCACCGCAATCCATTGACCGAAAAACAATTTTTCGAGCCCCTTGGGGCCCGCGCGCAGGCCTGAATGCGGTCTTCTCTCGAGAATGGGTGCGTACTCCCCGTAGGAGATGGGCCGGCTATCGATCTCGAATGCATCCACCTCCCACTTGCGTGGGGGGCACTCGTTATCGAAGACGAAGTGATGTTGGGTGGCGACATCTGGTTCGGCTGTGTGGGACATTAAGGTTTGTGCGGGGACGTGAATTCGCTTGGTTGGCTGGCACCCTGCATGCTCATTGTTTGGCAACGCACCTGGTGCCGAGACCGACTCAACTGCAATGCCCAGTTGATTGGCCTGCATGAGGAATGCTTCCAGGTGCATGCACTCGTGGGCGATGGCCAGTTGATAGAAGTAGGGGCTTGTCTTGTCAGAGGCGGCGTCCTTTGAGAGGCATTCGAGCACCTCGTTAAGGCCCCGCTCGAGCACTGCCACAACCTTCTCTGCGGTTATAGCCTCGAGTTCCCAGCGTGGTGAGTGGGCCAAGAGGCTAGAATTAAAAATGGCGTCGGGCTGATCGGGGTGGGGCAGGGCGTGGGTATGGGCTGTGTAATTCAGCCCCTTCTCTCTGTGCTTGTTTCGTGTGATCCAATACGTTTGAAACCAAGCCACATGACCAAACTCCCACAGCGGTGGATTGAGGCTCTCTTTGTAGGGAACCACGCATTGTTCGCCAAGTGAGTCTGTGAACCCCTGGAATGAACGCAGAGTCTGACCTCGACACCATTGAAGGCAATCGGCAATCTCATCCCAGTCCATGACGCGAAAGTTTGAGGTACTCATCTGCCTATTATGAATCGCATGCCAAATCGAAAGGCCATTGTCGTCTCGCCCTACGGCGCGGGTTCCGCCTCCGGTAACTGGGAGACGGCCAAGCGTTACGCCGCGCTCTTGCAGTCAGCGGGTGTTGATGCGTCTGCTGTTTGCCTGGACGAAGTCCTGCATGGATTGTCCAGCGAGAATCTGCAAAAAGATGCGAGCCTGCGCTGGGTCTTGCTTCACGCACGCCGCTCGCACCCCTTGGCCACTCAGCTTGCTTCCCTGGGCCTTCGCTACACCGTGGTACTCACGGGCACTGATGTCTATGGAGACCTGGCCCAGCCGGATTCATCCGGCGAGTTCACGGCAATGGCCCTCTCAACCATTGAGTCCGCGCAGGCGGTGCTTGCCTTGCAGTCGGATGCCGCGGCGCAGCTTCACCATCATTTGAAGCGGTTTGGTCGAACCTTGCATGGGCGGCTTGCGGTGATTGAACAGACCGCCAATGTTCTCGCTGATACAACCGCAAACTCTCGCTCCGATCATGCGCAGTCCCCCGACGATGTGTATCGGGTGCTGATGGTGGGAAACGTTCGTTCGGAGAAGGATCCCCTTACGGCCCTTGGCGCATTGGAGGATTGGGCCATGGAGCGTTCAAGGCAAGATCGGCGGCGAATGCAACTTGTTCACTGCGGCGCAAGTCTGGACGATAGTCTCTATGCGGCCATGCGGGCGTATGCGCGGGCGCTGCCTGAGGTCTTTACTTTTCGTGGAGCAGTTTCGAAGTCAGAGGTCTTCGAGGAGATGCATAATGCGAACGTTCTTCTGCACCCCTCGGTGGCCGAGGGTGGATCACTGGTGATTGCAGAGGCCGTTGCATGCGATCTTCCCGTGTTGGCCAGTGATATTGGCTGCCACCGCGCCATGCTCGGGAGCGATTACCCGGGTTTCTTTGGTGTCGGAGACAGGGCCAGCCTCACCGAGATTCTCACCAGTGCCTGGTCAGCCTGGGGTCTTGACAGCTCTGATAGCGTGGAAAGTGTGCCCGCTCGATGTCGACGTGCGTACCCGGGTATTCGGGAGCGACTCTGCGATTCGAGTCGTGAGCGAGATCAACTCATTGGCCTCTTGTGGCCGGAAGGAGATGCGAGATGAAACGGTTGGCCCAGTGCAGTGTTGCGGTGTTGTTTTCAGCGTTTTCGGGTCTTGTACTAGCGCATGGGAAGGCCCACGTTCATGGCAAGGGTGAAATGGAGCTTGTGGTCGACGGGGGACGCCTGTCTTTCTCACTGGTGATTCCAATGGAGAGCCTGGTGGGCTTCGAGCACATGCCCAAGTCGGATGCCCAGCGTGCTGCCTTGGTGGAATTGCGCGATCGGCTCGGGCGTCCTGAGCAGATGCTGCAACCGAATGCCGAGGGGCGGTGCATTGTTGCCGAGTCCAGCTTTGAGTCGCCGCTTCTCTCTGCGCTTAAGGGCGCATCGGGGAAGGGCGGCGAACACAGCGACCTGAATTACAAGGTCACCTTTCAGTGCGCCGAACCCATGAAGTTGCGCACCATCGATCTTGGCATCATGCGGCAGCACAAGCGTTTGTCAACGCTGGGTGTTCAACTGGCTGGAGACCGCGGCCAGCGGGCCACGTCTGTGAGGGCGCGCAACCCCATTCTCCCGCTTTAGAGGCGCTTTGGGGGTGGCAAAGTTGCCCCGCCTTTGTTGAGAGCGGTATCGCTCCGCAGGCCAATGCTGTCTTTTGGGTGGTTGCTTCGTTAAACTGAGGGGAATGCCATTGCGCCGCCTCTACCCACTTACTGCCCTCTTGCTTGCTTTGGTGGCCTCACCCGCGAAGGCCGAGTGGAAGCAATATGCGGCCGGAGAGAGCTACAGCTGGCATTACGAGTTACCGTTTATCAAACGGGAGGGTCCCACTCGAACCTTCTGGATTGTGAAGAACCTCTCGGCAATCGACGAACACGAGCGCATGTCCTATCGATTCCTGGTGCAACTCAACTGTAAAAGCCGTAAATACCGTTACCTAACGGTGCGGGGTTTTGATGGGGCAATGGGTGAGGGAAAACTCTTGGGGTTCGATGACAAGCTTGGCCCTTGGGTTGAGATATCGCCACAAACCCTCAAAGCCCACTTAGAGGACCACATCTGTCGCATGCCCGAGTAGGCCGTGGCCGTATAGCCAGGGCTGGTCCATGAGTTGGGGGCCTGCGGCTCGAAGCGCCATGTTTCTGGCCAGGGCCATCGGGCCCCTGAGTTGAAAGATCTTTCCACTTCTTTGCGCGCGTTGCTGGACCATGGCAATTCGTTGCCAACGCTGGTTTGCGTATTGGGTCGCGGCCAAGGGTTGGTTCTCTAGTGCTGCAATTCCTGTTCCTTGTGGGCCCAATCGCTGGAGTTCATGCGCCAAGACCCAGGCATCTTCAATTCCCATGGCGGCCCCTTGTGCCAGGTGGGGGCGCATTGCATGGCCTGCATCACCGATTAATACGGAGTGACGAAACACCAGTTGATCCGGACCCGTCAGCGGCTCGGTGGCCCAGAGTGGCCATGCGCGCCAATCGTCCACCGACTCCAAAAAGCCCCGCAAGAGATTGTTTGACTCACCAAAGAGTTGAGAGAGGCGAATGGCAGGCCATGGTGTTGACCAGGAATGATCAAGCGACCATTGCGCGGCATCTTGAATGAGCACCAGCCCATAGAGTTTCCCCGATCGAATCGGATAACCCACCACATGTTGTCCACCCCCACACCAGACGGTGATCTCTTGGCCGAGCTCCGAGCGAGGATTTGGACAGACTTCGAGTTGGCCTCGAATTGCAATCTGGCCCGTGGCACTTGGGCGGCTTGCATTGGGTACGGCAAGCCTCGAGCGACCTCGCAAGCCGTCGGCCCCAACAATCAGTCCTGTCTCGATGGTCTCTCCAGATTCGAGTCGAGCCATTCCCCAGGCACCCGCCTGAATCGACTCGAGATTCTGCCCCCACTGGGGTTGCACCCCCAGCTCTAAGGCGCGTGTCAGTAGAGCGTCTTGAAGGTCTGCGCGGTGAACGGTAAGGGTGGGTTGACCATACTTCGCCACCTGCCGGTCCGACAAGGGAAGGCAGGCCAGGCTGGCGCCCGAGGCAAGGTCGCGAACGCGAAGTTGTTTGGGTTCCCAGCCAATCTCGGCCAGCGCATCGCCAAGGCCTAGCGCCTTGAGTATTCGAACCGCGTTGGGCCCGAGCTGAATACCGGCCCCCTCGGTGCGGGGTTCTTTGGCCTGCTCAATGAGTGCGAGGTCTTGACCCTGTTGACGAAGCGCCACAGCAAGGCAGAGCCCAGCAATGCCAGCGCCAACAACCAATGTGGGAACTCGGGGAACACTCAAGGGAGGTGGCGCGGCTGGCAGGATTCGAACCCACGACCCCCTGGTTCGTAGCCAGGTACTCTATCCAACTGAGCTACAGCCGCGCGAAAAGAGCAGATTGTATCACCGCCCATTTGAAGGCTGGGGCATCAGGCGACTGCCGCGTTCAGTGCAATCTTCATTAGATCGGCCATGGTTCGGGCCTCGATCTTGTCCATGATGTTCGCACGATGGGCCTCGACGGTTTTGATGCTGATGTGCAGGTCATCGGCAATCTGTTTGTTCAACCGCCCCGCCACAATCCGCTCGAGCACCTGGGCCTCGCGGGGTGTGAGTCGATCGAGAAGGACCTTCGAGCGCTTGGCGTCCTCGGTCTTCTCCATGTCTCCTTTGAGTTGTTCAAAGGCCTTGGCCACCAATGCGCAGAGCTGCTCGTCGCTGAAGGGCTTCTCGAGAAAGTCCATTGCACCCTTCTTCATGGTGTCGACCGCCATGGGCACATTGCCATGGCCGGTGATGAAGATGACCGGCAGAACGATGCCTCGCTTGAGGAGTTCTTCGTGCAACTCAATGCCGGTCATACCGGGCATGCGGACATCGAGAATGAGGCACGCGCGCTGGCTTGAGCTGCCCGAGGTCAACTGCTCCAAGACGCGGTCGGCGGACTCAAAGCATGTGACCCGAAATCCATTGCCTTCGAGCAACCAGCGCAGCGAGTCGCGGACTGCTTCGTCATCGTCCACTACATAGACCATCTCGTTCATTCTGTTTCCTTAGATTCAACTGGCGTGTCGGTCGATTCGACATGCAATGGCAGCCAAAAGCAGAAGCGACTTCCAACATCGGGGTTGTCTTCAAACCAGAGTCGACCTTGGTGAGACTCAATGATAGACCGACAGATATTGAGTCCCATGCCCATGCCCTCTGTCTTGGTGGTGTAGAAGGAATCGAATAGCCGCTCGCGCATCCCGGGCGCCACCCCAGCGCCACGGTCGATGACCGAGAAGGTGATCTCGTCGGCAGTGGCCTCTACCCGAACCACGAGCAATCGCTCGGCCGATTCGCGCATGGCATCGAGTCCATTCTTGATCAGATTGAGCAGGACCTGTTCAATGAGGATGGGGTCGACAAAAATGGCGGGCAGCCCCTGCGGCAGGTGCTGCTCGATCTCAAAGCCGAGTCCCCGGGCATCGATCTCGGCAAGGTCAATGGCCTCGGCCACGAGTTGCGAGGGATCAATGAATTTACGAATTGGGTCGCTTCGCTTCACAAACCCTCGAATCCGGCGAATCACCTTGCCCGCACGTTCGGCCTGCTGAGCGGTCTTGGTGAGCATCTCGAGGAGGTCTTCAGAAGAGAGGGTCTCGCTGCGGTTTTCTGCCGCTCGAATACGCGCAGCCGCGCCCATGGTGTAGTTCGAAATTGCGGTCAGCGGCTGATTGAGTTCATGGGCAAGCGAGGAGGCCATCTCACCCATATTGATGAGTCGCGAGGTCTGCTCGAGCCGCTGGTACTGCATTCGTTGGTTTTCCTCCGAGAGCCGCTTTTGTGTGATGTCGGTTGCCACCAACAACTGCACCACCCGGCCATCCACCCACTGAATGCTTCGCATCCGCACATCAAACCACCGCTGCACCACCGGGTTGAAGACCTCTCGGCTGTCGGCCCAGGGCGACCGGGCCGCCCGGGCCAGGCCTCGGTGGCCGTCTTCGAGTGAGTCGCCAAACCATTTCTTGTAGGCCTCGTTCGCAAAGAGCATCTCTTGCGACGGCTCTGGCGGCGCCACCGACACCGCCGAGTCCAGCGACTGAAGCACGGTAATAAATCGCTCTTGCGCCAGGGCCAACTCCGCGCGAATCCGGCTGGGTTCGGTGATGTCGGTAATCGAACTCATCCAGCCCACCTGATTGCCATCGGCATCCTGCAGGGGAGAGGTGTACATGCGGCAGATCAGACGAGTGCCGTCGCGATGCATCACCTTGATTTGGGTATTGAGGCCCTCGACCTCTCCAGAGAGCAGCCTTCGAAGGTTGAGTCGATGCAACTCGGTCTCTTCGGGTGGCCAGTAGGGGTAGGGGGGGAGTTGTCCCAAGAGTTCATCTTGGGTGAGGCCAACAATCCGGCAGAAGGCGGGGTTGACGTAGCTAATTCGGCCTTGCATGTCGATCACCCGCATGCCCGTGGGCATTGAGTTCTCCATGGCCCGACGAAAGGCAATCTCTCGAGACAGCTCTTCGGCCGTCTTATTTCGACGTTTGAACTGGAAAAAGTCCCCAATGCTTTTGCTCATTGGGAAAGTGTATCCGCCCCCCTGCGGTTAACTATTTTTCTTAATATGAAATGTTATGCCGCATAGCGGAAAATTGATTGCCAAGGGATAGAGTCAGGGGAACAATGGGCCATAGACAAAAAACCTCGGAGACACATCATGTCCACGCTTCCCCCGCACGTGAGTCAGTTGGTCGGCACCGCTGCCGACACCGATCCGCAAGAGACCAGTGAGTGGCTTGCCGCCCTCGAAGGCGTGATCGCTGCCGAGGGGCCCGAGCGGGCGCAGTTTCTTCTAGAGGCGCTCATTGATAAGACGCGTCGCTCCGGCGGGGTGCTGCCGTTTTCCGCGGCCACTGCCTACGTCAACACCATCCCTGCAGCGCAGGAGGAGCACTGCCCGGGCAACCTCGAGCACGAAGAGCGCCTGCGCTCCTGGATGCGTTGGAACGCCATGGCCATGGTGGTTCGCACCAACCGCGGCGAGGGTGATTTGGGTGGGCACATCTCGAGTTTTGCCTCGCTTGCCAACATGCTTGGCATTGGGTTCAACCACTTTTGGAAAGGGCCCAACCATCCCTCGGGCCACGACTTGCTTTTCATTCAGGGGCATTCATCGCCAGGCATTTATGCGCGAGCCTTCCTCGAGGGCCGCCTGACCGAGGAGCAGCTCAACAACTTCCGCAGAGAGGTCGATGGCAAGGGCCTCTCGAGCTACCCGCATCCCAAGCTCATGCCTGAGTTCTGGCAGTTCCCCACTGTCTCGATGGGCCTGGGTCCCATCATGGCCATCTATCAGGCCCGCTTCCTGAAGTACCTGCACGCTCGTGAACTGGCCGACACCGCCGAGCGCAAGGTCTGGGCCTTCTGCGGCGATGGAGAAATGGATGAGCCCGAGTCGATGGGTGCCATTGGACTGGCCGCCCGCGAGAAGCTCGACAACCTTGTGTTTGTTGTTAACTGCAATCTTCAGCGCCTTGATGGCCCGGTGCGCGGCAACGGCAAAATCATTCAAGAGCTCGAGAGCGACTTCCGCGGTGCGGGCTGGAATGTCATTAAGGTGATCTGGGGGGGCTATTGGGATCCACTATTGGCCATGGACCAAGAGGGCCTTCTCAAGAAGGTCATGATGGATACGGTCGATGGCGAGTACCAGAACTACAAGGCCAACGATGGCACCTACGTGCGCAAGCACTTCTTTGGCAAGCATCCCAAGCTGCTCGAGATGGTCTCGAAGATGACCGACGATGACATCTGGCGCCTCAACCGCGGTGGCCACGATCCGCACAAAATCTACTCTGCGTTCTCCGCCGCCGTCCGACACAAGGGCCAGCCCACTGTCATTCTTGTGAAGACGATCAAGGGCTTTGGAATGGGCAAGGTCATGGAGGGGCGCAATACCGCTCACCAGACCAAGAAGCTCGATGACCAATCGATTCGCGAGTTCCGTGATCGCTTCGGCATCCCGGTCTCTGACGAGCAGCTGCCCTCGGTCCCATTCCTGCGTCCGCCCGAGAGCGCTCCTGAAATGCAATACATGATGGAGCGGCGCAAGGCCCTGGGTGGTTACCTGCCCGCTCGCAGAACCAAGGCCGAGGAGAAGCTATCGGTACCCGATCTCGATGTCTTCCATGGTGCACTCGAGGCCACTCCAGAGGGCCGCGAGATCTCCACCACGCAGGCCTATGTGCGCTGCCTCACACAACTGCTGCGCGACAAGGCCCTGGGTCCCCGTGTGGTTCCCATTCTGGTCGACGAGGCCCGAACCTTTGGTATGGAAGGCCTCTTCCGTCAGATTGGCATCTACTCCATCGAGGGCCAGAAGTACGAGCCAGTCGATCGCGATCAGGTGATGTACTACCGAGAGGACATCAAGGGCCAGATCCTCCAAGAGGGAATCAATGAAGCCGGCGGCATGAGTTCATGGATCGCGGCCGCCACGTCTTACTCGACGAATAACCGCATCATGATTCCTTTCTTTATCTACTACTCGATGTTCGGTTTACAGCGAGTCGGTGATTTGGCCTGGGCAGCCGGTGACATGCGTGCGCGCGGCTTCTTGCTGGGTGGCACCGCAGGGCGCACCACACTCAATGGCGAGGGCCTGCAGCACGAAGACGGCCACAGCCAGATCTTTGCCTCTGCCATACCGAATTGCGTCTCCTACGATCCAACCTACTCGCACGAGGTCGCGGTGATTCTGCACAGCGGTCTCAAGCGCATGGTGGAGAACCAGGAGGATGTCTTCTTCTACATCACGCTGATGAATGAAAACTATGCCCATCCGGGGCTGCGTCCCGGCACCGAGGCAGAGATTCTCAAGGGCATGTACCTGCTCGAGCAGGTGGGTGATGCCAAGGCGAAGCTTCGGGTGCAGTTGCTCGGTAGCGGCACCATTCTTCGCGAGGTGCAGGCAGGTGCCCGAATTCTTGCAGAACAGTTCGGCATTGCCAGCGATGTCTGGAGCTGCCCAAGCTTCAATGAGCTTCGCCGAGAGGGTCTCGATACACAGCGCTTCAACCTTTTGAATCCCACTGCAACGCCTCGCAAACCATTTGTCGCCCAGCAACTCGAGGGCCACGAGGGGCCAGTGGTTGCAGCAACCGACTACATGAAGACTTTTGCTGATCAGATTCGCCCGTTTATTCCCGAGGGGCGTCGTTATACGGTGCTTGGTACCGATGGCTTCGGTCGCTCCGATACACGGGCAAAGCTGCGGGAATTCTTCGAGGTGGATCGCCGTTACGTAGCCGTTGCAGCGCTCAATGGGCTCATGCAAGACGGAAAGATCAAGCCCAAGCAGGTGGACGAAGCCATTAAGAGCCTTGGCATTCGAACCGACCGTCCCAACCCGGCTCTGGTCTAAGGGGAATCAGCATGGCGACGATGGAGTTGAGGGTACCGGACATTGGTGATTTTAAGGATGTGGAGGTTATTGAGTTATTGGTGAAGGTGGGAGATGAGGTTGAGTTGGATCAGAGTTTGGTGACTGTGGAGTCTGACAAGGCCTCGATGGAGATACCGAGTTCGAGTGCGGGTCGAGTGGTGTCTTTGAGTGTGAAGTTGGGTGACAAGGTGAGTGAGGGGAGTGTGTTGGGGATGGTGGAGGTGGCTGGTGCCGCAGGAGACGCCGCCTCGAAGGCTGCCTCGACCGGTGGCAGCAGCGTCTCGACTGAGCAAACCACAGTCTCGACTGCCGCTGCCACAACGGTCTCTGCTGGCAGCAAGGCCGAGGGGGTTGCGTCGGTCGGCGCTGAGCGTGTGGGTTCTTCACGCGAAGGACGAGCGGCGCCTCCCGAGGCGACACTGCCAGCGACACCTGCGGCGACACTGCCAGCGACACCTGCGGCGACACCGGCAGCTTTGTCGAGTGGGCAGTTCGAGCGCCTTCCGCATGCGTCGCCCTCCGTGCGCAAGTTCGCACGCGAACTGGGGGTGGATCTTCATCGCGTCAGCGGCAGCGGGCCCAAGGGCCGCATCACGCCCGACGACGTGCGCGGTTTTGTGAAGGCGGTGATGAGTGGTGCTGCAGCGCCTGCAGCCAGCTCTGCGACAGGAGGTGGCGGTGCTGGCCTGAATCTGCTGGCTTGGCCACAGGTGGACTTCGCGAAGTTCGGGCCAGTGGAGTCGACGCCGCTCAGCCGCATTAAGAAGATTTCCGGTGCAAATCTGCATCGCAACTGGGTAATGATCCCCCATGTCACGGCCGATGAGGATGCGGACATCACCGACCTTGAGGCCCTTCGCGTGGCGCTCAACAAGGAGAACGAGAAGTCAGGCGTGAAGGTGACCATGCTCGCCTTCATCATGAAGGTGGTGGTTGCGGCCTTGAAGAAGTACCCCGAGTTCAATTCATCGCTCGATGGCGACAACTTGGTGCTCAAGCGCTATTACCACCTTGGATTTGCAGCCGACACACCCAATGGCTTGGTTGTTCCAGTGATACGCAACGTGGATCAGAAGGGTGTCTTCGAACTCGCGCAAGAGACCTCCGAGCTTGCCAAGAAAGCCAGGGACGGCAAACTCTCTCCCACCGAGATGCAAGGCGGTACTTTCTCCATTTCATCGCTCGGTGGCATTGGTGGAACCCATTTCACGCCGCTGATCAATGCACCGGAGGTGGCCATTCTTGGTGTCTCCAAGTCGGTCATGAAGCCGGTCTGGGATGGCAAAGCCTTTGTGCCCCGACTCATTCTTCCTATGTCGCTCTCGTATGACCATCGTGTGATTGATGGCGCATCGGGTGCTCGTTTCAATGCCTTCGTGGCCCAGTGTCTGAGCGACTTTCGTCGCGTCAGCTTGTAGAGGAGGCCGACATGGCGACGATGGAGTTGAGGGTACCGGACATTGGTGATTTTAAGGATGTGGAGGTTATTGAGTTATTGGTGAAGGTGGGAGATGAGGTTGAGTTGGATCAGAGTTTGGTGACTGTGGAGTCTGACAAGGCCTCGATGGAGATACCGAGTTCGAGTGCGGGTCGAGTGGTGTCTTTGAGTGTGAAGTTGGGTGACAAGGTGAGTGAGGGGAGTGTGTTGGGGATGGTGGAGGTGGCTGGTGCCGCAGGAGACGCCGCCTCGAAGGCTGCCTCGACCGGTGGCAGCAAGGCCGAGGGGGTTGCGTCGGTCGGCGCTGAGCGTGTGGGTTCTTCACGCGAAGGACGAGCGGCGCCTCCCGAGGCGACACTGCCAGCGACACCTGCGGCGACACCTGCGGCGACATCGCCAGCGGCCCCAAATCGCGCCGCCGACCTCGAGACACAGATGCTGGTTCTTGGCGCTGGTCCTGGCGGATACTCCGCGGCCTTTCGGGCTGCCGACCTCGGGCTTCAAACGGTGCTCGTTGAGCGCTACGCAACCCTGGGTGGTGTCTGTCTGAATGTCGGCTGCATTCCGTCCAAGGCGCTCTTGCATGTGGCCGCCGTCATGGATGAGGCCAAGCACTTCGCGGATCTCGGTGTGACTTTCGGTGAGCCCAAGGTGGACTTGGAGCGTCTCCGCACCCACAAAGAGAAGGTCATTGGCAAACTCACTTCCGGCCTTGCTGGAATGGCCAAGGCGCGCAAGGTGCAGGTGGTGCAGGGCGTGGGTCGCTTCCTAGACCCCCGACATATCGAGGTGGTTGCCGCCGATGGCAAGAAGACGGTCATTCGATTTGCACAGGCCATCGTGGCTGCTGGCTCTGAGGCAGTCAAACTGCCATTCCTCCCCGACGACCCTCGGGTGGTGACTTCCACGGGTGCGCTGGAGCTTCGTCAGCGACCCAAGCACATGTTGGTGATTGGTGGCGGAATCATTGGCCTGGAGATGGCCACGGTTTACTCAACGCTTGGTGCGCGCGTGGATGTGGTGGAGATGCTCGACGGCCTGATGATGGGTGCGGACCGCGATCTCGTGAAGGTCTGGCAAAAGCACAATGCCCATCGGTTCGACAACATCTGGCTTAAGACCAAGACCGTCTCCGCTGAGGCCCGCAAACAAGGAATTGCCGTGGGCTTCGAGGGCGAGTCTGCGCCCAAAGACCCACAGGTCTACGATCTTGTTTTACAGGCTGTGGGGCGACGCCCCAACGGGCTCGGCATTGGGCTCGATGCAGCCGGCGTGGCCGTGAGCGACCGAGGGTTTGTGTCGGTCGATTCTCAAATGCGAACGAACCAGCCCCATATCTTTGCGATTGGTGACATTGTTGGTCAGCCCATGCTCGCTCACAAGGCCGTTCACGAGGGCCATGTGGCGGCCGAGGCCGCGGCGGGCGAGAAGGCCCACTTCGATGCGCGGGTGATTCCCTCTGTGGCCTATACCGATCCCGAAGTCGCCTGGGTGGGCCTTACCGAGGAGGAGGCCAAGGCACAAGGCATTGCCATTGAGAAGGCCGTCTTCCCCTGGGCTGCCTCGGGCCGCGCAATTGCCAATGGACGCGATGAGGGCTTTACGAAACTTATTGTCGACTCATCCACTCATAGGGTGGTGGGTGGCGGAATTGTTGGAACCCACGCTGGAGACATGATCGGTGAGCTGGCGTTGGCAATAGAAATGAACTGTGATCCAACAGACATTGCCAAAACCATTCATCCGCATCCAACCCTCGGCGAATCCATCGGCATGGTTGCCGAAGTCTTCGAGGGTGTCTGCACGGACCTCCCGCCGGCGAAGCGTCGCGCATGATGCGCCCCTCTCACCGGCTTGTAGCCAGTCCCTTGAATGTGGACTGGCTTTTTTTTGCCCAAAGCCGCTGTGGCGGCATGTTCGGAACCCACCGAGCGAAACTTCGGTGAGTTTGTTTTGGCGGCGCTAACTGCCGATGCTGGCCCGGCGTTTGGCCACTTGAATGCGAACCTGGGCCGGGGCAGTTCCCCCGAGGTGATTGCGACTCGCCAAGGACCCCTCTAGGCCCAGCACTTCAAAGACATCGGCCTCAATTAGCTGAGAGAACCCTTGCATGGTCGCAAGATCCAACTGCTCGAGCCCACAACCCTGCTCAACCGCGTGTCGAACAGCGTGCGCCACGGCCTCGTGTGCATCTCGGAACGGCAGGCCCTTCTTCACCAGGTAGTCGGCCAGGTCGGTGGCCGTTGCATAACCCTCCAACGCTGCACGGCGCATGGCCTCGGGCTGCGGCTGCATGCCAGCCACCAGTTCAATAAAGGCCTTCAAGGTGTCGAGCACCGTATCGGCCGTGTCAAAGAGCGGCTCTTTGTCTTCTTGGTTGTCCTTGTTGTAGGCCAGTGGCTGGCCTTTCATCAGTGTGAGAAGGGCCACCAGATGCCCATTCACACGCCCAGTCTTGCCGCGGGCCAACTCGGGCACATCGGGGTTCTTCTTCTGCGGCATGATCGATGAGCCGGTGCAGAAACGATCGGGGAGTTGAACGAATCCGTAGCGGCTGGTCATCCAGAGAATAAGTTCTTCGGAGAGTCGCGAGACATGGGTCATGATCAGGGCGCAGGCCGCCGTGAACTCAATGGCGAAGTCCCGATCACTCACGGCGTCCAATGAGTTCTCACAGACGCCCTCAAAGCCAAGCCTTTTGGCCACGGCCTCGCGATCGATTGGGTAGCTGGTGCCGGCCAGGGCCGCCGCACCCAGAGGCAGTCGATTCACTCGCCGCCTTGCATCGATTAGTCGCTCCTCGTCTCTGGAAAACATGGCCTCGTAGGCCAGCATGTGGTGCCCAAAGCTAATCGGCTGGGCCACCTGCAGGTGCGTGAAGCCAGGCATCACGGTGTCGGCATGGGCCTCGGCCTGGTTGATGAGCGCAATCCGCAGGCCCTGGAGTTGGCAGCGAATCTCGTCAATGGTGTGACGCAGCCAGAGGCGGATATCTGTGGCCACCTGGTCGTTCCTTGAGCGCGCAGTGTGAAGCCGCTTGCCGGCATCGCCCACGAGATCTGTGAGTCGCTTCTCGATATTGAGGTGTACATCCTCCAGGGCAATCGACCACTCAAACTGCCCGGCCAGAATCTCCTCCCGAATCTGCGCCATGCCCTTTTCAATGGCCGCAAGGTCGGTCTTGGTGAGGAGTCCCACCTTCTCGAGCATGGCCGCGTGGGCCAGTGAGCCTTCAATATCAAAGAGGGCCAGGCGCTGATCAAAGCCCACCGATGCAGTGAAGCGTTGAGCGAGTTCGGAGACCGGCTCATTGAATCGGCCTGACCAGGCCTGCTGTTTGTTGTCGAGTGATCCGGCCATGGGTGCCTTGAATGCTTCGGGTTGGTGGTGACGATCGGGTGTCGATTACACTGCGCAATATGTGGATTATTGCATCGCGTGAGAGTCGGCTGGCCATGTGGCAGGCCGAGCATGTTCAGGGCCTACTGGCCGCCTCATCCGGCCAGCCCGTTGAAATTCTGGGCATGACCACCCGTGGGGACCAAATTCTTGATCGAACCCTCTCGAAGTTGGGGGGCAAGGGCCTCTTTGTGAAGGAACTCGAGGCCGCCTTGGCCGAAGGCCGTGCCCACCTCGCGGTCCACTCGCTCAAAGACGTTCCCATGGAATTGCCGCAAGGGTTCTCATTGGCCGCAGTGATGAAGCGTGAAGATCCCCGCGATGCTTTTGTTTCCAATGAGTTTGCCGATCTAGAGAGCCTGCCGGCCGATGCTGTTGTGGGCACGTCGAGCCTTCGACGCGAAGCGCAGCTTCGGGCGCTGTTTCCCAAGCTTCGTGTGGTGGCCCTGCGCGGCAACCTTGATACCCGTCTCTCCAAGCTCGACCGCGGTGAGATGCAGGCCATCATTCTTGCAGCTGCTGGCCTCAAGCGCCTGGGCATGGCCGATCGGATTCGGCAGATCATCGCGCCCGAGACCATGCTACCGGCGGCGGGCCAGGGCGCATTGGGCATTGAGATTCGTGCCAACGACGCCGACTCGCAAAAGCTTGTATCGGTTTTGGTCGATGACCAAACCACCCAAGAGGTCTATGCAGAGCGTGCCGTCTCACGCGCACTTGGGGGCAGCTGTCAGGTGCCCCTGGCTGCCTACTGTGTCACGGTGCCCGAGACCGGTGAACTTCGGCTTCGCGCCCGTATCGCCATGCCCGATGGCTCCCGACTCTGCAAGACCGAGCTTCGGGGGCGTGACCCCGAGGCGCTCGGTCAGCTGGCCGCCGAGCAGCTTCGTGCGCAGGGTGCCCAGCAGATTCTCGCCAGTCTCTCCGACCACTAGTCCCGGCCCATGGACACATTGGTCTACTGTCGGCCAAGGTGGGCAAATCAAAGCGATTCCAATGCAAGCGTTCTGGCGGGGCAACTCAAGGGCCTTGCCCATCTGCTTGAGTCACCGTCCGATTATTTTTCGATGGTCGAGCAAGCCCAGATCGACGTGATCATGGATCGCGTGCGGAAAGTGTTGGATGGATTGCGCGCCAAACAGCTGAGCGCCAAAGCCTCACGGGCTCCCTGCCTGTGGCTCATTGCATCCAGCCCAGCGGCGGTCGAGGCCTTATCGAAGGCCGCGGCCCTGCAAGCGTTGCTTGTGGATGAGAAGGCCAAGGGCCTGCCCCTGAGACTCGCTGCGGTGGGCGCGGCCAGTGGTGCTGCTCTTGCGGCTCTCTTCAATAACGAGTCGGTTTTGGTTCCCCCCGGCGTTGGCGATGCCAAGGCGCTTCTCGAGAGCGGGGCCGGGCAATGGAAAGAGGCAGACCATGCGCTGTTGCTTGATGCCGAGTTGGCAAGAGACGAGCTTCAGGTCGGTCTGCTCAAGATGGGGCTCGGTGTCGACCGGGTGACTTTGTATCGACGCATCCCACAGCCCATGGTGGGCCTTGTTCACTTGAAGGGGTCTCGCCTATGGGTGATGATCAGTAGCTCCACCCAGGTGGAGTGGGCGGTCAATGCCCTCAACGGCCAGTCGTTCTCCCTCGATAAGGTTGTCTTCCTCACCCATCACCCCCGCATCGAGTCCCGCTTGAAGGCCTTGGACCAAGATCTTGTTGTGAAGTGCCTGCCCTCGCTCAATGCCCAAGAGATCGTCTCGCAGATTAAACTCGTGTCATGACTCCCATTGATTCCTCTGCGTCCGCCGGAAAAGGCGAGGCCTCCCGAAAGGCCAGTCCCCTGGGCACCCCCAACGCGGCAGGGTCGCGCTCTTGGGTGGTCACTCTTTTACTGGGTGCCTTGATCGGCGTGCTCATAGGCCTGGTCATTGGCCAGGAGCCCGAGATTCGTTCCATGATGGGTGCCGAGTCCACCAGTGCTTCGGTCTCATCCGGCGCCTCGGGTGGTTTGGGTTCACCCTCATCCGGTGCGAGCCAACCCTCCGATGCCAACCCCGTGGCGTCCGTGCCCAGCGAGCCGGCAAGGCCCAAACGGGGTGCCGAGCAATTGCGGGCAATGGATTCACTCAATAAAGCCATGGCTCGCATTGCCGAGTTGCCTTCCCTCTCGGTGGCTCCGCCCTCAGTGGCCCCGGCTGCTGCGGCCTCGGATACCAATGCCACCGACTCGGGCCTGCTGGCCTTCGTCAACCGGCTCTTTCAGGTCCGTCGCACCGACCAGGCGGCCCATGCGTTTTATTCCACCGAGGTCTATCAGGTGAGCCGTGAGCAGATTCGCCTTCGACTCCTCTCGGCACGCGTCTCAGTGCAACTCGACGACATTCCCATGGCCATTGAGGATGTGATTGCAGCGCGCCAGCAGATGACCCGCATCTTCGACCGTCAGAACCCCGATGTGGAATCTGTGCTGGGAGACCTCAACCGGATTGAGGCCGAGCTGCGTCGCCTTCTATGAGCGGTTTCTTTCTATGACCCGCATTCTTATCTGGGCCATTCTTTTTGCCATTGCGGTGGCAGTGGTCATGGGCATGCAGTCTATGGGCGGTGCGGTCACCATCTGGTGGTCCGATTGGCGCATCGATTTTGCGCTCTCCACGGCCATCTTCATTCTGATTGGCCTTGCAATTGTTCACCTGCTTCTAACGCAATTGCTGCGCTGGATCGGCGATATCCCCGAGCGCTTTCGTCGTGCGAGGCTCCATCGAAAAGAGTCCAAGCGCATCAAGAGACTCGCAGACCTCGCACTCGATTTCACCGAGGGACGTTATGCGCGAGTGACCAAGGCGGCCGAGGAGTTTGAACGTGACTTCGATGGTTTAGAAGACGCCAAGCGCCCTGTTCAGAGGCTCGTGGCGGTTATGGCGGCCAAGGCCTCGCATGAAATGAGGGACATGGGGTTGCGCGCGCGTTGGATGAAGCGGCTCGAGGCCCTCTCCAAGGACGAGACCGACCATCCCCATCTTCAGCCACTCACCCTGGCCCAATTCGCATTGGATGAGCGCGACGGCAGGGCAGCCCTGCAAAGCCTGGATTCGGTCTTGCAGGGCGAGCGTCGTCAGATTCACACCCTTCGTCAGGTGATGAAGGCCTATCAGCTCAGCGCCCAGTGGCCCGAGCTCATTCGAATCACCAAGCTGCTTGAGAATCGAAGCGCGATCTCTCATGTTCTGGCCGATCACAATCGCGAGGTCGCTGCCAGGGGCATGCTCTCCTCGCCGCGGCTCGATCGTTCACAGGTTCGTCATGTCATGGATTTGTTGTCCAAAGATGACCTGCATCGCCCCGGGCCGACCTCTGTTATTGCGCGCGCCATGCTCAAACTGGGCCAAGCCAGTGAGGCCGGTCGCTTGATCGAGGCGAGCCTAAAGGTCCAGTGGGACGACCGCCTGCTCGAGGTCTATGCGGACTGCGAGGACGACTGCGCAGCCCAACTTGCAAAGGTTGAGGAGTGGTCGCGCGAGCGAGGTGACTCGTTTGCAATGTCCTGGGTACTGGGCCGTTTGCATCAGAAATGCGGGCAGGCGGGCAAGGCAGGCCTCTATCTCGAACAGGCGCTTGAGCACCGACAGTCGGTGCGGGCCTTGCTGGCATTGGCCGACTGGGCCGAGGCCCAATCAGATACAGAAAGGGCCCGCGACTTGCGTCAACGGGCCCTTGCGGCGTCGGTGTTGAATCCGCTTACAGCACCGGAACGATCAGCAGCGCCACAATATTAATAATCTTGATCAAGGGGTTCACTGCGGGTCCCGCGGTGTCCTTGTAGGGGTCACCCACTGTGTCACCGGTTACGGCTGCCTTGTGGGCATCTGAACCCTTGCCACCATGGTTTCCGTCCTCGATGTACTTCTTGGCGTTGTCCCATGCACCGCCACCGGTACACATCGAGATGGCAACAAAGAGTCCCGTCACGATGGTGCCCATGAGCAGGCCACCCAAGGCAACCGGGCCCAAGAAGATGCCCACCAGAATAGGCACTGCAACGGGTAGCAAGGAGGGCACGATCATCTCCTTGATGGCTGCAGCAGTGAGCATGTCCACTGCCTTGTGATACTCGGGCTTGGCAGTGCCTTGCATGATTCCTGGGATCTCACGGAACTGGCGGCGCACCTCGGTCACCACTGAACCTGCGCAGCGGCCAACGGCCTCCATGGCCATGGCGCCGAATAGGAACGGAATGAGTCCACCGATGAAGAGCCCAACAATCACCATGTGGTCCGAGAGATCGAAGCGCACGGTGTTGCCAGCTATCTCGAGGGCGTGGGTGTAGTCGGCAAAAAGCACCAGCGCTGCAAGACCAGCCGAGCCAATTGCATAGCCTTTGGTCACGGCTTTGGTGGTGTTGCCCACCGCATCGAGCGGGTCGGTCACAGCGCGCACCTCGGCGGGGAGCTCGGCCATCTCCGCAATGCCACCGGCATTGTCGGTAATGGGGCCGTAGGCGTCGAGGGCCACAATGATTCCCGCCATGGAAAGCATGGCCGTTGCCGCAATGGCAATGCCGTATAGGCCAGCCAGTGCGAACGCCGCCAGAATGGCAATGACCACCGCAATTACAGGCCAGCCGGTGGACTTCATCGACACGGCAATGCCGGCAATGATGTTTGTGGCGTGGCCCGTCTCTGAAGCAGCCGCAACATGTCGAACCGGCGCGTACTCGGTGGCGGTGTAGTACTCGGTGATGATGACCATGGCACCGGTGAGAACAATACCCACCACGGCCGCACCCCAGAGCTTGGCCACTGTGAGGCCAGCGACTGCTGTGCCCACATCGGCAAGGAGCCAGTCGGTGACAAACCAGAACATCACTATCGAGAGTCCAGCGGCAACGATCAGGCCCTTATAGAGGGCGGTCATGATCTTTCCGGACCCGGAGTAGCGAACGAAAAAGCAGCCAATGATCGAGGCGATGATGGAGACGCCACCGAGAACCAAGGGGTAGATCGCAGCCGTGTCGGCCATGCCTTTGAGGGTGAGTGCGCCAAGGAGCATGGTTGCAATGATGGTGACGGCATAGGTCTCAAAGAGGTCGGCGGCCATGCCCGCACAGTCGCCCACGTTGTCGCCCACGTTGTCGGCAATCACTGCCGGGTTGCGGGGATCGTCCTCGGGAATGCCGGCTTCCACCTTGCCGACCAAGTCGGCCCCGACGTCGGCGCCCTTGGTGAAGATTCCACCACCAAGACGCGCGAAGATGGAGATAAGGGATGAGCCAAAGGCCAGGCCCACCAAGGGCTGCAGGGAGTGATGAATGTCCGCCCCCTGCTCGCGCATGAATGCGTAGAAGAGGGTCACGCCCACGAGTCCGAGGCCAACAACGAACATGCCAGTAATAGCGCCCCCGCGGAAGGCGATGTCGAGGGCGGGGTTGATTCCCCCCTTGGCCGCTTCAGCGGTGCGCACATTGGCGCGCACGTTGATGTTCATGCCAATGAAACCGGCTGCGCCAGAGAGAATGGCACCCACCGCGAAGCCGATGGCAGTTGGCATTCCAAGGCCAGGGATGAAGGCAATGATGACAAAGATGATGACGCCAACAATGGCGATGGTTCGGTACTGCCTTGCCAAGTAGGCAGAGGCACCCGCCTGAATGGCGGCGGCAATTTCCTGCATACGGGCATTTCCAGCGGGCTGGGCAAGAATCCAGCGGCTGGAGATAAGGCCGTAGGCAATGGCCAGAAGGCCACAAACAAGGGCAAGCACGAGGCCGGACGACATGATGACTCCTCTAATGATGGGGTGTGCGCAGTCTCAAGACTTTTTGCCTTGGAACCGATAGGGACAATCCCTTATGATCCAAACAACTATTAAATTTTCACTTTTTTGCGAGGCGACAGTATGTCCCTAAAAAGCATTCCATCGGGCGAGAAGGCTCCCGAAGAGTTCAACGTGGTCATTGAGATTCCCGCCCACAGCGATCCCATAAAGTACGAGGTCGACAAAGAAACAGGCGCCCTCTTTGTAGACCGATTCATGATGACCTCCATGCACTACCCGTGTAATTACGGCTACGTGCCAGACACCCTCTCAGACGATGGCGATCCCGTCGATGTCCTGGTGATCACACCGTTCCCTGTGGCCATGGGTGCTGTTATTCCCTGCCGGCCCATTGGCGTTTTGAAGATGGACGACGAGGCCGGAGGTGATGCCAAACTGCTCGCTGTGCCCATCGACAAGATTCTTCCAATCTACAAGCACTGGAAGAAGCCCGAGGACATTGCGCCCGAGCGTCTGCATCAGATCCAACACTTCTTTGAGCATTACAAAGACCTGGAGAAGGGCAAGTGGGTGAAGGTGCAGGGATGGGAAGGCCCCGACTCCGCCAAGAAAGAGGTCTCCGATAGCATCGCTCGCTTTAAGGCGACGGCTTAAACGGCATTCGCTCCTCAAGCTCACTTCGGTAGTGGGCCATGCCCATGCCCTCGCGTTGAAGGAATCGGTCGACAGCGGCTCTGAAGTCGCCGTCGGCCAGCCAGTGGGATGAGAAGGTACGAACGGGTTCAAAGCCCCGGGCCATCTTGTGCTCGCCCTGGGCCCCGCCCTCGAATCGAGAAATTCCCTTCTCAATAATCCACTCAAGTGGGGTGTAGTAAGAGAGCTCGAAGTGCAACATGGGCACGTGCTCTAAGGCGCCCCAGTAGCGACCATAGGCCGCCTTGTGCGGGGCAGTTGCATGCAGCGCTGCGCTGGGTTCCCTCTCCACATCCAGGAGAACGAGCGCAGCCGCAATCGACCTTCTAGGATTGTCTGCGTGGGCCACGGCCATGGCACAACTCTGGGGCAGTGCAGCCTGCAGAAGAGAGAAGAATTCTCGGTTGAGGTAAGGCGGGTTGCCGTGTTCGTAATAGGTGCGGCTGTAGCAGGCGTAGAAGTGATCCCAGTCGGCCTCTGAAATATCGCTCCCCGAGATCATTCGACATTCAACCCCTGCCTCGCGCACCCGTCGCCGCTCGGCCCGAATCTTTTTTCGCTTGGGCTGGGTGAGTGTCGCCAGGAATTCCTCAAAGTCTCGGTAATCGCGATTGAACCAATGAAACTGCACGCCCTCGCGCCGCAGCCATCCCAACTCAGTCAGCGCGGCATGGTCTTCTTCGGTTCCAAATAACAGGTGCGCCGAAGAGAGCCCGGATTGCCTTGCAACTTCGGTGAGCGCCCTGGCCAGGGCCTTCTGTGCATTGGTGTCGGTGGCGAGCAGTCGGCTGCCGGGAACCGGGCTCACGGGGCTGGCCACCAACCACTTGGGGTAGTAGCGCCGACCGGCCTGCTCGAATGCATTGGCCCATGACCAGTCGAAGACAAACTCCCCCTGGCTGTGGCCCTTGGCGAAGAGGGCGGCTGCAGCCACTGGCCGGTCGTTCTCATCAAAGAGCATCAGGGGCTGGGGCTGCCAGCCAGTCTCGGCGGTAATGGAACCGCTCTGCTCGAGTGCGCGAAGAAAACCAATGTGCATGAAGGGGGAGGGCGAGGCCGAGCCGGACCAGACCATATGCCAGTCCTCGGCATTGACTTGGTCAAAGCCCTCGAATGCCTGCATGCGATAATTCATTCATGCTCCCAACCGTTTACATTGCGCAAATCAATGCCACCGTCGGTGACTTGATTGGCAATGCGCAAAAGATTCGAACTGCTGCGGAGTCTGCCCGAAAGCATGGTGCGAAAGTCCTTCTCACCCCTGAGCTTTCCCTGGCCGGGTATCCGCCCGAAGACCTGCTGCTACGTCCCGCATTCCTGCGCCGAAGCCAAGAAGAGCTCGATCGCCTCATAGAGGACAGTGTGGGCTGGCCGGGGCTCACCTGCATCGTCGGCTATGCCAAGCGCGTCGATAAACAGGTTTTCAATGCCGCTGCAGTCTTTCGCGATGGCAAGTTAATTGGAAGCTACGGCAAGCTCGAGCTCCCCAACTACTCGGTCTTTGATGAGCAGCGCTACTTCACTCCCGACGGCGCGCCCTTGGTATTCGAGGTCGAGGGGGTTCGTTTCGGAATCAATATCTGCGAGGACATCTGGTTCCCCAGGGCACCGGCCATGGCCAAGGCCGAGGGCGCCCAAGCCCTTCTGGTGCTCAATGCCTCGCCCTTTCACATGGACAAGCAGGTTGAGCGCCTGGGGGTGGTGACACAAAACATAGCCCGCCATTCGGTGCCTGCCTTTATGTGCAATTTGGTGGGTGGGCAAGATGAACTCATCTTCGATGGCGACAGTTTTGTCACCAATGCCAAGGGCGAGATCATCGCCCGAGCCAAACGCTTTGAAGAGGACGGGCTCTTGGTCGCTTTCGATGCCAATGGCGAGCCCCAGCCTGCTGCACTGGCTGCGGCCCTCAATGCGCAAGAGCAGACCTACCACGCGCTGGTCTTGGGCACCGGCGACTACATCCGAAAGAACGGCTTCAAGGGCGGCATTGTTGGGCTCTCGGGTGGAATCGATTCGGCACTCACCCTGGCCATTGCGGTCGACGCCCTGGGGCCTGAGCAGGTCACTGCGGTGATGATGCCCTCTCAGTACACGGCGCAGATCAGCCTCGATGATGCGGCGGCCTGTGCCAAGGCCCTTGGCGTGCAGCTCCACCAGATAGAAATCGACCCCATCGTGAAGTCTTTCTCATCGGGCCTTGCCCCCATGTTTGCCGGTCTGCCCGAAGACACCACAGAAGAGAACCTTCAGTCTCGTATTCGTGGTGTGTTGCTCATGGCGCTCTCGAATAAGACGGGCCGGCTCGTGCTCACGACTGGCAACAAGTCCGAGGTGGCCGTGGGCTACTGCACCCTCTATGGCGATATGGTCGGTGGCTATGCCGTGATCAAGGACCTCCTCAAGAACCAGGTCTATGCCCTGGCCCGGCTGCGCAATCAGATGAAGCGTGGCATCAATGGCGAGCAGGTCATTCCAGAGCGAATCATCACTCGCCCCCCAAGTGCGGAGTTGCGCCCCGATCAGACCGACCAAGATTCACTGCCCCCTTACGATCTACTCGATGAGATACTGGCGCGATTCATCGAGCAGGGCGCGTCTGTGGCCGAGTTGCTCGAGGCGGGTTATTCCAAAGAAGTGCTCTCCCAGGTGATTCGCCTGGTGCGATCCAGCGAATACAAGCGCCGTCAGGCGGCACCGGGTCCGCGCATTAGCACGCGGGCATTCGGTCGCGACTGGCGATTCCCTCTGACCAATCGGTTCACTTCAAAGGAGTTTTTCCAATGAAACTCATCACTGCAATTATTAAGCCCTTCAAGCTCGACGAGGTCCGCGAGGCACTGGGCGACCTTGGCGTCAATGGTCTGACGGTCACTGACGTCAAGGGCTTTGGTCGTCAGAAGGGCCACACCGAGGTCTATCGAGGTGCGGAATACGTGGTCGACTTTCTTCCCAAGATTCGCGTCGAGGCGGTGGTGCGAGACGATCTCGCCGAACGGGCCGTCGAGGCGATTGTCCAGGCCGCACGCACCGGCCGTATTGGCGATGGCAAGATTTTTGTTCAGTCGATGGAGCAGGTGATTCGGATTCGTACCGGCGAGACCGGCGACGAGGCGGTCTAACTCGGCCTTTTAACCCTCTGCCCCTAGCCCTCTAACTCTGCTGCGGACCTCTGTAGGCCCGCAGCAGAACAAGAAGGGCCCCCGAGCCGCCTGCATGGCCGGGCGCCTGGCAGAAGGCGAGCACTTCGTTCTTCTGCATCATCCAGGCCCGCACCTTTGATTTAAGCACCGGCTCACGCCCCGCAGAGCCCAGCCCCTTGCCATGGATCACTCGCAGGCATCGGCGGTCGCTCTGGTGGCAACGTCGAATGAAGTCGGCCACGGCCTCTCGGGCCTCATCGCTTCGCATCCCATGCAGGTCGAGCTCGGCCTGCACAGACCAATGGCCCCGGCGCAGTTTGCGCAGGGTGTCACTCGAGATTCCTGTGCGCGCGAAAGAGAGATTCTCATCGGTATCGAGCAAGGAGTCGGGTGTCATGTCAGAGAGTTGGCTCTCTCGCAGGGCGCAGGCCTCATCTGCCATGCGCTGCCGTGGCAAGGGGGCTGGCTTGGGGCGTTTCTCCTGCGCGAGCGGGTGGCGTGTGTCTTCCACCCGAACTGCATCGGCCACGGCCGCCTGAAAGAGCGCCCGGTCGTCATCGCTGATTCCGGGCGAGGCGATCTCTGCGAGGCGTTTAGCCTTCGAGACTCTCAAGGTATCGCTGCGCATCGAGTGCGGCCATGCAGCCGGTTCCGGCGCTGGTGATGGCTTGTCGATAAATATGGTCTTGCACATCACCGGCTGCAAATACGCCGGCAATGTTGGTGGCCGTGGCGTTGCCCTCGAGTCCAGTGCGGGTCTTGATGTAGCCGTTGTTCATGTCGAGCTGGCCCTCGAAGAGCTCGGTGTTGGGTCGATGGCCTATGGCCACAAAGACGCCTTGCAGCGCAATGTCTTTGGTCTGGCCCGTATTGGCTCGAATTCGCACTCCAGTCACCCCTGTGTTGTCGCCCAGCACTTCGAGGAGCTGGCTGTTGAGCTCTAGGCGTACATTGCCATCGGCCACCTTGGCCATGAGCCGGTCAATCAAAATGGGTTCGGCGCGGAATTTGTCTCGTCGATGAATTACGGTCACGGACTTTGCGATATTGCTCAGGTAGAGCGCCTCTTCCACGGCGCTGTTGCCACCACCCACCACGCAGACGTCTTGGCCTTTGTAAAAAAACCCGTCGCAAGTCGCACAGGCCGAAACCCCACGCCCCATGAAGGCCTCTTCAGAGGGCAGGCCCAGGTACATGGCCGAGGCGCCTGTGGCAATAATCAGCGCATCGCAGGTGTACTCCCCCGCATCGCCTACCAGTCGAATGGGTTTCTCTTCAAGTTTTGCTGTGTGAATGTGATCGAAGACGATCTTGGTCTCGAAACGCTCGGCATGCGAAAGAAAGCGATTCATCAACTCGGGGCCCTGAACGCCCTCGGCATCGGCGGGCCAGTTCTCGACTTCCGTGGTGGTCATCAGTTGCCCACCCTGCGACAGGCCGGTGATAAGAACTGGTTTGAGGTTGGCGCGCGCCGCGTAAATGGCGGCTGTGTAGCCTGCGGGGCCGGAGCCAAGAATCAGTAAACGCTGATGCAGGGACATAGAAAAGCCTTTTCTTTGTGAATCTAGGACAATTATAGGAACGCATGTCCTGCTATCTCCTTCCATGCCCTTGCTGACAGACAAACCCCGTCGCCGAATGGCTGCGCCCTCCCGCCGCAATGGGCGAGCGAGCCCCATTGCGGCCGCCACGGAAACTCTTTTTGCCGACTTCATCTGGGTGGTCTGGGTTCTGGCCGCCTTTTTGCTGGGCCTAAGCCTCATGAGCTTCACCCCCGCCGACCCAGGGTGGTTTCAGAGCTCGTCGGTGCCCGAGTCTGGAAATTGGCTCGGCCGTGCGGGGGCCGCTCTGGCCGATGGGTTCTTTTTCTTCTTCGGCCTCTCCGCATATTGGTTTGTTTTTCTCGGACTGGTCGTTGGCTTTGAGGCTTTGCGTTTTTCGCTGCGCCTTCGGCGTCATCAGAAGTTGGTTCAGGCCGGGCGGGCCAAGCCACTCGAGCAGTCGGTCTACGCTTTTGGCTGGCGCCGCTGGCTTGGCTTTGTCTTGCTGCTTGCATCGAGCGCCGGTCTTGAGGCCCAGCGCTTGGTCTTCTCTGACATTTACTTTTTGAATTTCGCGGGTGGCGCGCTGGGCAACCTTGTGGGCAGCGGACTCGACTGGATGGTTGGCCCCATCGGGCTCACCCTGCTTGCCATGGTGGGCGTCTTCGTTGGCCTGAGCATCTTCTTCCAGTTCTCCTGGATTCATGTCTTCGAAGCCACCGGCCGAGGCACCGAACTCATTCTCGAATGGATACGCACTCGATTGGCCGCCTGGCAGGACAAGCGGCTTGGGGCTAATACCGCCGAGGAACGCTTTGAGCGCCTGGAGATCAAGCGGCGAATCATCACGCCCGAGTCGCCTGTCGATCTCGTGCCCACCGTTCAGGTCGAACCCGCCAAGCCCACGCCCGCTCAGATCTTTCAGGCCAAGCAGACCCCACTCTTTGAAGGGCTCCCGGGTGCTGGGTCTGGCCGGCTTCCTGCGCTCTCGCTATTGCATGGGGTCGATGGCCGCGCCGAGCCCGTGTCCGCCGATACATTGCAGTTCACCTCTCGACTCATTGAGAGTCGTCTGGCCGATTTTGGCATTTCGGTGCGAGTGGTCAGTGCCCAGCCCGGCCCAGTGATTACCCGTTACGAGATCGAACCCGCCTCGGGGGTGAAGGGCTCACAGATTGTGAACCTGGGGCGCGATCTCGCCCGTGCCCTCTCTTTGGTGAGTGTTCGAGTGGTCGAGACCATTCCAGGCAAGAACCTCATGGGACTGGAGTTGCCCAATCCCAAGCGGCAGTCGGTTCGACTCAGCGAGATTATCGGCTCGCGGGCATTTCAGGACAGCGGTGCCTCGCTGCCATTGGCCTTGGGCAAGGACATTGCCGGTGCGCCGGTGGTGCTCGATTTAACCAAGATGCCCCACCTGCTGGTTGCTGGCACCACGGGCTCTGGCAAGTCGGTGGGGGTCAATGCCATGTTGCTCTCGCTGCTCTACCACGCCCCGGCCGATCGCATTCGTCTCATTCTCATCGACCCGAAGATGCTCGAGCTCTCCATCTACGAGGGCATTCCGCATCTGCTCACCCCGGTGGTCACCGACATGAAGTTGGCCGCCAACGCGCTGCACTGGTGTGTGGGCGAGATGGAGCGTCGCTATCGACTCATGAGCAAGCTCAACACCCGCAACCTTGCGAGTTTCAATCAGCGCGTGGAGGACGCGCTGCGCAAGGGCCGCCCCATGCTCGACCCACTGGCCACCGCCGATATGATCGCCGCGGGAACCGCTCAGACGCTTCAGCCCCTTCCACAAATCGTGGTGGTCATCGATGAGTTGGCCGACCTCATGATGGTGGTGGGCAAGAAGGTGGAAGAGTTGATTGCGCGCTTGGCGCAGAAGGCCCGTGCAGCGGGTATCCACCTTATTCTGGCCACCCAACGTCCCTCGGTCGATGTCATTACCGGCCTGATCAAGGCAAACATTCCATCTCGCATCTCGTTTCAAGTCTCGAGCAAGATCGACTCGCGCACGGTGCTCGACCAGATGGGCGCAGAGGCGCTGCTCGGCCAGGGTGACATGCTCTTTTTGGCTGCGGGCACCGGTGTCCCTGTTCGAGTGCATGGGGCCTTTGTTGCGGACGAAGAGGTGCTGGCCGTGGTCAAAGACCTTCGCTCTTCGGGACAGACCAACTACGAGGACAAGATTCTTGAAGGTGCCGATCCCGAGTCGACTGGTGTCTTTACGGCAGGCCTCGATGCGCCATCGGGTGGGGATGCCGAGTCCGATGCCCTTTATGACGAAGCGGTGGCTGTGGTGCTCAAGCATCGGCGCGCATCCATCTCTCTTGTGCAGCGCCATCTTCGAATTGGCTACAACCGTGCGGCCCGGCTGCTCGAGGCGATGGAGCAGGCTGGCCTGGTCTCGGCCATGCAGTCCAACGGCAACCGCGACATCTTGGTGCCGGCGGGGCACGATTCGAATGGTTGAGTTTCTAAGACTGCGCGGCCTTGGCACTCTCGGGCTGCTGATCATGCCCATGGTTGTGAATGCGCAATTTCAAGCCCAACCCCCGTTGCCGTCCTTGGTGCAGTCCTCATCGCCTGCAGCGGTGCTCGAAGTGCAGGCCGGGGCCGACCTTGCCTTGCTCGATTTTCTTCAGACCACGCGCAGCTATGCCGCAGACTTTATTCATGAGCAGTCCGCCTCGGGTGGGAAGGTCCAGCGATTCTCGGGCCGCATGGCGCTGGAGCGGCCGGGCAAGTTTCGTTGGGAGACTCGCAGGCCCTATTCGCAGTTGCAGCTCATTCGAGACCAGCAGTTTTTCCTCTACGACCCCGATCTGGCGCAACTCACCATTCGCATGCTCGACTCCAGCCAGTTGAGCTCGCCCGCAAGTCTTCTACTTTTAGCGGGTCCCGAGGCGGCCAATCAGGTCCGCGAACGGTTCGACCTTAAAACACTTCCCTCGCGCGATGACAAGCAGTGGGTCATGGTCACTCCCAAGGCCGGCGGCGCCGACCTGCAGAGTCTCGAAGTGGGCCTAACACTCAAAGGCGAGTTGGTTGAGTTTCAGATGCTCGATGCCATGGGACGTCGTGGCCGGGTGATTCTCTCTGCGGCCAGTCGCAACCGTGCGCTTCCGCCAGGGCTCTTTGAGTTCAAGGCACCGCCCGGCACCGAGGTTCTTCGTCCTTGATGATTCCCCTGGCCGAGCGGCTTCGGCCTCAGTCTCTTGAAGAGATCGTCGGGCAAGACCATCTTCTTGGCGCCAATGGGGTCTTGAGACTCTCGCTGGCTTCGGGCCAACTGCCGTCCATCATCCTTTGGGGCCCACCCGGCGTGGGCAAGACCACCCTTGCGCGCTTACTTGCGCAGTCGGTGAACGCATCGATGCTGAGCATCTCGGCCGTGCTCTCGGGCGTGAAGGAGATTCGAGAGGCGGTCGAGCGAGCCCAACTCAATCGCAGCATGGGCCGTTCAACCGTTGTGTTTGTCGATGAGGTGCACCGCTTTAACAAGAGTCAGCAAGATGCGTTCTTGCCCCATGTGGAGTCTGGGCTCTTTGCTTTTGTTGGGGCCACCACCGAGAACCCTGCCTTCGAAGTCAATGGCGCGTTGTTGTCTCGGGCGCAGGTGCTGCAATTGCATTCGCTCTCGGCTGAGGCGCTTGTGCAAATTCTTCATCGGGCAGAGCAGGCCATGGGCATTGGCTTTGAGCCGGCCGCTGCGCAGCGACTCATCGATGCCTGCGATGGCGATGGCCGCCGACTGCTAAACCTGCTGGGGCTGTTCGAGGGCGAAGCATCGTCGATGCCCACAGACCCCATTACCGAGAAGACCGTTCTCGCACGTTTGCCCGAGTCACTGCGTCGATTTGATCAGTCGGGGGATGTCTTCTACGACCAGATCTCGGCACTTCATAAGTCTGTTCGTGGGTCCGACCCCGATGCGGCGCTTTATTGGTTGGCTCGCATGCTCGATGGTGGGGCGGATGCACGGTATCTGGCTCGGCGGCTTATTCGCATGGCCAGTGAAGAGGTGGGCCTTGCCGACCCACGTGTGTTGGGCCTGGCCATTGATGCGGCCCAGGCATACGAGCGGCTGGGCTCACCAGAGGGGGAGTTGGCCCTGGCGCAGGCGGCGGTCTACATTGCCGCGGCTCCCAAGAGCAACGCGGTTTACAAGGCGTGGAATTCGGCCAGGACTTTCGTGAAGGGCAGGGGCTCCGATGCAGTTCCAGACCACCTTCGCAATGCGCCCACGGCCCTGGCCAAGTCATTGGGCCACGGCAAGGCTTACCGCTACAGCCACGACGAACCCCACGGATTTTCCGCAGGTCAGCGCTACTTCCCCGACAACATTCAGAATCCGCCGCGGTTCTATGAACCACTCGATCGCGGCCTTGAAAGTAAAATCGCTCAACGTTTCCAGGAGCTTCGACGCCTCTCACCATGATTGACATTCAACTTCTACGAAAAGACATTGCGCTTGCCGCCGGCCGGCTGGCAGCCCGGGGTTACAGCTTGGATGTGGGCGCGTTCGAGGCCTTAGAGGCCAGACGCAAAGAGGTTCAGCTACAGACCGAGTCTTTGCAGTCTTCGAGAAATGCGCTCTCGAAACAGATTGGCCAAGCCAAGGCCAAGGGCGAGGACGCCAGTGAACTCATGGCCCAGGTGGCCGATTTACCCGCCAAGCTCGAGACCGCGGCAACTGAGCTTGCAGCTATTCAGTTTGAGATGGATGCGTGGTTGTCCTCCATTCCCAATCTTCCACATGAGTCCGTGCCGGTGGGCAAGTCGGCCGATGAGAACCAGGAGATGCGACGCTGGGGCAAGCCCGCTGAGTTTGATTTCTCACCTGCCGACCATGTGGATCTCGGGGCGCGCATTGGGCTGAACTTCGATGTCGGCGTGAAGCTCTCGGGTTCGCGTTTCACTTTCATGCAGGGTGCAGTGGCAAGGCTTCACCGCGCACTTGCGCAATACATGTTGGATGTTCAGACCACCCGCAATGGCTACACCGAGTGTTACACGCCCTACATTGTCAATAGCGACACGCTCTATGGCACTGGTCAGCTGCCAAAGTTTGCAGATGATCTATTTGCCGTGAAGAAGGGTGGGGCAGAGGGCGACGACGATGGCCTCTTTCTAATTCCCACCTCCGAGGTTTCGCTCACAAACCTGGTGCGCGATGAGTTACTAGAGGAGTCTGCCCTTCCGATGCGCCTCACAGCCCACACGCCATGTTTTAGAAGCGAGGCAGGCTCCTATGGGCGAGACACCCGCGGCATGATTCGCCAGCACCAGTTCGACAAGGTGGAGATGGTGCAGTTGGTGGCGGCCGAGACCAGCTACGACGCACTTGAAGAAATGGTGGGCCATGCAGAGTCGATCCTTCAAGGACTGGAGTTGCCGTATCGAGTCATGCTGTTGTGCACCGGTGATATGGGCTTTGGGGCTGCAAAAACCTATGACCTAGAGGTGTGGTTGCCGGCGCAGAAAGCCTATCGAGAGATTTCGAGCGTGAGCAATTGCGAGGCCTTTCAGGCCCGCCGTATGCAGGCCCGTGTGAAGCGCGCAGGCGAGGGCGGCAAGACACGAAATGAGTTCATTCACACCCTGAACGGTTCGGGCCTGGCCGTTGGTCGAACATTGGTGGCGGTGTTGGAGAATTATCAGCAGGCCGATGGCAGCATACGCGTGCCCAAGGGGCTGGTGCCCTATATGGGCGGGGTGGAGAGGCTGTAAGGGCTACGGCGAAGACCAGTTCTCTACCTTGAGCCCTTTGACGCGCCTGAACTCGGCCTCGTTGTTCGTAACGACAACGTACTTGTGCGCCATTGCCTGTGCGGCGATCCAAAGATCGTTATTGCCTATCATCTGACCTTTGGCGCGTAGTTCATTTCGAATGCGCCCATAAAAATCTGCCACCTTCGTATCGATTGCAACTGGTGGGATGACTTCAAAAAGTTGGTCTAGTGCGGCATGATTTCGATCTGGGAACTGACTCTTTTCTGCCCCAAACCGAAGCTCGCCGGCCGTTATGGTGGATACCGCGACCGCACCGTTGGCCAGGCTCGACAGCCTTTTTCTAACCGCGTTCGGTCGGGCGTTCTTGATGTAGATGCAAGTGTCTGTATCGAGCAGGTAACGCGGCATCAGAGACCCTCGCGTTCTTGAGGAGGCCTGTCATCTCTGTCAACCGATAGGTCGGGGGAGAGCGCGATCAATGCATCGAACACCGCGGCTGCACTTTTGGGCGCCTGACGCAGAACGATCTCGTTGCCTCGACGAAAGATCTCAACCTCGCTGGATTCGATTCGGAACGCCTTTGGCAGGCGAACTGCCTGGCTATTACCGGACATAAATACTTTTGCCACTGTATGCATTTTTGCCTCGTATATACCAATAGTAGATACAATGCTAGGATGCAATCCGGCCCTCGTCAATCGAACCAGTGACTGGATGCAAGCCCACTTGGGGTCCGCCGTTGGCTCTACAGGCTATAATCGCGGCTTCGCGGAGAGGTGGCAGAGTGGTCGAATGTACCTGACTCGAAATCAGGCGTACGGGTAACCGTACCGTGGGTTCGAATCCCACCCTCTCCGCCAGCCGTCTTATGAATAGGAGCTTTAGAGGCGGTCTGGATATTTACATATCATCCAGCATTCCAATAAAGGCTCGCTCAGGTTTGCCTTTTATTTTCATTGGGCCTCTTGCATCAATACCAGCGGATGATGGGCCAGCCTTTTTCCACCGCAATCTGATGGAGCTGTTCGTCGGGCTGAACCGCCACCGGATTCTGCACAAGTTCTAATAGGGGTCGATCGTTGATTGAGTCGCTGTATCCCCAGGTCTCGAAGTGATCGATGGACTGGCCCTTTTGTTTGAGCCAGTCGAGCAGTCGGTGGACCTTTCCTTCCCGCATGTTGATGACGCCTTCGGCCTTTCCGGTAAAGCGTCCGTTCTGACGGGCGGGTTCTGTGGCGATCAGATGTTCGATGCCCAGGTGGCGGGCGGTAAGCTCAGTAATAAAGCGGTTGGTGGCGGTGGTGAGCACCACCTGATCGCCACGGGCGAGATGCCCGGCCACACAGTCGCGTGCCTCGCGCCCGATTCTTGGACTGATCCATTCTTCTAGAAAGGCCTCTCTCAGGGGCATCCATTCGATTACCGGGTGCAGGGTCAGCATCTCGATGTAAAAACCGGCAAAGTCTTCGGTTTTGACGATTCCGGCCTTGTAGTCCCGGTTCATCTTGGCATTGCGGGCCCCAAAGGTTTCGCTGTCGAGTTTTCCAAGTCCGATCAGATAGTTGCACCAGAGTTCGTCGGAGTCACCATCGAGCAGGGTGTGGTCGAGATCGAAAAGAACCAGGCGTTTTGCAGTCATGTCAGGCCGACCGCAGATGCCACGCTTTGGGCTGTGTGAAGGTGGTGATGCCTTCCTCCGAGAGCGTAAGGCCCACACCCGAGTCCCCCCGGCCGCTCCAGGGCAGGCGCGGGCTGACACGGTCACAGCAGTTCCAGTAGACCGAGCCCGCATTCACGCGTGCAAGAATCTGCCGTGCACGGGTTTCGTCTGGCGTATAGACCCCTGCAGTCAGTCCATAGGTGGTGTCGTTCATGAGCCTGATGGCTTCGTCATCACCGGAGACTTTCTGGATGCCAATGATTGGCCCAAAGCTCTCTTCGGTCATCACCAGCATCTCGTGGCGGGTGTCGGTTACCACGGTGGGGGCATACCAGTTACCCTTGCCATCAAATGGCCCCCGGGTGGTGCCTCCGCCAAGCAGAATACGGGCACCTTTTTTGCGCGCATCGCTGACCTGGTGGTTAAGAACATCGATCTGGCCTGCGCGGGTAAGGGGCCCAAGCGTGGTGCTCTCCGAGAGCGGATCACCAAGCTTTAGCGCCTCGCAGGCCCGAACAAACTGACCGACAAAGGCCTCATGAATCGACTCATGGACGTAGATTCGCTCGACCGAACAACAGCTCTGGCCGGCGTTATACATGGCGCCATCGGCAAGCGAATCGGCAGAGGTAAGCGCATTGGCATCGGCGCAGACGTAGGTGGGATCCTTTCCGCCAAGCTCAAGCTGAAGCTTTACAAAGCGTGATCCCATGGCCTTTGCAATGGCCCTGCCGGTTGCGACCGAGCCGGTAAAGAAAAGCCCATTGATGGACTGGGCAAGGAGGTTGGTGCCCGCATCGCCGGCGCCGATCACGGTAAGAAAAACATCTTCGGGAACGCCCGCCTCGTAGAGCGCGTCGCGCATGGCCAGGCCACTTAGCGAGGCGTATTCCGATGGCTTGTAGAGAATACTGTTGCCCGTTAAGAGCCCCGGAACATAGACGTTTCCCCCTACGAACCAGGGATAGTTCCAGGCTGAGATATTGCCCAAGAGCCCCAGGGGTTCGCGATGGATCTCTTCGCGCATGCCATCGGCATTAAAGACGGTCTGCGGAGCCAGGGCGTGCTTAGAGTGACCGAGAAAAAAATCAATCCTCCCCAGAAATCCGTTGAGTTCATTTCGGGAGTGGGCAATGGGTTTTCCGGTTTCCTTCGTCATGGTGGTTGCCAGACGGTCAAGGTCACGGGCAACAATGACACGAAACTTCTCGATGATTGCCATTCTCGAATCAAGAGATCTTGCGGCCCACTGCGGCTGGGCTCGGCGGGCCCGGGCCGCCTTATTGGCGATGTCGGCGGCGGAGTCAATGGCAAGCTCGGCCAGGGTCTCGTGGTTGGCGGGGTTTTGAATGACAAGAGGTTTCATGGACATGAAGATAAAAAAAGCAGTCGGGTTAAAACGATGCCTGCACTAGCTTTTCTGCTCGGCCACTGCCGATAGAAAATCCTGCAGAAGGGGTGAGTCGTTGAGGGTTTCGTGCTCGGCACGGTGGAATTCCGGGTGCCACTGGACTGCGGCCAGATAGCCATCGCCTCTCCATCGGATGGCCTCGATGATTTCATCGTGCGAGCATCGGGCCTCGACCACAAACTCTTTTGCAAGATCCTTGATGGCCTGGTGGTGAACGCTATTGACCTTGACCAGAAGATCGCCAGAGAAACCCGCGGTTTTCCCAGCCTTTTCTGCGCCCCGGGCCTGATCGCCAATCAGCCTCGCAAGCCGGGAGTCCGGCTCGATCCGCAGATCATGGAAGTTGCGGTCATAGGCAATAGGATCGCGGTGCTTGAGCGCGTCGGGCCGCTGGGTTGCGATGTCCTGATAAAGCGTTCCCCCGAAGGCCACATTGATCAGTTGAAGACCGCGGCAGACGCCGAAGACGGGTTTGCGGTGCTCGATAAACGCCTTGAGCAGTCGTTTTTCGTATTCGTCGCGGATGCGGTCTCCCTGCCAGCGCGCATCGATCGGGGTCTCGTTGTAACTGCCTGGCCAGACATCGGAGCCGCCCCCGAGAAGCAGGCCATCGAGCCAGTGGGCGTAGTCTTCTTCGAGCGGTCCGCCTTGCTTGCCCTGAATCGGCGCGGGAATCATGACCGGCATGGCGCCATGTGTCATGAGCCAGTGGGCCATGGATTGTTCGAGATACTGCAGTGTCTTTCCCGTGAAGATCGGACGCTCGGGATCCGGATGGAAAAAACAGGCCGAGACGCCAATCTTTAAGGGAGTACTCTTTGAGGACATGATCAGTTCAGGGCCTGCGCAAAGAGGCGTTCAAAGTCTGCCGAGGTGCACGGCTGGGGGTTGGTCTGATGGCAGATGTCGTGGGTGGCAATCTCCACAAGTCTTGGAAGGTGTGCCGCGGTCACCCCGTGGGCAGAAAGCGGGCCCGTGATTCCGATCTCGGCCTTTAGGCTAGAAAGCCAGGGTACAAACTCGGCACCCGATTTGAGCCCGCAGGCGTGTGCAAGGGATGCAAATTTTTCTTGAGCGGAAGGAAAATTCCACGCCATGACGGTATCGATCATAAGCGCGTTGGCCAGACCATGGTGCATGTCGCAGACGGCGCCCAGGGCGTGTGCGCAGGAGTGCACCGCGCCGAGATCTTTCTGAAAGGCAATAGCCCCCATCATCGAGGACATCATCATGTCGCCCCGCGCCTTGAGATCCGTGGGGTTTTTTACGGCCCTGGCAAGTGCCCCTGCCGCGATGCGGGTGCCTTCAAGCGCAATGGCATCGCAAAGCGGATGGTAGGCCGGAGAGAGATAGCTCTCGACGTTATGGGTTAAGGCATCCATTCCCGTGGCCGCAGTCACCGCAGGCGGCAGGCCAAGCGTGAGTTCCGGGTCTGCGAAAACCGCCTTGGCCAAAAGCCGGGGGTTAAAGATCACGCGTTTGTGATGGGTGTCGTCTTCGCTGATGACGCTTGAACGGCCCACTTCCGATCCCGTTCCCGATGTGGTGGGAATGGCCACGAAGTAGGGCAGATCGCCGCTGATTGTCCGCACGCCGGGATGGTCCCAGGCGTACTCCAGAATGTCGCCCGGGTGTGTGGCTGCCAGGCCCACGACTTTTGCCACGTCCATGGCCGCACCGCCGCCAATGCCAATCACGGCATCAGCCTTGTGCGCGTTAAAGGCCTTGGCCCCCTCGATTACCTGCTGGCGCGTGGGGTTTCCGAATACGCCGCCAAAGGTGGCGACATCCAGATCGGCAAGCAAGCCAATGAATTGCGCAAAAACCGGCAGGCCCGCCAGGCCCCGGTCGGTCACCACAAGAGGCCTGCCAATGCCCTGCGAGGCCAGATGGGCGGCAACACGTCTCCGTGCACCGTCGCCGAAATGGATTGCGGTCGGAAAAGAAAACTGATGAATAGTCATTAGATGATCTCGAAGTAGCGTTTGAGCTCCCAGTCGGTCACGCCATCGAGCCACTGGCGCCACTCCCAGTCGCGGGTGGCTGCGAAGTGATCCACGAACGTATCGCCCAGAAAGTCGCGCGCGATATCCGAGGATTTGAATATCCGCGTGGTCTCCATCAGTGTGCGTGGTGCACGGGGAATCTTTTCCGCGCCTTTGTTGGTGCCGGTGATGGGCGGCATGGTGAGCTTGAGATCCTTTTCAACGCCATAGACGCCCGCGGCGATGACGGCGGCCATGGCGAGATAGGGGTTGACATCGGCACCTGGACAGCGCGTCTCAAGCCGGGTGGATTTGGCTGATGCGGTGAGCACGCGGAAACTCGCGGTGCGGTTGTCGACACCCCAGGTGGGTTTGACTGGCGCCCAGAATCCGTCAACCAGACGCTTGTAGCTATTGATGGTGGGCCAGAGCATGGGCGCAAATTCCATAAGACAGGCCACCTGGCCTGCGAGATAGCTCTCGAAGAGCCGGCTCATGCCGTGGCGGCCCTTGGCATCGGCAAAAAGATTTTTTTTGCCATCACTCAGGCTCTGATGCACATGGCCACTGCATCCGGGATAGGCCTGGCTCCACTTGGCCATGAAGCTGGGCATGATGCCAAAGCGGGCTCCGATCTCCTTGACTGCAGTCTTAAAGAGAATCGAGCGGTCCGCCTGCTCTAGGGCAGGGCCAAATGCGATGGCGGCCTCAAAAACACCCGGGCCGGTCTCGGTGTGCAGTGCCTCAAGGGGAACGCCAAAGAGGGCGAGTTCATCCATCAGCGCGTTGACGAACCCCCGGTTCTGGTTCATTCGAAGCAGAGAGTAGCCAAACATTCCCGGCGTAAGCGGCTCAGGCGCAACCCCTTTTTTGCTTGCCCAGCTCTGGGGGGTCTCGAGAAAATTAAACCACTCGAATTCCATGCCGCACATAGGAATCAGGCCGAGTTTTTCGGCACGCTTTAAAACACGCCGCAGTGTCTGCCGCGGACAGACGGGGTACGGTGAGCCATCGGGGTTGACGAACTCCCCAAGAAAAAAGGGCACGTTGTTGTCCCAGGGGACTTCACGGGCGGTATCGAGATCGATGCGGGCCAGCGAATCTGGAAAGCCGTGCTGCCAGCCGGTGACCTGGGTGTTGTCGTAACACTGGTCGGAAGAGTCCCAGCCAAAAACCACGTCGCAGAAACCGAATCCGCCATGGGGGTGGGGCTGGGCCACACCAAGGAATTTCTCCATGGCCATGTATTTGCCGCGCAGAATGCCGTCGATATCGCTGACGGCAAGCTTTACCTTGGCTGACTTACTGCGCTTGAGTTTTTCAAGAACCGATGAATCACGGACTGCCGCCATGTTGTTTCCTTTCACCAGCGCGGGCTAATACCGCGTTTATTTTCCTGTGCCAACAGAGACACCGAGCTCGGCCAGGGCCTGGCCGATGGCGTTAATGCTTTGCTTCATTTCCACGTCGTTGATGGCGCCGATACAGCCAACGCGGAAGGTCTCGATCTGGGTGAGTTTTCCGGGGTAAATGATAATGCCCTGGCGTTTGGTGGCGTCATAGAACTTCTTGAAGTCGTAGCGCGGGTCGGCAGGCGCATGAAACGTCACGATGATAGGCGCCTGAATGGCCGGATCCAGAAACGGCTTTAGGCCCAGTTTTTGTAAGCCCTGCACCAGGATTTTGTAATTTCTGCGATAGCGGGCGAGCCGGGCGGGCTGGCCGCCTTCTTCTTCGAACTGCGCAATGGCCTCGGCAAGTGCCACCACCACATGGGTGGGGGGCGTAAAGCGCCACTGGCCGGTTTTTTCCATATAGACATACTGGTCGTGGAGATCCATGGCAAGCGATAGGCTATTGCCGGCACACTGATCGATCAGGGATTTGCGAATAAACACAAAACCCATGCCGGGGACACCCTCGAGGCATTTTCCGCTTGCGGCAATCAGCGCATCAAAGGGCATGGTCCGTGCGTCAATCGGCAGGGCCGCAAAGGAACTCATGGCATCCACAATGAGGCCCTTGCCGTGGGCCTCACAGATTGCGGAGATTTCGGCAAGCGGATTTAAAACTCCCGTGCCGGTCTCGCAATGAATCAGGATCACATGGGTGATGCTTGGGTCCTCTTTTAACTTCCGCTCGAGGGCAGTGGGCGGCACCGCCTGGGCCTCTTCGAAGGGAAGCAGAGTGCATTTCCTGCCCATGAGGGTGGTGAGTTTGGCAGCGCGCTTACAGTACGCCCCGTTATCGAGAACGAGCACATGGCCGGTGCGCGGAACGATGGTTTCAACTGCCGCCTCAACGCTAAAGGTGCCACTGCCCTGCAGGGGAACGACCACATGGCTTTCATGCCCGTGCACGATATCCAGAAGGCTTTTTCGCACGCCTGCCGTTACAGCATTGAAGTCGCTGTCCCAGGATCCCCAGTCTCGAAGCATCGCCACCTTGGTTCTGAGCGATGTGGTCAGCGGTCCGGGGGTGAGCAATATAGGGTCTCGGTTCATGATGGGTCCGGGTGTGGGTGGAAAACGGATGGGTAAACGCCCTCTATCGGCGCCGCCAGGCCTGGGTGCGGCGCTGAATGATGGAGTCAAGGATTGCAAAAATCGCGGTCACCGTCATGCAGACAACCACAATCAGCACGGCCATGGCGGCGGCCGCCCCGATTTCGCCCGCCTCATCGAGATTGAGAATGGCAATTGAGGCGACCTTGGTGTCCGGAGAATAAAGAAAGACAACGGCCGAGATGGTGGTCATGGCATTGACAAAAAAGTATCGTGCGATGTCGATCACCGCCGGTGCGCAGATGGGCAGGGTCACGCGCCAGAAGGTTTTGTAGAAGGGGACCTTGAGCGAGGCGCTCACCGTCTCGAATTCGGCATCAAGGGACTTTAGCGCGGTCGTCGCCGTCAGATGCCCCGTGGTGTAGAAGTGAACAATCGTGCACAGGGTGAGCAGTGTGATGCTCTGATAAAGCACGTTTAAGGGGTTGTGCGGAGAATTGAAAAAGAAGATGTAGCCTAGGCCAAGCACGAGGCCCGGGACAGCCATGGGCAGCATCACCATGATCTGAAGGGGCATGCGAAAGATGACTGCGCCTCTGGTTTTCTCAAGCAGATAGGCCGTGCAAAACACAAGAATCGCGCCGAAAAAGGCGGTGCCCGTGGCCATCTTTAGGCTATTGACAAAGCCGCCCGCCACGCCGCCGTCAAAGAGACCGATCTTGTAGTGGCGAAGGCTAGGCGTGAGGTTATACGGCCAGAAGTTGGCAAAGGACGCAAAGATGGCCATGCCCAGCATGCCAAGCATGGCCACGGCCACCACCACGCAATAGAGCGTCATGAGCCGGTCAAAGAGCGGGGCGGGCCTTGGGTGATAGGGTACGGCGCGCGCACCCAGGGCGGCGGTCTGCCGCGCACTCACGATCCGGTCCACCAGAAAGGTCAGCCCCGCAGGCGCAAGCAAGAGCATGGCAACCACGGCACCCTTTGAGAAATCCTGCTGGCCAATCACCAGCTTGAAGATATCGGTGGCGAGCATGTTGAAGTTGCCACCGATCACCTTGGGAATCCCAAAGTCGGTGATCACCAGGGTAAAGCTTACCAGGGCTGCCGAAATGAGTCCGTATTTGGCCGAGGGAAGCGTGATGGTGAAAAATTTGCGCCAGGTGCTCGTGCCCAGGGCGTTGGCCGCCTCATAGAGACGGGCATCGGCAAGGGAGAGTGCGGTCACCAGAATCATCATGGCATGGGGCAGTACGGCAAAACACTCGGCCATGATGATTCCCGGCGCGCCATAGATCTGGCGGATTCCAAGCGCCTGCATGAATCCCTTCATAAGTCCCTGATTGCCAAACCAGTAGATCAGGGCAATGGCAAAAAGCAGGGTAGGCGCAAAAAGTGGAATGAGCGTGATTGCGCGAAAGACGGGCTTTGCCCGCATGCAGGAGCGGGTCAGCGAGTAGGCAAAACAAAACGCTACGGGAACGATGATCGCCGTGACCAGGGCCGAGACCCAGAGGCTATTCCATAGGCTATTGAGCAGTGAGGGCGTCTTGGCATAGGTGACAAAGTTGTAGAGCCCGACAAACTTGCCCTGGGCATCTTCCGTGGCCTGCTCAAGGATTGCAAAAAGTGGCGCCCCCAGAAAGATCAGCATGGCCACAAAGACGAACCCCAACAGCACATGGGCCAGCCGATCCGACCAGTGGATCTGTTGTCGAAGCGGGAGGCTAAGGAGGTTCATGAGGCAGTCAGACCGCAGGCACTCTTAGAAGAGCCTGATGCGGTCGGAATTAAGCTTAAGCCGCAGGCGCGAGCCTACGAGGAGTTCTTTTTCTTTCAGAAAATTAAGCGTGAGGTGCACCATGAGGCGTTCATTGCCGATATCGGCAGCCCTGACATGGACATGGCAGAAGGCACCCATGAAATCGATCTGATCGATCACCGCATCGAAACTGCAGGGATCCGAGGCGTCATGGGTGTGGCTCAGCAGATCCTCGGGCCGAAGGTAGACCTTGGTGTTCAAGGCCTGCGCGGGGCGCACCGAGGCGGGAAGTGGAATCGTGAGATTGCCAAGCCGCAGTCCGCTCTGATCGATGTGCCCGGAGAGGACATTGACCTTGCCCACGAAGTCGGCCACGAAAGGACTTGCCGGTTCGCAGTAGATGTCAATCGGTGTTCCCACCTGCTCTATGGTTCCGTGATTCATGACCACGATGCGGTCGGCAACGCTCATGGCCTCCTCCTGGTCATGGGTGACCATGATGGTGGTGACGCCGAGAGACTGCTGGAGGTGGCGGATCTCCTGGCGCAGGCGCACGCGCTCGAGTGCATCAAGCGCCGAGAGCGGTTCATCGAGAAGTAAAAGGCCGGGCGAGGTGGCCAGGGCCCGGGCTAGCGCAATGCGCTGTTGCTGGCCGCCCGATAACTGGCTGGGATATTTTTTTTCCGAGCCGGGCAGGCCCACGAGACTCAGAATTTCCCCGACACGCCGGTCCCGGTCGGCCTTGGCCCATTTGCGGTTGACCAGTCCGTAGGCCACGTTGGCCGAGACATTCAGGTTCGGGAAAAGCGCGTAACTCTGAAACACGATGCCGTAGTCGCGCTCGGCAGGGGCACGCCGCGAGATGTCGGTATCGCGCAGAAAAATCTGGCCCGAAGTCTGCACCTCAAGGCCTGCAATGATTCTCAGGAGTGTGGTCTTGCCACAGCCGGAAGGCCCAAGAAAGCAGACAAACTCGCCTTCCTGGATATCCAGACTGATGTTTTTTAGTGCCGAAAAACTTCCGAAGTTCTTATCGAGATGGCGAAGCGAAAGGTAGTTGTGATCCGGCATGGCGGGCAGAGAAAAGCCGCCAAGCAGGGCCTGGCGGCTGGCGGTTTATCGGATCAGCGTTTTTCCGTTTTGCTGTCGTAGCGCTTGGTCCATTCGGCAAGAACACGCTCCCGGTTGGCGGCAGCCTGATTGAAATCAAGCTTGACCAGACGTGCTTCGTAATCGGCCGGGATGTTGGGAAGGGGCTTGGCAATGCCCGGAACTGCGACGATTGCAAAGTTGTTGGCATATAGCTCCATGGCTTCCTTGCTCGAGGCCCAGTCGGCGAGTTTTTTCGCTGCATCCAACTGCTTGGTTCCCTTATGAATGGCAAAGGCCTCCAGATCCCAGCCCAGTCCTTCCTTGGGGAAGACCAGATCGATCGGGGCGCCCTTGGCCTTATTGGTGTTGGCGCGATACTCGAAGGAAATTCCCATCACGTATTCGCCGCTTGAGGCCATGTTGCAGGGCTTGGAGCCCGAGTGAGTGTACTGGGCGATGTTTTCATGAAGGCCATCCATGAACTTCCAGCCACCACCTTTGCCATTGTCATCACCAAACAGCGTGAGCCATGCGTTGACATCGAAAAAGCCTGTGCCGCTTGAGGCCGGATTGGGCATCACGATCTGGCCTTTGTAGACGGGCTTGGTGAGGTCTTGCCAGGTCTCGGGCTTGGGAATATTGCGTTTCTGGGCTTCGACCGTGTTAAAGCAGATGGTCGCACCCCAGACATCCATTCCGAACCAGGTGGGCACGCTCTTGGCATCGCGATACTGGGCGCGAATGGCCGCCAGGTTCTTGGGCGCATAGGGCTCAAGCATTCCGTTGCGATCCAGCAGGGCAAGACTGCTTGCGGCAACACCCATGACCACATCGGCCTGGGGGTTGGCTTTTTCGGCTAACAGTTTTGCGGTGATGACGCCGGTGGAGTCACGGACCCATTTGATTTCGATATTGGGATGGACTTTATTGAAGCCTTCCTGGTAGGCCTTGAGCTGATCCGTTTCCAGGGCCGTGTAGACTAAGAGGGGTATTTTCTGGGCCCAGGCGGCGGTGCTTGCCATCAGGGCGCCGATCAGAAGGGTGCGGACTAATGAGCGCATGCGGGTTTTCCTTTGCGAGTTGAAATGACAGGGAATTTGCAAGGAAATATTACGCGTTTGGGGCGGAAATGAAATCGGGAATACCCCGCCCTTGGGGGGGATGCCGACTGTTATTGTCAATCATTTTTTGCTGATTGTTGACAATTTCAGGGCGTTTCAGGCAGGCTTAGCCCATGGCGCTTACCCTGCCCGACATTGCCGAGATTTTCCGCGCCCGCGGGCACGAGCAGTACACCGGAGAACCGGTCTCTCACCTCGAACATGCCCTGCAGTCGGCAACGCTTGCCCAGGAAGCGGGTGCCTCGGACGGCCTGGTGACGGCGGCCCTGCTTCACGATCTGGGCCATCTTCTGCACGACCTTGGTGCGAACCCGACGCTCTCGGGAACCGATGATTTGCATCAGTACCGTGCCGTGCCTTTTCTTCGGCACCTCTTTGCGCCCGAGGTGATCACGGCCATTCGCCTGCATGTCGATGCCAAGCGTTATCTGTGCGCCACCCGCCCCGACTATTACGACAACCTCTCGGAAGACTCCAAGCGCAGTCTTGTATTGCAGGGAGGCATTTTCAGCACCAAAGAACAGGAGGCATTTATATCTGAGCCGGGAGCGGCCGATGCAGTCAAGGTGCGGCTCTGGGACGACAAGGCAAAGACCCCCAATAGGCGGACGCCAGACCTCGAACATTTTCTGCGCCGCGCGCAACGCTGTTGTCTGTTCACCTAGCCGCCGTTCATGACCTGGACTGTCTTTTGCCTGGTGCTCCTTGGGGCCCTTTTACATGCCGGCTGGAACACGCTGGTGAAATCCAGCCAGGACAAGACCCTCGATACCGCGCTCATTCATATCCTGTGTTCGATTCTGGCCATTCCCTTTTTGATTTTTTTCGGACTTCCGCGGCTCGAGGTCTGGCCCTATGTCGTGGCTTCACTCGTGATTCACGTGGGCTATTACTACGCCTTGTCGAGGGCCTATCACCACGGAGAGCTAAGCCTTACCTATCCCCTGATGCGCGGCGTGGCCCCGATGCTTGTGGCCGTGGGGTCCTTTACCTTCATGGACGAATCCCTCTCACTGCTTGCCTGGTTTGGCGTGATGGCCGTCTGCTCGGGCGTACTGCTTCTGGGAGTGGCCGCAGGCCTTGTTCGCTATCGGCACGCTGTCTATTTCGCACTCGGCAATGCAGTGCTGATTGCGATCTACACCGTGGTCGATGCCAAGGGCGTGCGGCTCTCCGGCCATGCGGGCCAGTACATCGCACTGCTTTTTGCGCTTGATGGCTGGACATTCGGGCTCCTTGTGCTTGCGAAACGCAGTGGCGATTTCTGGGATTACGTGCGCAGGCGCTGGCAGGTTGCATCGGTGGGGGCCGTGGCCTCGGCGGGCTCCTATTCGATTGCGCTATGGGCCATGACGGTGGCGCCTGTTGCATCGGTGGCGGCCCTGCGCGAGACCTCGGTGCTCTTTGCGGCGATTCTTGGCCACCGGCTTCTAAATGAGCTCTGGACTCTACAGCGCGGAATCGGAATTCTGGCGATCGTCACGGGTGTGGTCGCCCTCAGAATGGGCTGATGCATGACTGAAAAGAACATCCCCTCGCAGGCAGAAATCGTAATCGTTGGCGGTGGCATTGCCGGATGTTCGGTTGCCTATCACCTGGCCAAGATGGGCAAGCGCGATGTGGTGCTTCTCGAGCAGGGCACGCTCACCTGCGGCACAACCTGGCATGCCGCAGGCCTTGTGGGCCAGATGCGTCCAAACCGCACCATGACACGCATGAGCAAGTACGGCATCGAGCTCTACGCCACACTGGAAAAAGAAACCGGCCTTGCCACCGGCTGGCGCGAGTGTGGAAGCGTCAATGTCGCCCAGACCAGAGAGCGCATGAAGGTGCTCCGCCGACAGATCTCTCTGGCCAGAAGCTTTGATGTCGAAGTCCACGAGATTTCACCTGCAGAGGTCGCCCGCCGGGTCCCACTGCTCCGGGTCGATGATCTGCAAGGCGGCATCTGTATACCGGGAGACGGCAAGGTCAATCCCACCGACATCACCAATTCGCTAGCCCGTGGTGCGCGCAATCATGGCGTGCGGATTATTGAAAATATCGAAGTCACTGGCGTCACCCTGCACGAGGGTGAAGTCCGCGGTGTCCAGACCAGCCAGGGGCCGATTGCCTGCGAGGTGGTTGTGAACTGCGCAGGCCAGTGGGCCCGGCAGTTCGGAGCCCTTGCCGGGGTGAGCGTGCCGCTTTTTTCAGCGGAGCACTTCTATATCGTGACCGCGGAAATCGAGGGCATCGGTCCGATGTGGCCGGTGGTGAGGGATCCCGACGGATACATCTATTTCAAGGAAGAAGTGGGCGGACTCGTGATGGGTGGCTTTGAGCCCAAGGCCAAGCCCTGGAAGATGGATCCCATTCCGTCGACATTCCAGTTCCAACTGCTCGATGAAGACTGGGATCAGTTTGAGATTCTGATGGTCAATGCCATCCGCCGGGCACCCTGCCTTGAGACGGCAAAGATCAAGATGCTGCTCAACGGCCCGGAGAGTTTCACACCCGATGGAAACTTCATTCTGGGCGAGGCACCGGGGCTGAAGAATTATTTCGTCTGCGCGGGATTTAATTCCGCAGGCATTGCCAATTCCGGTGGCGCAGGCCGGCTGATTGCCGAATGGATCGTGGGCGGAGAGCCCAGTGTCGATGTCTGGGATGTGGACATCCGCAGGTTCGGAAATTTTCAGGCCAACCGGCGCGCGCTCTCCGAACGTACGGCAGAGACGCTCGGGTTGCATTACGCCATGCGCTGGCCGCGGCAGGAGCTTGAGACTGCACGGCCGCTGAGGACATCGCCGCTTTATGATTTCTTGCGCAAAGAGGGTGCCGAGTTCGGAAGCAAAAATGGCTGGGAGCGTGCAAATTATTTCCGCCCGGCAGGCGCTGCCCCCGCGGCCCACACGCTGGATCGGCCCGGATGGCTTGCCTGGATGTGTGCCGAACAGGCGGCGACACGGCAGGCTGTTGCCCTCTACGATCAGAGCTCTTTTTCCAAACTGCTGATTCAGGGGCGGCATGCCCTTGCGTTTCTTCAGCGGATCTGTGCCAACGATGTCGATGTGCCGGCGGGCAAGATGGTCTATACGCCTTTGCTCAATCGCCGAGGCGGATTCGAGGCCGATGTCACCCTGATTCGGCTCGGTGCAAGGCTTTTTCAGCTGATCACCGGCTCGGGCCAGGCAACGCGGGACATGGACTGGATCACGCGCCAGATTGGCCCCGACGAAGAGGTCTGGGTCGTCGATAACAGCACATCTCTTTGTGTGCTTTCAGTCATGGGACCCCGGGCCCAGACATTGCTTGGCCGGCTCTCGCCCGATGCACTGGATTCTGCGGCGCTTGCCTTTTCCTGGACAAAGGAGATCGATCTTGGGCTTGCGCGAGTGCGTTGCGCCCGCATGAGCTATGTCGGCGGGCCGGGCTACGAGCTTTATGTGCCCGTCGAGATGGCCCGGCATGTGTATCTGAGTCTTTCCGAGGCAGGCAGTGATCTCGGGCTAAAAAATGCGGGCTACTACGCCATCGATGCTTTGCGCACCGAGCGGGCCCGAAGGGCCTGGGGCGCCGAGCTTGGTCCCGATGAGACGCCTTACGAATCGGGGTTATGGACAGGGGTACGGCTTGATAAGCCCATGGACTTTATTGGCAAAAAAGCTCTTCTTGAACGCAAGGGAAGGCCACTTGAGAAAAAACTCGTGCGCATTACGGCAGACCAGCCCGAGACGTACCTCTGGGGCGGAGAGACGCTGTGGCTTGGCGATGACCCTGTGGGTGAGATCACATCGGCAGGCTGGGGCCACGAGGCGGGCGCCTGCGTGGGGCTTGCCTATGTCCGTGGCAAGTACGCGCAGATGCCCATGAACGCCGTTGCAGGAAGTGCCGATCTCTGGGGAGAACGCGTGCCGGTGACCTTGCACGACCTGGGTGCCTAAATGACGACCCAACCGAGTTCCCAAGTGAGTTTTCAAGCGAGCTTACAACTGAGCGCCCAAGTGAGTTCCCTGCATAGGAGAAACACCCCATGAGACGAGCCGCACTGGATATTGCATCCACCACCATCAGCCGACGGCCGCTTGCGCCGCACGAGCAGGCGATTCGGCTTTTACAGCAACACTCGCTAAGCGCGCTCGTGGAGCAGGAATTAAAGCGAAAGATCATCTCCGGAGAGCTTGCCGCGGGGGTGAGGCTTACCGAGGCTGAGGTGGCGGAACACCTTGGCGTATCGCGGGGGCCGGTGCGCGAGGCGTTTCGGGCCCTGGGGCAGGCGGGCCTCATTGTTAACGAAAAAAACCGCGGCGTCTGTGTGCGACATATCAGCCTTCAGGAGGCCGATCAGATCTTTGAGGTGCGTGCCGCGCTCGATGGCATGATCGGCAGACTCTCGGCCGAGCGGATTACGTCTGCAGAGCTTACCAAGCTTGGCAGTGTGATCAAGAAAATGAAGTCGCCCGCCGTGCGATCCGATCCGTCAGCCTATTTTCTTTTAAATCTGGAATTCCATGACGTGCTTGCCCAGGCGACCCGCAACCCCTCGCTGATCGAGGCCTATCGGCGTGCGGTCAACGAGCTCAACCTGTTTCGGCAGGAGACGCTCCTTCGGAATACCGAAAATATCCGCATTTCCACGGCGGATCACGAAAATATTGTCAATGCGATCGCCGAGCGCAATCCCGCAAAAGCACAACAACTGCTCTTTGATCATGTGATGACGAGCCGGCTTCGCCTGCATGAGGCGCGCATCGGCTCTGCGGGACCCACTGCAGGTACGGCAAAAGAAAAATTGCACCATAAATCCGACTGACGAAAAAAACAAAACGCCAGAGAATCACCGCAAACAGACTCTTCACGGAAAACAGAATCACCAAAGGAAATCGTTATGAACTCAAGGGAAAGTGTCATTGGAAAACCTCTGCGGGAGGCCATGCGCATTGCGGGAGAGAAGGTCTTCTCGGACCGCACCATCGATGTGTGCTATCCCTACACGAAGGAGGTCGTCGCCACGGTGCCCAAGGCGAGCCTTGACGATGTCCGTCGGGCGATCCGGGCCGGCTATGACTACAAGCCCACGCTTACGCGTTATGAACGCTTCAAGATTCTCACCCGGGCAGGCGACATCATTGCCTCGCGAAAGGAAGAGATCGCCAGGCTGATCACCCTTGAGAGTGGCCTGTGCATGAAGGACTCCATGTACGAAGTAGGCCGCGCATCGGATGTGTTGCTTTTTGCAGCCAATCAGGCGCTTGTGGATGATGGCCAGATTTTCTCGTGCGATCTCACCCACCACGGCAAGGCCCGAAAAGTCTATACGGTGCGCGAGCCGCTTCTGGGCGTGATCACCGCAATCACCCCCTTTAATCACCCGCTCAACCAGGTGATTCACAAGGTGGCCCCGTCGATTGCAACCAATAACCGCATGGTCTTAAAGCCCTCCGAGAAAACGCCGCTCACCGCCTATAGGCTTGCCGATGTGCTCTACGAGGCAGGGCTTCCGCCGCCCATGCTCTCGGTGCTGACGGGCGACCCCGCCGAGATTGCCGATGAACTGCTGACCCACGCCCAGGTGGATCTGGTGACCTTCACGGGTGGCGTGGCCATTGGCAAATACATTGCCCAGAAGGCGGTCTATAAGCGCCAGATTCTGGAACTCGGTGGCAATGACCCACTCGTGGTCATGGACGATGCCGACATTGGCAAGGCGGCGGACCTTGCCGCAAACGGCTCTTACAAGAATTCCGGACAGAGATGCACTGCGGTGAAACGCATTCTGGTTCACGAGAAAATTCTCGAACCTTTTACCGATGCCCTCGTGGAAAAGACCAAGGCCTGGCGCTACGGCGATCCCCTGGATCCTTCGGTGGACATGGGCACGGTGATTGACGAAGAGGCCGCGATCCGTTTTGAGCATGTCGTCAATGATGCCGTGGCCAAGGGTGCCCGCCTGCGGGTGGGAAATATCCGTTCAGGAGCGCTTTATTCGCCCACCGTGATCGATCGGGTGGAGCCAGCCATGGAAGTGGTTCGACAGGAGACCTTTGGCCCGGTCTCGCCGGTTATTTCTTTTCCGAACCTCGAGACGGCCATCAGGATAGTGAACGGCACAGCCTACGGGCTCTCCTCGGGGATCTGTACCGACCGCTACGAAGACATCGTGCGGTTCATAAAAGGTGCCCATGTGGGCAGTGTCAACGTATGGGAAGTTCCCGGGTATCGGCTTGAGGCCACACCCTTTGGTGGCATCAAGGATAGCGGCCTGGGTTATAAGGAAGGCGTACAGGAAGCGATTAAGAGTTTTACCAACATCAAGACCTATTCGATGCCCTGGGACTAAATGAACGGCCACGCCGCTGAAATGTTCACCATGACCTACGCCATCACCTCAACGATAGAACGCCCATGCTGCATTTGCTGAATCTGATTTCGGGGATCGCCCTGTTGGTGTGGGCCACCCACCTGGTGCGGACAGGCATCTTGCGGGTCTTTGGCGAAAATCTGCGAAAGATTCTTCAGCGCGGTGTGAGCAACCGGTTCTCGGCCCTGGGCTCGGGGGTGGTGGTGACCGGGCTTTTGCAGTCAAGCACTGCGACCTGCCTTATCATCTCGAGCTTTGTTCCGCACGGCGCCATCACCCTGGGGCAGGCGCTCTGGGTGATGCTCGGGGCCGATATCGGCACAAGCCTTGTGGCGCTTGCGTTTTCGTTTGACCTCTCGTGGCTATCGTCGTTTCTGATTTTTTCTGGCGTGGTGCTCTTTATCTGGAAAAAGGGCACCTTAAAGAGCCAGATCGGCAGGATTCTGATTGGCCTTGGCCTGATTTCGCTTGCCCTTCAGCTGATTAGCGAATCCACGCGCCTGATGATCCAGGCCGAACTCGTGCGGGCTGCGCTCACGTCGCTCTCCAACGAAATAGTCTTTGACATGTTCGTGGGCGTGGTGATGGCGGTTCTGAGTTACTCAAGTCTTGCGGTCGTGCTTCTGACGGCAACGCTGGTATCAGCCGGGGCCCTGCCTTACGGAATTGCCTTCGGAATCGTGCTGGGTGCCAATCTGGGCAGTGGCATTCTTGCCCAGATTCTTACTTCCAAGTCAGGCCCTGCGGTGCGGCGTGTGGCCCTGGGCAATTTGGTCTGCCGGGTGCTCGGTGTGTTTGCGCTGGCGCCCTTTGTGGGCATGTTTGCGCAGGACTTCGCCGCCTGGACGGGATCGGACATCAATCCGGTGGTCGCCTTTCACCTGGCCTTCAATCTGGTGCTGGGGGCGGCCTTTATCGGGTTTACGGCGCCGATTGCGAGGCTGGCCGAGTGGCTCGATCCGGCTCCCGTGCAGGCGCAGAAAGCCGATGACCCCAAATACCTCGATGAAGTCGCGCTTGCCACACCGGGACTCGCTCTCGGGTGCGCCATGCGCGAGACCCTGCATCAGGCCGATCTTGTCGAGAAGATGCTTCTGGGGGTTCCCGAGCTCTTAAAGACGGGCGAGCTGGGGGTGAGACAGCGTGTCAAGGAGCTCGATGACAGCGTCGATAAGCTTTATAACGCCATCAAGCTCTATCTTTCACAGATCTCGCGGGAGGCGCTCTCGCCACGCGAGTCCAAGATGTGGACCGACATTATTTCCTACACGATCGCGCTGGAACAGCTCGGGGATGCCACCGAACGAATTGTGGAGGACATTGAAGAGAAAACCATCAGAAAATCCAGAAGCTTTCCGGAGTCGGGCATTGCCGAGATCAATCATCTCTATGATCTTTTGCTGTCCAACTTCAGGCTTGGCACGGCGGTCTTTGTCACCCGGGATGCCGATGACGCACGGCGTCTTCTGGAACAGAAGTCCCAGTTCAAGTCGCTGGAGCGGGAATATGCCGCCAACCATCTGGCGCGTCTGCAGAGCCAGACCGTTAACAGCGTGGCAACGAGCTCACTTCACCTGGATCTCTTAAACGAATTCTGCGGCATGAATTCGCTGATCTGCTCTGTTGCCTATAGCGTCACCCAGTCAAACGCCGACTAGCCTGCCGTGTGATTCAGGGCGATCGTAAAAATATCGAAGTTTCTGAGGCGACGCTCGGGCAGATCTGAGACAGGGCGGTTAAAAATCAGCGGAACCACCTGCTCGGAAATTCCGCCGTGGGAGCGAAGCGGAACATCCAGCGCCGAGAGATCGTGTTTGGAGGCGCTACTGCCCAGCACCACATGCTTGGAAGAAACCACTACCAGGTCTCCGACGCGATCCGGGGGCAGCTCGAACCGGGCGCATGCCTCGCTGTTGCTGAGCACGACTTCAATGCCTTCCATCTGGGAGATCCGCTCGGCAATCATGGCGCGGTCTTGGTCATCGGTGTAGATCGTTGCGAACGAGCCAAGCGCGCCGTGGTGAACGACATAGGGGTCGGTGATCGGGAGAATCACCCGGGCCTTGCCCGCGCCCATCCAGGCATCGATTTCGTCCTGCAGGTAGATCACATTGGGACTGCCGTCGGCCCTGGTCTTGGCGTTCATGCCGTGGTCGGCCGTGATGGCAAGGACGGCCCCCAGGGCGTCCATTTTCTGAAGGTAGCGGTCCATCATGGCGTAGAAACGATTGGCCCCGTCGGTGCCGGGTGCGAATTTATGCTGAATGTAATCCGTGGTCGACAGATAGATCAGGTCAGGCCGATGCACCTCCATGAGCCTCACCCCTGCGGCGAATACGAATTCCGAGAGATCTGCGCTGTAGACCGAAGGCACAGGCATTCCCACCAGATCGAGCACATTCTCGATGCCGTTTTCGGCCATCGTGCACTGGTCGGCCTTTTCCGAGGAAAAGCAGATGCCATTGACCACGCCATGGCCAAGGAGTTTTCGAAGCTTGTCTTTGGCCGTGACGACGGCGACCTTGGCCCCCTGGCGGGAGAATGCGGCAAGGATAGTCTCCGTGCGAAGGTATTTGCTGTCATTCATCATGACTTCGGCGTCCGCATCACGGTCGTAAAAGAAGTTGCCGCAGATGCCGTGGACCGAGGGGGGTGTACCGGTCACGATGGAGAGATTATTGGGATTGGTAAAGCTTGGAATCACACAGTCGCCTTTGAGCGCAGATCCTGCCTTCAAGAGGCGGCCTAAAAACGGCGTGTGGCCCGATGAGGCGGCCTCCGTGAGGTAGTCAAACTCACAGCCATCGACACAGACCACCACAAGCGGGGCCTGCATCCAGCGATATTCACGACGGTTAACGGTGACGCTTTTCATACCACTCCTATCACGGCGGGGATTGCATTCGGTTATCCGGAAGGCCGGGCTATGGCCCCCGAGAGCCTGCCAAGCTTGACCGCTATTCTAAGGTCCGAAGCGCCAAATCCTGCTCTCGGGCAGGGATATTGTGATGCCCCCCGCAGGCAGAGTGTCAGGCGGCTGCCGGCAGGGTACGGTGCGCACGCAGGGCAGTGCTCAGGAAATTACCAACAACCAGATTGAAGAGATCCGGTTTTTCAAGGTGGGCGCCGTGGGCACAGCCCCGAAGAATGCAGAACTCACTGCCGGGAATTCCCTCCCAGAGCACGACAGAGACCGAAGGCCTTGTGGACCTGTTTTTATCGTCAACGATCACAAGCGTGGGCATTTTTAAATCTTTGAGCCAGTCTGTTGAGCTCCAGACCGGCATCGCATCCAAGGTAGGAAATGCGTACATGCGAAGGGTGCTCGTCCACTGCTCCGCATGCTTTGCATTTGACTATTGGGGCCGCATCTTTTGTACATAAGCTAGGGCGTAAGGCTCATATCAGCCCCTATGAATATTGGCTTCCCCACATTCACCACACAAAAGGTGTGATTAGCGGTGAAACCTATAAGTCTCAAAGGTAACTTTTTGGGGTATTTCACGATAGGCGAAAAAGTACTCAATGCCGACTTTTGGCTCAGATTGCTTGGGACGGTTGGATCAAGGGCTGCCTAGAGCGCTCAATAACTCTCAAGAAGTTACTAAGCCTTTACCAGACATCCTCTCCGCCAGGTTTGTCAAGTGCAAGACATTTCAGGCCCATTCGGCCCCTTGTTCCCACACTCGTTCCCACAGTCCCCGCCCAGAATGGCAAAAGGGGGTGGCAATAAACCATCGATTCCTGCTTGTAACCTCCTGAATCGGTTCGCGAATGGGTCTTGGACTTCAAGTTTCCGTGCCCCTATCGCTCCCCGCCACCAGAAAATTCCTGAATTTCCTGCTCGACTAAATCTAGGATTTTCCCGGCCTGATTCGGTGGGCCAGCAAAGCGGCCCATAATCCCTCCATGAGGGAATGGCCCGAGAAATTTTTTATCGCCTGTGTCTGCCTATTAATTGGCTGCGCATTGTTCTTGCCGCCGATTGGCCAGGATCAGAGTTATCACGCCTTTGCCGATCGGCGCCCCTGGGGCCCAGTCCC
>Ga0194119_10000452_pt1 | contig 79418 bp, 77 predicted proteins | sample TA2MahC100mmetaG_FD_148620 | JGI IMG/M metagenome (GOLD analysis project Ga0194119, IMG submission 148620) | Freshwater microbial communities from Lake Tanganyika, Tanzania - TA2015018 Mahale Deep Cast 100m | ecosystem: Environmental > Aquatic > Freshwater > Lake | place: Tanzania: Lake... | reverse complement strand
ACCTTCAGTGTCTGACCATCATCCATGGGGAATGGCACCTGTGCCAACACGACCCTCCCAGGAGGCATTCCCCGGGGTGGAACAATGGTGCCATGTCGTTCACCGAGCCCGCGCCCACGCCGCTGGCCCTGCTGCTCCTCGGCCACGGGGCAGACCCCGACAGCGAGCGCGGAGTGGAGTGCCCCGGCGACCTGCCACCGGCCAACGACCCCGACCTCGTGGCGCGGGCGGCCGCCGCGAAGGCCGCCCTGGGCGACCGCCTCTACATCCTCGGCCACCACTACCAGCGTGACGAGGTCATCCAGTTCGCCGACACCACGGGCGACTCGTTCAAGCTCTCCCAGCAGGCGGCCGCGCATACGGAGGCGGAGTTCATCGTCTTCTGCGGCGTGCACTTCATGGCCGAGAGCGCCGACATCCTTACCGCCGAGCACCAGCAGGTGATCCTTCCCGACCTCGCCGCGGGCTGCTCCATGGCTGACATGGCCGCCATCCACCAGGTCGAGGCTGCGTGGGATGCCATCACCGCCGCCGGCCTGGCCGAGTCGACCATCCCCATCACCTACATGAACTCCGCGGCCGACATCAAGTCCTTCACCGGCCGCAACAACGGCTCGATCTGCACCTCGAGCAATGCCAAGCGCTCGCTGGAGTGGGCGTTCGAGCGCGGCGAGCGGGTGCTCTTCCTGCCCGATCAGCACCTTGGCCGCAATACCGCCGTACGCGACCTCGGCATGTCGCCCGACGACTGCGTGGTCTGGGATCCCCACCGCCCCATTCTGACAGCCGACGAGTTACGCGCCGCGAAGATGATCCTGTGGCGCGGGCACTGCTCCGTGCACGGTCGCTTCACCCCCGAGAGCGTCGACGACGTGCGCGAGCGCGTGCCCGGGGTGCAGGTGCTCGTGCATCCGGAGTGCCGTCACGAAGTGGTGGAGAAGGCCGAGCTCGTGGGGTCGACCGAGTTCATCATCAAGACGATTGCCGACGCACCGGCCGGCAGCGCCTGGGCGGTGGGCACCGAGCTCAACCTCGTGCGCCGGCTCGCCCTGCGCCATCCCGACAAGACCGTGGTGTTCCTCGACCGTGACGTCTGCTTCTGCTCGACCATGAACCGTATCGACCTGCCCCACCTGGTGTGGACGCTGGAAAACCTCGTCGATGGCCGCGTGGTCAACCGCATCACCGTCGACGACGACACGGCGCACTGGGCGCGGGTGGCACTCGACCGCATGCTCGCCCTCCCGGGAGTCGGCGCCAAGGACTAGTGGGCGAGTGGGATGGGGGTGCACAGCGGCCACTTCATCGACGTCCCCGCCCGAGGCGACAGCGCAGCGGGGGCCGGGACCCGGGCGCCTAGGCCATTCCGGGGGCGTCCCACACGGGGAACCAGCGCGTGAGGTCGCTCTCCCACGGGATTTCCCCCGCCACGAGGTCGCGCACGCGCAGCTCGGTGACCGAGTCGCGCCGCTCCCCGGTCTCGGGTGCGAAGGGATAGAAGGTGCCGCGCTTGAACAGGTAGACGAGCGCCAGCATGCGGCCATTCGGATCACGGAAGGGCACCAGCGTGCACAGCAACTGCGGGCCAAAGCCATGCTCGGCGAGCGTAACGTTGACCGCGTGGAGGTCGGTCACGACCGATGACATGTCGGGCGGATCGGTCGTCACGACCAGCCACGTGTAGCCGAAGGCATCTTGCACCACTTTGATGGGTGGCCCGCCGTCCGCGTCCAGGAGCGCGCGCACCTCCGCCTCGATATCGGCGAACGCGCGGCCCTCGGCGGCGCGGAAGGCCACGGCGCCCTGACCGGTAGGCATAAGGTCGAGGGACACCTGCAGGGTGATCGCGGCGGTCGGCACCGCGAAGAGTGCGTCGAGATTCGGGCCGCGGGCCTTGCGCCGGCCAAAGAGGCCGTCGAGGACACCCACTAGCGCTGGCCGAGATCGGTGGCAATGCGAGCGAGCTGATCGAGGCGCTTCTGCAAGGGCGGGTGCGTCGACAGCAGCGACTCCAGGCCAAAGCCTCCTCCGCCGCCCTTGGAGAACGCCGGCACGAACGCGAACGACGCCACCGGCTCCATCTGGCGCAGGTCGCGCGTGGGGATGGCGCCCATCTCGCCGGTGACCTTCTGCAGTGCCCGCGCCAGGGCGGTGGGCTTGCCGGTCACGAGGGCGGCCCCGCGGTCAGCACCCAGCTCGCGATAGCGGGACAGCGCGCGGATGAGCAGGAAGGAGATGAGGTAGACCAGCACGCTCACGAGCATCACCACGAGGAACACGATCGCGGTGTTTTGGTCTCTGCGGTCGCGCATGATGGAACCCCACATCGCCGATCGCACCATGAAGCCCGCGAGGATCGCCGAGAACGACGCGATCGTCATGACGGTGACGTCCTTGTGCGCCACGTGCGAGAGCTCGTGGGCCAAGACCCCCTCCAATTCATCACGGTCGAGCCGGCGCAACAGCCCGGTGGTCACCACGACGACCGACCGCTTGGCCGTGCGGCCAGTCGCGAAGGCGTTGGGCGCATCGTTGTCGGCGATGGCGATACGCGGCTTCTCCATGTCGGCCATCGAGCACAGGCGGTCGACGAGTCCGTGCAACTGGGGCGCCTGCTCGGGCGTCACGACGTGGGCGCGCATCGCGCCCATGGCGAGGGAGTCGGAGAACCACCACTGGCCCAAGAGCAGCACGGCGCTGATGCCGAGAACCCAGATCGCACTCACTCCGAGCGCGTACATCACGGCTGCGAGGATCACGTAGAGCAGGCCGAGTCCGAACATGGTGCCGAACATGCGGGCGGTCAGCCCTCGGTCGGTGCCGTATCGAGTGCGAGCCATGAGGAGAGGTCGGTCCCCTGAGTCCGAGGGTTCCTAGGCCTTGCCGCCCTCGATGGCGCCCCCGCCACCGCCGGGCCCGAGCTCCAGGCGCATCGCCTCAAGCTCGCTGTCGACCTGGCTCTGGTTGGCCATGCGCTCGAGTTCGAGGGTGAGGTTGTCCTTGCCCGAGCTCGACACATCCTCGAGGGCCCCCGACGCCACCAGCTCGTCGATGGCTCCGGCCCGGGCCTGCATCTGCGCCGTCTTGTCTTCGGCTCGCTGGACCGCGAGGCCGACATCGCCGAGCTCATCGGAGATACCGGCAAATGCCTCATTGATCTTGGTCTGTGCCTCCGCAGCGGAGTAGGTGGCCTTGATCGTCTCCTTCTTGGTACGGAAGGCCTCGACCTTGGCCTGCAGCTGCTGCGACGCAGCAACGAGCTTGTCCTCCTGGTCTTGCAGCTGGGCGAGCTGGGCCTGCAGGTCGGCGATCTGGGTCTGCAGGCCGCTCTTGCGTGTCAGCGCCTCGCGGGCAAGATCCTCGCGCCCACCCGCCAGCGCGGCCTTGGCCTGCTCGGTGAGCTTGTTGGTCTGCTGGTCCAGGCTCTGGATCTGCAACTCGATGCGCTTGCGGCTCGTCGCCACGTCGGCCACACCCCGGCGCACCTTCTGCAGCAACTCGAGCTGCTTCTCGTAGGAGTAGTCCAGGGTCTCGCGCGGATCCTCCGCCTTATCGAGTGCCTTGTTGGCCTTGGACTTGAAAATCAACTTGAAGCGCTGCCACAGACCCATGAGTCCTCCCGATCCAGGATGTGCCCTCCAGACTAGGGGGGCCTCGGCACTCATGTTCCTCCGGTCATCGGGCTCGCTAGATTGGCGGCATGTTTGGTCGCAAGCCCGCCACCGAGCCGGAGCCCGTCGAGGAGGCGGCCCCGGGTTCCGGCAAGGGGCGCCCCACGCCCAGCCGCAAGGAGGCCGAGGCCGCGCGCAAGCAGGCGCTGAAGGTCCCCAAGGATCCCAAGGCTGCGAAAAAGGCAGCGCGCGAACGCGATCGCGAGGCCCGGGCGGCCCAGCGCGCTGCCCTGGTGGCCGGCGACGAGCGCGCCCTGCCGGCACGCGATCAGGGCCCCGCTCGTCGCTACACACGAGACTTCGTCGACAGTCGCTACACGATCGCTGAGTACTTCATCTTCATTGCCCTGGCCGTGCTGGTCCTGGGCTTCGTTCCTAATCCGACCATCCAGGTCTTCGTCTCGATCGCGTGGATGGCACTCGTCGCCATCGTGGCCTTCGACGAGGCGGTCCTGCTCATTCGTCTCAACAGCAAGTTGCGCAAGCAGTTCTCCGAGAAGGCTGAGCGGAGGGGCTGCCTCTTCTACGCCGCGCTGCGCACCCTGCAGCTGCGCCGCTTCCGGCTGCCACCACCACGCGTCAAGCGCGGCCAGCTGCCGGTTGACTAGACCGCGGCACTACGCCGGCGGGTGCAGGCTCATCGGGCCGTAGACCTGGCGGTCATCCTCGTACAGAACGACGGCGTCGACGCCACCGTCGAGGAGCTCGCGCCACGACTCACCCAGCCACGTCTCAGCGTCGGCCTGGGTGGGGAACGGGTCGAGCACCGCGGCCGCCGGCAGGGAGGCGGCCGGGGTGCCCTGCAGGTCGGTGAAAATCCATGTCCAGCCCATGGGCTGACCGTACGCCGGAGCGAAGGGCGGCGAGCCCCCTTTGACTCAGCTCGCCTCCGCGTGGTCGGATGAGGCCACAACTGAACAAACGCGCCCGATGTCCAGGGGAAGCCGGTGAGATTCCGGCACTGACCCGCAACCGTGAGCCGCCCCAGCGGCAAGTCGGAGCACCTGGCGGGCGCGAGCGCCTAGTGGATGCCATCCGGCATTCACCCCGTCGAGGTCTGCGGGGCGTGGCAGCTACTCCAGGGACGAGTGTCCCCGAAGCGGCCCCACCGCCAAGTAGGTCGCTCACCTTGGAGTACGAGTGAAGTTTCGAGTTGTCGGCGTCGTCATCGCCTGCCTACTAGTGGCAACCAGCGCTATCTCGCCTGCCTCCGCAGGACCCGTTCGCACGGCGTCGAGCGATGCCGGGCTGTTCGGGTCGTCGGATCCGACGTACGACGGTGTCTATCGCCAGAGCTACGCGCTCATGGGGCTGATGGGCGCCGGGGCCGATGTGCCCGACAGCGCCATCGCGTGGCTGGTCGAGCAGCAGTGCGCGGACGGGTCCTTCATGGGCTACCGGGCGGACACGTCGGTGCCGTGCCCGCCCTCCGATCCTGCGACCTACACCGGACCTGATACGAATTCCACGGCCCTGGCGCTGGCTGCCTTGACGATCACCGGCAATGGGCAGGACGCCGAGTTGGCGGCCGTGGCGGCGCAGGACTGGCTGCGCCAGCAGCAGACCCGCGGAGGCGGCTTCCCCTACTTCGCGGGCGGTGCGGCCGACACCAACTCGACCGGCCTGGCCATCGCCGCTCTCGGCCTGATCGACGGGACAAAAAGGGTACGTCAACACGCCTCGAGGTACTTGCGCCGCACGGTGTACGGCTGCACCGCCGAACCGGTGCAGGTGGGTGGCCTGCCCTACATGGCCGGCAGCCTGCCCGACGCGTTGTCAACCACGCAGGGACTGCTCGGCCTGGCTGACGCGTTCGCCCTCGTCCCTCGAACGCAGCGCAAGGCCGCGCCCAAGGTGATCTGCGACTCAGCGGGTCGCCCCACTGACGCGTCGTCGGCAACGGCGCGATGGATCGCCGCGCAGATCACCGCCAGTCGCGGCTGGCTTCCCAACGCCTTCGCGCCCGGCGAAGCCGACTGGAACTCCACGGCCCTCGGTGTCATCGGCCTCGTGGCCACGCGCACATCGGGCAGGGCGACGACGCTCGCCGTCGCCGCGCTCACGGAGAACGCCGAGGCCTACATCAATGACGGGACCTCCGACCGGCCCGCCGCCCTCGGCACCCTCACCCTCGCCGCGATTGCCGCGAGCGAGGATCCTCGCGACTTCGGCGGCATCGACCTCCCGGCCCGACTCCTCGCGACGCTGCAGAAGTAGGGGCGACGACCATGGCCCACCGGCGAGTCCTCGCGGCGACGATCATCGTCGTCGCGGCCGCTCTCGCGCCGGTGATGACCGCCACCGCGGCCCAGGCGGCGGCCTATCGCTACTGGTCGTACTGGCTGGGAGCCGACGGCCAGTGGGGTTTTGCCAACGTCGGTCCGTCGTCGCGCGTGCCGGCCGACGGCACTGTCGACGGATGGCGCTTCTCCGTGAGCGGCGTTGCCGGCAATGACCGGCCCAGCTTCGCACCCGACTTCGAGACGGTGTGCTTCGAAACTCCCGCGCAAGAGGGACGCAAGCGCGTCGCCGTCATCGTCGATCCCGGACTTGCGCAGGATGCGCCCGACGGCGAGCAGCCTCCCGGCGCCTGGGCACTGTGCGTCGTCGCCGACACGCGTGCCAGCGGCTACGACATACTCCGTGCCGCTGCTTCGGTGCGGGTCGACGACGGACTCATCTGCTCCATCGGCGGCTACCCCGCGCGCGAGTGCGCGGTCGTGGTGGACGAGCCAACGCCGAAGCCGAGCCTTTCGCCGAAGCCGAGCACAACGCCAGAGCCCACGACGACACCGGCACCCACGAAGTCCCCACGGCCAGCGCCAACGGCAACTCCGACTTCGGCACCGGCCACCGGTGGCGCGGGCGCCACGGCCACCACCGCCACGCCCAGCGCAGCCGTGGTGACAATGCCGTCGCCACAACGCAGGACCTCCTCCTCGCCCACTCCGTCTCCCACCGCCACCAGGACACCCGAGCCCACGCCGACGCCGTCGCCCTCCCTGTCGGTCCTCGCCGGTCCCGTCACATCCGACCCGGGTGAGGGTGGCAGTGCGCTCGGCGTCGGGGCCGCCGTCCTGGGCATCGGGGTCATCGGAGGCGGTGCCGTCGTGCTCATGCGCCGGAGATCGCCGTGATGCCGCGCATGCTGCACCCGGGCGCCTGGTGGCTGTGGGCCACGGGGCTGGCCATCGCGGCATCGCGCATCAACAACCCGCTCCTTCTCCTGCTGATCATCGCGGTCGCGGGCCTGGTCGTGGCTGCTCGCCGACCCAGGGCCCCGTGGTCGCGGTCATTCGGCGTCTTCCTGCGCATCGGCCTGATCGTCATCGCCATCCGCGTGGTGTTCCAGGTGATCGTCGCCGCACCCATCGGGGTCACGGTGCTGTTCACGCTTCCCTCCGTCACGCTTCCCGACGTCCTTGCGGGCGTGCGCCTCGGTGGTCCAGTCACGGCCGAGTCGATCCTGGCGGCGATCTACGACGGCCTGCGCCTGGCGACGATCCTCGCGTGTGTTGGCGCCGCCAACTCGCTGGCGTCGCCCGCGCGCCTGCTCAAGGCCATCCCCGCGGCGCTGTACGAGTTCGGCGTCTCCGTCGTCGTCGCCGTCACCTTCGCCCCACAACTCGTCGCCGATCTCGACCGCGTGCGTGCCACGCGCCGCCTTCGCGGTCGGCCCGAGGGAGGTGTGCGCGGCGCGGCACGGGCCGCGGTGCCCGTGCTCGAGGGTGCCCTCGAACGCTCGGTCGCGTTGGCCGCCGCCATGGACTCGCGCGGATACGGTAGGCAGGCCGAACGCAGTCCCGGCGTACGCCGCGCCACGACCGCAGCACTGCTCATCGGCCTCGTCGCGCTCATCATCGGCGTCTACGCCCTGCTCGATGCCTCCGCTCCGGCCTACCTCGGACTACCCATGCTGGCGGTCGGCCTGGCATGCGGCCTGGTCGGCTTCGCTCTCGCGGGTCGTCGGTCCACGCGCACGCGGTACCGGCCCGACCCGTGGGCCTGGCCCGAGTGGGGCGTCGCGGCATGCGCCCTCGTCACGGCCAGCACCTTCCTCGCGGCGAGCGCCATGGGCATGACCGGGCTTGTCGCTCCCGTCGACCCGCCCGCCTGGCCAGCGGTGCCGCCCCTGGCGGTCATCGGCATCCTGGTCAGCGTGCTCCCCGCCGTGATCACGCCGCCGCTGCCGCGCCCGCGCATTCCTGTCGGGCTGACCCGCGAGGCGGTAGGCGCATGATCCGCTTCGACCACGTCACCATCACCTACGAGGGCGCAGCGTCGCCCGCGCTCATCGACGCCGACCTGCACATCCAGGAGGGCGAACTCGTCCTCGTCGTGGGACGCACCGGCAGCGGCAAGTCGACACTCCTTCGCGCGATCAACGGCCTGGTCCCCCACTTCACCGGAGGCACGCTCCAGGGTCGGGTCACAGTCGACGGCCGCGACACCTCCGCCCACCACCCGCGCGACCTTGCCGACATCATCGGCATGGTGCCGCAGGATCCGATGTCGAGCTTCGTCACCGACACGGTCGAAGAGGAACTCGCCTACAGCATGGAGTGCCTCGGCATCGACGCTGGCACGATGCGCCGACGGGTGGAGGAGACGCTCGACCTGCTCGGCCTGGCCGACGTGCGCGACCGACCGCTGCTCAGCCTGTCGGGAGGACAGTGCCAACGCGTGGCGATCGGTGCCGTCCTCACGGCGCATCCGCGCGTACTCGTCCTCGACGAGCCGACGAGCGCACTCGATCCGGGTGCCGCCGAGGAGGTCCTGGCCACCCTGCAGCGCCTCGTCCACGATCTCGGGGTCACCGTCGTCATGGCTGAGCATCGCCTCGAGCGCGTCCTGGAATACGCCGACCGCATCTTGCTGATCCCCGGCGACGGACGCCCGCCCATCCTCGGCGAGCCGGGCCCGACCATGCAGACCTCGCCCGTCGCGCCACCGGTCGTCCATCTCGGGCGGCTCGCCCACTGGCAACCTCTGCCCCTATCCGTGCGCGACGCGCGACGACAGGCGGGAGCGCTGCGCGACCGTCTGGCCGACGTCGCTGTTGACCATGAGCCGGCGACCGGCGCACGCGTCGTCTCCATCGATCGCACGCGCGCGTCCTACGGGCAGATCCCGGCACTGCGTGGCATCACCCTTAAGGTGTCGCAGGGCGAGGTCATCGCGCTCATGGGGCGCAACGGCGCCGGCAAGTCGACCCTGCTTTCGACACTGGTCGGGCTCCGCCGACCCGATGCGGGCACCGTGCGCATTGCCGGGATCGATCCGGCGACCCTGCGCGGGCCGAAGCTCATCGGTCGCATCGGGCTCGTCCCGCAAGATTCCGCCGACCTGCTCAGTCGCGACACCGTCGGTGCCGAATGCCGCGATGCCGACCGCGATGCGCACTGCGCCGAGGGCAGCACCGCGGGCCTGCTAGCCGATCTTGCACCCGAGATCGATCTCGACGCCCACCCGCGCGACCTGTCGGAGGGACAGCGCCTTGCCCTTGCGCTGGCCATCGTGCTCGTGGCCGAGCCTGCGGTGCTGCTGCTCGATGAGCCCACGCGCGGACTCGACTACCCGACCAAGGCGCGCCTTGCCGAGATCCTGCGCGGGCTCGCGGCGCGAGGCCACGCGGTGGTCATCGCCACGCATGACGTCGAACTGGTCGCCGACGTCGCCACCCGCGTGGTCGTGCTCGCTGATGGCGAGGTGGTTGCCGACGGTCCCACTCCGCAGGTCGTTATCGGGTCGCCGCTCTTTGCTCCGCAGGTGGCGAAGGTGCTCGCGACATGCCCCGGAGAGCGCGTGCCGCTCACGGTTCCGGCTGTCGCGGCCGCACTGGGAGTCGCCGGATGAGCACCGCCGTGCGCATGGGGCCCTGGTCGTGGGCCGCTGTCGGCCTGGCCACGGCCGTGGGCCTGCTGGCCTTCGGGTGGCCATTCCTCGCCGAGGCTGGTTCGGCGGCCGTCGCGCACGCATCGGACGCGCCGTGGGTCTTCGCGGCCGTGATCCCGCTCGTGCTGCTCGTCGTGCTCGCGCAGATCGCGGAGGGCGGCATGGACGCCAAGTCGATCGCGATCCTCGGTGTACTCGCCGCCGTCGTCACCGCGCTGCGACCACTGGGCGCGGGCACCGCGGGCCTCGAGCCCATCTGGTTCGTCATCATCCTCGGCGGCCGCGCACTCGGGCCCGGATTCGGGTTCGCACTGGGCTCGCTGTCACTGGCCTCGTCCGCGCTGATCACGGGCGGCGTGGGCCCATGGCTGCCGTTTCAGATGATCGCGGCGGCTTGGGTCGGACTCGGTGCCGGACTGCTTCCTCCGCTTCGCGGGCGCCCGGAGGTCGCCACGCTCGCGGCCTACGGCATGGTCGCATCGATAGCCTACGGTCTGGTGATGAACCTGTGGTTCTGGCCGTTCCTCAGCGGCATGGAATCCGCCTCCTACGCCGAGGGCATCCTGTTCGATCCGGGCGCTCCAATCTCCGACAACCTCGCGCGCTGGCTCGCGTTCTCACTCGTGACGTCACTGGGCTGGGACATCCCGCGCGGGGTGCTGACGGCGGTGGTCATCCTCCTGGTCGGGCGACCGGTGCTCACCGCATTGCGGCGCACCGCACGACGTGCCAACTTCGCGCCCTCGGTGGAGTTCATCGCTCCCCCGCTGGCCGAGAGCCGACGCTGATGGAGGTCCTGCTCCTCGGCACCGGTGCCGCCGACGGCTGGCCTAGTCCCTTTTGCCTGTGCCTGTCATGCGCTGACGCACGCGCACGCGGCGAAGTACGACTGCCGACGGCCGCCCTGCTCGGCCATCACGTGCTCCTCGACGCCGGTCCCGCCGTGCCCGGCGCCGTCGCGCGCGCGGGCCGATCGCTGCGCGACGTCCACCACGTGCTCGTCACGCACGCGCATCCCGACCACCTCGATCCGGCTCTGCTGCTGTGGCTTTCGTGGAATCCCACGCCCCACACCGTGCATGTGTGGGGACCGCCGAGCGTACGACTAGCGTGCACGGACTGGGTCGGACCCCACACGCCGGTGGAGTTCCACGACGTCGGGCCCGGCGACATGATCGCTCTCGACACTCCCGAGGGCACGTGGCACGCGCGCGTGCACGCCGCGGCGCATAATGCGGCGCTCTTCGGCGGCAGCCACGACGACATCGCCGCCGACAGCGTGCTCCTCGACGTCACCGACACCCGGGGCTCGCGCCTGCTCTACCTGACCGACACCGGCCCGCTGCCCGACTCGACGGTGGCAGCACTGACGCGGGCAAGTGCCGACCTCGTGCTCATCGAGGAAACGTTCGGCGACCACGTCGACCACCGCACCGGACACCTCGACCTGGCCACGCTCCCGCACGCACTAGCGGCGCTGCGCGACGTCGGTGCCATTGCCGACGACGGCGACGTCATCGCGGTGCACCTGAGCCACCACAACCCCCCGAGGGAAGTGCTCCGGGCCCGGCTCGCCGAGATCGGCGTCCGACTCGTCGACGACGGCACCGTGCTCGGACGCGCGACCCGCACCCTGATCCTCGGTGGCGCACGGTCGGGCAAGTCCAGCGAGGCCGAACGCCGCGCACTCGCCCTGGGTGACGTGACCTACGTCGCGACCGCGGCCCCCCGATCGGGCGATGCCGAGTGGGATGAGCGCATCGCGCATCATCGCGCCCGTCGTCCGATCGCATGGGCGACGGTGGAGGGCCACCGTGCGCTCGTGGACGTCCTTCGACAGGCCGGTCCGTCGCAGGCGGTGCTGGTGGACTGCCTGACGCTGTGGCTCACCGGCGTGCTCGACGACGCGGCCGACGGCGCAGACTGGGACCTCGTCGACCGCGGTCACCTCATGGCCTCCGCCGACGACGCCGCCAAGGACCTCGTCGATGCGCTGACCGCCTGTCACGCCACCGTCCTGCTCGTGAGCAATGAGCTCGGCATGGGCGTCGTGCCGATGTCGGCGTCAACGCGACTCTTCGTCGACCTCCTCGGGCGACTGCACCAGCAGGTGGGCGCGGTGTGCGACGAGACCGTGCTCATGGTCGGCGGCCGCCCCCTCGCCATCGCGGGCGGTCGACGATGAGCGACAACGCGCCGTCCCTGTCGGGCTTGGCTGACATCGTCCCGCGCATCGAGGCTCCGGATCGAGCCATGGCCGAGGCCGCGACCGAGCGCTGGGACTCGCTCACCAAGCCCACGGGGGCCCTCGGCCGACTGGAGGCACTCGGCACGTGGTGGGCGTCCGTGCGCGGCCAGTGTCCCCCGCCACCTCCGCAGCGTCCGACGCTGATCATCATCGCGGCCGACCACGGCGTCGCACGCACCGCGCGCACGTCGGCCTACCCTCCCGAGGTCACCGCCCAGATGGTGCGCACGTTCCTGTCGGAGCGCGCAGCCGCCAATGCTCTCGCTCGAAGCGTCGGCGCCCGCGTTCGCGTCGTCGACCTCGGAGTCGACGCCGATCCGTCCTACGCCGACGACCTCGCTCCCGATGTCACGCGCTACCGGGTGCGACGCGGCAGCGGCTCAATCGACCGCGAGGATGCTATGACGCTCGGGGAGGCGCAGCAGTCCTTCGATGCCGGAGTGGCCGTGGCCGATGACGAGATCGACGCTGGCGCCGACCTTGTCATCGTCGGTGACATGGGCATCGGCAACACCACAAGCGCGGCCGCCATCGTCGGACTCCTCGGGCCCGCAGACGCCGTATCGGTCGTCGGCCGGGGCACCGGCATCGACGACGAGACGTGGATGCGCAAGTGCGCGGCGGTGCGCAATGCGATGCGCCGGGGCAAGGACCTCAAGGGCTCGCCCCTCGAACTCACCGCCGCCATCGGCGGGCCCGACATCGCCGCCATGGTCGGCGTTCTGCTGCGCTGCGCGCAGCGTCGTACGCCGGTCATCCTCGACGGCACCGTGCCGACGGCCGCCGCTCTCATCGCCCATCGCGCCGCCTTCCGGGCGCGCGACTGGTGGCAGGCCGGCCATCGCTCGACCGAGCCCGCGCACACCACGGCCCTCGGACGCCTCGACCTCATCCCGCTGCTGGAACTCGACATGCGACTGGGCGAGGGCACGGGCGCACTGCTGGCCGTGCCGCTCGTCGCCGCGAGCGCTGCCGCCCTCGGCGAGATGCTCACCTTCGAGGAGGCGGGGGTCGCCACCGGGCCCAGCGATGCGGCATGAACGCGCTGTGCCTGGCCATCGGCACGTTCACGATCCTGCCGGCCAGAATGCCCACGCGCGTGGATCGCGCGACCGCGCGGGGGGCGATGCTGCTAGCCCCGCTGATGGGAATCCTCCTGGGCGCGATTGCGGCCCTCGTGCTGTGGGCGGTGTGCTCGGTCACCGATGCGGCCTACGGCAATCTGCTCGGTGCCGTCCTCGCCGTCGCCCTCCTCGCCTACCTGACGCGCGCACTGCACCTCGACGGTCTGGCCGACACCGCCGATGCGCTCGGCAGTGGACGGCGCGGCGACGGGGCCCTGGAGATCGCGCGACGCGGCGATGTGGGTCCCTTCGGTGTCGTCACGCTCGTGCTCGTGCTGTTGATTCAGGCCACCGCGCTTGCGGTGGCCAGTGATGCGGGCTGGGGTGCCCTCACGGTCATCGTGGCCGTCGTCACCGGACGCCTCGCTGCGGTAGTCGCGTGCACGCGCGGCATCCCCGCAGCCAGTCCCGAAGGGCTCGGTGCGCTCGTGGCCGGCACCGTGCCGCGCACGGCCGCCCTCGCTTGGGTCGCCGGCGTGCTGGTCCTCGCGGCAGCAGCAGGAGCCTGGCTCACCGGCGTCGCGTGGGCGCCCGCGCTCGCGGTCATCGCCGGACTCTCCCTTGCCCTGGGCCTAGTGGCCCGCTCCGCGGGACGCCTCGGTGGCATCAATGGTGATGTCCTCGGAGCGGCGATCGAGGTAGCTACGTCGACCGTGCTCGTCGTGCTTGCCGTTGTGGCATGAGGGAAGGCCGCGACTGTGGGCGCCCCGGGTGTGTCACACCTGCGAGGCCGGTGCCGCACCGCTCGCGGACGACTGGCCGATCAGGTCAGCCAGGGCGCGAAGGCCACGTCGCTGTGGCTTGCGTGCGTCACTCCGGCAAGATCCGCACACGCGAATTACCCGCAGGGTGCGACAGGCCTGGGACCTCGATGCCCAAGGCAACGGCATGGGCCTCCAGCAGGGGAGCGGCCGCGCAGGGCGAGGTGTAGGGACGAAACACCGGATCCTCGGCACCGAGGACCACCGAAACATGCGTGCCGAATCGCGGGGGTAGTCTCGAGGCCGTGGGCATTCGGCGCATCGAAGCGGGGATCCTCGACAACGGCACCGATATGGATCCGACCATGACTCCCTACGACGTGGATCTTGGGCGCTACATCGACGAGGCGAAGGAGGCATTCGTCGGCAAGGCTGCGCTCAGCCGTGCACCGCGAGGCGTGCGGCTGATGGGCATCACCGGCACTCGTGCCCCAAACCCGGCGAGGCCCTCGCGATCGATGGTCGCCACGTCGGCCATGTGCGGGCAGGCGCATGGTCACCGAGCCCGGCGTGCGGAATCGGCTACGCATTTCTCGACCGGCCAGTACCCGATGCCCTGGCCTCCCCGAACTCTCAGGTCTTCACCGCCATCGGGGACGGCACCGAAATCATCCACGCCGCTCCACCTTTCCTCGATCCTGACAAGCAACTGGCCCGCGGGCTCCCCCTCGACTGAGGGGCTCGCCTGTCTCACCTTGAGCAGCCCCTAGGTGAACCCCTGAACGAAAGGAACGCCCATGCTGGCAGCAGCAGCGACGTCGGCCAACGCCGCAACACCCCTGGACGCCCTCACCGTGGGCGAGTTCGCCGACACGGAGGTCCCCGACGGCTGGGTCCGAGTCCACGTGAAGTCGGCAAGCTTGAATCACCACGATCTGTGGAGCCTGCGAGGTGTAGGCCTACCGGCGGAGCGCCTCCCAATGATCTTGGGATGCGACGCTGCCGGCGTGACCGATGAAGGCGAGGAAGTGATCGTCCACGCCGTCATTGGGGATCCGGCCGCAGGAGGTGGCGACGAGACTCTGGATCCGCGCCGGAGCCTGCTATCTGAGCTTTATCCCGGCACCCTCGCAGAACAAGTGGCGATTCCGGCGCGCAACACTGTGCCGAAGCCTTCCTCCTGGACCTTCGACGACGCCGCGTGCCTGCCTACGGCTTGGCTGACGGCGTACCGCATGCTCACTTCGCGAGGGCACCTGATTTCCGGCGAGACGGTCCTCGTCCAAGGTGCCGGCGGTGGGGTGTCATCGGCTGCCATCGCCTTGGCCAAGTCCATGGGGGCCCGGGTCTGGGTGACCAGTCGCGACGAGTCCAAGCGTGCAGCAGCACTGGAATTCGGGGCCGATGCCGCATTCGAGCCGGGCAGTCGACTCCCAGATCGGGTGGACCTCGTCATCGAGAGCGTGGGCGAAGCAACGTGGGCTCACTCGCTCAAATCACTCAGACCTGGTGGGCGCATCGTCGTGTGCGGATCCACGAGCGGCCCGAATCCCCCATCAGACCTCGCCCGAGTCTTCTTCCTCCAACTATCCGTGATCGGGTCCACCATGGGTACCCGCGAGGAACTTCGCGACCTCGTAGCGCATATGGATGCGGCGTCGCTGCGCCCGACTATCGCGGCTCGCTTCGGACTGTCCGATGCACGAGAAGCCTTCGCATTGCTCAATAGCGGCGCAACAGTCGGCAAGATCACGCTTTCGGTTGCATGATCCGAACCGCGGCGGCGTGCAAGGAGCACCTGCGCCCGCGACGAAAAGCGCTGCGACAAGCTCAGGAAATGGCAGCGACACATGAGTCAACACAAGTACAACTCTGTTATCGATCGGTCAATTCAGCACCTAGTCCATTGGGGGTCCAGGTTGACCGACCAAGATGGCAACACCTTCGCTTCTATCTCGCACCGTGATTTCAGCACGGCCACGTGACGATATCCACGCTCATTGTCGATCTCTTTCGTAGGCACGCCACCGCCGTGATCTTCGTCAGCCATGACCTAGCGGTCATGCGGACAGTGACCCACAGGGCCATGGTGGTGAAGCATGGCCGGATCGTCGAAACGGGGGCCACTGATGGCGTCTTGACGGACCCCGGCCACCAGTGCACGCCATAACTCATCGCGGCCGTACCGGATATCGCCGACACGCGCTGGGCGCTAGCGTCAGCGCATGACCCTGCGCCAGACGCCACTCCACTCCCGTCACACCGACCTCGGCGCGAAGATGGCCGACTTCGGCGGCTGGGACATGCCCATCGAGTACGCCGGCACAGTGGCCGAGCACACCGCGGTCCGCGAGGACGTGGGCGTCTTCGACGTCTCGCACATGGGCTACACCGAGGTGACCGGGCCCGGCGCTATCGCGTGGCTCAACACGGTCGTGGCCAATGACCTCGATCGCGTGGGCGCGGGGCAGGCGCAGTACAACCTGCTCTGCGATGAGTCGGGCGGTGTCATCGACGATCTCATCGTCTACCGCATCGACGATGACCACGCCTTCATCATCCCCAACGCGAGCAACTCCGATGCCGTGGTCGCGGCGCTCAACGCCGCCGCAGCAGGGTCGGGGATTAGCATCGCCGATAAGCGCGAGGACTACGGCATCCTCGCGGTCCAGGGGCCGCGTAGCGATGCAGTCCTCGCAGCCGTGGGACTGCCCTGCGGTCACGACTACATGAGTTTCGCCTTCGCGAAGTGGCAGGACAGCCCGGCAATGGTCTGCCGGACCGGATACACCGGTGAGCGCGGCTACGAGATTCTCGCGCCCGCCGCCGTGATCCCTGTGCTGTGGGATGCCGTCGTCGCAGCAGGGGCCACGCCCGCCGGCCTCGGCGCGCGCGACACCCTGCGCACCGAGATGGGCTACCCGCTGCATGGCCATGAGCTCTCGGTCGACATCACGCCGGTGCAGGCGGGCCTCGTGTGGGCCGTGGGCTGGGACAAGCCCGCCTTCTCTGGCCGCGAGACGCTCACCTCCGAGCGCGCCGCCGGGCCGCGTCGGCGCTTGCGCGGCATCGCAGCAGTCGAGCGCGCCATCCCGCGTCCGGACATGCCCGTGCTCTCGGCCGACGGGTCGAGCGTGGGCATCGTGACGAGCGGGACCTTCTCCCCCACGCTCAAGCAGGGCATCGGTCTTACGCTGCTCGACCCGTCCATCGCCGAGGGCGACGAGGTCGTCGTCGACGTGCGTGGTCGTCAAGCGCGCTTCACAGTGACGAATCCGCCCTTCGTGCCCCCGCACGTCCGCTAACCCCTGACTCCGACCGCAGCTGATGGCCTAGGGTCTTGCCTCATGACCAGCATCGCCCTCACCAGCGCCCCCGTGACCACCCTCGACGTCGACGCCCTCATCGTCGGCATCACCGACGAGGGCAAGAAGCACGTTGAGGGACCGCCGGCCCTCCCCGACGATGTACGCGTCTCGCTCGAGAAGGCACTGGAAGCGCTCGGTGCGAACGGCAAGCTCGGTGAGATCACGCGGGTGCCCGGCACCGGCCTCGTCAAGGCGCGCATGATCGTGGCTGTCGGGCTCGGCGACGTGCGCATCCTCGACCTCGAGAAGGTACGCCGGACCGTGGGCGCGGCCCTGCGCAGCCTGGCCGGCACGAAGTCGGTGGGAATCGTCGTCACCTCACCCGATGGCCCGCGCGTCGAGGCCATCGCCATGGGTGCACTACTCGGCAACTACGCCTTCCATGCCTTCCGCGGTGCGAGTGCCTCGAGTCAGCAGGCGCCGGTGCAGAAGATCCTCATCACGGGCGCCCCCAAGAACAAGGAGCAGTCCGCAGCGCTGGATCGCGCAGTGGTGATCGCTGAGGCCGTCAACTACGCGCGCGACCTCGTCAACACACCGCCGTCCGCACTCCCCCCGGAGGAGATCGCTCAGCAGGCCATCGAGGCCGTGGGCAAGCTGCCCGTGCGCGTCGAGGTTTGGGATGAGGACGCCCTCGCACGCGACGAGTTCGGCGGGATCCTCGCAGTCGGGCAGGGCTCGGCCAATCCGCCGCGGCTCATCCGCCTCGAGTACTCCCCCAAGGGCGCCAAGAAGACGGTTGCCCTGGTCGGCAAGGGCGTCACCTTCGATTCCGGTGGTCTCTCGCTCAAGCCGCCGAAGGCCATGGAGACGATGAAGTGCGACATGAGCGGCGCCGCAGCCGTCATCGCCGCGGTCACCGCCCTCGCGCGCATGAAGGCCAAGGTCAACGTCATCGGTTGGATCCCCACCGTGGAGAACATGCCCGGTGGTCACGCACAGCGACCCGGCGACGTCATCACAATCTACGGCGGGCGCACGGTCGAGGTGCTCAACACCGACGCCGAGGGCCGCTTGATCCTGGCTGACGCACTCGTCGCGGCGTCCGAAGAGCAGCCGGATCTCATCGTGGATGCCGCGACACTCACCGGCGCGCAGATCATCGCCCTGGGCGACCGCACGTCGGGGATCATGTCCAACGACGACGACCTGCAGGCTGCGATCTACGAGACCGCGAAGCGTGCCGGCGAGACGATGTGGCATATGCCGATCCCCGAGGAGTCGCGCGGCACGCTGGACTCCCCGATCGCCGACATCAAGAACATCGGTGACGGCAAGGGCGGCATGCTCAGCGCGGCCGCCTTCCTGCGCGAGTTTGTCCCGGAGGGCCAGCCGTGGGCGCACCTCGACATCGCCGGGCCGGCCTTCAACGAGGGCGGACCGTACGGCTACACCCCCAAGGGCGGCACCGGCGCGGCCGTGCGGACCTTCATCCAGGTCGCCGAGGACGTCGCGCAGGGCCAGCTCCCCTGAGGGTGTCGCCCTGAGGGAGTCCGCGTGAGCGGACGGTGGAAGAATGGCTTCACATCAACGTAAAGGGAGCCGCCGTGCCTGAGGCCGACGTCGTCATCCTGGGAGGCGGCAGCGGGGGCTACGCCTGCGCCCTGCGCGCCTCGCAGCTCGGTCTCTCGGTCGTGCTCATCGAGAAGGGCAAGCTCGGCGGCACCTGCCTGCACCGCGGCTGCATCCCCACCAAGGCGCTCCTCCACGCCGCCGAGGTCGCCGACTCGGCACGCGAAAGCGAGAACTTCGGCGTCAAGGCCACCCTCGAGGGCATCGACATGCCCAAGGTCAACTCCTACCGCGACGGCGTGGTCAGTCGGCTCTACAAGGGCCTCCAGGGCCTGGTGAAGAGCCGCGACGTGACCTACGTCGAGGGCGAGGGGCGCCTCACTTCCCCCAACACCGTGACCGTCGATGGCACGGACTACACCGGCAAGCACGTGGTGCTCGCCACAGGCTCCTACGCCCGCACGCTGCCAGGCCTGGAGATCGGCGGCCGCATCATGACCTCTGACCAGGCGCTCACGCTCGACTACGTGCCGGAGAAGGTCATCGTGCTCGGCGGCGGCGTCATCGGCGTCGAGTTCGCCAGCGTCTGGAAGTCCTTCGGCTCGGACGTCACGATCATCGAGGCCCTCCCGCGCCTGGTCGCGGCCGAAGACGAAGCCATCAGCAAGGCCTTCGAGCGCGCCTACCGCAAGCGCAAGATCAACGCCAAGACCGGCGTGCAGTTCCAGTCGGCGACCCAGGACGACAACGGCGTGCACGTGGCCCTCGACAACGGCGAGACGCTCGATGCCGACCTGCTCCTGGTCGCCGTTGGTCGCGGTCCGCAGGCGTCCGGCCTCGGCTACGAGGAGGCCGGCATCGCCATGGACCGCGGCTGGGTGCTCGTCGACGAGCGCCAGCGCACCAACGTGCCCGGTGTCTTCGCCGTCGGCGACATCACGCCGGGCCTGCAGTTGGCGCACCGCGGCTTTCAGCACGGGATCTTCGTCGCCGAGGAGATCGGCGGCCTGCACCCGCGGCCCATCGCCGACATCAACATCCCGCGCGTCACCTACTCCGAGCCGGAGATCGGGTCCGTGGGCCTGACCGAGGCACAGGCAAAGGAGCAGTTCGGTGACGACGCAGTGTCGGTCTACGAATACAACCTCGGCGGTAACGGCAAGAGCCAGATCCTCGCGACCACGGGCTTCATCAAGCTCGTGCAGAGGACTGACGGTCCGGTCGTCGGGGTGCACATGATCGGCGCGCGCATTGGCGAGCAGATCGGCGAGGCCCAGTTGATCGTCAACTGGGAGGCCTACCCCGAGGACGTCGCCACGCTCGTCCACGCGCACCCCACTCAGAACGAGGCCATGGGCGAGGCTCATCTCGCCCTCGCCGGCAAGCCCCTGCACGCGCACGCCTGACGGTCCACGAAGGAGAACCAGACATGTCGGTATCGGTCACCCCCCCGCCCTGGGCGAGTCCGTCACGGAGGGCACCGTCACGCGCTGGCTGAAGAAGGTCGGCGACACCGTGGCCGCAGACGAACCCCTGGTGGAGATCTCCACCGACAAGGTCGACACCGAGATCCCCGCTCCGGCTTCCGGCGTGCTGCTGTCAATCACCGCTCCCGAGGACGCGACCGTGCCAATTGGCGCCGAGCTCGCCGTCATCGCCGAGGCCGGCGAGGCACCGGCCGCCGCCCCCACACCCGCGGCGGCGCCGCCTGCTCCTGCTCCCGCTGCGCCTCCTCCTTCTCCCGTGCCTGCACCTCCCGCTGCAGCGCCGGGCCCCACCGGCGACACCACGCCCATCCTCCTGCCCGCTCTCGGGGAGTCGGTGACCGAAGGCGTCGTCACACGATGGCTGCGACGCGTCGGCGAAGCCGTCGCGGCCGACGAGACGATCGTGGAGATCTCCACCGATAAGGTCGACACCGAGATCCCCGCACCGGCCGGCGGCATCCTCGTCTCCATCTCCGTGCCCGAGGACGGCGTCGTCGCCGTCGGCGGCACGCTGGGCCTGATCGGCGCCCCCGGCGCAACGGCAGCAGCGCCAGCACCCGCCGCAGCGCCCACGCCCGCTCCCGCGCCGGCACCCGCGGCACCGCCCGTTCCGGCGCCGGCACCGCCTGCGCCCACGCCTGCACCCGCTGCGACCGCACCCCCCGCTTCCGCCGCGACGGCTGCCGGTGACGACGAGCCCTATGTCACGCCGCTGGTGCGCAAGCTCGCTGCCGAGCACGGCGTCGACCTCGACACGGTCGTCGGCACCGGCGTGGGCGGGCGCATTCGCAAGCAGGACGTGCTTGCCGCCGCCCGTGGCACCGCGGCCGCACCCGCCGCATCGGCACCCGCACCCGCTGCACGGGTTACGGCGGCCGCGCCCGCACTGGCCACGACCGTCGGCCTGCGCGGCACCACGCAGCCGATGTCGCGCCTGCGCCGCATCATCGCCGAGCGCATGGTCGAGTCCCTCCAGGAGGCCGCCCAACTCACGACCGTCGTCGAGGTCGACGTCACCCGCATCGCTGCGCTGCGCGACAAGGTCAAGCGCGACTTCGAGGTACGCGAGGGCGTCAAGCTCACCTTCCTGCCGTTCTTTGCCAAGGCTGCCGTCGAGGCCCTGGCGGTGTACCCGCAGCTCAACGCCTCGATCGACATGGCCGCCGGCACGGTGACCTACCACGGCGAGATCAACCTCGGGGTGGCCGTCGACACCGATCGTGGGCTCCTGGTGCCCGTCGTCCGCGATGCCGGTGACCTCAGCGTCTCGGGCCTCGCCCGTCGCATCTCCGACGTGGCCGAGCGCACGCGCACCAACAAGGTCTCCCCCGACGAGCTTTCCGGCGGCACATTCACCATCACCAACACCGGCAGCCGCGGTGCGCTCTTCGACACCCCGATCATCAACCAGCCGCAGGTGGCGATCCTCGGCACCGGGTCGGTGGTCAAGCGAGCGGTCGTGATCACCGATGCCGCTGGCAGCGACGTCATCGCCATTCGCTCGATGGTCTACCTGGCGCTCACCTACGACCACCGCCTGGTCGACGGTGCCGACGCGGCTCGCTTCCTCACCGCCGTGCGCCAGCGACTCGAGGACGCCAACTTCACCGACGTGGGCGCCTGATGAAGGTCGCGGTCACCGGGGCCAGCGGCCTCATCGGATCGGCACTGGTCCCCGCCCTGCGCGCACGCGGGCACGAGGTCGTGCGACTCGTCCGCCGTGCCCCGAGCGCGCCCGACGAGGTGCGCTGGGATCCGGCCGCGGGCACCGTTGCCCTCGCGGCGCTGCAGGGCATCGATGGGGTCGTCCACCTGGCCGGCGCCGGTGTCGGCGACAAGCGCTGGACCGAGGCCTACAAGAAGGAGATCCGCGACTCCCGCGTGCAGGGCACGACCACGATCGCCAGGGCGATGGCCTCGCTCGATCCCAAGCCGCGCGTGCTGGTGTGCGGATCGGCGATCGGCTACTACGGCGACACCGGCGATCGCGCCGTCACCGAGGAGACACCCCAGGGCGCAGGCTTCCTCGCCGATGTCGTGGCCGACTGGGAGGCATCCGCGCAGCCCGCGGTCGATGCCGGCATCCGCGTCGCTTACGCGCGCACCGGAATCGTCGTGACTTCGCACGGCGGTGCATGGAAGCGGCTCATGCCGATCTTCAGGCTCGGCCTCGGCGGCAAGGTCGGCTCCGGCAAGCAGTACTGGTCGTTTATCTCCCTGCGCGATGAGGTGGCCGCGCTGATCGCCCTGCTTGAGGACGATCGCTACCGCGGCCCGGTCAATCTCACAGCACCCAACCCCGTGACTAATGCCGAGGTGACCTCCGCCATGGGTCGCGTGCTGGGCAGGCCAACCATGCTCCCCGTGCCGAGCTTCGCCATCAAGGCCGCGCTCGGAGAGTTCTCGCAGGACGTGCTCGGCAGCCAGCGCGTGCTCCCGGCCGTCTTGGAGTCTGACGGCTTCAGCTGGAGCGATCCGACCATCGATCAGGCGATTGCCCAGGCGGCATCTGGCTCGTAGTCGTCGCCGGACACACGACCGGCGCATCTGATCCGCGAGCAGCCCCGAGCAGGAGCACTCCCGCCGCAACGGTGCCGACGATAAGCGCCACCATCCGCCACGTCGGACGTCGAGGAAGCCGCCCCGCCGGCGCAGCGTGACGGGGTCGCGGCACCTTCGCCGAGGGCGTAGTCGGGGGGAAGACCACGTGCTCGGGACAGGTGCCTGCGCGACGCTGCGCCGGCGGGGACGTCAAGGGCGCGCTGCGGCGCCGGGCGAGCCCGAGGATTGCCGCCACTCTCGCCATCGACGGTCGTGCCGACACATCCGGATCGCTGCCCATGATCAGCAGGCTGGCCAGGTCGCCCCCGACGGAGTGGGCCGGCAGCAGATCGCGCATCAGGCTCACGAGATCGCGCACGTCGTCGGTGGCGACACCATGGGCGATGCCGGGAGCGACCAGGCCGGCACCGTCGAGCCGCACCCACAGGCGATCGAGGGTGACAGCGCCGTGCACGCAGTCGGCGTCGTGTAGCTGCGCGAGGCCGGCAGCGACGGGTGCCAGGAGTCGTACGACGTCATCGGCCGACCACTCACGCTCGTGGACCTCCAACCGGCGAGCACCCGCGGGTGGGCAGAAGGACACCTCAAGACCGGTCTCGACTTCGCGCACCGAGGTGATGTCGACGAGGCCGGGGTGCCGGACGACCGCTGCCCGAGTGAGGGCTTGGCGCCGGGAATCGCTGGGTGAGAGGACGGGCACCACGACTGTCAGCGGTGCGCTATCGGGGATCTGCGTGTACGACATGGCGGTATGGTGCCTGCAAGCGAGCAAGTGCGTTGGCGGCTATCCACAGGCCCGGTACGGTGACGCGGTGAGCGTGATTGTCGTAGGGGCTGGCATGGCAGGCCTCGCCGCCGCGCGCCACCTGCGGGCGGCCGGGGTCGATGCGACCGTGCTCGAGGCTGGCCCCCGGGTCGGTGGCCGCGTCCAGACCGACGTGATCGACAACTTCCTGCTCGACCGTGGCTTCCAGCTCTACAACCCCGCGTATGCCGAGGGAAAGCGCGTACTCGACCTCGCGGCACTCGACCTCCATCCCTTCGTCGCGGGTGCGCAGGTCGTCCTTGCTGGGCGCAGCGGTCGTCAGGTGGCGCGCGTAGGCGATCCGCGTCGCGAGCCGCGCTGGGCCTGGGGCTCCGCCACCGCGCCGCTCGGCACTCCGCTGTCGACCGCTCGCTTCGTCGCGTACGCCGCTTCTCGGGCCGTGCGCAGCCCCGCGGCCTTACGCCGCGCGCCCGACATCACCGCCTACGAGGCACTGCGGCGGGCGGGCGCCGACCGTTCGCTCATCGAACGACTGCTGCGGCCCTTTCTCTCCGGGGTCTTCCTTGAGCACGAACTGACCACCTCGCGGCGATTCCTCGACCTTGTGCTGCGCTCCTTCGTGCGCGGCACACCGTCGCTACCCGCGCACGGCATGCGGACGATCCCCAACCAGCTCGCGGCCGGGGTCGACGTGCGACTGGACACGCCCGTCAAGACGGTTGCTGACGATCACGTCATCACCGATGGCGCGGAGCGCATCGATGCCCGCGCTGTGATCGTCGCCACCGACCCGGCCACAGCATCACGGCTCATCCCACGACTGCGCGTGCCGGCACCACGGTCCGTGACCACGTGGTACTACCGACCCTCGTGCACAGGCGCCGAACTCGCCAATGGCGAGGGAGTGCTCGTGCTCGATGGCGCTCGCCGGGGCCCGCTCGTCAACACCGTCGTGCTCACCAATGCCGTTCCGACCTACGCTCCTCCCGGCCAGGCGCTGGTCTCCGCATCAGCTCTCGGCGTGCGGACCACCTCCGAAAACGAGCGCGCGGCTCGCGCCCACCTGTCGTGGCTCTACGGCGTGCCGACCGGCGACTGGGAGCTCATCGCGACCTACCCCATCCCCTACGCCCTTCCCGCGATGGCGGTGCCGCTCGACATGCGACGCTCGGTCCATGGCCCCGGTCGGATCTACCTGGCCGGTGACCACCGCGACACGGCGTCGATCCAGGGAGCGCTCGTGAGCGGGCGGCGCGCAGCCACGGCGGTGCTCGCCGATCTGGGCCTGGCTCGACGACCCGACGACGCGAAGGACACCGCATGACCACTCGACGGATCCTGGCCACGAGCGGGGGCTTCCTTGCCACCGATCGCTGGGGAGTCCTCAGACCGGGCGGCCTAGTGCTCGAGGCACTGCGCCTCACCGGCGCCGAGCGTCCGCGCGTGTGCCTGGTGATGACGGCGAGCGGCGATGATGCGTCGTATCTCGCCCGCTCCTATGCCGCTCTCGGTGCTCTCGGATGCGACGTCGACCACCTCGCCCTCTTCACGATGCCCAATCGCGACCCCGAGGAGGTCCTCGGCCACAGTGACCTCGTGTGGGTTGGCGGCGGGAGCGTGGCGAACCTGCTCGCACTGTGGCGCCTGCACGGTGTCGACATCGCGATGCGCGCTGCCTGGGAGCGCGGCACGATCCTGGCCGGCGTAAGTGCGGGTTCGATCTGCTGGCACGTCGGCGGCCCGACCGACTCCTTCGGGCCCGCCCTGCGAGTGGTCACCGACGCACTCGCCCTGCTCCCTTACGGCAACGGCGTGCACTACGACAGCGAGGAGCAGCGCCGGCCGCTGCTCCAGCGAGTGGTGGGTGATGGACTCCTGCCCACGTCCTACGCCACCGACGATCGTGTCGGGATCCTCTACGAGGGCGAGGAGGCGGTGAGCGTCATCGCCGACATGGAGGTCGACCCTGCCGACGGTCCGGCCGCCTACCGAATCGAGCGGGTTGCCGGGTCTGTCATCGAGTCTCGATTGCCTGTTGGTGACCTGTAGACCGCCGATTGCCGACCGGCTAGAGGCCGTCGGGACACTGTCGGCGACCTAGCGTGACGTGGTCGCCATGCAGACACAACGCCCTAGTGCACTCCTCGCCGATGTCCCGTTCCCGCGCTTGCGGACGAGCTCGAGCCATATCGGCGTAGGGCTTGATCGGGTCGGCTCGGTGCTGGCATCATCGGGCCATGCGAAACCGACTCATCCCCGTTGCCGCGGCAGCCGCCCTCGCTCTCTCAGCGTGCGGGGGCGGAGGTGGCTCCTCCGATTCCAGCCAGGCACAGGAGTTTTGCAATCAACTCGCGGCTGGCACCGACCCGTTCGAAATCTTCCAATCGATGCGGGACGACTATCCCGACCAGCCCGCATGGGCGGCCGCTGCGAAGGAGTGGGCGAAGTCGACCTGCCCCGATCAGCTTGCCAGCAACGAGGTGCTCCGCAACATCATCTCCAACACCGGCGGCGACCCCGACTCGTGATCGGCAGCGCTACTCCACGGTGATTTTGGGCATGTGGTTGGCGAGCCACTTGGGCAACCACCAGTTCGCGCGACCGAGAAGCGACATGACACTGGGCACCAGCACGAGTCGCACGATGAACGCGTCGATCAGCACGGCCGACGCGAGCGCGACGCCGAAGAGCTTGATGGTGTCGTTGGGCACTGGCACGAAGGCCAGGAAGACCGAGCTCATGATGAGCGCGGCCGCCACCACGACCTTGCCCGAGCCCGCTAGGCCATAGCGCACAGCCTCCTTGTTGTCGCCCGACGTATTCCAGCCCTCCTGCATGCGCGAGACGAGGAAGACCTCATAGTCCATGGACAGGCCAAAGAGGATGGCGAAGACCATGATCGGCAGGAAGGGCAGGATTGGCCCCGTCGTCGCGACGCCGATCAGGCTCGCACCCCAACCCCACTGGAAGACCGCGACGGTGACGCCGAGCGCAGCGGCAAAGCTGAGCAGGCTCGTGATGGCGGCGGTGAGCGGGATGAGCAGTGAGCGGAAGAGTAGGAAGAGCGCGATGAATCCCAGGCCGATCACGATGAGGAGGAAGAGCGGCAGCACGCTGATGAGCACATTGGTGAAGTCCTGCGTGACCGCCTGGGTGCCTCCGACATAGATCGCCGCACCGGTCGGCGCGATCGTCTGTGAGGTCTGGGTGCGCAGGCGATTAAGCAGCGCATTGGTGGCCGGATCGTCGGGTGCCGTCGTCGGCTGCACGAGCACGCTCGTGACGATGCCGCTCTGACTGAAGGGACTGTTCTTGCCGCCGATCGTGGCGGTCTTGTAGAGCGGAAGCATGTCCTTGTTAGGGATGGTCGACGCCACTCCCTCCGTGGCAGCCAGCGCCTTGACGGTCTTGGTGAGCGCAGTGTCATCCAGGGGCAGCGGCAGCGTGACCGCGACGAAGAAGGGGCCGTTGACACCGGGGCCGAAGCCCTTGCTCATGAGGTCGAAGCCGACGCGCGCGGTGCTGCCCGGGGCGGCAGTTCCGTTGTCCGGGAAGCCTTGGCGGATCGAGAAGGCCGGAATCGCCAAAAGCACAACAAGGGCGAAGGCGAGGAGCGCACTGAGCCAGGGGGCCTTCTGCAGGAGTGCGCCGTAGCCGGCCCACATGCTCTGATCGAGCGGCTTGGGCTTGGGATGCCTGGCCCAGGGCATGCGCAGGCCGAGAGTGTGCCTGCCCAGAAGGCTGGCGACGGCCGGCAGCAGGATGAGCGCGGCGAGCATGACGACGAAGACGGTGGCCGCTGCGGCGATGGCCAGGCCGTAGAAGAACGACACACCCAGGACGAAGAGCCCCAGCAGAGCGATGATCACCGTGCCGCCGGCGAAGAGCACGGCACGCCCCGCCGTGCGCACGGCGGTGCCGATGGCTTCCTTCGGGTCCTTCCCCGCACGGACCTCTTGCCGGAAGCGGTTGAGGATGAAAAGCGAGTAGTCGATGCCGACGCCAAGGCCGATCATCGACGCGAGCTGTGGCGCAAAGGACGCGACCTCTAAGAAGCGCGCGATGACGAGGATGAGCAGCTGGCCGACAAGCAGTCCGACGACGGCGACCATGATCGGCAGGCCCGCGGCGACAAGGCTGCCGAAGAGGATGATGATGATGATGATGGCCGCGAGGATGCCGACGCCCTCGCTCAATCCCGGTCCGCCCTGTGCCGCGGTGAGGATCTGACCGGTCGCGCCCACCTGCAGTGTCGGGGTGCTGGCAGCCGCCACAGCCGAGACGAAGGCGTCTGCCTGCGCCGCATTGGCGACCGCGGGGCCGGCGCCGGCGAAGGTCACGGTGGCGTAGGCGATCGTGCCGTCCTTGCTGATCGTGGAAGTGGCTTCCTTCGCGGCCTTATTGGCCTTGAGCAGGTCTAAGAGTTGCTGCTGCTCGGCCTGCGGAGTGCCCTCCGGGAAGGTGACATCGGTCGTGCCTTTCTCGAATGCCTCCTTGACCTGCTGGGCAAACTCCGGCGGGGTCCCGGGCGGGAGGTCCGGTGCCGCCGACTCCTTCTTGGGGCACGCCGACCCGTAGTCCCTACCATAGGGCGAGGTGACGCAGGTGACGCCGGAGATCCCAGCGACCTTCGTGAGCAGGGCGTCGATCTCGCGCTTGACGGCCTTGTCCTGCACCGTGCCGGAAGCCGGAGACCACACCACGGTCGCCGAGTTGGTACTCGCGTCCTGCGCCGAGACTTCCTCGAGAAAGTTCTGCGCGAGAGCCGACTCGGTGTTGGGCAGCGAGAACGAGTCGTTGAACTTGCCGTCGAGCGTATAGGCAAAGAACCCCGCGGCGCCGATGACAATGACCCACGCGAGGAGGGCGAGGACGGGGCGACGTATGGCCCCGGACGACAGCGATCCCAATGCTCATCCCCTCACACAGCAGCGAGCGATAAGGCCCTGACGCTAACAGAGCAGGGTCGGTGAGCGAGCGGTTACGCTAATGACGTGCTCAATGTCCGGAGGCTGGGTCCTGCACCGATCGACTATGCGGTGGCCTGGGACCTTCAGCGACAGGTCCACGACAACGTCGTGGCCGGCGAGCAGCCCGACACACTCCTGCTGCTCGAGCACGCCTCAGTCTACACCGCGGGTCGTCGCACCGAGTTACTCGACCGTCCGGTGGATGGCACTCCCGTCGTCGACGTCGACCGCGGCGGACGCATCACCTGGCACGGCCCGGGCCAACTCGTCGGCTACCCGATCGTGCGGCTGCCGATGCCCCTCGACGTAGTGGCCCACGTGCGCCGACTTGAAGGCGCCCTCATGGCGACCTGCAGTGACGTGGGGGTCGAGACCGTGCGCGTCGACGGGCGCAGCGGGGTGTGGGTGCCCGCGGACTCTTGCGGACCCGATCGCAAGGTGGCCGCGATCGGCGTTCGCGTCTCGCGCGGCGTCACCCTCCACGGATTCGCCCTCAACTGCGACTGCGACCTGGCCGCCTTCGACCGCATCGTGCCGTGCGGCATCCGTGACGCCGAGGTCACGAGCCTGACGAGAGAGCTCGGGCGCGATGTCACCGTGGCCGAGATGCTGCCCATCGTGCAGGCCCATGCGGTCGAGGCGCTCTCCGGCGTAGGGTCGACCACGTGACCGAGCGCAAACTGCTGCGCCTGGAGGTGCGCAACGCCGAGACCCCCATAGAGCGCAAGCCCGAGTGGATCAAGACACGCCTGCGCACCGGCCCCGAGTACACCGCCATCCGCGCCCTGGTCGATCGCGAGGGGCTGCACACCGTGTGCCAGGAGGCCGGCTGCCCCAACATCTACGAGTGCTGGGAGGACCGCGAGGCGACGTTCCTCATCGGCGGCGAGCAGTGCACTCGGCGCTGCGACTTCTGCCAGATCGACACGGGCAAGCCCGCACCGCTCGACCTAGACGAGCCGCGCCGAGTCGGCGAGTCGGTGCGCTCGATGGGTCTGCGCTACGCCACGGTCACCGGGGTTGCCCGCGACGACCTCGACGACGAGGGTGCGTGGCTCTACGCCGAGACCGTGCGCCAGATCCGCACCCTGCATCCCGACTGCGGCATCGAGGTGCTCATCCCCGACTTCAGCGGCCAGCCGACCCTGCTTGCCCAGGTCTTCGCGGCCGAGCCGAGCGTGCTGGCCCACAACCTCGAGACGGTACCGCGCATCTTCAAGCGCGTCCGGCCGGCATTCCGCTATGAGCGGTCACTCGCAGTGATCACGCAGGCGCGAGACGCCGGACTGGTGACCAAGAGCAACCTGATCCTGGGCCTGGGCGAGACCGACGACGAGATCGACGCGGCCCTCATCGACCTGCGCTCCGCCGGTTGCGACCTAATCACCATCACGCAATACCTCCGGCCCACTCCTCGGCACCACCCCGTGGAGCGCTGGGTCCCTCCCGACGACTTCATCGCGTGGGCCGACCGCGCGCGCGCCATCGGCTTCGTCGGCGTGATGAGCGGACCGCTCGTGCGCTCCAGTTATCGCGCGGGCCGCCTATACGCCGACGCCGTCGCCGCACGACAGACGCGAAGCACGCCATGAGCGCCCGCGTCGTATCCGTGCACGTGTGGCCACCCGGCCAGGATGCGCCCACGCGCGTCGACGAACTCGTGCTCGACTGGGGCGGCCCGGTCGGCGATCGACACCACGGCCTCACGATGCGGTCCGACGTACGTCAGAAGGAGGTCTTCTCCCGCGGCACCGAGATTCGCAACCATCGGCAGCTGTCCATCGTCGACGCGGGCGAGCTCGCGGAGATCGCTGTTGCGCTCGCCCTGCCCGAGCTCTTACCCGGCACCATCGCAGACAATATCTGCACCGAGGGCATCGACAACCTCACGCAACTACCCGCACTGAGCCGGCTCGTCTTCGAGGGCGGCACCGTGATCCTCGTGGGCGGCGAAAACCTCCCCTGCACGATCGCAGGGGGTCTCGTCGAAGGCCGCTACGGCACGCGCCCCGAGGCCTTCCCCAAGGCGGCCATGGGCCTGCGCGGTGTCACCGGATGGGTCGAGCACCCGGGCACCATCCGGCCGGGCAGCCCGGTGACCGTGGTGCTGCCGACGGGGATGTAGCCCGCGACTAGAGTCGGGGCATGTCGACAAGTTCGCCCGGCACCGAGCCCAAGAAGAAGAGGCGCGGCGCCGGCTTTACCGCCCGACTGGGGACGATTCGCGACAACTACAAGATGACCCAGGAGGCCCATCGGTGGGTCGGCCTGGAGATGCTGGGTATCTTCCTCGTCGTCACCGTCGTCGTCGCTATCCCGGTCGGTCTCCTGGTCAACTGGCTGACGGGCGTGCTGGTCGCGGTGCCGCTGGGCCTACTGGCCGCGGTGTTCTGGTTCAGCCGTCGCGCCATGAAAGCCGCCTACACGCGCATCGAGGGCCAGCCGGGAGCGGCTCCTGCCGTGATCCAGCAGATGCGCGGCAATTGGAGCGTGACACCTGCCGTTGCGGTCACTCGCAACTCCGACATCGTCTCCCGTGTCGTGAGTCGATGCGGCGTCGTGCTGGTAGCGGAGGGTCCGACCACACGCGTCCAGCACATGCTGGCCAATGAGCGCAAGAAGACCGCGCGATGGCTGCCCGAGGTGCCGATCTACGAGATCCAGGTGGGCATCGAGCCCAACCAGGTGCGCATCGGCAAGCTCCAGAAGGAGCTCACCCGCCTGCCGCGGGCGCTGCGGCCAGCAGAGGTCAATGACATCCGGCGCCGCCTCGACGCGCTGACCGCCCGCGAGGCACCCGTGCCGATCCCCAAGGGGCCACTGCCCAAGGGCGGCAAGATCCCCAAGTCAATGCGCGGCTAGCGCGCCAGTCCAGGCACCGTGCGGCGCATGACCACGACCGAGCGCGCCACGATGTCCTGTAGTCCCCGGCCCCGCGAGTCGTAGACGAGGGCCGGAATCACCAGGCAGATCATGAGCGTGCGAATGACCACGCGCCACAGCCCCAGCCGCTGGCCGTCGATGCCGACCACGGCAATGCCGACCATCCGTTGCCCGAACGACGAGGCCGTGAGCCAGGTCAGCAGCACGACCTCCACGAAGAAGATGGCGAGCGTGGCCAGGGCCGAGGTACCCGACCCGTAGGCCGCCTCCGACAGGAACAACCGCGCGAGGATCAGGGCCGCCAGCCAGTCGATCGCGATCGCCCCCGCGCGATGGCCCAGGCCCGACGGCTGGGCGCCGGCGAGGGGGCTGTCGGGCGGAAGTGGTTCAAGTGGCACAGCCACACGCTAGAGGTCGGGCGGATGGCCCGCAGGTCGGATCGCCCGTGAGCCGTAACACACGCGAAACACGAGGTACACCCCCGGGAAATCGCCGCCACCTACGTTCTCCTTAGCGGCAAGAGCCGCCCAAGGGCCCGAGGGGCCGAGAGGCGAATGAGACGCGGGCGATCCCCGCGCAGGAGGTGCCATGTTTAGCAATGCCGACGAGGTGCTGAAGTTCATCAAGGACGAGGGAGTGGAGTTCGTCGACGTCCGCTTCATCGACCTCCCCGGTGTCATGCAGCACTTCACGGTCCCCGCGCAGTCCTTTGGCTCGGCTTTCAGCGAGGGCCTGATGTTCGACGGATCCTCGATCCGCGGCTTCCAGGCGATTCACGAATCCGACATGAAGCTCATGCCCGACCCCACGACCGCCTTTATCGACCCCTTCCGAGCGGCCAAGACACTCATTGTGAGCCACTCGATCCTCGACCCCTTCACCGACGAGCCCTACAGCCGTGACCCGCGCGGTATCGCCGCCAAGGCCGAGGCTTACCTCACGTCGACAGGCATCGCCGACACGGTCTACTTCGGCCCCGAGGCGGAGTTCTACATCTTCGACGACGTGCGCTTCGAAACGCGCCAGAACGCCGGCTACTACTACCTCGACTCCGTCGAGGGTGCCTGGAACTCCGGTCGCGAAGAGGATGGCGGCAACCTCGGCTACAAGACCCGTTACAAGGGCGGCTACTTCCCCGTGCCCCCGGTCGATCACTTCGCCGATCTGCGCGACGAGATGGTGCAGGCCCTGCAGCAGGTGGGCCTCAATGTCGAGCGCGCCCACCACGAGGTCGGCACCGGCGGCCAGGCGGAGATCAACTACCGCTTCAACTCCCTCCAGCGCGCGGCCGACGAGGTGATGATGTTCAAGTACGTCATCAAGAACGTCGCGTGGGCCAATGGCAAGTCCGTCACCTTCATGCCCAAGCCGCTCTTCGGCGACAACGGCTCGGGCATGCACTGCCACCAGTCGCTGTGGAAGAACGGGGAGCCGCTCTTCTACGACGAGCGCGGATACGGTGGCCTGTCGGACATGGCCCGGTGGTACATCGGCGGCCTGCTCGCACACGCGCCGTCGCTGCTGGCGCTGACCAACCCGACGGTGAACTCCTACCACCGCCTGGTGCCGGGCTTCGAGGCTCCGGTCAACCTCGTCTACTCCGCGCGCAACCGATCGGCGTGCATCCGCATCCCGGTGACGGGCACCAGCCCGAAGGCCAAGCGCATCGAGTTCCGGGTGCCGGACCCCTCGTGCAACCCCTACCTCGCCTTCGCGGCGATGCTCCTCGCCGGCCTCGACGGCATCAAGAACAAGATCGAGCCGCCGGCCCCCGTCGACAAGGACCTCTACGAGCTCCCGCCCGACGAACTCGCAGAGATCACTCAGGTGCCCGGGTCGCTGCCCGAAGTCCTCGACGCCCTTGAGGCCGACAACGACTACCTGCAGGTGGGTGGGGTCTTCCCGGCCGATCTCATCGAGACGTGGATCGATTTCAAACGGACGAACGAGGTGGACCCGATCCGCCTGCGCCCGCATCCGCACGAGTTCGAGCTCTACTACGACATCTGATCTCTCCTGGCGTCGCATCGCCTCGCACGCAAGGGAGGACGAGGGGGTGGCCGTCTTGACGGCCACCCCCTCGTCACGTCTACGACAGCTTCCCCGTGACCAGGGCCTCCGCCATCACGTTGATGTCTCAGTCCTTCACCGGGGCCCAGCAGGTCGCGACGACCCTGCCCGGCGATGGACCCACCCTGCTCATGGCGGCAGCAAAGACCGCCTTCACGGAGGGCTCCAACCTGGCCTATTCCTTCGGGCTCCTGGCCGTGGTCGGCGGTCTGCTGCTCGTCACCTTCTCCTACCCCCGCAAGGAGCAGCAGGCCAAGACGCTCGAGGAATACGCGCAGGCAGACCAGTCCCCAGACACCGCTCCCCGATAGGGTCATCGCCGTGGCTCGCCGTCTTGTCCTGCACATCGGCCCCCGCAAGACCGGCACCACCTTCCTGCAGCGCGTCCTGCAGCAGTTGGCCCCCGAGCTCCAGCCGCAGGGCGTGCTATACCCCACCCGCTACCGCGACGAGGACGACTACAACCACGTCGGCGCGGTCACCGACCTGACGCACAACGAAGAGACCCGCGAATCCAATCGCTGGACCGGACGCGACGGCTCCGACTGGCAGGGCCTAGAAGACCAAGTTCGCGAATTCGACGGAGACGTCATCCTCTCGGCCGAGATGATCGGCGGCCTGCGCCCACCCGCGGCCCAGCGCATGCTCGATCTCCTCGATGCCAGCGAGGTCCATGTCGTCATCACCATGCGTGACCTCGGTCGTATCCTCCCCTCTTCGTGGCAGCAGCACGTGCGCAATACCCACACGGAGCCCTACCGCTCCTACATCCGCCGGCGTGCCGAGCAGCGCGGCACCTTGCCCCCGACCCAGATGCAGGAGACCTGGGACACCGAGCGCAACCAGACGTTCTGGCGCTCCTACGCCTACGGTGCGCTCGTACGTCGCTGGCAGGCGCTCGTGGGGGCCGACCACGTGCGAGTCGCCACCCTCCCGCCCGCGGGTGCGCCGTCCAACCTGCTGTGGGAGCGCTTCCGCGAAGCTGTGGCAGTGCCCGCACTACCCGCCGAGGCACCCAGGCTGAAGGCCTTCGTGGCCAACATCGGATCCGCCGAGGCCGAGGCGATGCTGCTGCACGCCATGAACGTCGAGGCCAAGCGGCAAGGATGGAACCGCAAGACCACCAATGAACTCCAGCAGCAGCTGCTCGCGAGCGGGTTCCTCGACCGGCCGGACCGAGGCCGAACGCTCCTCCTACCGACCAAGTTCCTTCCCATGGTCCAGGAGTGGGCGCGCATCGACATCGATGATGTCCGCTCGACCGGAGTCACCGTCGACGGCGATCTCGCCGACCTCAGCGTGCCTGACACCGCCGCATCGCGCGGACGCGTGGATCCCGATCAGGTCGCCGCCGCAGGCGCATACGCGACGATCCACGCGATGACGGAGCGAGCCCAGGCGATCGCGCGGCGCAACAGACGGGAGGCTGCTGTCAGCCTTCCCGGACGCCTTCTTCGTCGAACGAAGCAGCGCTTGCGCAAGACCGACGACGATCGCTAGTGCTGCCCGCGGCGCGCAGACCAATGATGATTCCCACGACGCCCACGGCCCCCCAGAAGAGGTTGAGGCCGAGCTGTGGCCACGCCATCTTGTAGATGGAGTAGGCGACGAGTCCGGCGGCACCGACGACGTTGAGAATGTGGTAGGTCGCGCTGCGAGCGTCTAGGCGACGCGTCGCCACGAGGGCATATGCGCCCACGAGAAGCACTGCCGCGGCCCAGCCGATGATCTCCCAGACAACCGTCACGCGCTCACTCTAGGGGCTCACTGCGCGCGCGGACTCCCGACACAGGTCCCAGAGGTGAACGACATCGTCGAGTTGGGTCGCCTCGGCACCGATGGACACGCGCACCAACCAGTGCCCTTCCACCTGCGCGGGGGTGACGAAGGCCCGGCCGCTGGCATTGACGCGCTCCGCCCAAGCCTGTTGATGAGCATCCAGCGCCGCACGATTAATCATGCCTGCGGGGTGATGGCGAAGGCACACCGTCTGCAACGCCACGGGCGCGCACACCTCCCAGTCGGCTTCGGCGTCAGCGGCACCGGCCAGCCACTGCGCATTGGCCAGGTCGCGACGAAGGCGCTGCCGAATGGCGTCGGCCCCCGCCAGGCGAAGGTGAAACCACAACTTCATAGCACGAAAGCGCCGGCCGAGGGGGATTCCCCAGTCCTTGTATTGCGTGACCTCGCCGTCGCTGGCCGCTCGTAGGTAGGACGGATTGGTCGAGAACACCCGAATGAGCAACTCCACGTCGCGGACATACAGCAGCGAGCAGTCGAGGATGGTGCCCATCCACTTGTGCGGGTTCCAGCCGAATGAGTCAGCGCCCTCGACGCCGGCGAAGAGATCGCGATGCTCGGGTAGCAGCATGGCCGACCCCGCCATGGCGGCATCGACATGCACCCATGCGTCGTAGGGCAGTGCCGCCTCCACGATCGCGGTCACGTCATCGAAGGCGGTGGTGCCGGTCGTGCCCAGTGAGGCAATGACGGCAGCGGGCCGACGTCCGACGGCAGCATCGTCGGCCAGCATGCGGCGCAAGGCATCGATGTCGATGGCATAGGTGACCGGATCGACCGGCACGAGCCGGAGGTTGTCACGACCGAAACCCGCGAGCAGCACGCCCTTGGACACCGAGGAGTGCGCCTGCGTGGACGCGTAGACCGTAAGAGGCGCGGGCTCCGCCTGCAGTCCCCCGCGATCCTCCGATAATGCGGTAGCTCGCTCACGAGCGGCCAGCAGCGCGACCAGGCACGCGGTAGACGCCGTGTCGTGGATCGCGCCGTGCCACACATCGGACAGGCCGCAGAGCTCTCGGAGCCAATCGGTGACCACCTGCTCCATCTCCGTCAGGGCCGGCGCGGACTGCCAGGTAATGCCGAGGGCGCCGAGCCCGCTGGCGGCCATGTCGCCGAGCACGGACTCCAGCGATGCATTGCTCGGGAACCAGGCGAAGTAGCCGGGGCTCTGCGTCTGGGTGACGCCGGGAACGACCACCTCTCGAAGGTCTCGCATCACGTCGTGGAACGGCTCGGGCATCTCCGGGGGCGCGCCCCGGAGCGCGTCGGCGACCCAGCCGGGAGTGACCTCGCTGCGCACCGGGCGACTCGCTACGCCAGCGCGGTAGTCGGCGATCCAGTCGATGAGCTCATGGCCCGCCACGCGGAACTCCTCGGGTGTCACGAGACCACCCTAGGACGCCTATCCGTAGAAGACCCGTTCGACGACGCCCCTCGCGCGCCGGGTCGAGCGGCGGTAGTCCTCGAGTAGGTCACCGCCCGCGTCGTAGCCGAGCACATGGGCGATGGCGGCCAGGTCGCGTGCCGAGGTCGGCACGCTGTCAGACGGCACGCCCCGAGCGAGCATCACGGCGTTGCGCACCCGCGTGGCCAGGAGCCACGCTGCCGCCACCGTCTCCTCGTCGGCCGCCTCTAGCAGGCCCGAGGAAACGCCGGCCCGCAGCGCATCCAGCGTCGAGGTGGTGCGCATTGCCGGAACGGCGTAGGCATGCTGCAGCTGCAGCAGCTGAGCCACCCACTCCACATCGGCCAGGCCGCCCCGGCCCTGCTTGGCGTGCAGGGTCGGATCAGCGCCTCGCGGCAGTCGCTCGGCCTCCATGCGCGCCTTGAGCCTGCGCATCTCACGCAACGCCTCGTCGGAGATCCCACCCTCGGGCCAGCGCAAGGGGTCAACGAGTGCGACGAAGATATCGCCGAGGTCAGCGTCGCCCGCAACCGGTCGCGCGCGAAGCAGCGCCTGCGCCTCCCACGGCGACGACCAGCGCTGGTAGTAGGCAGCGTAGGAGGCCAGCGACCGCACGAGCGGACCCTGGCGGCCCTCGGGCCGCAGGTCGGCATCGACCTCAAGGGGCGGATCCGGCGACGGGGCCATCAGCAGCCGACGGAGTTCGTTGGCGATGGCCATGGCCGCATCCGACGCCGCCTTCTCCTGGGCGCCGGGCAGCGGCTCGTGGACGAAGACGACGTCGACGTCGCTGGCATAGCCGAGTTCGGCGCCGCCGAAGCGACCCATGCCGATCACCGCGAAGCGCGTGGGCAGCACGCCATCAGGCTGCGACCGCGCGACCTCGCGCTCAGCGGCAGCAAGTCCTCCGGCCACGGCTGCGTCCGCGATGTCGGTGAGCGCAGCCATCGCAGACTCGATGTCGAGGATTCCGAGCAGATCGGCGGCGGCAACCCTGAAGAGTTCGCGTCGACGCAGGGCGCGGACCGCGCCGACGGCCGACTCGCCCTCGGGGTGCCGGGCGACGGCCGCGAGGACCTCCGTGAGGAGCTGGTCTCGGGTCCGCGGCCGAAGTTCGGCATCGTCTGCCAGCAGGGCAACGGCGTCAGGCGAGCGCAGCAACAGGTCGGTGGCGTAGCGACTCGACGACAGGAGCCGCGCCATGCGCTCAGCGGCGGCGGATTCGTCGCGGAGCAGTCGCAGGTACCACGGCGTGGAGCCGAGGTCGTCACTCATGCGACGAAAGCCCAGCAGGGCGGCGTCGGGATCGGGACCGTCGGCGAACCAGCCGAGAAGCACCGGCAGCAGCGTGCGCTGGATGGCGGCCCGCCTGGAGACCCCCGATGTCAGCGACTCCAGATGCCGCAGCGCTCCCTGCGGGTCGGTGTAGCCGAGCGCCTCGAGGCGTTGCCGGGCCGCCTCCGGCGTCAGCCGCGCATCCCCCGCATCGAGGCGGGCCACCGCCTGCAGCAGCGGGCGGTAGAAGAGCTTCTCGTGGATACGCCGCACCTCGCGTGCGTGTCGGCGCCACTTCTCGGTGAGCTCCGCCACGGGGTCGGCTCGGAATCCGAGCGAACGGCCGATGCGTCGGAGGTCTTCCTCGTCGTCGGGCACGACGTGGGTGCGGCGAAGGCCGTGCAGCTGGATGCGGTGCTCGAATGAGCGGAGGAAGCGGTAGGCCGCCGCGAGCGTCGCGCCGTCCTCGCGACCGACGTAGCCCCACGTGGAAAGTGCTTCGAGGGCCGTCAGCGTGGTCGGGCTGCGCAGCAGCACATCGCTGCGACCGTGCACGAGCTGGAGGAGCTGCACCGCGAACTCGACATCGCGGAGTCCGCCCCGGCCGAGCTTGAGCTGTCGGTCCGCTTCCTTGGCCGCGATATGGTCCTCGACTCGCTGGCGCATCCGTTGCACGTCGCTGACGAAGTCGTCGCGGTCGGCCGCCGCCCACACGAAGGGCGCAACCGCGTCGACATAGGCCGCGCCAAGCTCTGCATCGCCCGCCGCGGGACGGGCCTTGAGCAACGCCTGGAACTCCCAGGTCTTGGCCCACCGCTCGAAGTAGCCGATGTGCGAGGTGAGGGTGCGCACCAGCGCTCCCTGCTTGCCCTCGGGTCGGAGGCTGGCATCGACCTGCCACAGCGATCCTTCAGCCGTCGACTCGCCGCAGATGCGCATGAGCGAAGTGGCCAGGCGCGTGGCTGTGGCGAGGGAAGCGGACTCGTCTTGACCCGGCGGGGCTTCGGCGACGAACACGACGTCGACATCGCTCACATAATTGAGTTCGCGCCCCCCGCACTTGCCCATGGCGATGACGGCGAGACGGCACTCGCGCGCATCGTTAGGTAGTTGGGCGCGCGCGATCGCCAGTGCCGACTCAAGAGCGGCATCCGCGAGGTCGGCGAGCTCGGCAGCCGTGTCGTCGACGCGCGCACCGTGCACGAGGTCGCGCACAGCGGTGCCCAGGAGCGCATCGCGGTAGGCGATGCGTAGGCCGTCCGGATCCGAGGCGGCAAGCAGCAACACGTGCATGTCGCTGCGCGACGGCCGCTCGAGAGTCGTGGAACCCAGCGAGCCGATGCGTTCGGGGTGGCGCACCAGATGGCGGCCCAGCGCGTCGGACATGCCCAGCACAGCAGTAAGGGCGCGCGTCTCGTCGGGATCCGTCAGCGCGCGCCCGATGCGCTGCCGATCGACGCCGGCCAATTCGACGAGGAAGCCCAGGGCCTGGTCGGGATCCGCCGACAGCGATAGCGCCTCGAGCACACCCTCCTCGTCGGCGCCCGCAGGCAGGAGCGCCCACGATTCGGCGGCCTCGGCCGGTCGTGCGAAGCCGCGCCGCGCGAAGTGGCCCACGAGGGTGCCCGCCCGCTGCTCGCTCACAGTCGGTGACGCTAGCGCGGGCTAGAGGGTGGGCAGGTAGCGGTCGAGCTCCCACTGGCTCACCTGGCGCCGGTAGTCCTCCCACTCGGACTGCTTGTTGCGCAGGAAGAAGTCGAAGACGTGCTCCCCGAGGGTCTCGGCCACGAGCTCCGAGCGTTCCATCTCCTGGATGGCCTGGTTGAGGCTCGCCGGCAAGGGCCGCATGCCGAGTGCGCGGCGCTCCGCAGGGGTCAGCGCCCACACGTCGTCTTCAGCGCCGGGCGGCAGCTCGTAACCGCGCTCGATGCCGGCCAGGCCTGCGGCGAGGATGACGGCAAAGGCGAGATAGGGGTTGCACGCACTATCGAGCGACCGGAACTCGACGCGCGTGGAGTTACCCTTGGCCGGCTTGTACATCGGCACGCGCACGAGTGCGGAGCGGTTGTTGTGGCCCCAGCAGATCATTGCCGGTGCCTCGGCACCGCCAGCCAGGCGCTTATAGGAGTTGACCCACTGGTTGGTGACCGCCGTGATCTCGGGCGCGTGGGTCAAGATCCCGGCGATGAAGGACTGGGCGATCTTCGAGAGCTGGAACGGCGAGCCGGCCTCGTAGAAGGCGTTGCGGTCGCCCTCGAAGAGCGACACGTGGGTGTGCATTCCTGATCCGGGGGCGTCGCGGAAGGGCTTGGGCATGAAGGTGGCGTAGACCCCCTGCTCGATCGCCACCTCCTTGATGACAGTGCGGAATGTCATGAGATTGTCGGCGGTCGTGAGGGCATCGGCGTAGCGAAGATCGATCTCCTGCTGGCCGGGGCCGCCCTCATGATGGCTGAACTCCACCGAGATGCCCATGGCCTCGAGCATGGTGATGGCCTGGCGCCGGAAGTCGTAGCCCACCGACTGCGGCGAGTTGTCGAAGTAGCCGTAGCGGTCGATCGGCTCCGGCGGTCCCTCGTTCGGCTGATCGCGCAGCAGGTAGAACTCGACCTCGGGGTGGGTGTAGAAGGTGAAGCCCATATCGGCGGCGCGCGAGAGGATGCGCTTCAGCACGTAACGCGGATCAGCGTACGACGGAGAGCCGTCGGGCATGAGGATGTCGCAGAACATGCGCGCGACACCCGGCGACTCCGACCGCCACGGCAGGATCGCAAACGTCGCCGGATCGGGCTTGGCGAGCATGTCCGACTCGTAGACACGGGCGAAACCCTCGATCGCGGAGCCGTCGAAGCCGAGGCCCTCGGCGAATGCCCCCTCGAGTTCGGCTGGGGCCACCGCGACCGACTTGAGGGTGCCCAGCACGTCGGTGAACCACAGCCGCACGAAGCGGATGTCGCGCTCCTCCATCGTCCTCAGCACGAATTCCGTCTGCTTGTCCATGGGGCCAGTGTGCTCCGGTCGTGTTTCGGGCGCGTTACACCGCGTCCGTCGGCCCTTCGTGGATCTCGTACGCTCAGGGCGTGCCGACCCTGCGCATCGCACTCGCCCAGGCGAACCCCACCGTCGGGGACCTCGCGGGCAATCGAGAGCGGGCGCGCGCACTCGTCGCCCAGGGGGCGGCGCAGGGCGCCGACATCGTGGCGCTGCCCGAGATGTTCCTCACGGGCTATCCCGTCGAGGACCTTGCGCTGCGTCCGTCCTTCCAGGCGGCATCCCGCGCGGCTGCGGAGGGACTGGCCCGCGACCTCGCCGCGGACGGCCTCGGCGACACCGTGGTGATCGTCGGCTATCTCGATCGGCTCGACGCCGCCCCCGACCAGCTCGGGCGTCCGCGTGGCGCACCCGTCAATGCCGCCGGCGTCCTGCACGGCGGTGCGGTGGTGGCGCGCTACTGCAAGCACCACCTGCCCAACTATGGCGTCTTCGACGAGTACCGCTACTTCGTCCCGGGCGAGCAGCCCTGCGTGATTCGCGTACGCGACGTCGACATCGCGATCGCCATCTGCGAGGACCTCTGGCAGGACGGCGGGCCGGTGGCGCAGGCACGAGGCTGCGGCCTGCTAGTGGTGATCAACGGATCGCCCTACGAGCGCAACAAGGACGACGTACGCCTCGACCTGTGCCGCGGACGTGCCGTCGAGGGAGGCTTCGCCCTCGCCTACGTCAACATGGTGGGCGGGCAGGACGAACTCGTCTTCGACGGCGACTCGCTCCTCGTCGGAGCCGATGGCGATCCCATTGCCCGCTCCGCCCAATTCGTCGACGACCTGCTCGTCGCCGACCTCGACCTGCCGACCGGCTCGCGACCCGACGCGCTGGTCATCGAGGGGGCCGAGCCCTTGCGACCGCCCGTCACCCCGCTGGTCGCGCCGCGGCTGACCGATGCCGCCGAGGTCTACGGCGCACTCGTCACCGGCTTGCGCGACTACGTCGACAAGAATGGGTTCGCCAGCGTGATCCTCGGCCTGTCGGGGGGCATCGACTCCGCCCTGGTCGCGGCCGTCGCCTGCGACGCCCTCGGTCCCGACCGGGTGTTCGCAGTGTCGCTGCCAAGCGACTACTCCTCGCAGCACTCCCGCGACGATGCCGTCGACCTCGCCAACCGCACGGGCCTGAGCCTCCGCACGGTGCCCATCGCGCCGATGGTGGATGCCTTCCAGTCGCAACTGCACATGGCGGGCTTGGCCGAGGAAAACCTGCAGGCGCGCGTGCGCGGCGTGACACTCATGGCCCTGTCGAATGCCGAGGGCCACCTGGTGCTCGCCACCGGCAACAAGAGCGAGATCTCCGTGGGCTACTCCACCATCTACGGCGACGCGGTCGGCGGCTTCGCGCCGATCAAGGACGTGCCCAAGACACTGGTGTGGGAGCTCGCCCGCTGGCGCAATGCGCAGGCCGAGTCGCGCGGCCAGACCCCGCCCATTCCCGAGCGCAGCATCACCAAGCCCCCGAGCGCCGAGCTACGCCCGGGCCAAGTCGACCAGGATTCACTGCCGCCGTACGACTTGCTCGACGACATCCTCGACGACTACGTCGAGCGCGACCGGGGCGCACAAGAACTCGTGGGTGCTGGTTTTGATCCCGTCATGGTCGAGCATGCGCTTGGCCTGACCGACGCCGCCGAATACAAGCGCCGCCAGTATCCGCCCGGCACCAAGATCTCGCTGCGCGCGTTCGGGCGCGACCGTCGACTGCCGGTCACCAATCGCTGGCGCGAGTCGACCTAGTCGGCCATCAGGCAGGCGGACGCGCCGTGCCTTCTTCGGCGGTGGCTTCCTCGGGGTAGACGGCGTCTTGGATCGCCACCCGATCATCGATGGGACTGTCGGGCTGGACCGGCGAGTCCTTGCGCGGCGGGTTGATCCTAGGCAGCAGCGTCACGACCACGATGGCTGCGACGGCCACGAGCACCATCGAGGTGAGGTAGGTGACGTGCGATGACGTCAGGAATGCGTCGTAGGCGGCCTGGCGGATCGAGTCGAGCAGCCCCGATGGCGCACCCTGCGCGGCCGCGGCATCGAGCACAGCGTCGGTGGCGACGATCGACTCCCTGGCAGCCTCGCGGGCCGCGTCGGGAATCTGCGGCGGAAGCTGGCCGATAGCTCCGTCGACCCGCGAGGAGTACTGGGTGGCCAGCACCGTGCCGCTGATCGCAACACCGAGGGCGCCACCGACCTGGCGGACCGTGTTTTGCACGGCCGATCCCGCGCCGGCGCGCGCCAGCGGCAGGACGTTTTGCATCACTGTGGAGGCCGGGGCCATGACATTGCCCGTGCCGAAGCCAAAGATGAAGAAGGCCACGAGGATGACCCACAGCGGGGTGCTGATACCGACGAAGATCACACTGGCCATCGACAGTGCCACCAGGACCAGGCCGGTCGTCATCACCGCCCGGTAGCCGAACCGCATCACCGCCTTGGCGCTGCGCGGTGCGGCGATGAGCTGGCCGACGGCGAAGGGCAGGAAGCAGAGCCCGGCCACGAGGGTCGAGTAGTCGCGCAGGATCTGCAGATAGAACGGCAGGGTGAACGTGATCCCCGAGAGCGAGAAGAAGGCCAGGGTCACTGCTGCCAGGCTCACGGCGTAACCACGGTTCTTGAACAGCGTGACATCGAAGCTGGCGTTATCACTGCGCGACTCGTACCAGATGAAGAGGGCGATGATGACGATGCCCGCGAGGAGCGGGCCGAGCACCGACGGCGCCACCCATCTCAGGGTCCGCGAGGCGTCGATGATGCCGTAGACGATGAGGGTCAGGCCCACGATCGACAGCACCAGGCCCGGGATGTCGAGGCGCTGCGGCTTGGGGTTGCGCGTCTCGGGCACGATGTGCCACACGCCGATGAGCCCGACGATCACGATCGGCACGTTGATGAGGAAGACCGCTCCCCAGTCGTTGCCGGTGATCCAGCTCGACCACTGCGGGTTCTCCAGCAGCAGGCCGCCCAGCACCTGGCCGAGTGCCACGGAGGCGCCGACCGCTCCCGCCCACGCGCCGATGGCCTTGCCGCGCTCGTAGGGCGGGAAGACGACCGTGATGATGGCGAGGGTGGTCGGCATGACGGCCGCACCGCCCAGGCCCATGATCGCGCGGAATCCAATGAGCATCTCGGGAGTCGAGGCAAACGCCGAGGCCGCTGAGCCGAGCCCGAAGATGACGAGGCCGATGACGAGCACTCGCTTGCGACCGTAGCGATCCCCCAGCACGCCCCAGGTGAAGAGCAGAGCGGCGAAGACCAGGATGTAGCTATCGATGGACCACACCAATTGTGCTGGCGACGCCTTCAGGTCCTTCTGGATGGTCGGCAGGGCGATGTTGAGGACGGTGTTGTCCAACACGGTGATCAGCAGGCTGACCACCAGGACGCCGAGGATCGCCCAGCGCCGCGGATGCCCCTCCCCGCTCGTTGACCACGAATCAGGGGACACCACACGCTCCCAACCTCGGATCCAGGCTCGCCCTGGACCGCCTCACCGTACCGCGCGGTAGGGAGTTCACCGGGGTGTTGGGCGCGCTCTGTCTCGTCAGATGTGCCACGATGGGCGCGTCCGGGGACTTCGCACGGGAGCCTCGAGATTGGAGCACCACCATGTCTCACGCGTCCCCTGTCCGGCGCATCACTGTTCGCGACCTCCAGGACCTCACCGACCGCGGCGAGCGCTGGTCGATGATCACCGCCTACGACGCCACGACGGCGCGCATCTTCGACGAGGCGGAGATCCCCTGCCTGCTGGTCGGCGATTCCGCCGCCCAGGTCATCTTCGGCTACGACTCGACCCTGCCGGTCACCGTCGATGACCTACTCCCCCTCGTCGCCGCCGTGGCGCGTGGCTCCGATCGCGCCCTCGTGGTCGCCGACATGCCCTTCGGCTCCTACCAGGCCTCCGTCGACATCGCGATGGCCTCGGCCTTGCGCTTCATGAAGGAGGGCGGTGCCCACGCGGTCAAGATCGAAGGCGGCCAGCGCGTGCTGCCCCAGGTCGAGGCGCTCGTCTCCGCCGGCATCCCCGTCATCGGCCACCTGGGCCTGACGCCGCAGTCGGTCAACGTCCTCGGCGGCTATCGCGTGCAAGGACGCGGCGAGGCGGGAGAGCTCCTGCTGCGCGATGCCAAGGCGCTCGAGGCCGCCGGCGCCAGCGCCGTCGTGCTCGAGGTCGTCCCAGCCGAACTCGCCGCCCACGTCACCGAAATCCTCACCATGCCTACCATCGGCATCGGGGCAGGGTCGGCCACCGACGCGCAGGTGCTCGTATGGCAGGACATGGCCGGGCTCACCGCCGGGCCCAAGCCACGGTTCGTCAAGCAGTACGCCGACCTGCGCACAGCGCTGTCGTCAGCCGTATCGACCTGGGCCGACGAGGTGCGCGAGGGCACCTACCCCGCCCCCGAGCACTCCTACGAGTAGTCGGCCCTAGACGTCGGTGATCCGCACGCCCGCGTGCGCCTTGTAGCGACGGTTCATGGAGATCAGGTTGGCCGTGAGGGCCTCGACCTGGCCGGCATTGCGCAGGCGCCCGCCGTAGATCCCGCGCATTCCTTGGATCGTGTTGGCCAGGGCCTGCACCGTGTCGGTGGCCTCCCGGTCGTCTCCGAGCACGAGGACGTCGGTCTCGATGCGATCAACACCCTCGTCGAGCAACAGCACGGCCGACACGTGATGGAACGCCGCGACCACGCGCGAATCCGGGAGTAGCCTCGCCGCCTGCTCGGCGGCTGACCCTTCGGTCACCACGAGGCCGAACGCGCCCTGCTTATCGAAGCCCAGCGGGTTAACGCAGTCGACGACGATCTTGCCCGCGAGGTCATCGCGCAGCGAAGCGACCGTCTCGGCATGACCGTCCCAGGGGACGGCGATGACGACCACATCCGACCGGCGTGCGCAGTCGGCATTCGACATGCCCCGCGCGCTACCAGGCAACTCCGCGGCCGCGGCGGCCGCACGATCGGCGTCGCGCGAGCCGAGGATGACGTTGGCACCCGCCATCGCGAAGCGGCGCGCCAGGCCACGCCCCTGCTCGCCCGTGCCGCCGATGAATCCGACCGTCAGCGACCGAACGTCTGGAAGGTCGCGAGGATCGAGGCTGGTCGTCGTCATGGGCAGCATCCTGTCAGTCACCCGCACCAGGCACACTGTGCGGATGCCCGCGAAGCGTCGTATCCGGGTAGACCTGACACCGCTTCGGATCTACCCGCAGTTCCGCCTGCTCTTCGCGGGCGGCCTGGTGACCTCGATGGGTTCGATGATCACCTACGTTGCTATCCCCTACCAGGTCGCCGAGATCACGGGGTCCTACGTGGCGGTGGGGCTGATCGGGCTGGCCGAGCTCGTTCCCCTCGTCGTCTTCGGCCTCTACGGAGGATCACTCGCCGACCGGCTGGACAAGCGGCGGGTCGTGATCGCGGGGGAAGTGGCCGCCTTCCTCCTGGCGGGGGTGCTCGCCATCAATGCCGTCCTGCCCGAGCCCCGACTGGCCGTGATCTACGTCGTCGCGATGCTGTTTGCGGCGGTCGACGGACTGCAGCGTCCGTCACTCGATGCCATCCTGCCGCGCGTCGTCAGCCACGAGGACCTCTCGGCAGCCGGAGCACTGAACTCCCTTCGATGGAACCTGTCGTCTATCGCTGGACCGGCGATCAGCGGCGCCGTGCTCGCCGGGTCTGGTCCCGCTGCCGCCTATGCGCTCGACGCGCTGAGCTTCGTCGTCAGTGCGGCGATCCTTTGGCGACTGGCCCCCGTGCGCCCCACGCTTGTCGAGGCAGCACAGCGCGGGTTGCGTCACATCGTGTCGGGCATGAGATACGCCTGGAGCCGCAAGGACATCGTGGGCACATATGCCGTCGACCTGGCGGCCATGACATTCGCCTTCCCCTTCGCACTCTTCCCCTTCATCGCCGAGGACTTCGCCGCACCGTGGGCACTGGGATTGCTGTATTCCGCGGGCTTCGTCGGCGGAATGGCCTTCGGCATCACGAGCGGATGGACCACGCGGATCCGCCACCACGGCCGGGCCGTCGCCTTTGCCGGGGTCGCCTGGGGCGCAGCCATTGGCCTGACGGGAATCGCGCCCACTATCTGGTGGGTCCTCGGCTTCCTCGTCATAGCCGGCTACTTCGACATGCTCAGCGGCCACTTCCGACAGTTGATGTGGAACCAGTCGATTCCGGACGACATGCGAGGCCGAATGGCCGGGATCGAGATGCTCAGCTACTCGATCGGCCCTCTGCTCGGGCAGATCCGCAGTACGTCTGCTGCACAGCTGACATCCCTGAGAGTGTCGCTGGCCTCCGGAGGGGTGATCTGCGTGGTGGCCGTCATACTCGCGTGCGCCGCGTTCCCCGCGATGTGGCGGTACGACGCGACGCGCGACGCGCGCACGGAAAGAAACCGACAGGGCGGTGCAGGTGGGGAAATTGGGGCGGAACGACACCCTCATACCCCGCTTACGGGGAGGACTAGCACGTGAATCGCCGAAAAATGGGACGCGACACACGGAGGCGACAAAATGCGGCGATGCCGCGAAATCACCGGATGATCTGCCATGGTTGTACTTGACAGCCCTGCCAGAGGGCAGGGAACGACCAACTGGAGGCACCGTGGCGGTCGCAAAGAAGACCACCGCACGCAAGCGCACGGCCAAGAAGGCCGCGCCGAAGCGTGCAGCCAAGAAGGCTCCTGCCCGCAAGCGCGCAGCCAAGAAGGCAGCGCCGAAGAAGGCAGCAGCTAAGAAGGCACCGGCCCGCAAGCGCGCAGCCAAGAAGGCAGCGCCGAAGAAGGCCGCAAAGAAGGCTCCCGCTCGCAAGCGCGCAGCCAAGAAGGCAGCGCCGAAGAAGGCCGCAAAGAAGGCTCCCGCTCGCAAGCGCGCCCGCAAGGCACCCGCTCGCAAGCGCGCAGCCAAGAAGGCTCCCGCTCGCAAGCGCGCAGCCAAGAAGGCTCCCGCTCGCAAGCGCGCCCGCAAGGCACCCGCTCGCAAGCGCGCAGCCAAGAAGGCTCCCGCTCGCAAGCGCGCCCGCAAGGCACCCGCTCGCAAGCGCTAGTTCTTCAAGCAAAGGGCCCGCACCGTCAGGTGTGGGCCCTTTGCATTGGGTCCAGCGGCGAGGCGGCGGCCCTCCCCCGGCGCAACTAGACTCCCGATCCATGACGCGCGTCCGCAAACCCCTGTCACCCGGCGACGTCTCGCCCACGCGCGACGTACCAGGTCACATCGAGCGACCCGAATACGTCGGCAGGTCCGCCCCTACCCGCTTCACCGGCTCGGAGGTCAAGGACCCAGCCACCATCGAAGCGATGCGCATCGCCGGACGCCTGGCCGCGCAGGCCCTCGTCGAGGTGGGATCTGCCATCGAGCCCGGCGTCACGACCGACGATCTCGATCGCATCGGTCACGAATTCCTCCTCGACCACGGTGCCTACCCGTCGACCCTGGGATACCGCGGCTACCCCAAGTCGCTGTGCACCTCGCTCAACGAGGTCATCTGCCACGGAATCCCCGACTCGACCGTGCTGCTCGAGGGCGATATCTGCAATATCGACATCACTGCCTACATTGGCGGGGTCCATGGCGACACCAACGCCACCTTCCTGGTCGGCGAGGTGTCCGAGGAGGCGCGACTGCTGGTCGAGCGCACCCACGAGGCTACCCAGCGTGGGATCGCGGCCGTGGCCCCGGGTCGGCCCCTCAACGTCATCGGCCGAGTCATCGAGAGCTACGCCCGCAGGTACGACTACGGGGTGGTGCGCGACTTCACCGGCCACGGCATCGGCACCCACTTCCACAGCGGCCTGGTGGTGCCACACTACGACGACGACCGGTTCAACACGATCCTCGAGCCGGGAATGACATTCACGATCGAGCCGATGCTCACCCTCGGCACCTACGACTACGACATGTGGTCCGACGGGTGGACAGTCGTCACCAAGGACCGCCGGCTGTCCGCGCAATTCGAGCACACCATTCTCGTCACTGACACCGGCAGCGAGATCCTCACGCTGCCTTGACCTTGTGAAAGGCTGCCCGCATGACGAACGCTGCGCCGTCCGTGTGGCCCCACGACGTGCTGACCCTGGCCGTCGACATCGGGGGCACCGGCCTGAAGGCCGCTCAGGTGGACTTCGCCGGAGTCATGGTCTCCGACAGGTTGAAGGTCGCCACCCCCTATCCGTGCCCGCCTGAGCGCATTGTCTCCGAGATCGTCGCGCTCACCGCTCCACTGCACGGCCACCATCGCGTGTCGATCGGGTTTCCGGGGCTGGTGCGCCGCGGTGTCGTCCTCAAGGTGCAGGCGTTCTCCCGTCGCGAATACGGCGGCAAGCCTGACCCCGACCTCGCTGCCCTTTGGGCCGGTTTCCACCTCGCCGATGCCTTCGCCCATGCCTTCAACCTCCCGGTCCTCGTGGTCAACGACGCCGACATGCAAGGGGCGGCAGTGGTCCAGGGCGACGGCGTCGAATTCGTGATGACCCTGGGCACGGGGGTTGGCACGGCGCTGTTCTCCGATGGCCAACTGCTCCCCCACTTCGAGCTCTCCCACGGGCCCTTCCGCAAGGGCATGACCACCGATATCGCGCTGGGCGAGGCACGCCGCCAGGAGATCGGCACCAAGCATTGGCTTCCCGACGTACGCCAGGCCATCGAGAACTTCGACGACATGATCTGCTTCGACCGCATCTACGTGGGTGGCGGCAACGCCAAGAGACTCGACGTCGGCGATGTAGGCCCCAAAGGGGTCATCGTCCCCAACACGGCAGGCATCCTGGGGGGCGTGCGCATCTGGCAGATAGCTAGCAGCCTGTGACCCGGTGGCTCAGTGACGATCAGCAGGCTTCGTGGCGGGCCTGGATTGCCGCCTCGCTCTTGCTGCCCGAACGCCTGAATCGCGACCTTCAAGAGCGGGCTGGCCTGAGCCTTCCCGACTACGAGATCCTCGTGCACCTCTCCGAGGCGCCGGATCGGCGCCTGCGCATGAGCGAGCTCGCGGCGGCCACGATGTCGTCGCGCAGCCGGCTCTCTCACCAGATCGATCGCCTAGTGGCTGAGGGCCTGGTGGAGCGCGAACGCTGCCTCGACGACCGACGCGGAGCCTTCGCGGTGCTGACTACCCGGGGGTGGAGGACCCTGATCGCCACTGCCCCCACCCACGTCGAGAGCGTGCGGGAGCACCTCGTCGACGTGCTGCGCCCCGAGGAGTTCGCCGAACTCGGCCGCCTCTGCCGAGCCATCGCCGACCGCGCCTGCGTCAGCGAGCCCGGCGACGGCTGACCGCTATTCCCACCCCGGGGATCGGGCCACAAACTGGACACGACAGACTTCTGACCCGTGCTAGTCGTAAGCGTGCTCAGCCTCAAGGGCGGCGTCGGCAAAACGTCCGTCGTCCTGGGTCTTGCCGGTGCCGCCCTGAAGAAGTGCCTGTCGACGGTCGTCATCGACCTCGATCCCCAGGGCAATGCCACGTCGGTGCTGCGCTCCCGCCGAATTCGGGGCACGGCGACGACGGTCCTGGCCCATCCGACCGGGGAGTCGATCAGGGAAGCCCTCACGCGTTCGGACTGGAAGGGCGGCGGCGATATTCGGCTCATCGCCAGCGATCCCAACCTCGTGCGATTCGACGCCTGGTCGGGCACCCATGCCTTCCGCCCGAAGTTGGCTCGGGCCGTCAAGCACCTCGACGTCGACCTCGTGCTCATCGACTGCCCGCCCTCCCTCGGAGCGCTGACGCGCGAGGCCCTGGCGGCCGCGGATCTGGCCGTCGTCGTGACTACCCCCTCCTATTTCGGCGCCCAGGGTGCCGAGCGGGCGATCGCGGAGATCCGCGTGATTCGCGACTCCGTCAACCCGCGCCTGGAGTTCGCGGGCATCGTGGTCAACAGACTTCGCGAGAAGACCGAGGAGCACCGCTACCGCAAGCGCGAGCTCATCCAGATCCACGGGGCCCAGGCAGTGCTGAAGCCCTATATCCCCGAGCGTGTCGCCGTACAGCAGGCCGAGAGCGCGGGCCAGCCACTGCAAGCGGTGAAGTCCCAGGGTGCCCGCGAGGTGTCCAAGGCGTTCGACAAGATGCTCGGGCGCCTGATCAAGTTCGGCAAGGACCGCGAAACCGCGCAGTCCCAGTAGTCGCGGCAGGCCCGCTTCGGAGTCCCGATCTGTAACGACTTCAGCGCTGCCCGCGCAGCCCGTGTTGAGCCGTGCTGCCGACGAGGGCGGCGGACGAGTCGACCTATAAGCCGGGTTCTGTCCTCGCTCGCGCGAGGGGCGATCATCCCTCTGGGATCGCCGTTGCCGACGACCTCCTGCGACCTACCAGCAGGATGGGCCCCGGGTCTCCCCGAGGCCGAGCGGGCCGCTCTCCTGCCTAGGCCCTTGCGGGCCCGCTTGGTCTTGCTCCGGGTGGGGTTTGCCGAGCCGCCGCAGTCGCCTGCGACGCTGGTGGTCTCTTACACCGCCGTTTCACCCTTACCGGTCGGCACGTAGTCCCGGCCGGCGGTCTGCTTTCTGTGGCACTGTCCCGCGGGTCACCCCGGGTGGGTGTTACCCACCACCCTGCCCTGTGGAGCCCGGACTTTCCTCGACGCCTGCGCGCCGCGATCGCCCGGTCGGCTCGTCCGCCGCCCTCCTAGCGTACAAGCGCTCTGGCGTGGCCCCATCCCGCTAGGGTGCGCTCGTGACGCAGGGCCTGAGCGGGCATGAGTATGCGCATGCGGTTGGTGGCCGGCCTCGCCTTCGGGTTCAGTTGCCGATCCAGCGCCAACAAGATCCTGGTGATGGTGCCCATCACCGTCGGCTTCATCGTGTGCGTGCCACCAAAGCTGGCCTCCGACGTCACGACCGATCTCAATTCGTCGCGCTCGCAACCGCGCCCAAGACCGAAGCCTAGACGCGGCCCGATGCTGATCCTGCTGCCGCCCAGTGAGGGCAAGGCGACGCCGAGCCGAGGCGCGCCCCTGAAGCTGGCGAAGCTGTCGTTCCCCTCCCTCAACCCCACCCGATCGACGGTGCAGGCGGCCCTCACGCGGCTTTGCGGCGGGCCCGCGGCAAAGGCGCGCACGGTGCTCGGCATCTCGGCACGTCAGGACGACGAACTTCAGCGCAATCGAATGCTGGCGACATCGCCCACCGCACCGGCGGCCGAGATCTACACAGGCGTGCTCTACGACGCCCTCGACATCGCCACTCTCCCCAAGCGATCGCGCGTCCGGGCATCCTCCGACATCGCCATCGCCTCCGCGCTCTTCGGGCTCGTCCGGGTCGACGACCCCATCCCCGCCTATCGACTATCGGGCGACGGCTCGCTCCCGGGCATCGGCAAGCTGGCGACGGCCTGGCGCGAGGTCGTCCCCGTCGCGATAGCCGACGCAGCCGGCCGTGGCGTCATCCTCGACCTTCGATCATCGGCGTACGTCGCCCTGGGCCCCGTGCCGCCCGAACTCGCCGAGCAGACGGTGGTGACGCGGGTGCTGCAAGAGAAGGCCGGCAAGCGCAGCGTGGTCAGCCACCACAACAAGGCGACCAAGGGCCGCATCGTGCGCGCGCTCCTGGCACAGCCGCGGGCACGCACCATCGACGATGTTGCCGGTGCGCTGGGCGACACCGGCTATCGAGTCGACCTCGCCGCACCGAAGAAGGCCCGCCCCTGGACCCTCGACGTCGTCGTCCAGGACCTGTAGCCGACGTCTCCCGCGACTGTGCACCTGTGCCGTCAACCCATGGGGGAGCGCTGGGCACACGTGCACACTCGGCGCGCAGGAGAGGGGCCGCTAGACGCCGGGGCCGGTGTCGACCTCGCGCAGGTGTGCCGACTCGGCGAAGCCGAAGAGCGAGGAATTACCGTCGGCGAACCACGCGATAGTCGTCAGCGAGCAGGGCGCGAGCTCCATGCGATACAGGCTCGACAGCGGTGCATCGACGCACATGCCGGTGATGAGCTTGATCGGCGTGACGTGCGAGATCACCGCGATGCGCTGGCCGGCGTGCCGCTTCAGTACGGCGCACCGAGCGCCGTCGACCCGGGCCCGGCACTCCGCAAACGATTCCCCTCCCGGCGGGGCGACGTCGGTCGAGGCGATCCAGGCGTTGAACTCGTCAGGCCAGCGCTCCTGCACCTCTGCGAAAGTGTGACCGTCCCATTCGCCGAAGTCGCACTCGATGAGGCCGTCTTCGATATCGATCGACGCGCCAGCGTGCTCGGCGACGATTGCGGCCGTCTGGCGCGTGCGCAGCCGTGGCGAGGCGACGATGCCGTCGATGCCTCCGCGCGCGACGATCTCGCGGGCGAGCGCGTGGGCCTGCGCCTCCCCGAGGCCGATGAGCGGGGCATCGAAGCCCCCGGCGCCGCTGAACTTCTTCTCTAGGCTCATCGCCGTGGCGCCGTGGCGTCCGAGCAGCGTGATCGTCGGCGTGCCGAGGTCGGTCGCCCAGCCCACCAGCGCCCGCGGCCGCTCCGCCTTGGCGCGATCCTCCAGCACGTCGCCGACGACGTCCTCGGCCTGCGGGGCACCGGGATCGACCGCCCGGTCGATCCGAGACGGCTCGCCGCGCACCTGCGCATCGAGCGCCTCATTGACCAGTCGATCGGCAGCGCGGTTGCGATCGCGGGGCACCCACGTGTAGGTCACGTCGGGCGCTAGACGGCGAGCGGAGAGGGCGAGTTCGCGCAGGGCGGCGTTGCGTATCGCCCAACGGCCGGACATCTGCTCGACGATGAGCTTGGAATCCAGGCGGGCCTCGATAGCGGCGGCCGGGTCGATCTCCAGCGCGCGCTCCAAGCCGGCCAGGAGTCCCCGGTATTCGGCGACGTTGTTGGTGGTCTCGCCGATAGCGTCGGCAACCTCGGCAAGGACGCGATCGGTCTCACCATCGCGGACGACCGCTCCGTAGGCCGCCGGCCCCGGGTTGCCGCGCGAGCCGCCATCGGCCTCGACGACGAGCCGACGGGTCACAGTCCGGATTCCGGCGTACGCACGAGGATGCGGCCACACTCCTCGCATCGCACCACCTCGGCCGGGGCCGCGGCGCGAATGCGCTCGAGGTCGACTGGGGTGAGCTCGATCCGGCAGCCTTCGCAGCGACCACACTGCAGGGCAGCCGCCCCGATACCGCCGTTGTCGGCGCGCAGCTTGTCGTAGAGGGCCATGAGTTCGGCGGGCAGGCCGTCGGCAGCCGATACACGCGCCGCCTTGGCATCGGCCTCCTCCTCAGCAAGACTGGCAAGAGCCGCATCGCGTGCAGACTCAGCGACCGCGAGATCGGCGACGAGCTGGTCGCGCTCGGCCAGCAGCGCCGCCTGTCGGTGCTGGGCGTCTTCGAGTCGCTCCATGACCTCGAGCTCGATGTCCTCGAGATCGGACTGGCGCCGGGCGAGGGACTCGAGCTCGTGCTGCAGGCTCGTCAGCTGCTTGGCGTCGTTGATAGACCCGGAGTCCAAGAGGTCGCGGTCCTTCGCCGATCGCTGCCGCACGAGGTCTACGTCGTTGTCGGCCTTGCGCTGCTCCAGCTCGAGATCGGCGACCTCGACGGACACGGCGGTCAGGCCGTCGGCAAGCGTGCGCTGGTCGGTCTGGATGTCGGTCACTCGGACGGCCTCCGGAAGGGTCGCCCGGCGATGGCGCACGCGATCGAGTTCGAGGTCGCGACGCTGGACCTCCAGCAGGGTGATCTGCTGCTGCTGCTCGGCGTTCAGGGCGCGCTCCTTAGCGAGAAGGTCCACGGATCCGTGGGGATGTCGGATACGAGACTATCGACCGCAGCCCCCTGCGCCGCGAGGTCGCGGTCGAGGAGTTCGGCCGCCTGCGCGAGCCAGGGCCATTCGCTGGCCCAGTGGGCCACGTCGATCACCGCGCAACCTCCCTCGTCGCGGTGCTCGAGTGCGCGGTGATGCTTGAGGTCGGCCGTGACGTAGACGTCAGCACCGGAGGCGGTGGCGACAGTGAGCAGTGCGTCACCGGATCCGCCGCATACGGCGACGGTGCGAACGACGTCGTCGGGGTCTCCCAGCACCCGGGCACCGTGATGGGTCACCGGGAGGGCACTGAGCACCGTCTCGGCGAAGGCACGCAGCGGCATCGGCGCGGGCAGGTGCCCGATCCGGCCGAGCCCGGAAGGGACGGCTGTGCCGTCCTGCCGAGCCGAAACGGAGGGGTCCAGTGGGCGCGTGTCCGTCACGCCCAGGGTCAGCGCCAGCGCGTCGGACACTCCCGGATCGGCGATATCGGCGTTGGTGTGCGCGCAGTAGAGCGCGATTCCCGACGAGATGAGCCGGTGCACGATGCGGCCCTTCGCATCAGTCGCGGCAACCGAATGCACACCGGTCAGCAGCAGGGGATGGTGCGTGATGACCAGATCCACCTGCTGGCCAATGGCCTGATCGACAACGGCCTCCACGGGGTCGACCGCCCACAGGATGCGGCGTACGGGCGCGGCCGGATCGCCGCACACCAGGCCGACGGCATCCCACGGCTCTGCGCCATCGAGCGGATATCGCTGCTCGATGGCAGCGACGATATGGGCGAGGGTCGAGGCCGCGGACACCCCACGAGGCTATCGCCGCTAGCCTCGTGGGGTCCCTCTTCGGGCCTGTAGCTCAGTTGGTAGAGCACTTCCCTTACAAGGAAGGGGTCGTCGGTTCGAGGCCGGCCGGGCCCACGGGGGCGATGCCCCTTCTGATGTGAAGCGGTGGCCGGGGTCTCGGGCCCCCGGCCACCGCCCATAGTGGACACCCGATCAGGTGGCCGCGCATCTCGAGCGATCAGGCGCGCTCGAGCACGGCGATCGCGCCCAGGTATTCGGACACCTCGCGGGCCTGGCCCGCAGGAGACTCCCATCGAGCCCGCACCACGCCGGCTCCATCGACGAGCACGCTCAGCCGTCCGGCAATCCCGCGGTCGGCGTGAAAGGCACCGTAGGCCCTGGCCACGTCGCCGTGGGGCCAGAAGTCGCTCAGCAAGGCGAAGGGCAAGCCCTCGGATTCGGCGAAGGCACGCAGGGCGTACGGCGAATCGCACGAGATGGCCAGGACCGTGGTCCCCCGAAGATCCGCCTCGCGCAGCGCCGCGAGCTCGGACTGGCAGACCGGCGTGAAGGCCGCCGGGAAGAACACGATGAGGGTCGGGCTGTTGACCTCCGACAGGGTCGTGGGGCGTCCGTGCTGATCGGGTATGGTGAAATCGGGCGCTGGATCACCGACCTTTATCGCCATGCACCACCTCCGGGCAGGATGTGACCATGACGCTACCGTCCGCCGACCTCGTCCCCGACCGCAAAGACCGCGGCCGTGTGACCAGTGACCTGCCTGATCTGCTGGCGACGACGCTGCGGGCCTGGGACGACCTGCTCGAAGCCGTCGATGCCGTCGACCTACGCGCGGCGGGCCGCAAGGAGGCGCGTTCGGCGGCTCGCACGCTCGTCGTGATCGGTTCGTGGCCCGAAGGGCGCCCACTCGCGCGCATTCGTGCCGATGCCATCGCGGGAGTCCAGCAGGCCGAGCCCCTCGACGACGTGGAGGCACGGGTCATCGCGGCCCATGTCAACGACGATCGGTCCACTCTCTTCGACGCACTGCGGCGTGCGCGCGACGACATCGCCGCGTGGGCGGCTTCGCCCGACGTAGCCACCGAGGCACTCCTTCCAGTGGGTGGTCCGATCGGTGTCGTGCCACTCGGCACACTGGTCGCGGCGACCGCCTTCCAGTGCGCCGTTGCCGCGCGTGACCTCGGGCCGGCGGGAGTGAGCACTCCAGAGTCCCTATCGGCCGCCGGGCTCTGCGCCCTCATCGACACCGTCGGAGCCGTCGCGGCACAGCAGCAGGCATCGGTCTGCCTGGCAGTCATAACGCCGAGCCTGTGCATCGGCACCGGGTCACGGAGCGGCGACTGGTGCACCCACCGGGTCTCCGACGACACCACGAGCCCCACACTGCTGGGCGACACCGGGTTGCTGCTCGACATCGCTGCGGGCCGCGCGTCGGCGCCAGCGGCATACGCGCGCGGCGACCTGCGCGCTCGTGATCTCACCGGGCTCCTCGCGTTGGTGCAGGTCCTCGCAAGGGCCCCGGGGCTGCCCGGCGCCGAGGGCCTGCGTCAGGCTCTGCAGGCATACACCGCCTCGGCCGACGCCGCGCGAAAGGTCGGCGACGTGCTCGGGAGTGCGTGGAAGCGCTGGACGCGCGGCTAGCGGCGACCGGCGCGCGGCGCGACCAGTCGCGTGCCCTGCCAGTCGCGGCCAGCACTGACGGTCGACGTCTGCTGGAGCCCTGCCGTGGGAGCAGCATCCGAGATGTCCTCCGCCTCCACGTGGCCATCGCGACCGGGCTTGGGCGTGAGCAGCCACACGACACCGTGATCGGCGAGCGGGCCGATGGCATCGACGAGGGCATCGGCCAGATCGCCGTCGTCGTCGCGCCACCACAAGAGCACGACGTCCACGACGTCGTCGTAGTCGTCGTCGACGACCTCCACGCCCTCGGCCACGCGGAGGGCCCCGCGCAGCCCGTCGTCGGCATCGGAATCTACGCCGAGCTCCCAGACCACGTGTCCGGACTGGATCCCGAGCAGGCCCAAGGAGGCCACGCCGTCGGGACTCGCACCAGGCGGGTTCACAGGCGTAGTCCACCGGACCGTTGCCCCCGGCGCAACCAACTCCGCTCTATTGCCCCGTCATGACGGTCCCGGAAGGGGCGCCATGGGGGGTCGTGCGGAACAATGGGGCTACGCACGGTGACCGGCGACCCCGGCGCACCCCGGCGAAGGGCGAGGGATGACCCCCGGATTCGATCCCCTCCGGCAGCAACCGCTGCTTGCCGGCGGCCTGCCCACGCAATACGTCGACGTCGACCCCGAGGAGACGTCGGAGTGGACCGCCTCGCTCGACCAGATCATCGACGCCGCTGGCCCCTACCGGGCGCGCTACCTCATGCTGTCGCTGCTGCGGCGAGCCGCCGAGCGCAATGTCGGAATTCCGAGCCTGCGCTCGACCGACTACATCAACTCGATCCATCCCGAAAACGAGCCGTGGTTCCCCGGTGACGAGGTGCTCGAGCGCGAGATACGCCGCTACGTCCGGTGGAACGCCGCGGTCATGGTCCATCGCGCACAGCGCCCCGGCATCAGTGTCGGCGGACACATCTCCACCTACGCGTCCTCCGCATCCCTCTACGAAGTGGGCTTCAACCACTTCTTCCGCGGCCCCGATGCGCCCGGCGGCGGCGACCAGGTGTTTTTCCAGGGCCACGCGTCCCCCGGCATCTACGCACGCGCGTTCCTCGAGGGGCGATTGAGCGAAGGCCAGATGGACGGCTTCCGCCAGGAGCTGTCCCACCCCGGCGGTGGACTGCCGTCGTACCCGCACCCTCGGCTCATGCCGTGGTTCTGGCAATTCCCGACGGTGTCGATGGGCCTTGGCCCGCTCTCGGCCATCTACCAGGCTCGCTTCAACAAGTACCTCCACAACCGCGGCATCAAGGACACCGCCAAGCAGCGGGTCTGGGGATTCCTGGGCGACGGCGAGATGGACGAGGTCGAGTCGATCGGCGCGCTCGGGCTGGCCGCCCGCGAGGAGCTCGACAACCTCGTCTTCGTCGTCAACTGCAACCTCCAGCGCCTCGATGGGCCGGTACGCGGCAGTGGCAAGGTGATCCAGGAGCTCGAGTCACTCTTCCGCGGCGCTGGGTGGAACGTCATCAAGGTCATCTGGGGTCGGCGCTGGGACGAACTCCTCGCAAAGGATCGTGACGGAGCGCTCGTCAACCTCATGAACACCACGCCCGACGGCGACTTCCAGACCTACAAGGCCGAAGACGGCGCCTTCGTGCGCGAGCACTTCTTCGGGCGCGACCCGCGCACCGCAAAGCTCGTCGAGACGTGGACCGACGACGAGATCTGGAACCTCCAGCGGGGCGGCCACGACTACCGCAAGCTCTACGCGGCCTATAAGGCGGCCGTGGAGACAACCGGCCAGCCGACCGTCATCCTCGCCAAGACCATCAAGGGCTACACCCTGGGCTCACACTTCGAGGGTCGTAACGCCACGCACCAGATGAAGAAGCTGTCGCTCGACGACCTCAAGGGCTTCCGCGACCGCCTGATGATCCCCATCTCTGACGAGCAGCTCGGCGATGGATACGTCCCGCCCTACTACCACCCAGGTCCCGACAGCGAGGCCTTCGTCTACATGCTCGACCGGCGACGCCGACTCGGCGGCTCCGTGCCGGAGCGACGCACGCGCTCGCACGCGCTTGCACAACCCGGTCCCAAGCACTACGAGGTCGTACGCCGCGGCTCCGGCAAGCAGTCCGTGGCCACCACCATGGCGTTCGTCCGACTCCTCAAGGACCTCATGCGCGACAAGAGCATCGGAGCCCGCTTCGTGCCGATCATCCCCGATGAGGCGCGCACCTTCGGCATGGATTCGCTCTTCCCTACGGCGAAGATCTACAACCCGGCCGGCCAGGGCTATATCTCGGTCGATCGCGAGCTCGTCCTCAACTACCAGGAGGCGAAGGACGGCCAGATCCTCCACGAGGGCATCAACGAAGCCGGGTCAGTCGCGTCGTTCATCGCCGTCGGCACGTCGTACTCCACGCACGGCGAGCCGATGATCCCCGTCTACATCCTCTACTCGATGTTCGGCTTCCAGCGCACCGGCGATGCCTTCTGGCAGGCGATGGACCAGATGACGCGTGGCTTCGTGCTCGGCGCCACCGCCGGGCGAACGACGCTCAACGGCGAGGGCCTGCAGCACGAAGACGGTCATTCACAGTTGCTCGCCTCCACTAACCCCGGGGTCGTGGCCTACGACCCCGCCTACGGCTACGAGCTCGGTCATATCGTCGCCAACGGCCTGCGCCGCATGTATGGCGAGCAGCCCGAAGACGTCTTCTACTACCTGACGGTCTACAACGAGCCCTACGTCCAGCCCGCGGAGCCCGAGGGCGTCGACGTCGATGGAATCCTGCGCGGCATGCACCTCGTGTCGCCTGGCGAAGGCGAGCTCCCCCGCGTGCAGGTGCTCGCGTCCGGCGTGGCCGTCAACTGGGCCCTCGAGGCCCAGCAGATACTCCGCCGCGAATGGCACATCGAGTCCGACGTGTGGTCGGTGACCTCCTGGAACGAATTGCGTCGCGATGGCCTTCAGGTGGACCGCTGGAACCTCCTCAATCCGCTCGAGGATTCGCGTGAGGCCTACGTCACCGCCCGACTGGCGGCCCGCGGCGGCCCCGTCGTCGGCGTCTCCGACTGGATGCGCGCCGTCCAAGACCAGATCCGCAACTGGGTTCCCGGCGACTACGTCACGCTGGGCACCGACGGCTACGGAGTGTCCGACACTCGTGGAGCCCTTCGCCGCCACTTCCTGGTCGATGCCGAATCGATCGTTGTGGCGACGCTGTCAGCCCTCGCCGAGCGCGGTGAGATCGAGCGTGAGGCAGTGGCCAAGGCGATCGACCAGTACCAGTTGACCGACCCTGCCGCGGCCGATGCGGGCAACACCGAGGGTTCCGGATGAGCGACGACCCCAAGCGCTTCCTGCGCTACCTCGAGGCCGAGCGCAAGGCGTCACTGCTCTATCGCTCGCTGGCCGACCTCAGCACCGGGGATCGTCGCGAGGCCCTGCTCGAACTCGCCGACATGGAAGACGAGCACGCGGCCCACTGGGTGAACAAGCTCGAACAATACGGCGTGGCCGTGCCACCGGCACCCACCTCGCTCGATCCTGATGATGCCGCGATGGTTGCGCGAGCTCGCGCCGCCGGCATGAACGACGTCCTCGCGCACCTCGAGGAGGCAGAAGGCGCTGACGCGGGCGTGTACGACGACGAGCCGGAGGCGCCAGCCGAGATGTCGGCGGATGAGCGAGTGCACGCCGAGGTCTTCCGCCGGCTGCGGTCGCACGAGCCTGCCACCGCTGCGGTGGAGCGCGGGGTCATCTCCGCTGATGGTGGCGTCGACTTCGGCGAGCGCTGGCATCGCGTCGACACCTCAGGCGCGGTGCGCGCCGCCATCTTCGGCATCAGCGATGGGCTCGTCTCCAATACAGCGCTCGTCATGGGCTTTGCCGGTTCGGGCGTCGAACGCGGCGTCGTCCTGTTTGCCGGCATCGCCGGCCTACTGGCCGGCGCCTTCTCCATGGCAGCCGGCGAATACGTCAGCGTTGCCAGTCAGCGCGACCTCTTCAAGCACGAGATCGACAAGGAGGCTCAGGAACTCGCCAACAAGCCGGAGGAGGAACGCAAGGAGCTCGAGCTGATCTTCCGCGCCAAGGGCATGGACCGCGCCACGGCCAGAGCAGCCGCCGATCAGATATTCGCCGACCCCACGGCGGCCCTCGACACCCTGGCCCGCGAGGAGCTCGGGCTCAACCCCGACGAACTCGGCAACCCCGTCAAGGTGGCCGTCTCCAGCTTCCTCGCGTTCGCCATCGGCGCCCTTGTCGTGGTGCTTCCCTATCTCTTGACCGGGGGCATGACCGCCATGGTCATCGCCTTCGCCCTCTCCGCGATTGCGATGCTGGTCGTGGGCGGGCTGGTGGGTCGCTTCTCCGGCCGCAGAGTTGTGCCCGCCGCGCTACGACAACTGCTCGTGGGTGCACTCGCCGCCGGCGTCACCTTCGTCATCGGCAGGATCATCGGCGACCTCACCGGACTCAGCGGTACCGGTCTCGGCTGACGCCGCGCCTACTTGGGAGTAGCCGCGAGACCCCGATAGGTTGCCGATGTGCTCGTTGTCGTTGCCCCCGGTCAGGGAGCCCAGTCCCCCGGCTTTCTCACCCCGTGGCTGGACGTCCCTGGCATCGAAGGTCGGCTGTCATGGCTCTCCGCCGTATCCGGCGTCGACCTGATCGAGCACGGCACCCGCTCCGACGCCGACACCATCCGCGACACGGCCGTCGCCCAACCCCTGCTCGTCGGTGCCGGACTGGTCACACTCCTGTCGCTCTTCCCGCATCCGACCGAGGCATTCGGCAAAGTCGCGGTGGGCGCCGGACACTCGGTCGGCGAGATCACCGCGGCCGCTGCCGCCGGCGTGCTCTCCGCGGAGCAAGCGATGGTGTTCGTCCGAGAACGCGGCCGCGCGATGGCCCAGGCGGCCGCCGACACGCCCACCGGCATGAGCGCCGTGCTGGGCGGAGACGCTGTTGGGGTCGTGGCCGCCGCGGAGGCGCACGGCCTGACTCCGGCCAACATAAACGGCGCGGGCCAGATCGTCGTCGCTGGCGAGCTCGACGCCCTCGCCGCATTCGCCGACAACGCACCCGACAAGGCGCGCGTGCGCCCGCTCGAGGTAGCCGGTGCCTTCCACACAAGTTTCATGCAACCCGCGGTGGCCGTACTGGCCGGCTACGCCCGCGCCATCTCCACGCACGACCCGCGCATCCAACTCCTGTCCAACGCCGATGGCCGACTGGTCCACGACGGACGCGACGTGCTTGCGCGCCTGGTCGCTCAGGTCAGCAAGCCCGTGCGCTGGGATCTATGCATGGCCACGATGGGTGACCTGGGAGTCACGGCGATGATCGAGATTCCGCCGGCCGGCACCCTCACCGCGCTCGCCAAGCGCGCGCTTCCCGGAGTCGAGACGCTGGCCCTCAACACCCCCGACGACCTGCCGGCAGCATGGGACATCATCGCCCGCCACAGTGCGAGCAGCGCTGTCGCCGGATCGCCCACGTGGCGACTCGTCGTCTCGCCCATGAAGGGGATCTTCTCCGCCGACAACGCGCATGCCACGTCCGGCGACCGTCTTGATCCGGGCGCCCAGATCGGGACCATCGCGAGCCTTCGTGACACCGTCAATGTGGTGGCCCCACACGGCGGCACGATCGTCGAATGGCTGGTCGAAGACGGCGACCCGGTGTCACCGGGCCAGCCGCTGGTCCGTCTACACCCCGTTCACGAGGAGGCGCTCGCATGACCGCTCACATCAGTCAGCACTCCGGCGCGCCCTACGCGCGCATCATGTCGGTGGGCAGTTATCGACCCGGGCGTGTCGTCACCAACGCCGAGGTGTGCGAGCGCATCGACTCCACCGACGAGTGGATCCGCGAGCGCTCCGGCATCGTCGAGCGCCGCTACGCCGCACCAGATGAGACAGTCATCGACTTGTCGGTTGCGGCGGCCGAGAAGGCGCTTGCCGGTGCTGGCATAACCCCCGATCAGGTGGGCTTCGTGCTGGTCGCGACCGTGACCCACCCTTATCAGACCCCGTCAGCCGCATCCGAGGTCGCCTATCGCCTGGGGGCTGTCAATGCGGCCTCCACCGACATCAGCTCGGCGTGCGCGGGCTTTTGCTACGGCCTGGCCATGGCTCAAGACATGGTGCGCGGCGGTAGCGCAACCTACGTCGTCGTGGTGGGCGTAGAGAAGCTCACCGACTGGATCGACCTCGATGACCGGGCCACGGCGTTCATCTTCGCCGACGGCGCGGGTGCAGTCGTCGTCGGACCGTCCGACGAGCCCGCTATCGGACCCGTCGTCTGGGGATCGGATGGATCGCAGCACGATGCCATCTGCATGACGCAGTCGCTCATCGACTACCGCGATAGCGGAAGTTCTCGCTTCCCCACGCTCTCCATGCAGGGCCAGCAGGTCTTCCGCTGGGCCGTCTCCACCGGATCCGTCACCGCGCAGGAGGCACTTGATCGGGCAGGGGTCACTGCCGACCAGCTCGACGCGTTCATCCCCCACCAGGCCAACATGCGCATCACCGACGCGATGATCCGCGCGCTGAAGCTGCCCGCGCAGGTCCCGGTGGCCCGGGATATCGAGACGACTGGCAACACCTCGGCCGCGTCCATCCCGATCGCGATGGACCGCATGCTGTCGACCGGCGAGGTCCCCCACGGAGGCACCGGCCTCCTCATTGGATTCGGTGCCGGCCTGGCCTATGCGGCCCAGGTCGTCACCTTGCCTTAGCGTGGAGCCCCGCGCGCCGTACCCACTCCGAAAGGACGCACGATGAGCCAGGAAATCCTCGACGGCCTTGCCGTCATCGTCAACGAAGTCGCCGGAGTACCCGTCGCCGACATCCAGCCCGACGCGTCATTCATTGACGATCTCGACATCGACTCGCTGTCCATGGTCGAGGTCGTGATGGCGGCCGAGGATAAGTGGGGCGTTAAGATCCCAGACAGCGAGGTCAAGAACCTCCGCACCGTCCGCGACGCCGTCGCCTACATCGAAAAGTCGACCGCCTGACCCATGCGCATCGCAGTCACGGGCCTGGGTGCCACGACACCGCTCGCCGGCGACGTGGCAGGCAACTGGGCGGCACTCATCGAGGGGCGGTCCGGTATCCGGCCGCTCACCGAAGAGTGGGTGCCGGAGATGACGGTCCACTTCGCGGGCACCCTCGCCGAGGAGCCGCCGCTCGATCGCGTCGAGGCACGCAAGCTCGACCGCTCGCAGCAGGTGGCACTCGTCGCGGCCCGCGAGGCATGGGCCGATGCCGGCAGCCCCACGGTTGACCCCGTGCGCATGGGCACCGTGATCGGATCCGGCATCGGCGGGTTCCTGACGCTGCTCACTGCCTACGACACACTCAAGGAGCGCGGCCCCTCGCGAATCGGGCCGCACACCGTGCCAATGCTCATGCCCAGCGGGCCAGCCGCTGCGGTTGGCCTGGAGTTCCGCGCTGCCGCCGGCGTTCACGCACCCGTCAGCGCATGCGCCTCGGGTGCTGAGGCCATCGGCTGCGCGGCGCGGATGATCCAGGACGGCCGGGCCGATGTCATGCTCGCCGGCGGCACCGAGACGCCGATCCACCAGCTGACCATGGCCGGGTTCGCGGCCATGCGCGCGCTCTCCACGCGCAACGACGATCCGCAGGGGGCGTCGCGCCCCTACGACATCGGGCGAGATGGCTTCGTCATGGGCGAGGGTGCGGGGGTCCTCGTGCTCGAGTCAGAGGAGCATGCGCGGGCGCGCGGCGCGCGCATCTACGCCTACGTCGTGGGCGCGGGCATGACCGCCGACGCCCACCACATCGCGCAGCCCGATCCCGAAGGCAAGGGCGCCACGCGCGCAATCCTCGCCTCGCTGGCCCAGGCCGATGCCTCGCCCGCCGACGTCGCGCATATCAACGCGCACGCGACATCCACCCCGCAGGGCGACGTCGCCGAGGCCGTGGCGATCCGATCGGCCATGGGTTCCGCGCAGCCGCTGGTCACCGGCACCAAGTCGATGACCGGCCACATGCTGGGCGCTGCCGGAGCCGTCGAGGGCATTTACACCGTCCTCGCCCTGCACAACCGGCTCGTCCCCGCCACGCTCAACCTCGAGGAGCAGGACCCCGGGGTCGATCTCGACGTCGTCAGCGGCAGCGCCCGAGCCCTGCCCGACGGCGACCTCCTCGCTCTCAACAACTCCTTCGGCTTCGGCGGCCACGACATCACCATCGCCTTCCGGAGCGCGTGATGGGTGACGCGCCCCAGATCGACCCACGATCGCCCCGGGTGCGCCTGATGGCCTTCTTCGATCCCGGCACCTTCGAGACGATCACGCCCGAGGACGACCGCGGAGTGCTCGTGGGCATGGGGCGCGTCGACGGCACGCCGGTCGTCGCATTCGCCACCGACCCGACCGTGCAGGGCGGTGCCATGGGCCGCGACGGATGCCGCGCGATCGTCGCCGCCTATGACCGTGCCTTCGCCGACTCGTGCCCCGTCGTCGGCATCTGGCACTCCGGGGGCGCGCGCCTGCGCGAAGGAGTGGCAAGCCTTGACGGCGTGGGCCGCGTGTTCGCGGCCATGACACGCATCTCCGGCAAGGTCCCGCAGATCTCCATCGTCCTCGGCCCCGCGGCCGGCGGCGCGGCATACGGACCCGCACTCACCGACATCGTCATCCTCGGCCCCGAGGGCCGCATCTTCGTCACCGGCCCTGAGGTCATCAGGTCGGTCACCGGCGAGCAGGTCGACATGCTGCGCCTAGGCGGTCCTGACCCGCACGGCCGTCGCAGCGGCGTCGTGCACGTGGTGGCCGAGAGCGACACCGAGGCCTTCGCCGAGGGGCGGCGCCTGGCCCACCTGCTCGGCCGGCAGGGCTCGCTCGATCTCGACGCCGTGGTCGACACCGACCTCGGCAGCCTGCTGCCCGAGTCGTCGAAGCGCGCCTACGACGTGCACCCCCTCGTCGACGGATTCCTCGACGAGGGCACCGCGATCGAACTCCATCCCAAGTGGGCGCCCAATATCGTCACCGTGCTCGGGCGCCTGGGCGGCCGCACGGTCGGCGTCGTCGCCAACAACCCCCTGCGGCTCGGCGGCTGCCTCGACGCGACGAGCGCCGAGAAGGCGTCTCGCTTCGTGCGCATGTGCGACGCATTCGCCGTGCCACTGGTCGTGCTCGTCGACGTGCCGGGCTACCTCCCCGGCGTCGGGCAGGAGTGGGACGGTGTCGTACGCCGCGGCGCCAAGCTGCTGCACGCCTTCGCCGAGTGCGTTGTGCCGCGGGTCACGGTGGTGACGCGCAAGGCCTACGGCGGGGCCTTCGTGGCCATGAACTCCGCTTCGCTCGGCGCCACCCGCGTCTTCGCCTGGCCGGGAGCCGAGGTGGCCGTCATGGGATCGGTGGCCGCGGTGCGGGTGCTGCACCGGCGTCGACTGGCCGAGGCATCCGACGAGGAGGCCCGCGCGCAGCTCGAGCTGGAGCTCGCTGCCGAGCACGAGGTGATCTCCGGTGGCATCGCCCGCGCGGTCGAGATGGGTGTCGTCGACGAGGTCGTTTCGCCCAACCGCACGCGCTCGCGCGCGGCCCAGGTGCTGCTCGACACCCCCGGCGTGCGCGGAGCACACGGCAACATCCCACTGTGAGGCGCATCCCGTCACGATCGTCACGACTGACGCACGCGTCACCCATCCACGTCTCGCTGTCGGTGCCGGCCGCCTGCATGTGATGGGATACGGCCCATGAGCAATCTCCTCGATGCCCTGGCCGACGGGCCCATCCTCAGCGACGGCGCCATGGGCACGATGCTGCAGGACCTCGGCAACACCGAGGGTGGAGCGCCCGAGCTATGGAACGTCGAGCATGCCGAGGTCGTCGAGGGGATACTCGACGGATACGCCGCGGCCGGCTCACGCCTGCTCACCACCAACACCTTCGGCGGCACGCGTGCGCGCCTGCAGATGCACGGCCTCGAAGACCGCGTCGTCGAGCTCAATCAGGCGGCGGCCGCGCTCGCTCGCCGGGTGGCCGACCGCCATCCCGGGGTGTTCGTGCTCGGCGACATCGGGCCGTTAGGTGAGCTCATGGAGCCATTAGGCGACCTCACGCCCGAGAGCGCGCAGGAGCTCTTCGCCGAGCAGATCCGCGGGCTCGTCGCGGCCGAGGCCGACGCCATCCTCATCGAGACCATGAGCGACCTGTCGGAGATCGAGGCCGCCGTCATGGCTGCCAAGGCCGAGGCCCCCGGCCTGCCGATCATCACCACCTTGAGCTTCGACACCAACCTGCGCACGATGATGGGGGTCTCCCCCGCCCTGGCGGTGACCACGCTCGCCGGTCTCGGCGTCGACATCATGGGCGCCAACTGCGGCCGTGGTCTCGACGAGATGCGCATCATCGCGGCGCAGCTGGCTGAGGCACGAGTCGACGGTTTACACCTCATCGTCCAGTCCAATGCCGGGCTCCCCAAGCTCGTGGGTGACTGCTTCGAGTTCGACGGCACGCCCCAGGAGATGGCCGCGTATGCCGTCGAGATGCGCGAACTTGGCATCGACATCATCGGTGCCTGTTGCGGATCGACCCCCGCGCACATCGACGCCATGCGCATCGCGCTCGCCAGCTGACCGACACCATCGGCGCGCGATGCCGTCGCGTGTGCGCTATCGGACCCGTTATCGCCGCCTCTTGTGCGCGTTACCGCACATTCGCGGAGTGAGCGGCGTCAGATCACGTGGTTGAGCACCCGCACGGGGGTGTCGTCGGTGGCAATGCGATACGGCTCCAGTTCGGTGTCCCAGGCGGTGCCCAGCAGGTAGGCGATGCCGTCGATGAGCTCGGCACCGGTGGCCGCGGCGCCGGCAACGGCGGCGCGCAGGCGATCCTCCGACACGAGGATGTCGCCGTGCACGCCGATCGTCGCGCGGTGCAGGCCCAGGGTGGGGGTCATGGCGTAGCGTTCGCCTTCGCGACCGGGCGAGGGGTCTTCGGTGACCTCAAAGAGCAGGCTGGGCATCGACTTCAGCGCGCTGGCCACGCGTGAGCCCAGTCCGGGGCGGCCCTCCCACGCGAGTTCGGCGCGCATGGCCGGAGGGGCGACAGGCTGCGACTGCCACGACAGGCGCACGTCGGTCTCGAGCAGCGATGTGAGCGCCCACTCGACATGGGGGCACAGGGCACGCGGCACGGCATGGACGAACACGACGCCGCGGGCACGACCGGACCCCGTCGATGCCGCAATGGCAGATGGCGGAAGAGCAGACATACCACCAACCTCCTTCGGTGAGGTTCGCCTTCCCCTGCGTCCTCACCCTGCGGTCGGTGCTCGTGCCCTCTGGGGCTCTTGGCCGGCACAGCCGTACCTGTAGCGCTTCCTCACCCTAGACCGTAAGGGGGGTGGAATGCCACATTAGATAGGCTCGCGACACGCCGAGAGCACCGGAGGTTTCCATGGCCATCGCCCAGCCCGCCGTCCTGGCCGACGTCTGGAGCGCCCGCGCGCACACCTGGGCCAGCACCCTGGCCCGGCAGGCCATCCTGGTCATCGGCGGTGCCGCCTTCGTCGGTCTTTGCGCCCAGGTCGCCGTTCCCCTGCCGTTCACCCCGGTGCCGCTGACCCTGCAAACTTTTGCCGTACTCCTGGCCGGTGCCGCACTCGGTCCCCTGCGCGGCGTGCTGTCGATGAGCCTCTACGCCCTGGCCGGCATCGCCGGAATGCCGTGGTTCGCCGAGGGTTCAAGCGGCTTCGCGATGCCGAGTTTCGGCTACATTCTCGGCTTCATCGCCGCAGCCGGCCTCGTCGGCCGGATCGCCGAAAACGGTGCCACGCGCACCGTCTGGCCCACCGCGGCACTCATGATCATTGGAAACCTCGTCATCTATGCCGTGGGCGTGACTTGGCTGAAGTTCGCGATCGACTCCACCTGGGTCATGGCACTTGAGCTTGGTGTCGTCCCCTTCGTCGTGGGAGACCTGGTGAAGATCGCACTCGCCGCGGGGCTCCTGCCCCTGGCCTGGACCGGCCTGCGCAGGGCCGGACTGCTCGACTGACCCTCGATGGCCCGTCTGCTGATCGCGGGCAAGCTCGTCGTCGATGACGTCCTCGACTGCGCTAACCCACTCACGCCGGGCAGCAACCAGCGCGCGCTGAGCCGCAGCATCCACGGTGGTGGCCAGGTCTGGCACACCGCTCGCGCCGCCAGCGCGGCTGGAGCGGCGGTCACGGTCACCGGGTGGTGCGGCGACGACCTCGACTCCAGTCGGCTGCGGGCTACCTTCACCGACGAAGACATTGCCGATCGACTCATTGCACTGCCGGATCCGTCGCGATCAACTGTTCTCGTCCACGCGGACGACCGCGTGATCGTGTCGTTCGGGGGTGGCGGCTACCTGCACCCCAAGGCTCTGGATCACGACGCGGCACTTCGTGACGTGGCGCTGCTGCACATCGATGGGTTCGTCCTCGACGCCGTGGCCGGTGATGCGATCGTCAGCCTGGCGTCAGTCGCCGCGGAGCGCGGCATTCCCATCAGCCTGGAGCCGCCTAGGCCGTCGAAGTGCGAGTCGAGCGCACCCTGGCTGTCACGCCTGCCACCCCTGGGCGTCGTACTCGGTCGCCCCGATGAGATCTCCGCCGTGTCCGGCCACCTGATGTCTCCAGCAGCCATCACCGTGGCCCATGACCAGGATCGCCCGGTCATCACCCGCCAGGGGTCCACGCTCATCACGACCGCGGTGCCCCAGGTCGACGTCGCATCTCTCGGGGCCGGTGACCGATTTGCTGGCGGCTGGCTGGCGGCGAGACTGCGAGGTGCCGATCTCGAGGCGGCGGCACTTAAAGGCATCGCGGCGGTCGGCTCAGTTAGCCGAGGCCGAGTTCGCGCGCGATGAGCGTGCGCCGCCCCTTGACTGCGTCCGGCTTACAGACCGTGAGCCCGGGCGTGCCCGCCGGGACGATGATGGTCGACAGTTCCCTCTCCTCCTCCGGCGTTTCGCCAGTGATGGCGACCACGGCGCCCGCCTCGATGGCGGCCACGGGCACGGCATCGCCTACAGGATGGCTCCCTTGCCGGCGACGTAGCGGCAGAGCGCGGGGCCACTGACCCCCGTGGCCACGCCGAGCTCGTCCATGGACACGCCGTGGAATCCATTGCGGGCGAGGAGCTCGGAGGCCGTCTGCAGGATCTCCGCGCCGCGGTCCTCCCCCGGTATGCGTGCCATTGCTACGACAGGCCGAGGACCTGGACGAGAACCCGCGCCGGGCGACCGCCGGACTCCAGCGCAACGGCGAGTGCTCCCGGCACGTCGACGTCGTCGAGCAGCCGCGCGAGCACCTCGCGCTCAGCGGCCTCGCTGTCGCCGAGCCGGCCTGCAGCCGCGTGGAGTGAATCGAGTTGCCTCTCGGCTGCCGCGAGCGTCTCGGGGGCGTAGTCCCACGCGTCGGACCAGGGCCGGTCGAGGATCATCAGGCGCAGCGCACCGGGCCGGTGCTCCTTCAGCAGGTCGGCGACGAGCACGAGGTTGCCCGTCGACTTCGCCATCTTCTCCCCGCCGATGCGCACGGTGCCGATGCGCATCCATGCGCGCGCGAACGGCGCGACACCGGTCGCGGCCTCGGCCTGCGCCGACTCGTAGGCATGGTGCGGGAAGGCGAGGTCGGCGCCGCCCGCATGGATGTCGAGGCTCGACCCGTAGTGCGACAGCACCATCGCCGTGCACTCGGCGTGCCAGCCCGGGCGCCCTGGGCCCCACGGGCTCGGCCATGCGGGATCGCTGCCGGCCGAGGCGCGCCACACCGGCACGTCGTAGGGGCTCTCCTTGGCCGGGTCATCGGGCTGCTCGCCGAACTCGACGAGTTGCTTGCGCGCCGACGGCTCGTCGACTCCCGCCGACGCGGGCACCGCCGCGCCTTTGAAGTAGACCGTGCCCGCCACCTCGTAGGCCGCGCCGTGGTCGAGGAGCGCCTGGGCAAGGCGGATGACGTCGCCGATGTGCTGGTGGGCCCGCGGCTCGTGATCGGGCCGCCGGACGCCGAGCTCGGACATGTCGTGGTCGAACGCGTATTGGTGGATGGCGGCGTATTCGTCGTAGGGGGCGCCAGCGCGGCGCGCAGCCTCGGTCAGCACGTCATCTACGTCGGTGACGTTGCGGGTGACCAGGGGCTGCATGTTGGTCGCACGAAGGGTGCGCACGAGAGCATCGACCCACACGAAGGTCGCGGCGTGCCCGAGGTGCGTGACGTCGTAGGGCGTCACGCCGCAGATGTAGAGCCGGACCGGCCCCACCATGGGCAGCGGCTCGCCGCCCAGGCGCAGGGGCGCCCACGGCGGCAGGTCATGGCCCATGTCGGCAGCCTACGCAGGGGTCCGCGAGCGGAGCACCGCGGCGCAGGTGCGGACGGCGACGTAGGCCCACACCACGATCAGGATCGCAAAACCGACCAGGCCCGCACCTTCGATGACCGCGCTGTCCATCTGCGTGCCCAACTCGATGAGCGACAATTCCAGCGCGGCGATCGGGAAGACGAAGCCCCACCAGCCCGGGTGGAAGGGCACGCCACCGGAGCGGCGTACGCGCAGGAGGTCGCCGATGGCGAACAGGCTCCACCAGAGCCCAGGCCGATGCCCATGGCGCTGGCGACCTCGCCGATCCCGATGAGGGACTCGTCGATCACGCCGGTCTCGCCCCCTGCCTGCAGCATCTTCAGCAGCGACAGCCCCATCACCGAGGCCAGCGCGAGCCGCACGTGGGCGACGGGCGTGAACCACGACGCGAACCACGCCTCGGTTGAGAAGCCGAGCGCGAGCGCGACGGTGCCCATGACGGAGCCGAACCACGCGGGGCTTCGACGCAGGTCACCGGCCGTCACGCCCCCGACCGTATCCAAGGGGTGTGCGGGCTCTAGCGTCACCGCATGGCGCAAGCGCTCGAGGAACTCGTGCACCCCACGTGGGTGCCGGTCCTGGACCCCGAGCGGGAGACGCTGGCCTGGCTCGGCGACTTCCTGCGCGCGGAGTCGGCGGCAGGTCACGCGTGGCTGCCGGCGGGCACCAACATCCTGCGGGCCTTCTCGACCCCGCTCGAGAGCGTGCGCGTGCTGATCGTCGGACAGGACCCGTATCCCACGCCGGGCCACGCGGTGGGCCTGTCGTTCTCGGTGTCTTCGGACACGCGACCGCTCCCCCGCAGCCTGCAGAACATCTACCGAGAGCTCGTCGAGGACGTCGGTGTCGCGCAACCTTCGAACGGCGATCTCTCGCCGTGGACGCGGCAGGGCGTCATGCTGCTCAACAGGGTGCTCACCGTGCGGGCGGGCGAGCCCGGCAGCCACCGCGGCAAGGGCTGGGAGCAGATCACCGACACGGCGATCCGCGGGCTCGTCGAGCGCGCCGACCAGCCGCTCGTGGCCATCCTGTGGGGCCGCGACGCGCAGTCGCTCGCACCCCTACTTCAGGACACTCCGGTGATCACGAGCGCGCATCCCAGCCCGATGTCGGCCAACCGTGGCTTCTTCGGCTCGCGGCCCTTCAGCCGGGCCAACGCCCTGCTCGAACAGATCGGCGGCGACCCGGTCGACTGGTCGCTCGCCTGAGCGCTCGCGCAGGCTGTCGCGTACGGCATCGACGAACCCATCGACGTCGGCGTCGGTGATCTCCAGGCTGAGCGCGATGAAGCCGCGCCGTGCCATGTAGTAGCCGCGCTCGAGCAGGTCGAGGAAGAGCAGTTCACGCAGTCGGTCATCCGCATCCGCGAGGTCCTCCGGACGGGTCACCGGGTGAGTCACGGGGTGCAGGCCGACCATCGACCCCCGGCCGGTGGCGATCCAGCCGTGCGGAGCCACCACCTCGTTGAGCCGGTCTCGCAGGCGCTCGCCTCGCGCGTTGAGCTCGAGCAAGGCCTCGTCGGAGAGCACCTCGGTGAGCCCGGCGACGCCGGCTGCCATCGTCAGCACGTTGTTGTTGAAGGTGCCCGCGTGCGGGAGGGCGTCGGGTGCCGTCGGATCGAAGCGGCGCATGAGTTCGGCGCGACCGCCGAAGGCACCGAAGGACAGGCCGCCGCCGAGGTACTTGCCGAGGGTCATCAGGTCGGGGGTGACGCCGTACGCCGCACCCGCGCCCTCCGGTGACAGCCGCGAGGTCATGACCTCGTCGAAGATCAGCATGATCCCCAGCGACGCGGTCTCCTCGCGCAGCATCGCCAGGTAGGCGGGGTCGGCGGGGATGCAGCCGGCAGAGCCGAGCACGGGCTCCACGACGACCGCGGCGAGCCGGTCGGCGTTGGCGCGCAGGACGGCGCGCGACCCCTCGATGTCGTTGAACGTCATGAGGACGGTCTCGTAGGGGGCGTTGACGGGAGAGCCGCCGCCACCGAAATACAGCAGGCCGCCGTGGTAGCCGCCGTAGGCCACGGCGACCGCCGGGCGACCGGTGACCACGCGCGCAAGCGATACCGCCATCAGGTTGGCCTCGGTGCCGGAGTTGGTGAAGCGCACGAGGTCCAGGGCCGGATAGCGGTCGACGAGCAGCCGGGCCAGGCGGCCCTCGTAGACGTTGTGCCCGGCAAGACTCAGGCCGTCATCCATCGCCGCACGCACGGCGTCGAGGATCGCTGCCTGACTGTGGCCGTAGAGCCCCGCGGTGTATTCGCCGAGCATGTCGACGTATTCGATGCCATCGACGTCGACCAATCGAGAGCCCCAGCCGCGCGCCATGCGCAAAGGGAAGGGCCCGTGGTAGAGCACTGTGCGCGTGTTTCCGCCGGGCATGACCTCGCGCGCCTCTTCGTGCATGCGGGCCGTGACGGGCCGGCGCTCGGCGTATCTCTGGCGCGCCGCGAGCAGCTCGACGTCGAGATCGGCTCGGCCCGCGATGGTGGTCATGGGTGGAGCGTACGCCGCTACGCCAGGTCGGCGGGCGTCTCGGGGACGTCGACCGCATGCTCCTGCAGTGCCTCGAGGGGCACGATGCGCAGGGCGGCGGAATTGGTGGACGCGAGCACGACAGGTGCGGCCGCGCCATCTTGGTAGGCGTGCAGCCACCGGCTCGCGCACACGCACCAGCGGTCCCCGGGCTTGAGTCCGGGGAACTGGTAGGCAGGGTGAGGCGTGATGAGGTCATTGCCGGTGGCGCGCTGATGCTCGAGGAACTCCGCGGTGACCACGGCGCAGACGGTGTGCGAGCCGAGGTCCTCGGGGCCGGTCGAGCAGCAACCGTCTCGGTAGAAGCCGGTCATCGGGTCGCGCCCGCATTCCTGGAGTGGGCCACCCAGCACGTTGGTCACGTCGTTCATGGGAGAAGTGTCTACAGCATCGGGACACCGGCACGATAGCCATCCCCATGATCGGCCCGCGGGACCACGCCTCGTCCTGAGGTAGCGTTCGGCGCATGGCGTCGCGCACCGTGTCGGTGCCGGCGCAGCGCATCGGCCGGTGGATCGACGGCTTTTGCGAGCGCCACGCAGGCGCGCCGCGCATCGATGAGGGCGAACTCGTCATCGACGGCGACGGCGGCGCATCCGCACGGCTGCGGCCGCTGTTCCCCTCCACTGATGTCGTGACCGTCGAGGGGTTCGTCGACCTTATCTCGCATCCCCCGCGCTGCGGCGTCGTGCTCGTGCGCCGGGGCGGCTTCGCGGCCGCGGTCGTCGACGATGGTCGCGTCGAAGCGAGCGACACCGGCCGACGCCACGTGCAGGGCCGCACTGCGGCGGGCGGCTGGTCCCAGCAGCGCTTCGCCCGGCGGCGGCAGAAGCAGGCCGATGAACTCGTCGACGCGGCAGCGGCATATGCGCAGGAGGTGGTGCTGCCCTGCCTGCCCGTCGCCTACCTGGTGACCGGGGGCGATCGCGCCCTGGTCGAGCAGGTGCTCGCCGATCCACGGCTGAGAGCGCTCGCCGAGGTGCCGCGCGGACCGCACCTGGCCGTGCCGGACCCGCGCCGCGACGTGGTGGCCGAACTGCCCGAGATGCTCACAGCCGTGCGAATCGACCTCATCGACCCCTAGAGCCGTTACGCTCGATGCATGCTCGACGAGGTGAGCGAGGACCAGCCCGAGTCTCACCGCGACACTTCGACCGATCCCTGGACCCAGCGATTCTACGATCGCAGCACGCAGGGCTTCGAACGCGTCATCCTGTTTTCCGACGCCGTCTACGCCATCGCGCTCACACTGATAGCCGCAACCCTCGTCGCCCCGACGCTCACGAGCGTGACCACATCGCAGGATGCTGGCGCCGCCATCACCGGCGGCCTGTCCAACATCGCCGTCTATGCCTTCACCTTCCTGTGGATCGCCTTCTACTGGAAGGCCAACCACCGATTCACCCTGACGCTCCAGCGCATGGACAACCTCTACATCTGGGCGATGCTCACCTACCTTGCCTTCGTCGCCCTCTTGCCCTTCCCCGCATCGATCCTCGCTGAGTCCGCCGACCCCCGCGCCCTGGCCTTCTTCATAGGCTACATGGCCTGCATCAGCTTCCTCGAGGTGGTGCTCATGCTCATTGCGATTCGCAACGACCTTCTTGTGAGGACCCTGACCACGGTGGAGAGGCGCAACTGGGTGCTATCAGCGCTGTCGCCTGTCCTGGCCGCCGTGATCGCGATCCCGGCGTGCTTCATCCCCGGCATCGGCTTTGCCGCCGGCATCACCGTGCTCGTGGTCGTCAGGATCGCCATTGGCTTCGCCGTCAAACGCATCTACTACGTGCCCAACTGGAGCCTTACCCGGCACTAGCCGCGGCGTCGGCCGCGCACGAGGAAGACGCCGGCGAGGGCCAGCAGAGCACCGAGCAGGCCGTTCACGTGCAGTCCGGTCGGGATGCTCTCGGCGATGACCTCGTCCGTCTCGACACCGGAGGACACAGGCGCGGCGTACGGGCTCATGAGATCCACTGACGTGGACGACGACTGAATCTCCCCCATGAGGCTCGCGGCATCCGCTTGCGAGAGCCCGCTGGCCTCCAGGTCTGCGGACATGCAGAGCCGCGCCAAGCTACGGACCACGGTGTCCCTCAGCACGACGGCGAGGACACCAATCAGTCGCAACGGCCGTTGGCGCTGGGACGCCCTACCAGGGTATACTGCAAATGCCAATCATTCTCACTAGGAGGGCAACATGACCGCAGCACCCTGGGGCAAGTCAGAACTGCTAAACGCCATCGTGGAGCGCAGCGGAATCTCTGCAGGCACGGTGGACGGCGTACTCGCCGCGCTCTCGAGCGTTGTCGTCGAGCAAGTCTCCCGGGGCACGAAGCTCCAGATCCCTGGCGTCGCCACGATCGACGTGGTCCACAGGTCGGCGCGCAGGGGCCGCAACCCGCAGACAGGAGAGACCATGGAGATCCCCGCGCGCCGTGCGGTCAAGATCACTGCGAGCGCACCCCTCAAGCGCGCAGCGGCCGGTGCGTGACTCCGCATCCCCCACGCCCGCACTGATCGACCAGCGCGGCGTACCCACGCACCAATGCGTGTGCTGCGGCTCCACCATTTTCGTCATCCGGGCATCGTTCGAGGACTACGACATCGCCGCGTGGTTCTTGGAGGGCGAGTGCGCGGGATGCGGATGCCCGGTGACCGTCCCGTGTCCCGCCGACGACCCGGAGCGCTTCTAGGGGTTCGCGCACATGAGCGGGTCGGGTTGCCACCACACGGTGTTGCGGGCGTTGGGGAGCCCCTCGCGCAGCGCCGACCCAGCCGTAGGGAGACTTGGCTGCGTCGTGCAGGAGGTCGAGGATCTCCTGGATCATGGCCTCGCTGGGCGGAAGGGCCCCGAGATCCTTCTCCGGGAGGTCATTCAGCGCCCCTGCTACGTCGTCGATGACGAGAGGGCTGCCGGCACCCGCAAAGCCGACGGTGCATGTGCCGGTTGCCATCTCGACATGGACACGATTGCGCTCCTCGAGCCTACGTCGCGCGAGGTCATCTGTTTCCTCGCAGCCCACTCAGGTCTCGATCGACGACGACGACAGAGCAACGAGGGACGCGGGCAACCTCGCACCGTGGGGCAGCTTCGTATCACTCTTGGTGCACGAGGACTCCACCGACATAAGTCGATACGACACGCGCGTCAGCAATTTCAAGAGCTGGCGCCGCGAAGATGTCACGGTCAAGGATTGCAAGATCGGCGAACATACCCGGGGCGAGGCACCCCGTGGTGTCCTCGTGACCATTGATGCGCGCTGATCCGGCCGTGTAGGCCGACAGGGCGGTCGCCAGGTCCAGGCACTGCTCGGGGTAGAAAGCAGGTACATCTTCATCAGCGTGCGGTGCGCGACGATTGACAGCCACATGTATGCCGTCAAGCGGATTCGGGCTGCTCACGGACCAGTCGCTTCCTGCCGCAAGTGCGGTCCCATGGCGCAAAAGGTCGGCCCAAGGATACTGCCAAGAGGCACGTCGCTCCCCGAGGAAGGGAATCGTGAGTTCGGTCATCTGCGGTTCGTGCGCTGCCCATAGCGGCTGCATATTAGCCGTCGCGCCGAGTCGCGCGAAGCGGGGGACATCATCGGGATGAACAACCTGCAGGTGCGCGAGATGATGGCGTGGGCCGCCAGGACCGTTTGCTGCACGTGCTGCCTCGACGGCGTCAAGAGCATGGCGTACTGCCCGATCGCCTAACGAATGGAAGTGGACCTGCAAGCCTAGTGCATCCAGGCGCGTGACGTACTCTCGAAGGCCAACGGGATCAACGAAATCCATGCCCGTGTTCGAGGTACTGCAACCGCACCCATCAAAGTAGGGGTCGAGCATAGCGGCTGTGTAGTTTTCCGCTACTCCGTCCAACATGATCTTGACACTCGTCGGTCGAAATCCTGCGCCCGCCCCATCGGCGCGCTGCTGCACCAGCTCGGGAATCTGATCGCTGCTGCGTTCCCTATCCCACCAGAGCGCCCCCACGACGCGTGCGGTGAGTGCGCCGTTAATGGCTGCCTTGCGATATGTCTCAAGTAGATCACCTTGACCGAAAATGTTTCCAACCGCCGCGTCCTGCCAACTCGTCACACCCAGGCCAAGGAGGTGCCGCTGAGCCAGGAGGAGTGCACGCTGTCCCTCGTCTGCGGAGACTTTCGGCAGGTAACTTTCCACGAGGTCCATGGCTCCCTCGTGCAGGACTCCCGTGGGTCGACCGTAGGCGTCGCGCTCGATGCGACCGTCCGGGGGGTCCGGGGTCATCTCGCTGATGCCGACTCGTGCGAGCGTTACTGAGTTGACCCAGGCACCGTGCCCATCCCGATTGGGCAGATAAACTGGTCTATCAGGCACCACCGCGTCGAGCATGTCCTTGGTCGGAGTGCCGCCAGCGAAGAACTCCAAGCTCCACCCACCACCGAGCACCCACTTCTCATCCGGATGGGTCGTGGCATATTGCGCGATGGTAGCGAAAGTGTCGTCCGCCGACTGGCAATGGTGCAGGTCGCATCGCAGCAGGCTGATCCCTGCCAGGACCGGATGCACGTGGGCGTCCTGGAATCCCGGCAGTACGAGACGACCGTGAAGGTCGATCACCTGTGTCTGCGGAGTGCACAGCGACATGACGTCATCGCTAGCTCCCACCGCGATGATTCGCTCGCCGTCCAGGGCGATTGAGCCAGGCCGTGACGTGCTCCAGCCGGAAGTAAAGAGTGATCCCCCAGTCAATACAAGTGTGGCACTCATCGCTCACTCGTCCTTCGCGGTGCTGGCACGCTTCAGCGCGGGCCAGTGCACCTACCCTACGCGGCTGGCGGATACTCGGCGCATGCGATTCATACTGGGCACCACGTACCGCCGCTGAGCGGCTGTTCACCGCTCGGATAAGGAGCCGCGCCTGCCGGTGAGGCGTCACGGGAACCCTGGGTACTGCCCCGGCCCCCTATGACGAAGAGGACGATGACCCCGACTCCGAGGGCGCTGCGCTCACGGTGCTCAGTGGGCTTACCGGGATAGGACACTGCGACCACCTCGATGATCGGTGCGGACGGGCCGAGACGTCACGGTAGGTCGAAACGCAGGTCCCACACCTCGGGTGTGCCCCTGGGCGAACCCGCGAGATCTTCGCAGCTATCCTCCCTGGGATTAGGTCGTGCACCTGGCACAGTGACTCCGGCCGCCGCCAGACCCAATGCTCCGGTCGTCACAAGCACCTTGCGGATCAGCTGGAACTCAAGCAGCCGGTCGCGCCGGACTTGAGGAAGGTCTTGATCGAGCACATGCCGATCTGCGGGTAAAACCTCCCCATGACCTCTTTCGCAGCCTCCGGGTTGCCTGTCGTTGGGATGTTGGTGGCCGACTGGGCAAAGCTCGAATTCGGCAGCATGTTGCGGAAGGCCAGCAACTCCTGCGTAGTTCCGTAACGCGGTGACATGGGTAGCCACGTCGCGGCTTTCATCCGGGTCAGCCTCTTGTTGATCGCCTTCTTGTCCGCGGGGAAGCTGAGGACGAGGGTCGCCGTGCCCGATGCGCTCACAGCCGTCGTAGTGTCATTTGTGCAACCGACAACCT
>Ga0194119_10000449_pt1 | contig 79824 bp, 82 predicted proteins | sample TA2MahC100mmetaG_FD_148620 | JGI IMG/M metagenome (GOLD analysis project Ga0194119, IMG submission 148620) | Freshwater microbial communities from Lake Tanganyika, Tanzania - TA2015018 Mahale Deep Cast 100m | ecosystem: Environmental > Aquatic > Freshwater > Lake | place: Tanzania: Lake... | reverse complement strand
TGGATGGCGGCGGCGGCCGTCTGGCCGCGCCCGGCCTGCCGGCCCCCGCGCGGCGCGAGCGCCCGCCTGCCCTGCCCGGGCCGGAGCGCGCCATGCGCAAACTCGCCCCTTCCCCCCATGCCGGGCCGGAGGATGAGTGGGAGGAGTTTTGAGCTCCCGTTCGCCTTAAACCCCATCGCCGCCTATACTGCCCGCCGGAGTCGGCCAGACAGTCGCCGCGCGGTTTCCCGCGTGGAGGAAAGTCCGGGCTCCACAGGGCAGGATGCCAGGTAACGCCTGGGCGCTATAAGCCGGGGACGCGAGTCGCCGGCCCAAGGCGACGGAAAGTGCAACAGAAACATACCGCCGATGGCCCGGACTTTGACGCGCAAGCGGCAAAGTCCATCCTTCCAGAGGGTGTGGCGAAAACCGCACCCTCAGCGGGGTGTGGCGAAAGCCATGCCCTGGGGTGTGGCGAAAGCCGCATTCTTGGAGGGAGCGGATCACGCGCGCAAGCGCGTGGCCAATCCCCGCAAGGGGATGGGCACAGGTAAGGGTGAAATCGTGCGGTAAGAGCGCACGGCCGCGCCGGCAACGGCCGCGGCGGGCAAACCCCATCCGGAGCAAGGCCAAATAGGCAGACGTTGAGGCGGCCCGCCGAGTCTGCGGGTAGGCTGCTTGAGGCGACGGGCGACCGTCGTCCCAGATGAATGGCTGTCCACGACAGAACCCGGCTTATCGGCCGACTCCCCCTCCCTTCTGCCGTACCCCCGGATCGCGGATCCACGGTCACAATCTATCCCACTTTGCCCCACTACTTAATGTTCTACATTAAGTTAGTTGCATATCCCACGAATAGAAAAGCATATTTAAAACTTTTATCTTGCGCGGTAAGTCCTTGAACCCAAAGATTTTTTTTGCTTTTTAAGCTTGACGGTGGGGAATTGTGTTCTCTATAGTGGGAAGAAGTGGGAGAACGTGTGGCCTGGTGGCCACAAGTGCACCATGGAGGAGTCAACGGGGATGTTCAGGGGATCGACGCTGCTGGCGCTGGACGGGAAAGGACGCTTGTCCGTGCCCGCGAAGTACCGTGAGCGCCTGACCGCCCAGTGCGGCGGCCGTCTCATGCTGACCGTCGACCCCAGCAACGGTTGCCTGTTGCTCTACCCGACTCCCGAATTCGAGACCCTCGAGCGCCAGATCAACGCCCTGCCCGGCTTCAATCCCATGACCCAGCAGTTGAAGCTGCTGTTCATCGGCTCGGCCGAGGAAGTGGAGCCGGACGGCGCCGGCCGCATCCTGATCTCGCCCTTCCTGCGCAAGTTCGCGAAGCTGGAAAAGGGCGTGGTGCTGGTCGGCCAGGGCAACAAGTTCGCGATCTGGAGCGAGGCCGCCTGGCAGGCCAGGCTGGATGCCGCCTCGCAATTGCCGGACCAGCTGGCGGCCGCGGCCGAGAACGGCACCCTTCCCGAGGAGCTCAAGGGCTTCTCGCTGTGACCCATGGCCATGTCTCCGTCCTCCTCGAAGGCGCGGTGGATGCCCTGGCACCCCGCCCCGATGGCATCTATGTCGACGCCACCTTCGGCCGCGGCGGCCACAGCCGCGCCATCCTGGCCCGGCTGGGGCCGGACGGACGTTTGCTGGCGATGGACCGGGACCCGGCGGCCGTCGCGGCAGCGGGGACGTGGAACGATCCCCGCTTCGCCATCGCCCATGCCGCGTTTTCGCGGCTACGGCAGGTGCTGGCGGAGCACGGCATCGAGCGTGTGGACGGCGTGCTGTTCGATCTGGGCGTGTCCAGCCCGCAGTTGGACGAGGCCGAGCGGGGATTCAGCTTCCGCTTCGACGCGCCGCTGGACATGCGCATGGATACCAGCCGCGGCATGACGGCGGCGGAATGGCTCAACGAGGCGAAGGAGGAGGAGATTGCGAGCGTTGTCCGGGACTATGGCGAAGAGCGGTTTGCTCGGCAGGTTGCGCGCGCGCTTGTTAAGGCTCGAGCGCTCGCGCCGCTACGCAGCACGCGGCAGCTCGCCGGCGTCGTCGCCGGCGCCGTGCGCACCCGCGAACGGGGGCAGGACCCGGCCACCCGTACCTTTCAGGCTGTGCGGATTTTCATTAACCGCGAGCTTGAGGAAATCCAGGCGGCGCTGCCGCAAGCGGTCGACCTGCTGAAACCGGGCGGGCGGCTGGTGGTGATCAGTTTTCATTCCCTGGAAGATCGAATGGTGAAGCACTTCATGCGGGACGAGTCTCAGGGGGAATCGGTACCCCCCGAGATTCCCCTGCCCGCGCACGCCCTGCGTGGCGGCCGGCTGCGCCTGGTGGGCCGGGCGCTGAAGGCGGATGCCGGCGAATGCGCCGCGAACCCGCGCGCGCGCAGCGCGGTGATGCGAGTCGCCGAGCGCACCCACGAGGTCGCCGGCCGGCACGGGACGCCCGACAGCTTGGTCGGGAGGGCGGCATGGTCAAGCTGAATCTGCTGCTCATCCTGGTGCTCGTCGCCTGCGCCCTCTCCGTCGTCTCCGCGCGCCACCAGGCGCGCAAATTGTTTGTGACCCTACAGTCCGAGCAGGCCCATGGTCGCAGCCTGGACGTGGAGTGGGGGCAGTTGCAGTTGGAGATTTCCACCTGGCTGATGCACAACCGTGTGGAGGAAGTCGCGCGCGGCCGGCTGCACATGACCATACCGGAACCCTCCCGTATCTACGTGCTGCGCGCCGAGGAGCAACCCTGATGCGCGCGCGTCACGCCACCGCCGCCCATCCCCTGCTGCATCTGGACTTGCAGCGCTGGCGCATGCGCCTGACCCTGGCCCTGCTGTTCGCCGGTTTCGCGGCCCTGACTGCGCGCGCCGTCTACCTGCAGGTGTGGCAGAGCGACTTCCTCACCAACCAGGGGGAAAAGCGCGCCCATCGCGTCGAGCCCATCCCCGCCTACCGCGGGGTGATCACCGACCGGCGCGGCGAGCCCCTGGCGGTGAGCACGCCGGTGGAGACGCTCTGGGCGAATCCACGCGAGGCCTCGCCCGACGCTGGCCAGATCCAGGCCCTCGCCCACCTCCTGGAGAAGAACCCCGATCAATTGCGCAGGCTGTTCGCCGACAAATCCAAGGCCTTCGTCTATATGGAGCGTCTGGTGGAACCGGCCCGCGCCGAACGCGTGAAGGCGCTGGGCATCGTCGGCGTCTACGGCAAGCCGGAATTCCGTCGCTATTACCCGGCCGGCGAGGTGACGGCGCACGTGCTCGGCATCACCAACATCGAGGATCAGGGCCAGGAAGGCCTGGAACTGTCCTACCAGGCCTGGCTGGCCGGCGAGCCGGGCGCGCAGCGCGTGGTGAAGGATCGCCCGGGCAACGTCGTCGAGGTGCTGGAACGCTTGAAGGCCCCCAAGCCCGGCCGCGATCTGGTGCTTTCCCTCAACCAGCACATCCAGTACCTGGCCTATCGTGAACTCAACGACGCGATGCAGCAGCACCAGGCGCGGGCCGGCTCGGTGGTGGTACTCGACGCCAAGACCGGCGAGGTGCTGGCCCTGGCCAACAGCCCCAGCTTCAACCCCAACAGCCGTGCCACCTACGAGACGGCGCGCCTGCGCAACCGAGCGATCACCGACACGTTCGAGCCCGGCTCGACCATGAAGCCGCTGTTAGTCGCCGCCGCCCTGGACGCCGGCGTGGTGAATCCGGAAACCCGCGTCGATACAGGACCGGGCTGGTTCGTGGTGGGCGACCGGCGCATCACCGACGTCCATCCCAAGGGGGTCATGAGCATTTCCGATGCGATTCAGGTATCCAGCAACGTCGCCCTGGCCAAGGTGGCCCTCGACATGCGCGGCGAGGATTACTGGAAGGTACTCTCGCGCGCCGGACTTGGCACCCCGCCCAAGTCGGGCATGCCCGGCGAGGTCGGCGGCCGTCTGCGGCCCTTCAGCAGCTGGCGCCCCATCGAGAAGGCCACCATGTCCTATGGCCACGGCCTCTCGCTGAGCCTCTTGCAACTGGCGCGGGCCTACACCGCCTTCGCCAACGACGGCGTCATGCCCGCTGTCACCGCCCTGCGCCGCGAGGGTGCGGCCACGGGCACCCGCGTCATGAGCGCGGAATCCGCACGCCAAGTGCTGGCGATGTTGGAACGCGTCACCGAGGATGGCGGCACTGCGCCAAACGCGCGCGTCGCCGGCTACCGCATCGCCGGCAAGACCGGCACCGCCCACAAATTTGTCGACGGCGCCTACGCGAGAAACCGTTACATCAGCTCCTTCGTCGGCCTGGCCCCGGCCTCCAACCCCCGCCTGGTGGTGGCGGTGATGATCGACGAGCCGGCCGGCCGGGTGTACTACGGCGGCCTGGTGGCCGCCCCGGTGTTCTCGCGCGTCATGGCCGGGGCCCTGCGCTTCATGGCGGTCCCCCCCGACGCCCCCTTCAGCCAAGGCGACAACCGGCCTGAAGCGCTACCCATGGTCCCGGAGTCGACATGAGCATGCCGGTCGACACGGCCACCCGCCACGCCATGGCCGACGCCTTGCGCGCGCTGGCGCCGGAAGCACGCGGCATGAGCGCGGACAGCCGGCGCCTGGCGGCCGGCGACATCTTCCTGGCGCATCCCGGCCGGACGCACGATGGCCGCGCCCACATCGCCCAGGCCATCCAGGCCGGCGCCGCGGCGGTGGTCTGGGAGCCCGGGGATTGGACCTGGGACCCCGCCTGGCGCGTGCCCAACCTGCCGCTCGCCGGGCTCGCCCGGCACGCCGCCGCCCTGGCCGCCGCCTGGCATCGCGATCCCTCGCGTGCGCTGTGGATGACCGGCATCACCGGCACCAACGGCAAGACCTCGGTGGCCCACTGGCTAGCCGCCGCGCTGTCCCGCGCGGGCCGTCGCACCGCCACCCTGGGTACGCTCGGCAACGGTTTCGTCGATGTCGAGGGCAGGGTGGCCGGCAGCCACGCCAGCCACACCACGCCGGATGCGGTCACCCTGCAAGGACTGCTCGCGGGCTATCGCGACGCCGGCGCGCACGGCGTCGCCATGGAAGTCTCCTCGCACGGCCTCGATCAGGGCCGGGTGGACGAAGTCGCCTTCGACGTCGCGGTATTCACCAACCTGTCGCGCGACCATCTCGACTACCACGGCAGCATGGAAGCCTACGCCGCCGCCAAGTCGCGTCTGTTCCACTGGCCCGACCTGGGCTGGGCGGTGCTCAACGCCGACGACGAACTCGGCGCCGCCCTGGCCGGGCAACTGCGCGGCGGGCGTTGCCGGGTGCTGAGTTACGGCCTGCGCGCCGGCGATTTGCGCGCCGAAGACTGCCGGGCCGATCGCCACGGCCTGCGCCTGCGCATCGCCTCGCCCTGGGGCGGCGGCGAACTCGTCTCCGGCCTGCTCGGTGAATTCAACGCCTACAACCTGCTGGCCAGCCTGGGCGCCCTGCTGGCCGCCGACATTCCCCTCGAGCAGGCCCTCGCCGCCCTGGCCGAGGCCCGCCCGGTCAGCGGCCGCATGCAGCGCGTGCCCACGCAAGAGGGCGAGCCGACGGTGATCGTCGATTTCGCCCATACCCCCGACGCCCTGGACAAGGTGCTGCGATCGCTCAAGCCGCTCGGCGGCGGCCGCCTGGTCTGCGTGTTCGGCTGCGGCGGCGGTCGCGATACCGGCAAGCGTCCGCTGATGGGCGCGGCGGTGGCGGCGACGGCGGATCTGGCCATCGTCACCAGCGACAACCCGCGCAACGAGGAACCCGCCGGCATCCTCGCCGACATCCTCGCCGGCATGCCGCCCGGCCAGGAAGCCATGGTCGATCGCCGCGCCGCCATCCGCGCCGCCATCCTCGCGGCGGACGCGGAGGACATCGTCGTGCTGGCCGGCAAGGGCCACGAGGATTACCAGGAAATCCAGGGCGTGCGGCAGCCCTTCTCGGATTTCGCCGAGGCCCGCGCCGCCCTGCGCGAACGCGCCGCGAGGAGCCAGCATGCGCCTGTCTGATGCGGCCCGCGCCCTGGGCGTCACGCTGACGGGAGCCGACGTCGAGTTCACCGGCGTCAGCACCGACACCCGCCAGTTGCCGCCCGGCTGCCTGTTCGTCGCCCTGCGCGGCCCGCGCTTCGACGGTCACGCCTTCGTCGACAAGGCCGTGCAAAGTGGCGCCGCGGCGGTCATGGTGGAGGCCTCGCACGCCGCACACCTGACTTCACACGCCTCGCTCCAGGTAGCCGACACGCGCCTGGCCCTGGGCCGCCTGGCCGCCTGGCACCGGGCGCAAATGCCGGCGCGGCTGGCCGCCATCACCGGCAGCAACGGCAAGACCACGGTGAAGGAAATGCTGGCCGCCATCCTCGCCGAGGAGGTCGGCGCCGACGCGGTACTGGCGACCGCCGGCAACCTCAACAACGACATCGGCATGCCGCTGACCCTGTTGCGGCTGACGCCGGCCCACCGCTACGCGGTCATCGAGATGGGCATGAACCACGCCGGCGAGATCGACTACCTGACGCATCTGGCCCGTCCCGACGTGGCCCTGGTCAACAACGCCCTGCGCGCCCACCTGGAGGGCCTGGGCAGCGTCGAGGCGATCGCCCGCGCCAAGGGCGAGATCTACGCCGGCCTCCAGGAGGGTGGCATCGCCATCGTCAACGCCGACGACCCCCACGCCGACTACTGGCTGGGCCTCAACGTCGGCCACCGGGTGCTGCGCTTCGGCCACGCCGCCGGAGCGGACGTGCGGATTTCGGGTCATGGGGAGTCGGGAGGGGAGAGCGGAACAACTCATGCGAATGCGGACCAACTTCCCGCTTCCCGCTTCCCGCTTGTGCTCGACACACCTCAAGGGCTGGTCGAGACCGTCTTGCGGGTGTCCGGCGAACACAACCGGCGCAACGCCGCCGCCGCGGCCACGGCGGCCCTGGCGCTGGGCGCATCGACCGGTGCCGTGGAGCGGGGGTTGGCCGCGTTTACCGGCACCAAGGGTCGCCTGCAGGTACACCCCTGCATCCTGGGCGCCACGCTCATCGACGATACCTACAACGCCAATCCCGACTCCATGCTGGCCGCCATCCAGGTGCTGGCGGCGCGGCCCGGCAGCCGCATCCTGGTGCTCGGCGACATGGGCGAACTGGGGCCGGATGCGACGGCGCTGCATCGGGAAGTGGGGAAACAGGCCAAGGCCGCGGGCATCCAGCGCCTGCTCTGTCTGGGCGAGATGTCGGCCCACACGGCGCAAGGCTTCGGCGCCGGCGCCATGCACTTCGAGCGCATCGAGGAACTGCTCGCGGAAATCGAGTGCGCCCTGGGCCCGGAGGTCACGCTGCTGGTGAAGGGTTCCCGCTTCATGAAGATGGAACGCGTGGTCAACTCTTTCATGGAGAGAGTGGACGGCCCCCACGCTTCGCTGCCCCCCGGGGGGGCGGATTGCCCGCCTCGGGGCGGCCCTACGGAGGGCAAACCATGCTCCTGATGCTCGCCAAGTGGATCGGCACCGACATCCGCCTGTTCAACGTCTTCCACTACATCACCCTGCGTGCGGTGCTGGCGGCGCTTACCGCCCTGGTCATCTCCTTCATCGTCGGTCCCTGGATGATCCGCAAGCTGGCCGCCCTCAAGGTCGGCCAGCCGGTGCGCGACGACGGGCCGCAGACCCACCTGGTCAAGGCCGGCACGCCCACCATGGGCGGCGCCCTGATCCTCGCTTCGATCATCGCCACCACCCTGCTGTGGGCCGACCTCAGCAACCGCTACGTGTGGATCGCCCTGCTCACCCTGGTGGGCTTCGGCGCCATCGGCTGGGTGGACGACTGGCGCAAGGTGGTGGAGAAGAACCCCAAGGGACTGGCCTCGCGCTGGAAATACTTCTGGCAGTCGGTCATCGCCATCCTCATCGCCGCCTGGCTGGCCTGGTCCGCCCACCTGCCGGCGCAGACCGAGCTCATCGTGCCCTTCTTCAAGCAGATCGTCATGCCGCTGGGGGCGATCGGCTTCGTCGTGCTGGCCTATTTCGTCATCGTCGGCAGCAGCAACGCGGTGAACCTCACCGACGGCGCCGACGGCCTCGCCATCCTGCCCACGGTGATGGTGGCGGGCGCCCTGGCGGTGTTCGCCTACGTCGCCGGCCATGCGGTGTTCTCCAAGTATCTGGGCCTGCCGCACATCCCCGGCGCCGGCGAACTGGTGGTGTTCTGCGCCGGCATGGTGGGTGCCGGACTTGCCTTCCTGTGGTTCAACGCCTACCCCGCCGAGGTGTTCATGGGCGACGTCGGGGCCCTGGCCCTGGGCGCGGCTCTGGGGGTGGTTGCGGTCATCGTCCGCCAGGAAATCGTGCTGTTCATCATGGGCGGCGTCTTCGTCGCCGAGGCCATCTCGGTCATGGTCCAGGTCGGCTCCTACAAGCTGCGCGGCAAGCGGGTGTTCCTCATGGCGCCCATCCACCACCACTTCGAGAAGAAGGGCTGGAAAGAGACGCAAGTGGTCGTCCGCTTCTGGATCATCAGCATGATGCTGGTGCTCATCGGTTTGGCGTCGTTGAAGCTGAGGTGAGCCGATGACCAAGCGCAAGATCTCCAACTACAAGGGCTGCAAGGCCCTGGTCGTGGGCCTGGGCGACACCGGCGCCGCCTGCGTGCGCTGGCTCGTCGAACATGACGCCCAGGTGCGCGCCACCGATACCCGGGAGGAACCGCCCCACGCCCAGCGCGTGCGCGAGGCCTTCCCGGAAGCCACCCTGCGCCTGGGCGGTTTCGACCGGGCCGACTTCGCATGGGCCGACCTCGTCGTCGCCAGCCCCGGCGTCGCCCTGTCCACTCCCGAACTGCAATGGGCGTTGAAGGCGGGCAAGGACGTGGTGGGCGACGTGGAACTGTTCGCCCGCGCCATTCAAGGCACTTCCGCCTACGTCATCGCCATCACCGGCTCCAACGGCAAGAGCACGGTCACCAGCCTGGTGGGCCACCTGTGCGCCGCCGTCGGTCTCGACACCGTGGTCGCCGGCAACATCGGACTGCCCGTGCTGGACGCCCTGGACAACCAGGATACCCTGGGCCGCTGCCCGGACGTGTGGGTGCTGGAGCTGTCCAGCTTCCAACTGGAAACCACCAGCAGCCTCAAGCCCGACGCGGCCACGGTGCTCAACATCTCCGAAGACCACATGGACCGGTACGCCGGCCTTGATGACTATGCGGCGGCCAAAGCCCGCATCTTCGCCGGCCTGGGCGTCCAGGTGCTGAATCGGGACGACCCGACGGTGATGGTCATGGCCCTGCCAAACCGCATCCAATGGAGCTTCGGCCTCAACGTGGACGAGTCCCTCGCAGCCGGCCAGTTCGGCCTCGCCACACGCAAGGACCGCCTCTGGCTGTGCGAGGGCGCAGAAGCCTTGCTGCCGGTGGACAAGCTGCCCATCGCCGGCCTGCACAACGCCGCCAACGCGCTGGCCGCGCTGGCCCTGTGCCGCGCCATCGGCCTGCCCTACGAGGGGCTGCTGCCGGCGCTGAAAACCTTCGAGGGCCTGCCGCACCGGGTGCAGAAGGTGGCGGAGGTGGAGGGCCGCACCTTCTACGATGATTCCAAGGGCACCAACGTCGGCGCCACCGCCGCGGCCCTGCACGGCTTCAGCGTGCCGGTGGTGCTCATCGCCGGCGGCGATGGCAAGGGCCAGGATTTCTCGCCCCTGCGGGACGCCGTGAAGAATGCCCGCGCCGTGGTGCGAATCGGCCGCGACGGCCCCCTCATCGAGGCGGCCATCGGCGGCGCCTGCCCGGTGCATCGCGCGGAAAGCATGGAAGAGGCGGTGAATCTTGCCTTCCACCTGTCGCAACCCGGCGATGCCGTGTTGCTGTCGCCGGCCTGCGCGAGCTGGGACATGTTCCGCAACTACGCCCACCGCGCCGAGGTATTCATCGCCGCGGTGCACAAACTGGCGGTGGGCGGCCAAGCGCCGGGAGCGGGTCATGTTCCATAACGCCGCCCTCAAGCGCACGGCCCTCACCCCTTACGACTGGGGGCTGGTGTTCGCCGCCCTGGCGCTGCTCATGCTGGGCCTGGTGATGGTGTATTCGGCGTCCGTCGCCATCGCCGAGGCCAAGTCCGCCAGCAACCAGTCCTCCTTCTACCTGATCCGCCACGCCATGTACCTGGTAATCGCGCTGGGCGCCGGCTACGCCGCCCTGCAGATCCCCACGCCGACCTGGCAGGCTCTCGCACCCTATCTGTTCATGTGCTGCGCCGTGCTGCTGGTGGTGGTGCTGATCCCCTTCATCGGCAAGGAGGTGAACGGCAGCCGGCGCTGGATTCCGCTCGGCCCCCTGGGCAACCTGCAGCCCTCCGAGCTGATGAAGTTCGCCACCATCCTCTACGCCGCCGACTACACGGTGCGCAAGGCGGCCTTCATGCAAAACCTGAAGAAGGGCTTCCTGCCCATGTTCCTGGTGATGCTGGGCATCGGTGGTCTGTTGCTGATGGAGCCCGATTTCGGCGCCCTGGTGGTCATCGTCGCCACCGCCATGGCCATCCTCTTCCTCGGCGGCTTCAACGCGCGGCTGTTCTTCGGGCTGTCCATACTGCTCGCCATCGGCTTCGTGCTGATGATCGTCACCTCCGAGTACCGCTACGAACGGGTGCTGGGCTACCTGAACCCCTGGAAGGATCCGTACGGCGCCGGCTACCAGTTGTCGCACGCCCTCATCGCTCTGGGCAGCGGCGAGCTCACCGGCGTGGGCCTGGGCGACAGCGTCGAGAAGCTGTTCTACCTGCCCGAGGCCTACACCGATTTCCTGCTCGCCGTCATCGGCGAGGAACTCGGACTGATCGGCGTGCTCGCCGTCATCGCCCTGTTCGCCTGGCTGACCTGGCGAGCCTTCTCCATCGGCTGGCAGGCCGGACTCATGGGCCGCAACTTCGCCGCCCTGGTGGCGCAGGGCGTGGGCGTCTGGATGGGCGCCCAGGCCTTCATCAACATGGGCGTGAATCTTGGCCTGTTGCCCACCAAGGGGCTCACCCTGCCGCTGATGAGCTACGGCGGCTCCGGCATCGTCGCCAACTGCCTGGCCCTGGCGGTGCTGCTGCGCATCGACTTCGAGAACCGCTGTCTGATGCGGGGGAAGAAAGCATGAGGGAACAGGGGCAAGTCGCAAGTCGCGAGTCGCCAGTGGGGCTCCACAGCCACTCGCGACTCGCGACTCGCCACTCGCGCACGCTCCTCATCATGGCCGGCGGTACCGGCGGCCATGTCATGCCCGCCCTGGCAGTGGCCGAGAATCTGCGCGACGACGGCTGGCGCGTGGTCTGGCTGGGCACGCGGGCCGGCATGGAGGCGAAGCTGGCGGTGGAAAAGGGCTTCGACATGGCCTGGGTGAAGATGGCCGGGGTGCGCGGCAAGGGTCTGCTCGCCAAGCTGTTGCTGCCCGCCAACCTGCTCGCTGCCTTCTGGCAGGCGGCCCGCGCCATATTCCGCGAGCGCCCCGACGTGGCCCTGGGCCTGGGCGGCTACGTCGCCTTCCCCGGCGGCATGATGGCCAGCCTCTTGGGCAAGCCTCTGGCGATCCACGAGCAGAACGCCATCGCCGGCCTGACCAACAAGGTGCTTGCCCACGTCGCCGACCGCACCCTGCTCGGCCTGCCCCTGGCCAGCCCCGACTCGCCGCTGGCGAAGAAAGGGGAGTGGGTGGGCAATCCGGTGCGTCCGGCCATCGCCGCCCTGCCCGATCCCGCCGCGCGCATGGCCGGCCGCGGCGGCTCGCTGCATCTGCTGGTGGTGGGCGGCAGCCTGGGCGCGGCGGCCCTGAACGAGCTGGTGCCACAGGCTGTCGCCCAGCTGCCGGAAGCGGCGCGGCCTGTAGTGCGCCACCAGTCCGGCGCGAAGCATCTCGATGTGCTCCAGGCCAATTACGCGGCGGCGGGCGTACATGGCGAGTGCCTGGCTTTCATCGAGGACATGGCGGCGGCCCTGGCCTGGGCCGACGTCGTCATCTGCCGCGCCGGCGCGCTCACCGTCGCGGAAATCGCCGCCAGCGGCTCGGCCGCCCTGTTCGTGCCCTTCCCCTACGCCGTCGACGACCACCAGACCGCCAACGCCCGCTTCCTGACCGACCAGGGCGCAGCCTGGCTCATGCAGCAAAAGGACCTGGATGCCGCGAAGTTGGCTGAATGGCTCGGCGGCTTGACGCGCGAGGCCCTGCTGGAACGGGCGGAGAAAGCACGCGACCTGGCCAAGCCGGAGGCGACGGCCAGCGTGGCACGGGTCGTCAAGGAGTTGGCGAAGTGAGGCAGCTTGTAGCTAGTAGCCTGTGGCGGGTAGCTGAATATTTCCGTGCCGAAGGCACGCATGAAAAGCTACGAGCTACGAGCCACGAGCTACCCGCTGCTTCGCCGGAGGCGAAGCGATGAAGCACAAGGTCAACCACATCCACTTCGTCGGCATCGGCGGCGCCGGCATGAGCGGCATCGCCGAGGTGCTGCTCAACCAGGGCTACGCCATCTCCGGCAGCGACGGTGTCAGCAATGCGGTCACCCGGCGCCTCGCCGACATGGGTGCGACGGTGTTCCAGGGCCACGCGGCGGAGCACGTAAGCGACGCCGACGTGCTGGTGGTGTCCACAGCCATCCGCGACGACAACCCTGAGGTGATGGCCGCCCGCGAGAAACACATTCCGGTGGTGGCGCGCGCCATGATGCTGGCCGAGCTGATGCGCTTCAAGCAGGGCATCGCGGTGGCCGGCACGCACGGCAAGACCACCACCACCAGCCTGATCGCCAGCATCCTCAACGAGGCCGGCATCGACCCCACCTTCGTCATCGGCGGCAAGCTGCTCGCCGCCGGCGCCAATGCCCGCCTGGGCCAGAGCGAGTGGCTGGTGGCGGAAGCCGACGAATCCGACGCATCGTTCCTCTACCTGTCTCCGGTGGTGTCCATCGTCACCAACATCGACGCCGACCACATGGAGACCTACGGCCATGATTTCGAGCGGCTGAAGGGCGCCTTCGTCGAGTTCCTGCACCGCCTGCCGTTCTGGGGCATGGCCATCCTCTGCGCCGATGACCCGGTGGTGCGCAGCCTGCTGCCGCGCATCACCAAGCCGGTGATGACCTATGGCACCAGCGACGACTGCGCCATCCAGGCGGTGGACATCATGGCCTCCGACGGCCGCATGCACTTCACCGCATTGCGCAACGGCACCCGCTCACCCATCGTGGTGACCCTCAACCTGCCCGGCCTGCACAACGTGCTCAACGCCCTGGCGGCCATCGCCGTGGCCTGGGAGTTGCAGGTGCCCGACGCGGCGGTGCAACGCGCCCTCGCCGGCTTCAGCGGCGTCGGCCGGCGCTTCCAGCGCTACGGCGAGATCCACCTGGCCGACGGCCGCCGCTTCACCCTGGTCGACGACTACGGCCACCACCCGGTGGAGATGCGCGCGACCCTGGCCGCCGCCCGCGGCGCCTTCGCCGGCCGCCGCCTGGTGCTGGTCTTCCAGCCCCACCGCTACACGCGCACGCGGGATTTGTTCGAGGACTTCGTGCAGGTGTTGTCGCAAACCGACGCCCTGTTGCTCACCGAGGTCTATGCCGCCAGCGAACCCCCCATCGTCGCCGCCGACGGCCGCAGTCTGGCGCGGGCGGTGCGCGTCGCCGGCAAGGTGGAGCCGGTGTTCGTCGCCGACGTGAACGATCTGCCCGCCACGCTGGCGGATTTCATCCAGGACGGCGACGTGGTGCTGACCATGGGCGCCGGCTCCATCGGCCAGGTGCCGGCCCGACTGGCCGCCCTGGGCAGCCAGGAAGACAACAAACCATGATCCTCGCGGAAAGAATGATGGTCGACAGCCCCATGCCTCCCCCCCGGATTCCTCCCGGCACCCCGGGTTCGCAGGGCACGCTGGAAACGGACGCGGACATGAGCCGCTACACCAGCTGGCGCGTGGGCGGCCGTGCCAACCGCCTGTACACCCCTGCCAGCCTGGACGACCTGGCCGCCTTCCTGGCCGGCCTGGAGCGGGACGAGCCGGTCTGGTTCATCGGCCTGGGCAGCAACCTGCTGGTGCGCGATGGCGGCCTGCGCGGCACCGTCATCCACCTGCACGGCGCCCTGCGCCACATCGACATCGAGCAGCGTCGGCAGGACGGCTGGGCCGGCCAGGACAGCGGCAGGTTCGGCGTGGTGTATGCCGAGGCCGGCGTGGCCAGCCCCAAGGTGGCGCGTTTCGCCGCCACCCACGACCTGGTGGGCGCGGAATTCCTCGCCGGCATTCCCGGCACGGTGGGCGGGGCGCTGGCCATGAACGCGGGCTGCTACGGCCACGACACCTGGGAATTCGTTACCCAAGTGCTGACCATCGACCGCCAGGGCCGCATCTCCCGGCGTGCCCCCAAGGATTTCCAGGTGGCCTACCGCCACGTGGCAAGGCGCGAGCCGCGCGAGGAATGGTTCGTCGCGGCCTGGTTCATGTTCCCCAAGGGCGATGGCACGCAGGCGCGGGAGGAGATCAAGCGCCTGCTGGAAAAGCGCATCGCCACCCAACCGCTGGAGCTGCCCAATGCCGGCTCCGTATTCCGCAATCCCCCCGGCGACTTCGCCGCCCGACTCATCGAATCCTGCGGCCTCAAGGGCCACCGCATCGGCGGCGCCCAGATCTCGGAGAAGCACGCGAATTTCATCGTCAACACCGGCGGCGCCATGGCGGCCGACATCGAAGCCCTGATCGAGGAGGCGCGCACGCGGGTGGCGCGCAAATCCGGGGTGGAATTGGTCACGGAAGTGAGGATCATCGGTGAACAGGCCTGATCTCGACCCCCGCTCCTTCGGCAAAGTGGCGGTGCTGTTCGGCGGCACCTCGGCGGAGCGGGAGATTTCCCTGAAGAGCGGCCACGCGGTGCTGGCGGCCCTGCAGAGCCGGGGCGTCGACGCACAGGCCTTCGACCCGGCCGAACGGCCCCTGGCCGATCTCAAGAGCGCCGGCTTCGACCGTGTCTTCCTCATCCTGCACGGGCGCGGCGGCGAAGACGGTACCGCCCAGGGCGCTCTGGAACTCATGGGCATTCCCTACACCGGCAGCGGCGTCATGGCTTCGGCGGTGGGCATGGACAAGTGGCGCAGCAAGCTGCTGTGGCGCGGCGCCGGCCTGCCGGTACCGGATTACGCCCTGCTCGACGCCGACAGCGACTTCGCCGCGGTGGAACGGCAACTGGGCCTGCCCCTGTTCGTGAAGCCGGCCAACGAGGGCTCCAGCGTCGGCATCAGCAAGGTGAAGGCGCCGGGCGGACTCGCCGCCGCCTACGCGGAAGCGGCGAAACACGACAGTCTGGTGCTGGCCGAGCGTTTCCTCGGCGGCGGCGAATACACCGTCGGCATGCTCGGGGAAGGTGCCAACCTGCGCGCCCTGCCGGTGGTGAAGATCGAGCCCGCCAACGAGTTCTACGACTACGAGGCCAAGTATTTCCGCGACGACACCCGCTACCTCTGTCCCTGCGGCCTGCCGCCCGAGCGCGAGGCGACCATGCAGGACCTGGCCAGGCGTGCCTTCACGGTGCTCGGCTGCCGCGGCTGGGGCCGCGTGGACGTGCTGCTGGACGGCGACGGCAAGCCCTATCTGCTGGAGATCAACACCGCGCCGGGCATGACCGACCACAGCCTGGTGCCGATGGCGGCAAGGACGGCGGGCATCGATTTCCCCGAGTTGTGCCTGCGCGTGCTGGAGCTGGCCCATGTGGGATGACCCGCGCGCCCTCAACCGCCTGACCCGCCTGATCCTGGCTGCAACCCTGCTGTTCGCCCTGTGGACGGCAGGCCGCACGGCTCTGGACGCGTGGTTCCCGTTCCGCCAGATCACCATCACCGGCGCGACCCACGCGGAGACGCTGCAGGCCGCGCATGCCCTGGTGCCCAAGCTCAGGGGCGGCTTCTTCTCCATGGACCTGGCCAGCGTGCACGACGACTTCGGTCGCCTGCCCTGGGTGCGCAACGCCGACGTGCGTCGGTTGTGGCCGGGCCGCCTGGTCGTGCACCTGGAGAACCATCGCGCCGCCGCGTCCTGGAATGACCGGGCGCTGCTCAACGTCTACGGCGAGGTATTCGCCGGCACGCCCTGGCGTAGCCTGCCGCGTTTCTACGCGCCCGAAGGCATGCAGAAGGAGGTGGCCCGCCGTTACGCCGAATTCGCCGGCATCGTCGCGCCGCTGGACTTGCGCGTCGAACAACTGGTGGTGAGCGCCCGCCAATCCTGGCGCATCCGCCTGTCCGGCGGCGTCAGCGTGGAGCTGGGCCGCGACAAGCTGCACGAGCGGCTACGCCGCTTCACCGATTTCTACCCCCGCGCCGTGGCGGCGGTGGGGCCCATCCCCAGGGTGGACATGCGCTACCCCAACGGTTTCGCCGGCGAGGTCCATTCCGGTCCGGGTACTTCGCGGCAGGCAAGGCAGGCAGGAGAAGCATGAAGAAAATCACGGAAAGCAAGGATCTGATCGTCGGCCTCGACATCGGCACCTCGAAGATCGTCGCCCTGGTCGCCGAGGCGACGCCGGAGGGCAGCCTCAACATCCTCGGCATGGGCCAGTCGCCCTCGCGCGGCCTGAAGAAGGGCGTGGTGGTGAACATCGAGGCCACCGTCTCCGCCATCCAGCGCGCCCTGGAAGAAGCCGAGCTGATGGCCAACTGCAAGATCACGCATGTCTACACCGGCATCGCCGGCAGCCACATCAAGGCGCAGAACTCCAGCGGCATGCTGCCGATCCGCGACCGCGAGGTCTCGCAGGCCGACATGGACCGTGTCATCGAGATCGCGCGCGCGCTCAACATTCCCGCCGACCAGCAGGTGCTGCACGTGCTGCCGCAGGAATACATCATCGACGGCCAGGACGGCGTGCGCGAACCGCTGGGCATGTCCGGCGTGCGCCTGGAGGTGAAGGTGCACATCGTCACCGGCGCCGTCTCCGCCGCGCAGAACATCGTCAAGTGCGTGCGCCGCTGCGGCCTGGAGGTGAAAGACCTGGTGCTGCAACCGCTGGCCTCCAGCCACGCGGTGCTGAACGACGACGAGAAGGATCTGGGCGTGTGCATCGTCGACATCGGCGGCGGCACCACCGACATCGCCGTCTTCACGCGCGGCGCCATCCAGCACGTCGCGGTCATTCCCATCGCCGGCGACCAGGTCACCAACGACATCGCCATGACCCTGCGCACGCCGACGCGGGAGGCGGAGGACCTGAAGATCCAGCACGGCATCGCCCTGCGCCAGCTGGCCGACCCCAAGGAGATGATCGAGGTGCCGGGCATCGGCGAGCGCGGCCCGCGCATGCTCTCCAAACAATTGCTGTCCGAGGTCATCGAGCCGCGCGTGGAAGAGTTGTTCAGCCTGGTGCAGGCGGAACTGCGCCGCTCCGGCTTCGAGGAGCAGATCTCCAGCGGCATCGTCCTCACCGGCGGCTCCAGCCTGATGCGGGGCATGGTGGAGCTGGCCGAGGAAGTGTTCCACATGCCGGTGCGCATCGGCGTGCCGGAATACATCGGCGGCTTCTCCGAGCGGGTGCGCAATCCCCGCTTCGCCACCGGCGTCGGCCTGCTGCTCAACGGTCTGGAGCGGCACGAAATCGACGAGGCGGCCCGCATCCAGGGCGCCGGCTTCCGTCAGACCCTGGAAAGGATGAAGACATGGTTCCAACAGAATTTCTGAATCGCCGGAGCGATCCGGCGTGCTTTGTTTCAACCGCGCGCGCGTAACCGAAGGAGGGACTAAAGATGTTGTTTGAACTGGAAGACATGCAAACTCAGGAAGCCGTGATCAAGGTCATCGGCGTAGGCGGCTGCGGCGGCAACGCCGTGGACCACATGATCGGCAAGGGCATGAACGGCGTCGAATTCATCGCCGTCAACACCGATGCCCAGGCGCTCAAGCGCAACAAGGCGCCGATCCAGTTGCAGATCGGCAACTCGGCCACCAAGGGCCTGGGCGCCGGCGGGCGCTGGGAGGTCGGCCGCGAGGCGGCGCTGGAGGACCGCGAGCGCATCGCCGAGATGATCGACGGCGCCGACATGCTGTTCATCGCCGCCGGCATGGGTGGCGGCACCGGTACCGGCGCGGCGCCGGTGGTGGCCGAAGTCGCCAAGGATCTCGGCATCCTGGCGGTGGCCGTGGTGACCAAGCCCTTCATCTTCGAGCAGGCCAAGCGCTCGCGCTCAGCGGAAGCCGGGCTGAAGGCCCTGTCGGAGCACGTCGACAGCCTCATCGTCATCCCCAACGAGAAGCTGATCCAGGTGCTGGGGCCGAAGACCAAGCTGACGGACGCCTTCATCGCCGCCAACGAGGTGCTGCATTCCGCCGTCTCCGGCATCGCCGAGATCATCAGCAACCCGGGCATGATCAACGTCGACTTCGCCGACGTGAAGACGGTGATGAGCGAGGTGGGCATGGCCATGATGGGTTCCGCCTCCTCCGCCGGCGAGGAACGCGCGCGCGAGGCGGCCGAAGCGGCCGTCGCCAGCCCGCTGCTGGAGAACGTCGACCTGAAGGGCGCGCGCGGCGTGCTGGTGAACATCACCGCCGACGACTCCCTGACCATGGAGGAGTATTACGAGGTCATGAACACCATCCAGGGCTTCGCCGCCGAGGAAGCCACGGTGATCGTCGGCACCTCCATCGACGATGCCATGGGCGACAGCCTGCGCGTCACCATGGTCGCTACCGGTCTGGGCAACCCGGTCCGCAACCAGGCCAAACCGCCGGTGATCAAGATCGTCGAACCCATGGCGCCGCCGCTGAACGGCACCGACGGCATGCCGGTACTGGGTGGCGGTGGCTACGATCCGGGGCGCGACTACGACATGCCCACCACCTTCCGTCAGGCCGGCAGCCGGCGCGGCAACCAGGCGGCGGTGGAAATGGCGCAGGCGGCCGGGATCGACACCCTCGACATCCCGGCCTTCCTGCGCAAGCAGGCGGACTGAACCGGCGCGCCCAACGGCACGCGGGTCACGGCCGGCCACGCGCCGCCGGTCTGCCTCGTTTACGCCACATCCGTTGCGCGAGAGCGCCGGGAACGATTCCGGGCGGGGTGCCCTCCTCCCCGTCCGGGATACAATTCCCTCAATTATTCAAGGCGTTAGGCACATGATCCGACAACGCACCATCAAAGCCCTGGTCAGCACCACGGGCGTGGGCCTGCACACCGGCGCGCGCGTGCGGCTGACGCTGCGCCCGGCGCCGGTGAACAGCGGCATCGTGTTCCGCCGCACGGATCTGCCGGAACCCCGTGAATTCGCGGTAGCTCCGGAAAGGGTCTGCGATACCCGCCTGTGTTCCGCCCTCGAAGGCAACGGCGCGCGCGTCGCCACCGTCGAACACCTCATGTCGGCGCTGGCCGGCCTCGGCGTCGACAACCTGTTCATCGACCTGGACGGCCCCGAGGTCCCCATCCTCGACGGCTCCGCCGCGCCCTTCGTGTACTTGCTGCAATCCACCGGCATCGACAGCCAGAACGCAGCCAAGCGCTTCATCCGCGTGAAAAGGACCGTGCGCGTTGAGGAAGGCGACAAGTGGGCGGAACTCAGCCCGCGCGACGGCTTCGCCCTCACCTTCCGCATCGATTTCGATCACCCCGTGTTCCGCCGCTCCGCCAAGGAGATGCGCATCGACCTGGCCCAGCAGTCCTATGTCAGCGAAGTCAGCCGGGCGCGTACCTTCGGCTTCATGAATGAAGTGGAATACCTGCGCAGCCATGGCCTCGCCCTCGGCGGCACGCTCGACAACGCCATCGTCATGGACGAGTTCCGCGTGCTCAACAGCGACGGGTTGCGCTATGCGGACGAGTTCGTCAAGCACAAGGTGCTTGACGCCGTGGGCGATCTCTACCTGGTCGGCCACCCGCTGCTCGCCGAATTCACCGCCTACAAGTCCGGCCACGGCCTCAACAACAAGCTGCTGCGCGCCCTCATGGCCGACGCCTCGGCCTGGGAATGGGCGACCTTCGAAAGCGAGGCGGAGACCCCCGCCAGCCTGCTGCGCCTGTACCCGCAGACCGCCTGATGCTGGCCCTGCGCCTGTTCCTGGCCCTGATCGGCATCCTGCTGGTCATCAGCCTGCTCGGCTACGCCATCAACCGCGACCCGCGCTGGCTGCGCCTGGCGGGGCTGGGTTTCAAGGGTGGTGTCGCCCTGGTGGTGCTGCTGATGCTGATCTATGTCACGGAAAGGCTGATCCTGGTGCTGTGATCGCTGGCGGGAATTGAAAGGGCGCCCTGACAGACGCCCCCTTTGATCATTTGGATTGCCAAGTACAGTCGAATCTATCGCACGCTGGCGAGACCTTCGTCGATGATGCGGGGAGTCAGGAAGATCAGCATTTCCCGCTTCTCGTCTCTTTGTGTGCGGCTCTTGAACAAATGACCGAGGATGGGCAGGTCACCCAAGATGGGCATCTTCTCTTCGCCCTGTTCGGTCTCCTGTTCGAAGATACCGCCCAGAATCGCAGTGTCGCCGTTGTTGACCCGCACCTGAGTCTTGACACGACGCACGTTGATGGCAGGCGGGGTGAATGATGTATCAGGCACGTCCTTGGTCACTTCGACGTTGAGGATGACAGAATCGTTGTTGAGTATCTGCGGCGCCACCAACAGGCACAGCAGCGCGTCCTTGAACTCGGTCTCCGTACCCGTATTGGCGCTGGAGCTGAGGTAAGGAATTTGTGTGCCCTGCAGGATGACGGCGGGCTTGAGATTGGTGGTGACCACACGGGGGTTGGATACCACCTTTCCTTTCTTGTTGACTTCCAGTGCGCGAATTTCCAGGTCCAGGATGAAATTTGAGGCCGCGTTAACCAGACTCAATTCAAATTGAGGCGCGCCTACGATACCCGCCCTCGGCAAGTCAACGTCGAAACCGGCATCGCCAGTAACGTTCCCCGAAGTTCTGGACTTCGTGAATCCCAACCTCACCCCCAGATCCTTGTTGAAATTGTCATCGGCGATCACCACGCGTGCCTCGATCATGACTTGGCGGGTGGGCACATCGACGTTCTTCAGCACATCTTCAACGGCGGCATGGCGACTCGGGGTGTCGGTGACGATCAGGGTGTTTGTGGTGAGGTCGAAAGTGGCGCCGCCACGTTCGGACAAAACACGGTTGACGTTGGAGGTCGTAGAGCGTCCGCCGCTGCCGGTGGTGGAGGTGCCACCCATGGTGCTGCCTCCAGTCACTATATCCGCCTTGATTCCGGTGGAACTGGGCGAACAGGTCGCATCGTCCTGGCTGCTGGACATGCTGCGCGAATCGCCGGTCACTACCGCGACGGCGTCATTGGCGCGCAGGTAGTTGAGGGGGTAGCTGCGCGTCACCAGCGGTTCCAGTTCGGCCACAGACTTCCTGGCTTCCAGTTCCAGTTTTTCCTTGGCGATCAGTTCATCGCGCGGCGCCACCCAGATGACGTTGCCGCTCACCCGCTTGTCCAGGCCCTTGGCGCGCATGATGATGTCGAGCGCCTGGTCCCAGGGCACGTCCTTCAGCCGCAGGGTGACGTTACCGGCCACCGTGTCGCTGGCGATGATGTTCAGGCCGGTGAAATCGGCAATGACCTGTAATACCGCGCGGACTTCGACGTTCTGGAAATTTAGGGTCAGCTTCTCGCCGGTATAGACGGGCTTGTCCGCTTTCGCAGCGCGGGGATCCTCCAGCGAGCGCAGTTCCATGATGAACTGACTGCCAGCCTGGTGCGCGGAGTAGTCCCACTTGCCACGCGGGGTGACCAGCATGCGGGTGTTCTTGCCCTGTTCGAAGGTCTCCACCTGTTGCGCGGGGGTGGCGAAATCGGCCACGTCGAGGCGACGCTGTAACGGTTTGGGCAGCGATGTATTAAGAAAATCCACCTGCACCGACTTGCCCTTCTGCTGGATGTCGATGCCCACGCCCGGATCCGAGAGGCTCACGACGATACGGGCCTCGCCGTTATCGCCGCGGCGGAATTCCACATCGCGTATGCCGTGGGCACGCGCCGTACCTGCCTCGGGGAAGACAGTGGGGGTGACGGCGGCAGACTGCGCGCTGGCCGCTTTCTCGGCACCGCGCAAGACCGCAAGCAGCGTGTTGCCTTCGCGGCGCAGCTCATGGCTGGTGGGACCGTTGAGGTTGAAGACGACGCGGGTGCGATCCCCCGCCTGCACCACCTGGTAGTTGCGGATCACGCCCAGGTTCAGGTTGACCGGAGCGCGGCCCACGCCACTGCCCGTGCTGGGGAAATCCAGCACCAGACGATGCGGGTTGCTGGTGGCAAAGGTGATGGGCTCCTCGTTCAGCGCCTCCGTGAAGGCGATTTTGACCACCTGGGTGTCATTCTGGCCGACCGACACAGACACGGCGTTGAGGGCATTCTGCGCCGGCCAGTGCGGGCAGGCCGAGAAGACAGGCCAGACCGGCCAACCAGGCCCGCCAACCGGGCATGCGTTGCATGGACATTCGCGTCGTTTTCATCGCCTTTACTCCTGAAGGGCCAGCGTGGCCTTGGTTTCGGTCCAGTCGCCGGCGCCATCCTGGACGGTTTCCCTGAGTTCGAGGCCCGTATCGCTGATGGCAACGACGAGCCCGAAATTCTGTCCCATGTACTCCCCCCTGCGGATCCGGTACAGCGTGTTTTCCGGAGTACGGATCAGGGCGTAGGTCTGTCCGCCCTTGTTGAGGGTACCCACCATGCGCAGTCCATCGAGCGGGAATTGCTCGAGGGGCTGCCGGGGGCGGTTGAGATCCGGCTGGAAGGCCCCGCCTGACTTGGAGGCCTTGAGGGTACGTGGCCTGAACGGGTCAGGCTGCTCGGCCGCATCGTAGCTGAAGATTTCCTGCACCTGCACCGGCGGTAGGGGTTCCAGGGCCTGTTGTCCACCGGCGCCGGCCTGAGCCATGAAGGCGCGCAGGTCTGCGTGCTCGTCCTGGGCGCAACCGGCCAACAGGATCACGGAAATGCCTGTCAGGGCATAAAGAAGCCATGCCTGTTTCATGGTTTCGCCGCTCCCATTTTCTGTCTCTTGACCTCGGCAAGCTCCTTCTCGTCCAGATAACGATAGGTCTGTATGCGCGCCTCCATGCTCAGCTTGGCATCCTTGCCCGGGGTCAGCACCACGTCGTGCAGGGTGACGATGCGCGGCAGTTTGGCGAGGTCGTTGGTGAACCAGCCGATGTCGTGGTAGCCGCCGGATACCTTGATGGCAACCGGCAGAGTGGCATAGAAATCGGCGAGGGTCTCGGCGCCGGGACGGAACAACTCGAATTCCAGGCCGCGGCCGACGCCCACCTGGTTGATGTCGGTGAGCAAGGCATCCATCTGCGAGCGGTCCGGCAACTGGCGCAGCAGGGCGGCAAGCGACTGTTCGATCTCGCTTAGGCGCCGCTTGTAGGCCTCGTAGTGCACGGCCTGGCCCTTCTTCACGGTGTAGGTATCGCGCAGCGACTGTTCCTCGCGTTGCGCGCTTTCGAGGTTGTTGAGGGCATCGGACCACACCAGGAACCAGCCTCCCGCGAGCACCGCCGCGAACAGCAGGACGAGGATGAGCACGCGCACCGGCGCCGGCGAGGCGGCGATGTCCTTCATATCCAGGTTGTTGAGATCGGACAGGTTCATGGCTTGGCGCCTTTATGTCCAGAAGCTTTCGCCTCGGTGGCCGCGTCCTGCTTACTGATTTTCACGTTCATCGCGAATTCGTTGACGCGCAGGTTACCCACCATGGCCGCCTTCACCTCCACCAGTGTCGGCTCATCAAACAGTTCCGTCTGTTCCAGTGCCCGCATGAAGCTGGATACCCGCGCGCTGGACTGGGCGAAACCGGAAAGCGCCACCATCTCACCGCTCTGCTTGACGCTCTTCAGGTACATGCCCTCGGGCAGCTGCCGGGCCAGCACGTCGAACAGGCGCACCGCCTCGTCACGGTTGGACTGCAGGGATTCGACGGCCTGCTTGCGGGCCAGGAGATCGTTGGTCTTCTCCTTGAGTTGCGCGATCTCGGCGATCTGCTGATCGAGCTTGGCGATTTCCTCGCGAAGGAACGAGTTACGTCGGTCCTGGGCGGCCTTTGCCTCGACCAGGTAAGCCTGGCCCAGGGCCACCAGCGCCAATCCGGCGCCGAGAGCCGCGATGGCGAAAATGGCGAACAGTCGCTGCTGTTTCGCCTTTCTGATCTGGCGATGGGGAAGCAGGTTGATGCGGATCGGGTTCATGTCGGATCGAACCTCCGCAGAGCCAGGCCGCAGGCGACAAACAGGCCGGGAGCTTCCGCAGCCAGTTGGCGGGCCTTCACGTTGCTGGAAACCGCCATTTTCGCGAAGGGATTGGCGATCATCGTGCTGGTCTGCACCTTGCCATGCACCACGTCATCCAGGCCGGGGATGGACGCGCACCCCCCGGCGAGGAGGATATGGTCGACGCGCTGGTAAGACGTTGCCGAGAAGAACAGTTGCAGGGCTCGCCCGATTTCCTGGGCGATGGAATCGAGGAAAGGCTGCAACACCTCGGCCTCGTAGCTGTCCGGTAGCAGTCCCTTGCGCTTGGCGTCCTCGGCCTCTTCCAGGGGCAGGTCGAAGCGCCGGCTGATCTCGTTGGTCAGGGTATTGCCGCCCAGGGCGTGTTCGCGTTGATACACCATCTGATTGTCCAGCAACACGTTGACGCGCGTCGAACTGGCGCCGATGTCGATGATCGCCACCACCTGCCCCGCGCCCTGGTCGGGCAACTGGAACGCCATCTGCTCGTAGGCGGTCAGGGTGGCGAAGGCGTCCACGTCCATGATGGCGGTGCGCAGGCCGGCGGCTTCCGCCACGGCGACCCGTTCTTCCACGCGTTCGCGCCGAGCCAGCACCAGCAGGGCATCGTTCTCGGTGGGATTCTTCGCGTTCGGCCCGAGTATCTGGTAATCGAGGCTGACGTCGCCGAGGGGGAAGGAAGCGACCTGGTTCGCCTCGGCATTGATCTGTGTCTCGATTTCAGCCTCGGTGGCGGCGCCCGGCAGCATGATCTTCTTGGTAATGACCGAGGATGCCGGCAAGGCCAGGACAATGTCCTTGGTTCTCGAATTCAGGTTCTTCCAGGCCTCGCGCAGCGCAGCCTCGACCGCCTCAGGCTTGGAGATGGCGCCTTCCTGCACGGCTTCCTTCGGCAACGGCACCACGGCATAGCGCTCGACGCGGCGCATGCCCCCGCCGCTATCTGCCAGCTCAAGCATTTTCACGGCCGATGAGCTAACATCAACCCCGATGAGTGGCTCTTGAACCTCGGCCAAAGAGCTCGAATCTCAAACCACTTCCCCTTCCGTGCCGGCCCATCTGGGCGTTTATTTAATAATCTGGATTAAATCCTAGCAACAACTTATTAATATCTACAACATTTTTTCCAATTAATCCAATCATCGCATTCTCCTAAATGCCCCGCTGGTCGCTCACCCTGATGGCCATCCTGGCCAGTCTGGTCATTTCCATCACCGCCGTGGTGGCTTTGGCGGCGGCGATGATCTATCCCAGACTCCCCAGCCTGGAGGCACTGAAGGACTATAGGCCCAAGCAACCCCTGCGTATCCTGACTGAGGATGGTGCACTTATCGGCGAATTTGGCGAAGAGCGTAGGGCAGTGGTGAAAATAAATGAAGCCCCCGTGTTCCTGCGCCAGGCCATCCTCGCCGCCGAGGACGAGCGTTTCTACCAGCACGGCGGTGTCGACACCCTGGGCATCCTGCGCGCGGCCATGGCCAACGTGGTATCCGGCCGGGTCAAGGAGGGGGCTTCCACCATCACCATGCAGGTAGCGCGAAATTTCTATCTGAGCGCCGAGAAAACCGCTACGCGCAAGCTCAACGAGGCCCTGCTGGCCATCAAGATCGAGCACACGCTGAGCAAGGACGAGATTTTCGAGCTCTATCTCAACCATATCTACCTGGGGCAGCGCGCCTATGGCTTCGCCGCCGCTGCCCAGATCTATTTCGGCAAACCGCTGGCAAAGATCAACCTGGCGGAGGCGGCCATGCTGGCTGGCCTGCCCAAGGCGCCCTCGGCCTACAACCCGGTGGTCAATCCCTCCCGCGCGAAAACGCGCCAACTTTATGTGCTGGGGCGCATGCGCAGTCTGGGACACATTGGCGAGGCCGAATACCGGCAGGCCAGTGAGCAGCGTCTGCCGCTGAAGTACTCGCCCCTCAGCTACGAGGTACAGGCCCCGCATCTGGCCGAACTCGTGCGCCAGCGCATGTTCGAGAAGTACGGCGAAAGCATCTATTCCAGCGGCATGAAGGTCTACACCACCCTGCGCCGGGTGGATCAGCAGGCGGCGGTAAGTGGCGCGCGCCTGGGCATCCTGGAGTTCCATCGCCGCCGCGGCTATGTCGGGCCGGAGGGACAGATCAAGTTGCCCGACGATGCCGACCTGGCCGACAAGGCCATCGAGAACGCCCTGCTCGAGCGCGAGGAAGTCAACGGCCTGCTGCCGGGAGTGGTCCTTTCCCTCGACAAGCAACGTATGCGCGTGCGCCTGCGCAGCGGCGAGGACATCGACCTGGGCGCCAGCGAACTGAAGTTCGCGGAGCGTTTCATTTCGCCGAAACTGGCCAGGGACAAGCGCCTGGGTCGCGGCAGCATCGTGCGCGTGGCGCGCGCCGAGCCGGACGCGCCCTGGCAGTTGAGTTACGTGCCGCAGGTGGAAGTCGCCCTGATCGCCCTGGACCCGGCGAATGGCGCGATCCGCGCCATGGTCGGCGGCTTCGACTTCAAGCGCAGCCAGTTCAACCACGTTACCCAGGCCTGGCGGCAGGCGGGCTCCAGCTTCAAGCCCTTCATCTATTCCGCCGCCCTGGAGCGGGGCATCACGCCGGCCACCGTGTTCGACGATGCGCCCATTGCCGTGGACCCCGCCGAAACCGGTGGCGTGCAGTGGGAACCGAAGAACTACGACGGCACCATGGAAGGCCCGATGACCCTGCGCGCCGCCCTGGCGAAATCGAAGAATCTGGTTTCCATCCGAGTGCTGCAGGCCGCCGGCGTGCAACACGCGCACGAGCACGTGGCCAAGTTCGGCTTCGACATGCCGCGCATTCCGCCCTACATGACCATGGCCCTGGGTGCCGGCGAGGTCACCCCGCTCACCCTGGCCGCCGCCTATGCGGTGTTCGCCAATGGCGGCCAGCGGGTCACGCCCTGGCATCTGCTGAAGGTCACCGACAAGGACGGCCGCGTACTGGAGAGCTTCACGCCGCCGCCTGCCAGTCCGGCCATCGACCCGCGCAACGCCTATCTCACCGCCAGCCTGATGCAGGACGTGATCCGCCGCGGCACCGCTACCGGCGCCCTGAAGCTGGGACGTGGCGACCTCGCCGGCAAAACCGGCACTTCCAATGAGCACCGCGACGCCTGGTTCGCCGGCATCCAGGCGACCCGCGTCGCCGTGGCCTGGATGGGCTACGACCAGCCCCGATCTCTGGGCTCCGGCGAGACCGGCGGCGGCACCGCCTTGCCGATCTGGGTACGCTACATGGGCGAAGTCCTCAAAGACACCCCGGAGATGCCCCAGGCCATGCCGGCCGGACTGGTGCAGCACAACGTGGATGCGCAATCCGGAGCCTCGACGTCGGGGCAGGGCGGTGTGCCGGAGCTCTTCTTCGAGGAATACGCGCCGGGCGCCCGACCGCCCGCCAACCCATTGGACGCGTTGCACTGAACATGCCGGTCCGCGATGGCCGATCCAGGCGCGATCGCGCCTATATCGCCGAACTGGCCGCGCGCTTTCTGGCGGAACACGGTATCCGCGACTACGGCCTGGCGAAACGCAAGGCCGCGCGACAACTCGGCCTGCCCGACGGCCACGGCATGCCCAGCAACGAGGAAGTGGACGCGGCCCTCATGCTGCGCCGCGATCTCTATGCCCCGGAAGAGCTGTCCGGCACGCTGGCCGCACTACGCGCACAGGCCCTGGCGGTGATGCGGGTGTTCCAGCGATTCGACCCGGTGCTGAGCGGCGCGGTCGCCAGCGGCGCGGTCTCCGAACACAGCCTCATCGAACTGGATATCGCCGCCGAAAACAGCAAGGACTTCGAACAATTCCTGCTCAACCAGGGTATTGAATTCAAGGTACGCGACCAGGCCGGACGGCAGGCCTATCTGGTGTACGCCGAACCCGCCGATGTCTGGGTGCGCCTGCTGCCCACCGAATTCCGCTCGGCGCCAGGCGGCGCGCGGGCGCGTATCACCCTGGCCCGTCTGCAGAAACTGGTGGAGGAGGGCGAAGCTTCGCCGTAGGGATGCACGCCCGCATCCAGCCGGCGATTTCAGGATCACGTTAAAGTCGGCGCGCCTGGCGCCGATATGTGTTTCTGCCGCAAACCCAGCCCAGTCCGCCATGATCCGTTTCTTCCGCCACTACATCCCAGTGAGCATGCTCGTGCTCACGCTGGCGGAGTTCATGCTTTTTGTGGCGATCGGTTTCTTCATTGCCGAACACTACGCGCTAGCCCAGGCCGCCGCAGCCCACGCCGCGGTGTACAAGCCCTGGCTGTTCGCCCTCGTCCTCAGCCTGATCCATTCAGCCGCCGGCCTCTACGACTGGGAATGGACCAAAGGCCTGACCAGCCTGCTGCTGCGCATTGCCGGTGGCTTGCTGGTGGCGGCCGCCGTGCTCTTGCCAGGCAGTCATGCCTCCCCCGGCTGGTTTCCGGAAGACATGGAATTGCTTGCCGGACTGGCCATGGTCGGATTCAGCGCCCTGCTGATCCGCCTGCTGTTCATGGAATGGGACAAGACCGGACTGTTCAAGAAGCGGATCTTGATCCTAGGGGCCGGCAGCCGGGCGGCGAAAATCGAGGAAATGATCCACCAGGGCGAGGCCCAGGGCATCGACGTCGTCGGCTACGTACCTTTGGGGGCCCTGCACCGCTATGTGCCGCATGACCGCCTGATCGAGGACGAGGCCTCCATCTTCGAACTGCCGGCGAGGTCTACCACGGCTGCCGCATCGCCCTGCCGGGCACCGGGGAGTTCGCCCTCAGCCTGGAGGTGCGCACCACCTTCGACGTCACTCTGAAGAACGGTCGCCTGACCCACCGCGCCGGCTGCGAATTCATCGACCTGCCGCCGAGCATCGAAACCGCGATCCAGCGCTACATCATCCAGGTGGAACGCGAGCGACGGAACCGCTACCTGTAAGCGGGCGGGCTATAAGCGAGGGCTGGATCAGCCGCAGGCGCTTGTACCCGTCAGGGTGTAATTCGCCGGATGCCGACTCTCAGGCCTCGCCCCGGGCCAGCCAGCGCGCCGCATCCAGGGCGAAGTAGGTAAGCACCGCGTCGGCGCCGGCGCGCTTGAAGCCGAGCAGGCTTTCCAGCACGCAGGCCTGCTCGTCCAGCCAGCCGTTCTGCGCGGCGGCCTTGAGCATGGCGTACTCGCCGCTGACCTGGTAGACGAAGGTGGGCGCCTGGTAGGTCTCCTTCACGCGGCGGACGATGTCCAGGTAGGGCATGCCCGGCTTGATCATCACCATGTCGGCGCCTTCCTGCAGGTCCAGGCCCACTTCCCAGAGCGCCTCGTCGGAGTTGGCCGGGTCCATCTGGTAGGTGTACTTGTTGCCCTTGCCCAGGTTGGCGGCGGAGCCGACCGCGTCGCGGAAGGGGCCGTAGAAGCTGGAGGCGTACTTGGCGGAATAGGCGAGGATGCGAGTGTGGATGAAGCCGGCGGCGTCCAGGGTATCGCGCACGGCATGGATGCGGCCGTCCATCATGTCGGACGGGGCGACCACGTCGGCGCCGGCGTGGGCATGGCATTCCGCCTGGCGCGTGAGCACGGCGATGGTCTCGTCGTTGAGCACGTAGCCGCGCGGGTCGTTGGGATCGATGAGGCCGTCCTGGCCGTGGCTGGTGTAGGGGTCCAGGGCAATGTCGGTGATCACCCCCAGTTCCGGGAAGCGCGCCTTCAGGCCGGCCACGGCGCGCGGCACCAGGCCTTTCGGGTTGTAGGCCTCGGCGGCGTCCAGGCTCTTGAATTCGGCATCCACCACCGGGAACAGGGCCAGGGCGGGCACGCCAAGCCGCAGGCATTCCTCGGCCACGACATAAAGCCGGTCCAGGCTCATGCGCTGGACGCCGGGCATGGACGCCACGTCTTCGATGCGGTTCTCTCCGTCCAGCACGAACACCGGCAGGATCAGGTCGGCGGCGGTCAGGCCGTGCTCGCGCATCAGTCGGCGGGAAAAGTCGTCCCGGCGCATGCGCCGCATGCGTTTGCGGGGAAAGCTGGACAGATCGAACATGAAAGCGGTCTCCATCATGCGAGGGTTGCGGGCGAGGCCTGGATTGTTATGGATTCCGGCCTGCGCCGGAATGACGAGGGTGAATTTTTGCCGTTTTTCCGGGAAGCGGCACGGCCTGCCGAACCCGATGTAGCGCCCTTATCCGAGTTTTTCACTCAAGCTTGGGAACCAATGCCCGGCGCGTCGGCTCAATCTACCCAGACGAGTCGCTTCGTCTCCCGCTTCTCCTCCCTGAGCGGGTGCCTTAATGCAACATTAAGGCAACATTTGCCCGGCTCCCTCCCCTTGAGCCGGGTTTTTTTTGGGCACCCCCAGCCAGTCGCGCAGGATCGCCTCCGCCTCTTCGGCGCCGTCGCGCTTGAGGCTGGAAAACAACTGCACCGTGGCGTTGAGGCCCATTTCCGCGAGATTCGCGCGCACCTGCCGCAAGGTCTGCTGCCCGGCGCCGCGCGCCAGCTTGTCGGACTTGGAAAGCAGCACGTGCACCGGCTTGCCGGCGGGCCGGAACCACTCCAGCAGGGACCGATCCAGTTCGGTCAGCGGGTGGCGGCAATCCATGATGAGAACAAGCCCGGCCAGTTGCGGCCGGTCCGCCAGGTAGCCGCCGATGAGGGCCTGCCAGACGTGCTTCTGGTCTTTCGGCGCGCGGGCGAAGCCGTAGCCAGGCAAATCCACCAGGAACCGGCCAGTCTCCACGCGGAAGAAGTTCAGATGCTGGGTGCGGCCGGGCATCTTGCTGACGAAGGCCAGGCGCTTGTGGTTGCACAGGGTGTTGATGGCGCTGGACTTGCCGGCGTTGGAACGTCCGGCGAAAGCGACCTCGGCCAGGCTGTCGGCGGGCAGGTCGCGCACGCTGGCGACGGTGATGTGAAAACTGGCGTTGAGCATGGCGGTGAAGTCCGACGGTGGGGGAGCCTGCTCAAAAGGCTGGCACTATAGCAAACGGGTCGTTAAAATGCCGCGATTTTCCCTTGCTGTCATCCTGGATTTAAGGAGTCTTGCATGAAATCCTCCGCGCTGTTGACCGGCCTGCTGTTCGCCGCGACTTCCTGGGCCATCCCCGCGCAGGCCGCTACCGCCAAGGGCGACCCGGCCAAGGCGCAAAAACTGGTAAACGATGTCTGCGGTGCCTGCCACGGCGCCGACGGCAACAGCACCTCGCCCGCCTACCCCAACCTTTCCGGCCAGAGCCCCGAGTACCTGTTCAAGCAGCTCGTCGAGTTCAAGTCGGGCGCGCGCAAGAACGCCATCATGGCGCCCAACGTGACCAAGCTGTCCGAGGACGACATGCACAATCTGGCCGCCTACTACGCCGCCCAGCAGCCGAAGCCGCGTCTGGCCAAGGATGCGGCGCTGGTGGCGGAAGGCCAGAAGATCTACAAGGGCGGCAACGCCGGCAGCGGCGTGCCCGCCTGCGCCTCCTGCCACGGCCCCGCCGGCGCCGGCATCCCCTCCATGTTCCCGCGTCTGGCCGGCCAGCACAGCAAGTACGTGCTGACCCAGTTGAAGAACTTCCGCAGCGGCGACCGCGCCAATGACGGCGGCAAGATGATGCAGGTCATCGCCCGCAAGATGACGGACCAGGAAATGAAGGCGGTGTCGGAGTACATCTCCGGCCTGCGCTGATTCGTTTTGAAACACGAACGGCCCGCATTGCGGGCCGTTCGTGTTTCAGCGGGTAGTTTGTAGCGGGTAGCCGGTAGCATGAACCATGCGCCGGAGGCGCCGAATTTCGCTACAAGCCACCTTCTACCCGCTACAAGCTACCTGCCACCCGCACACCCATGCTCGACGACCTCAACCCCCAGCAGCGCGAAGCCGTGCAGTACCTGGATGGCCCCCTGCTGGTGCTGGCCGGGGCGGGCTCGGGCAAGACCCGGGTGATCACGCGCAAGATCGCCTGGCTGGTGAACCAGTGCGGCATCGAAGCCCGCCACATCGCCGCCATCACCTTCACCAACAAGGCGGCGCGGGAGATGCGGGAGCGGGTCGGCGAACTGCTGCCGGGCAAGCGGGGGCGCGGCCTCACCGTTTCCACCTTCCACTCCCTGGGCCTTTCCATCCTCCGCGCCGAAGCCAGAAGGCTGGGTTACAAGCCACGTTTCTCGGTGCTGGACGCCACCGACACCCAGCAGATCCTGTCCGACATCCTCAAGAACCCGGACAAGGCCGGCCTGCGCCAGGCCGCCGCCCTCATCTCGCATTGGAAGAACGCCCTGCTCGACCCCGCGGCCGCGCGGCAAGCCGCCGGCGACGAGGGCGAGCGCCAGGCGGCGGCGGCCTACCAGGCCTACCAGGACACCCTGCGCGCCTACCAGGCGATGGATTTCGACGATCTCATCCGCCTGCCGGTCGGCCTCTTCCGCGAACATCCGGAGGTGCTGGCCACCTGGCAGGGCCGGCTGCGCTACCTGCTGGTCGACGAGTATCAGGACACCAATGGCGCCCAGTACGAGTTCCTGAAACTGCTGGCCGGACCCATGGGCCGCTTCACCGCCGTCGGCGACGACGACCAGGCCATCTACGCCTGGCGCGGCGCCGACGTGGAGAACCTGCGCCGGCTGCAAGAGGACTGGCCGCGCCTGAAGATCATCCCGCTGACGCAGAACTACCGCTCCAGCCAGCGCATCCTGCGCGCCGCCAACAGCGTCATCCGCAACAATCCGCGGCTCTCCGACAAGAACCTGTGGAGCGAGCTGGGCCTGGGCGACCAGGTCGAACTGGTGGAATGCCGCGACGACCGCAACGAGGCGGAAAGCGTGGTCATGCGCATTTCCGCGCACAAGTTCGAGCACCGCACCCGCTTCGCCGACTACGCGATTCTCTATCGCGGCAACCATCAGGCGCGGTTGTTCGAAGAGGCCCTGCGCGAAGCGAAGATGCCCTACCAGATCTCCGGCGGCCAATCCTTCTTCGACCGCGCCGAGATCAAGGACCTCACCGCCTACCTGCGCCTGATCGCCAACCCGGACGACGATCCCGCCTTCATCCGCGCCGCCACCACGCCGCGCCGCGGCATCGGGCCGGGCACCCTGGAAAAACTGGGGGAACAGGCCGGAAAACGCCAGGTCAGCCTGTTCGCCGCCGCATTCGAGGCCGGCTTGCAGTCCCTGCTGCCGGCGCGGCAACTGGAACCGCTGCTGGAGTTCTGCGCCTTCATCCAGCGCATCGCCGATCGCGCCGAGAAGGAACCCGCCGGCCGCCTGCTCGAGGAACTGCTGGCCGCAATCCGCTACGAGGAATGGCTGTACGACAGCGAGGATGACCTCGCCGCTCGGACAAAATGGGAGAACGTGCGCGACTTCGTCGACTGGCTGGCGAAGAAGGGCGAGGACGAGGAGCGCAGCCTGATCGAGCTCACCCAGACCGTCAGCCTGATGAACCTGCTGGAGGGTCGCGAGGAAGCCGAGCCGGACGCGGTGCGCCTGTCCACCCTGCACGCCGCGAAGGGCCTGGAATACCCCCACGTCTTCCTGGTGGGCGTCGAGGAGGAGATCCTGCCGCACCGGGAATGCCTGGAAGGCGCACGGCTGGAAGAGGAACGCCGGCTCATGTACGTCGGCATCACCCGCGCCCGCCGCGGGCTCACCATCACCTGGTGCGGCAAGCGCAAGCGCGGCGGCGATCTCGTCGTCTGCGAGCCCTCCCGCTTCCTGCTGGAACTGGACCCGGCCGAGGTGAAACGGGCCGGCGCGCAGAGCGAAAGCCAGGCCAGCCGGGAAGACGGCCGCAAAAAGCTGTCGGCCCTGAAGGCGATGCTGGGCGGCCACGCCAAATAAAAACGCGGCCCGCGGGCCGCGTTCATCGAGCCCGCACGGGGAGCTACTTGCCGGCCGCCGCCGCGATGGCGCTCTTGGCTTCCGCCACCATGAAGTCCACCGCCAGCCGGGTATCGGCGTCGGACAGCTTCTCGTTGCCGCCCTTCGCCGGGCCGCCGAAGCTGCCGTTGATGGCGGCGGCGTAGAGGTATTCCTTGCCTTCCTTGATCAGCGCGGCCCAGGCCTTGGCGTCGCTGAGTTTCTGCGCGCCGGTGACGCCGGTGTCGTGGCAACTCGCGCAGTTGTCGGCGTACACCACCTTGCCGCGCGCCAGTTCGGCGGCGGTGGGTTCCGGTTCCTTCTTCAGGGTCGCCTCGAAACTGGCGCCGACCGCGTTGGCCATGTAGACCACGCCACGCGCCACTTCCAGATCGCTGAGATCGGGGTCGCCGCCGCGCGCGGGCATCTTGTTGAAACCCTTGATGGCATGCGTGAGCAGGGTGTCATAGCCGCCGGCCAGACGCTTGCCCCAGTCCGCGCGCTCCTTGTGCTTGGGCGAGCCGAGCGCGCCGGAGTCGTGGCAGCCGGCGCACACCTCGATGTAGACCTGTTCGCCGGTGCGCTCGACCTTGGGCGCGTTGGGATCGACGGCGAGGGACTTGCCGAAGGACTGGATGCGTTCGCGCACCGCCTGGTCGGACAGCGGCTCCGCATCCGGCTGCCCCATGCGGCCCTGGATGCCGAGCAACAGCAGGACGATGAGGACGATCGCCAGACCGGGCGCGAACAGACCGCCCAGGGTGGCGTACAAAAAATCCTTCGGGGTGGTCTTGGTCATTTCGACGTGCTCGGCCATGGTGCGGTCCCTGCGGCTTGGATTGAAAAATCGGGTGATTATAAGGGTTATCCCCTGCAAGCCGAAAGCGGCCTGTGCTATTCTCCGGCCCCCGTGGCGCCCGTAGCTCAGCTGGATAGAGTACTGCCCTCCGAAGGCAGGGGTCGTGCGTTCGAATCGCGCCGGGCGCGCCAGACAACTTCCTCTTCAAGGGCAGCTTGTGCCGCCCTTTCCCTGTTAGCGCCCGTCTATCTCCGGTTGCCGCCCGCGACCAGCCTGTATTCGTAAAACCGGCATTCCAGCGGCCCGTTGAAGAGCGGCGTACGACGGCTGGCCTTGAGGCCGATCTGCCTGGGAAGCTCCGGGTCGGCGGACAGCAGGTAGGCGGTCCAGCCCGGGAAATGCTGCTTCAGGTTGTTACCGATGTCCCGGTAGAACGTGGCCATGTCCTCGGTCGACAGGCGCACGCCGTAGGGCGGGTTGCTGACGATGAGGCCGCCCGGCGTGGGCGGATTCACGTTGAGGAAGTCGGCCTCCATGATGCGCACGCAATCAAGCAGGCCCGCCGCCTTCAGGTTGAGGCCGGCGGCGCGCACCATGAGCGGGTCGATGTCGGAGCCGAAGATGGGCAGGGGATGCGGCTCCGCCATGGCGGCCTGGGCGTCCTTGCGCAGGCGCTGCCATTCCACCATGTCGAAATTCTTCAGGTTCTCGAAGGCGAAATGCCGCTTCAGGCCGGGGGCGATGTTGAGGGCCATAAGTCCCGCTTCCAGCAACAGGGTGCCGCCGCCCATCATGGGATCGTAGAGGGGGATGCCCGGCCGCCAGCCGGCCAGCTTCAGGAGGCCCGCCGCCAGGTTCTCGTTCAGCGGCGCGGCGGCGGCCTGGACCCGGTAACCGCGCCGGTTGAGCGGCTCGCCGGAGAGATCCACGTAGATCGAATAGCGCTCGTCGGTGAGATAGGCCACCAGGGGCACGGCGGGTTCGCGGGTATCCACGCTGGGCCGCTGGCCGGTGGCTTCGCGGAAGCGGTCGCAGACCGCGTCCTTGATCTTCAGGCTGACGAAGTTGAGGCTCTTCAGGGGGCTGTTGCGGCCCACGGTGGTGACGGCCAGGGTGCGGGAGACATCGAACAGGTCCGGCCAATCCACGCCGAGGGCGTCGCGATAGAGGTCGTCCTCCATGCGGTAGCGGCCCTCCGTCAGCCGCCACAGCACGCGGACGGCCAGCCGGCTCCACAGATTCACCTTCCAGCCCAGGGCCATGCCGCCGCGGAAGGCGACGCCGCCAGCGGCGGGAACGGCCTCGTCGGCGCCCAGGTCGACGATCTCCTTCAGCAGCTCAGCTTCCAGGCCCTTGGGACAGGGCGCGAAGAAATGTTCCCGCCGGGCGGCGCGGGGCAGCGGCTTGTCCGCACGGCGCGTGGCTTTCTCCGTGCGCGGCGGCCGCTCGCCGCGCGGCGCCCCGCGCGTGGGAACGGGCTCGCCGGCAGGCGCGGGCCGGGCGCGCCGACGCGGAACCGGGGGTGCTGCTTCAGTCTCGGCCGCGGCCTTGGCGGCGGGCGCCGGTTGCGCGACCTTGTCCGCCATGCTGGGACGCTTGGGGGCGCGGTGACGGCCGCGTACCGGCGGTCGATCGACGGGAACTTGCTTCTCCCCTCCCGTATCAGGTTTGATGGAAAGAATGCTGCGTTTGGGTTTATCCGATGACGACACGGGAATTCCTCAAGAAACTGACCCCCAGTCCGGTCACGGCCATCCTCATCGGCCTGATCGTGTACCTCTGGTTCCGCCCGCCGGCCTTCGTTGACGAGTTGCGCCAGCCGGCCCCCGACCTGCCCGAACTGTCCGCCCTGCGCGGACAGGTCGTGCTGGTGAACTTCTGGGCCACCTGGTGCCCCTACTGCCGCCATGAAATGCCGGCCATGGAGAGGTTCTACCGGCAACACCGGGAGAAGGGCTTCGCGATTGTCGCCTACAGCCTGGATAAATCCCAGGCCGAGGTGGATGCCTTCATGCGCGCGGAGGGCTACACCTTTCCGGCGCCCCTGGCCGATCAGGCCACCACCAGCGCTTTCGGCGGGGTGAACCGGATGCCCCTGTCCTTCGTGGTGGATCGCGACGGCATGCTGCGCCACAAGGTGGCCGGCCAGGTACACGCCGGCCGCCTGGACGACCTCATCACGCCTCTGCTGGCGGTGCCTGCCGCGGCTCGCTGAGCAGGCGCTCCATCTCGCGCTTGTAGAGGACGAAATCCATTTCCGGGCAGGGTGCGCCCAGACGCGTGGCGACCGCGGACACCTGGCCGCGATGATGCGCGTAATGCGTGAACAGGTGCGTCAGGGCATCGCGCGTCCACATCGCCCGCGCCTTGCCGTCGCCACCCAGGAACTGGATCTGCGCGTCGAAGAACTCCTCCGGCTGGGCTTCCAGCCAGCCTTGCAGGCGACGCGTTTCACGGCGCAGGGCGGTCTTCAGCTCGCGCCACTCCGGGTTGTGGAGGATGCGGTAGTTGATCGCCAGATGCTCTCCCCGCAGGCGCGCCTGCCAGGACTGGCTGACCACCAGGATGTGGTCGACAGTGTGGTGGATGCTGCGGAAAAACAGGCCCTGGTCGCTGGCGAGGACCTCGGCCTGGAGATGGTCGAGGGCGGAAAACATGACCTCGTTGGCCCAGTGCTGGTAATCGGCCTGCACGACGAAATAGCTTTTCCACGCATACATGATGTCGGGTTCCTGGGCATAACAGGTAGGGTGAAACTACCCCCAAGCGCGCTCAATCGACAAGCGTGGCGGGCGGAAGGTCCTTTTCCCAGGACAAGCGGTCGTTCAGCCCGCGCGTCACCCAGACCTGACCCGTAGCGTCGATGCGCAGAACCTCTGCGATGCCCAGGCGCGCGGCCAGGCGCCGCCAGTCTTGCGGGCCGGCGATGAACAGCGGCTTGCTGGCCACGTCCGAGAGGGTGCCGGCGCGCTCGCCGCGGGCGACGACGGTGAGCGCGCGGGTATGCTCGACCGGCCGGCCGCTGCGCGGGTCGATGAGGTGGCAATAGCGCCGGCCTTCCAGCTCGAAGTAGCGCTGGTAGTCACCGGAAGTGCCGATGGCCTCGCCGTCCTTCAACTCCAGGGTGGCCAGCGCCCCGGCCCGGCGCGGATGCTGGATGCCGACCAGCCAGGGCGTGCCGCCCTTCGATCCCAGCGCGAGGATGTTGCCGCCGATGTTGACGAGGGCGTTGTGCACGCCCTGGCTGCGCAGGTACGCGGCCGCCCGGTCCAGGGCGTAGCCCTTGGCGTAGCCGCCCAGGTCCAGGCGCACGGCGGGATTCGTGCCGGTGACATGGCTGCCGTCGATGACCAGGTCAGTCATGCGCGGATTCGCCCGCACCAGCTCCTCGATCGCCCTGGCGTCGGGCAGGCGTGGCTCGAAGCTGTCGGTATGAAAGCCCCACAACCGCACCAAATTGCCGATGGCGGGGTTGAACAGCCCCTCCCCCAGTTCGGCAAGGCCGGCGGCATCCTTCAGCATGGCCGCCAGTTCCGGTGCGACTTCCGCCCGGGCCGGCGTGCCGGGCCGGGCCTGAGCCAGGATAGCGTTGAGCCGCTCCAGGTCGCTCGGCTGCCAGGCATGCAGGGACCGGTGCATGGCATCGAAGTCCCGCAAGACCTGGTCCGTCACGCGTCGGGCCTTGTCCTCGGCCTCGCCGTAGACGGTCACCTCCACCAGGGTGCCGAAGACGTAGGACTGCTGGCGATGGCTGGCGGGACCGCAGCCGGCGAGCAGGGCCAGCAGGATCAGCGCGAAGATGCTCCGCGAAAACCGGCCCAGCCCCTTCACGCCGCCTCCCGGACACGCCGTTCCAGCGCATCCATGAACCTCCCCGCCACGTTGAAACCGGTCTGCGCGGTGATTTCCCGGAAGCAGGTGGGGCTGGTGACGTTGACCTCGGTGAGGCAGTCGCCGATCACGTCCAGACCCACCAGCAGCAGGCCGGCGGCCTGCAATCCCGGGCCCAGCGCGCGGGCGATCTGCCAATCCCGCTCCGACAGCGGCCGGGCCACGCCGGTGCCGCCGGCGGCCAGGTTGCCGCGGGTTTCGCCTTGCTTGGGGATGCGCGCCAGGCAATAGGGCACGGCCTCGCCGTCGATGACCAGGATGCGCTTGTCGCCCTGGGCGATCTCCGGCAGGTAGCGCTGGGCCATGATGGTTTCGGCGCCGCGACGGGTAACGCTTTCCAGGATGGCGCCCAGGTTCGGGTCGCCGGGCCGCAGGCGGAAGATGCCTGCGCCGCCCATGGCGTTCAACGGCTTCACCACGATGTCGCCCTGCTCGGCCAGGAATTCGCGGATCAGGCCGGCGTCGCCGCTCACCAGGGTGGGCGCGATGAACCCGGCAAAGCGGGCGATGGCCAGCTTCTCGTTCCAGTCGCGCAGGGCCTGTGGCCGGTTGAACACCCGGGCGCCCTGGCGCTCCGCCATCTCCAGCAGCCAGGTGGCGTAAAGGTAGGCCTGATCGAAGGGCGGGTCGCGGCGCATGAGGACGGCGTCGAAATCCGCCAGGTCGCGCCATTCCGCCTCGCCCCGGGCAAACCAGTTACCAGTCCCCCCCTTTGAAAAAGGGGGGTTAGGGGGGATTTCACCCGGCTCGCATGGGGTGAACGCCGAAAATCCCCCCCCGCCCCCCTTTACGAAAGGGGGGAGTTCCATGTTGAGACGGATCGGGTTGGCCTTGCCCAGAACGCTTCCACCCCGCCAGGCCAAGTCCTCACTGACCATGGCCCACAGTTCATGCCCGCGCGCCGCCGCCTCCAGCATCATGGCGTAGGTGGAGTCCTTGTGGATCTTGAAGGTCTCCAGGGGATCGGCGACGAACAGCAGCTTCACGGCGCCGTGCGCTCCAGTTCGATGGCCGCGGCCAAGGCGGCAAGGCGGGCGATGACGCCGTAGGTGTAGAAGCGGTTCACCGGCGAATCCGGGCGCGCGCCGCAATCGCAGTAGCTGCAACTGGTGTCGAAGGCCAGCGGTACGAAGTGCATGCCCGGTGAATTCAGGTTCTCGTCGGCGCCGCGGCCGGTGTGCACCCGGTAGAAGCCGCCGATGACGAAGTGGTCGATCATGTAGACCACCGGCTCGGCCACCGCTTCATGGATGCTCTCGAAGGTGTGCACGCCCTCCTGCACCAGCACGTCGGACACCGCCAGCCCCTCCTTCACCACCGCCATCTTGTTGCGCTGCTTGCGGTTGAGGTCGCGCACGTCGTCCGGCGACTTCACCGTCATGATGCCCATGCCGTAGGTGCCGGCGTCGGCCTTGACGATGACGAAGGGCTCGCGGTCGATGCCGTGCTCGGCGTACTTGGCGCGGATCTTCTTCAGCACTTCCTCGACGTGGAAGGCCAGGCATTCCTCGCCTTCCCGCGCCTGGAAGTCGACCTCGCCGCAGTTGGCGTGGTAGGGGTTGATGTACCAGGGATCGATGCCGAGCAGGCCGCAGAAGTCGTGGGCGACCTGGTCGTAGGCGGCGAAGTGCCTGGACTTGCGGCGGATGGCCCAGCCCGCGTGCAGGGGCGGCAGCATGCCCTGGGCAGGGTTCAGGTCCTTGAGGATGTCCGGCACGCCGGCGGACAGGTCGTTGTTGAGGAGGATGGCGCAGGGGTCGAAGCTTGTCCCGGACTCCGATGCGCGATCCAGCCTGATGCGGTCGCCCTCGCGCCGGATGGGTTCCAGTGTGAGTTGGCCGCCTTCCGGCAGGTCCAGCACCAGGGGTTCCTCCAGGCCGGGGATGAGGCTGCCGAAGCGCACCGTCAGGCCGATCTTGCGGATGATGTCGGCGAGGGCCGCGACGTTCTGCAGGTAGAACAGGTTGCGGGTGTGGTTCTCCGGCACGATGAGGAAGCGGCGCGCGTCGCTGCACAGCTTCTCCACCGCCACCTGGGCCGCCTGCACCGCCAGGGGCAGGAAGTCCGGATTCAGGTTGTTGAATCCGCCGGGGAACAGGTTGGTGTCCACCGGCGCCAGCTTGAAACCGGAATTGCGCAGGTCCACCGAACTGTAGAAGGGCGCGTTGTGCTCCATCCATTGCCGGCGGAACCAGTGCTCGATGTCCGCCTGCGCCTCGATGACATGCTTTTCCAGTTCGCGCAGGGGGCCGGTGAGGGCGGTGGTGAGATGGGGAACCATGGCGGGAAGGTACCCGGGGGGCATCCCCGGATTCAAGTCGAAATCACGTTGCCCTGAGTCTAGAGCCTATTTCAGTAGGAATCATGCCCCGCGCCGCGGGTGTGCGGGATGCAGTGCAAGGCGCGGGTGGCGCGGTTTGGTCGTTCCAAACAAGCCACCCGCAACGCGGCAATGCGCCCGCACACCAGCGGCCCTTCGGGTTGAGGCCAGGAACGGCGTCTGCGGCGTTGCGGCGCTTGGCCATGGAATGACCATGGCCGGCGCGTCGCGCCTTGCATCCATCCGTTCCTGGTCTCAACGCGGGGCATGATCCCTACTGAAATAGGCTCTTAGATCGCTTCCCAGCCCTGTCGCCCCATCTCTGGATGGCCGACAATGGCGGGCCATGTTCGATATCGTTCTCTACCAGCCGGAAATCCCGCCCAACACGGGCAACGTCATCCGCCTCGCCGCCAACACCGGCTGCCGGCTGCACCTGGTGAAACTCCTGGGCTTCGAGCTCTCCGACAAGCAGATGCGCCGGGCCGGGCTGGATTACCACGAGTACGCCGAGATGAAGGTGTACGAAACCTGGAACGAGCTGAAAGCCGCCCTCGCCGGCCGCCGCCTGTTCGCCTTCACCACCAGGGCTTCCGCCGATTTCAGCCAGACGCGCTTCCAGCCCGGCGACGTCTTCGTTTTTGGCCCGGAAATGCGGGGTCTGCCGGCCGAAGTCCTCGACGAGTTCGCGCCGGATCGGCGCCTGCGCCTGCCCATGTTGCCCGGCCAGCGCAGCCTGAATCTCTCCAACTCCGTCGCCGTGGCGGTCTACGAGGCCTGGCGCCAGAATGGTTTCGCGGGCGCCCGGTGAACTTGGTTTTCGCGGCTTTGTCCCCATGCTGAATCCATCCCTTCCGAAAGCCATCGCATGAGCGCCCTGGAAACCTTCGAGAAACTCCTCGCCCAAGGCAAGGACAACGCCCTGTTGCGCTACTCGCTGGGCAACGAATGCCTGAAGCTGGGGCGGACCGACGACGCCGTCGCCCATCTCCGCGCCGCTCTCGCTTTCGACCCCGGCTATTCCGCCGCCTGGAAGCTGCTGGGCAAGGCCCAGGCCGAGGCCGGCGCCGCGGCTGAAGCCCTCGACACCTACCGCCAGGGCATCGACAAGGCCGAGGCCAAGGGCGACATCCAGGCCGCCAAGGAAATGCGGGTGTTCGCCAAGCGCATCGAGAAACAACTGGCCGGCGAGTGACCCCCAGTCCCCCATCGGCTACCATCTCCCCCCATTGGATTCACAGACTTAGGAGCAGCACATGGCGCGTATGGTGCAATGCGTGAAACTCGGCCGCGAGGCCGAAGGCCTGGATTTCCCGCCCCTGCCCGGCGAACTCGGCAAGCGGGTGTTCGAGGGCATCTCCAAGGAGGCCTGGCAGGGCTGGATCAAGCTGCAGACCATGATCATCAACGAGAACCGCCTCAATCTTGCCGACGCCCAGCACCGCAAGTACCTGATGGAACAGGCCGAGAAGTACTTCTTTGGTGAAGGTGTCGGCAACCCCGAGGGCTTCCGCCCGCATTGACGTCGACACCGAGCCCGCCGTGAGCGAAGACAAGCAAACCCACTTCGGCTTCAAGACTGTCGCCGAGGAAGAAAAGGCCCGCAAGGTAGCCGAGGTGTTCCATTCCGTGGCCAACCGCTACGACGTCATGAACGACCTCATGTCCATGGGCCTGCACCGCGTCTGGAAGCGCTTCCTGGCCCTGCACGCGCGCCTGCGCCCGGGCCACAAGGTGCTCGACATCGCCGGCGGCACCGGCGACATCGCCCGCCTGCTGGCGGAGGAAACCGGCCCCACCGGCGAAGTCTGGCTCACCGACATCAACGGCTCCATGCTGGGCGTGGGCCGGGACCGCATGCTCGACCAGGGCCTGATGCTGCCCGTGGCGCAGTGTGACGCGGAGAAACTGCCCTTCCCCGGCGACTACTTCGACCTGGTCACCGTCGCCTTCGGCCTGCGCAACATGACGCACAAGGAAGATGCCCTGGCCGAGATGCGCCGGGTGCTGAAGCCGGGCGGCAAGCTCATGGTGCTGGAGTTCTCCAAGGTCTGGAAGCCGCTGCAACCCCTGTACGACCTCTACTCCTTCCAGATGCTGCCGCGCATGGGCCAGGCGGTGACCAAGGACGCGGAAAGCTACCGCTATCTCGCCGAATCCATCCGCATGCACCCGGACCAGGAAACCCTGAAGGGCATGATGGAAAGCGTCGGCTTCCGGAAAGTGGACTACTTCAATATGACCGCCGGCGTGGTGGCGCTGCACGTGGGGTACAAGCTGTAAGCGTCACTTCTTCTTCGCCCTTGGATGCGCCTGGTCATACACCTGGGCCAGGCGCTGAAAATCCAGATGGGTGTAAACCTGGGTGGTGGACAGGCTGGCGTGGCCCAGCATCTCCTGCACCGCCCTTAAATCCCCCGATGATTGCAGCACGTGGCTGGCGAAGGCGTGGCGCAGGGCGTGCGGATGCACGTGGGCGGTGATGCCCTGACGCTGGGCCAGGTGCTTCAGGGCCATGCCCAGCACACTGGGAGAGATACGGGCGCCACGAGCGCCGACGAACAGGGCATCCGGGTCGCGGGCCACCGGATCGCGCACCGCCAGCCAGCTTTCCAGGGCCGCCAGGGCCCGACCGCCCACCGGCACCACACGGGTCTTGGCGCCCTTGCCGGTCACCTTCACTTCCGCCGCCTGGCGGTCGACGTCCCCCAGGTTGAGTCCGATGAGTTCCGCCCGGCGCAGGCCGGAGGAATACATGAGCTCGAACATGGCCGCGTCGCGCCGGGACCAGACACCCTCACCCGGGCGCTCCAGCAGATGTGCCATCTCGTCCACCGAGAGGGCGTTGGGCAGCTTCTTCTCGCCCTTGGGTGGACGCAGGCCCAGGCAGGGGTTGGCCTCCACCGTGCCCTGGCGGGCCAGGTAATGGAAGAAGCTGCGCCAGGCGGACAGGGTGCGGGCCAGGGTCTTGGCTTTCAGGCCCGCACCGTGCAGGCCGGCCAGGGCGCGGCGGATGTCGTGGGAGGTGAGTTGCGCCGGCGGCCGTTCGCCCACCCGTTCCAGCAGGTGGCGCAGGTCGAAGGCGTAGGTGGCGACGGTATTGGGGCTGTAGTGGCGCGCCGTCAGGTGGGCGAGGAAGGCGGCGACGGGCTGGGAGAGGACGCCTTCGTCGGCCATCGCTAGAGGAACCGGGATACGGCCGCGCCGGACAGCTCGGCCAGCCAGGACAGGTAGAGGGTGCCCATCTCCGGATAGAAGCGTTTCGCGTCCTCCGAGGCCAGCACCAGTAGGCCGTTCAGGTTGTCCTCGCGCAGGGGCGCGAGGGCGAAGGACTTCTGGTTGCCGCCGACGGCACCGAACCAGCCGCGCACCTCGTCCGGCACCTCGGCCCCGCAACGGGGCTGGGTAAGGCCGGTCATGAGCACCTTGACGTCGGCGCTGACCGCTGAGAATTCAGGCATGTCCGGCGCGCTGTCGGCCCATACCCGCAGCGTGGCGTGCGGCACGGCGAAGCTCTCCGACAGGGAAAGGTGCAGCGACTGGAACACCGCCTCCAGGCTGCGCGCCCGCATCAGGCCCAGGGACAGCTTGTGCAACTTGTCGCCGATGGCGTCGTTCTCCTCGGCGAACTGGATGAACTCGCGCAGTTTCAGTTCGAGGCCGCGCGACTTGTCGCGCAGGGCCAGCACCTGGCGCTCGCCCAGGGAAATGGCCTGGCCGCTGTAGGGATGGGGCACGCTGATGTCGGTCAGCAACTCGGGGTGGCCGACGAAGAAATCCGGGTTGAGCCTGAGGAATTCGCTGATCTGTTCGGGGGAAATGTTCATAGGTCGATCTCGCCTTCGAAAACGGTGGCGGCCGGGCCGGTGAGGAATACGGAATGGGTAGCACCGGCCCAGGAAATAGACAGGTCGCCGCCGCGGGTGTGGACGCTGACGGTATCGTCCAGCAGCCCGCGCGTGATGCCGGCCACCACGGCGGCGCAGGCGCCGGTGCCGCAGGCCAGGGTCTCGCCGCTGCCCCGCTCGAACACCCGCAGCCGGACGGCGCGCCGGTGCAGCACCTGCATGAAGCCGACGTTTACCCGCTGCGGGAAGCGGGGGTGGCATTCGATCCTGGCGCCCAGTTCGCGCACGGGGGCGTCATCCAGGTTGCACACCACCCGCACGGCGTGGGGGTTGCCCATGGACAGGGCGGAGATCTCCACCGGCTCGATGCCCTGCGGGCCGTCGACGTCGATGACGTAGGTGAGGGCGCGGGCATCGGCGATGAAGGGGATGTCGGCGGGCTCGAAACGGGGCGGCCCCATGTCGACGGTGACGCGGCCGTCGTCCTCCAGCTTCGGCACGATGATGCCGGAGGCGGTTTCGACGCGGATCTCGGTCTTCTCCGTGAGGCCCTTGTCGCGCACGAAGCGGACGAAGCAACGGGCGCCGTTGCCGCACTGCCGCACCTCGCCACCGTCGGCGTTGAAGATGCGGTAGCGGAAGTCGGTGTCGGGCCGGGTGGGCGCTTCCACCAGCAAGATCTGGTCGCAGCCCACGCCGAAATGGCGGTCGGCGATGGCCCGGTACTGCTCCGGGCTCAGGTCGACGCGTCGGCGGATGCCGTCGAACACGACAAAGTCGTTGCCGGCGCCCTGCATCTTGGTGAAGGGAAGTCTCATGCGGGGATTATCCCGTTGTCGTCTCTTCCTGGGCCAGCCTCAGGATGTAATGGGCGAAATCCGGGTCCTCGCCGCGCAACAGCTCGGGCAGGCGTTCGCGAAACTCCTCGCGCTGGCACCACTCGCGCATGTAGTCCTCCCAGGAGTGCCAGCGACGCAGTTGCTTTTCGCTCATGTCCGGCTCCCAGACCAGGAGATAGGCGCGCTCGAACAGCGAGATGAGCATGTCGAAGATGACCCACATGCGCTCGCGCTGCTCTTCGCTGAGGTCGGGCGTGGAGGTCTGGCTGCGCAGCTTCAGGTCGGGATTGGCGAGCACCACTTCGAGGAAGTCGATGTAGGCGTCGGAAAGCTGCTGCCAGGTGGCCTCCTCCTCGTTCTCCCGCTCCTTGCGCTGGTCGAACAGGAAAACGCCGATGGCCAGGGGCAAGCCCACCACGGTGACGACGTAGGACAGCAGTTCCCAGGTTTCCAGTGCCACGCCCGTCACCCCATCAAGGCCACGTAGTCCTTGAAGATGCAGCGGTCCATCACCACGCACAGGCCCGCCTCGCGCGCTTTCTCGGCGGCCTCCTCGTGGACGATGTCCTCCTGGATCCAGAGGGCCGGGGCGTTGATGGCCAGGCATTCGTCAACGATGCCGGGGATGGCGGCGGACTCCCGGAAGACGTTCACCAGGTCCACCGGGAAGGGGATGTCGGCCAGGCGCGCGTAGGCCTTTTCGCCGAGCACCTGCTCCACCGCCGGGCGCACCGGCACGATGCGGTAGCCGAAGCGCTGCATGGCCTGCGACACGCCGAAGCTGGGCCGATCGGGCTTTGGCGAGAGGCCGACCACGGCGATGGTTTTCACGCGGCGCAGCAGCGCCTTGAGGTCTTCGGGTGCGGGGTTCTGAAAGCGCATCGCTTCTCCTTCCATGGGCGCGTCAGCGCCGTTCCGGCATGGCCGCCTGCAGATCCATGCCGAGGACGTAATCATCCATCACATGCGCGGACGCGAACAGGGAGCAGTGCCTGCCGCATGGCGGCAGGTGCGACCGGCCGCGAGTCGGACGCCGGGGTATGCGTGGGAACGGCTGGCGGAATTCATGACGGTTCCATTCCCTTCACCATCACATAGTCATCCATCACATATCCCCCGCCTATATCCTCGACGATGAGGGTGGCGACCGTGAAACCGTGTTTCAGGTAGGCCTCGATGGCCTGCCGGTTCTGCCGGTTGACGCGCAGCACCAAACGGGTGAAGCCGTGCTCGCGGGCGCGCCGCGCCACCTCGGCGATGAGTGCGCCGCCGACGCCCCGGCGTTGCCAGCCCGTGTCCACGTACAGCTTGTCGAGCTTGAAATCGCCCTGTTCCAGGGTGTGACCGTGCGCGAAGCCGACCAGGATTCCCTGCTCGCGCGCCGCCAGCCAGAGGTCGCCGCGCGCCAGAAGTTGCCGCACCAGGCCTGGCTTGTAGCGCTGGGCCAGCATGTACTCGATCTGCTCCGCGCTGATGATGCTCGGATAGTGCGCGCGCCAGACGCGTCCGGCGAGTTCCACCAGGGCTTCCGCCTCGTCCAGCCGCAGGGGGCCGATCTCAATCGTCATACAGCACGCCCTTGGCGCCTTCCGGCTGGGTCTTGAAGCGCCGGTGCAGCCAGAAGTACTGCTCGGGCATTTCCCGTACCCGTTCCTCGATGAAGGCATTCATGCGACGGGTATCGGCCTCCACGTCCTGCGTCGGGAAATCCTCCCAGGCCGGATAGAACCGGGTGGCCCAGCCCGCGCCCTCGCGGCGCGTGACGCAGGGCACCACCACCGCGCCGGTGGCGCGGGCCAGCCGCGACAGCCCGGTCACGGTGCAGGCGGGCACGCCGAAAAAGGGCACGAAGATGGCGTCCTTGGGTCCGAAATCCATGTCCGGCAGGTAGTAGAAAGGCAACCCTTTGCGGATGGCGCGGATCACCGGCTTGATGCCGTCGCGCCGCGAATACATCTCCGAATGCCGCCCACCGTGGCCAAAGCGGGTGCGCGCCTGGAGCATGACCCGGTCGAGGTGGGGGTTCTTGATGCGCGCGTACAAGGAGACGATGGGGGCGAATTCCGCGGTCACCCGCACCCCGCCGACATTCAGGCCGACGAAATGCGGCGCCAGCCAGATCACGGGCTTGCCCAGATGGGACGTGAAATGTTCCAGCCCTTCCAGGCGGGTGAGCCGTTCCACCTGGTGACGGCTGCCCCACCAGGACACCGTGTCCTGCATGAACGCCCGCCCCAGCAGGCGGAAATGCGCCTTGAGCACCCGCTCGCGCTCGGCCTCGGACCATTGCGGGAAGCACAGGCCCAGGTTGGTTTCGGCGATGTGGCGCCGGGAGACAGCTAGATGATAGAGCAGGGAGCCCAGGGCGGAACCCAGCGCGCCCAGGGCGGGCAGCGGCAGCACACCATGCAGAAGGCGCAGCAGGAACATGCCGACGCGCCTCATGCCTGTCCGTCCTTCATGCGGGTGGATGGGCACGCGATGGGTTCCGGGCGGGGCGCCATGGCTGGCGCGCCGGAACGACCTGGGGGATGCGGGTGGACACCAGGGAACATGAGGGTTGGGCGAAGGGTCGGATGCGTGAAGTTGACCAGCGAACCCGCGCAAGGCTAGCATGCGCCTGCCGCCGAGTTAATTGCAGCGATGCATTCAGACAAATTGCGGGCGGGATACAAATCCAGCTAAAGCGTCCCGCTCCTGTTCCCCGGAGCCGGTTCGCCGGTCAAGATTGGGAAAACATGTACAGGAGCCATTCATGAGCAAGGACTACCTCTTCACCTCGGAATCCGTTTCCGAAGGCCATCCGGACAAGGTCGCCGACCAGATTTCCGACGCCATCCTCGACGCCATCCTGGCCCAGGATCCCACCGCCCGCGTCGCCGCCGAAACCCTGGTCACCACCGGCCTGGTGGTGCTGGCGGGCGAGATCACCACGCACGCCCAGGTCAACTACGCCAAGGTGGCCCGCGAAACCGTGCGTTCCATCGGCTACGCCGACCCGCATCTGCGCTTCGACGCCGACGGCTGCTCGGTGCACGTCTGCTACGGCCAGCAGAGCGCGGACATCGCCCAGGGCGTGGACCGCGCCTCCGACGACTACCTGAACCAGGGCGCCGGCGACCAGGGCCTGATGTTCGGCTACGCCTGCGACGAGACGCCGTCCCTGATGCCCCTGCCCATCTACCTGTCGCACCGGCTGGTGGAGCGCCAGGCCATGCTGCGCAAGGACGGCCGCCTGCCCTGGCTGCGCCCGGACGCCAAGTCCCAGGTCACGCTGAAGTACGTGGACGGCAAGCCCCACAGCATCGACACGGTGGTGCTGTCCACCCAGCACCACTCGGAAATGGCGGAAACGATCGACGGCAACAAACACATGAAGCAGGCCGCCATCGACGCCATCATCGAGGACATCATCCAGCCTGTGCTGCCCAAGGAACTGGTCAAGGGCGACATCAAGTATCTGGTCAACCCCACCGGCGTGTTCGAGATCGGCGGCCCGCACGGTGATGCCGGCCTCACCGGCCGCAAGATCATCGTCGACACCTACGGTGGCGCGGCCCCGCACGGCGGCGGCGCCTTCTCCGGCAAGGATCCTTCCAAGGTGGACCGCTCCGCCGCCTACGCCGCCCGCTACGTGGCCAAGAACATCGTCGCCGCCGGCCTGGCCAGCAAGTGCCTGGTGCAGGTGAGCTACGCCATCGGCGTCGCCCAGCCCACCTCCATCATGCTGGAGACCTACGGCACCGGCCGGATTGCCGACGAGAAGCTGACCGACCTGGTCAAGGCCCATTTCGACCTGCGCCCGAAGGGCATCGTGCAAATGCTCGACCTGCTCCGCCCCATCTACCGCAAGACCGCCGCCTACGGCCATTTCGGCCGCGACGAGCCGGAATTCACCTGGGAAGCCACCAACAAGGCGGAAATCCTCAAGGCCGAGGCCGGTCTCTGATTGACCCCAACCCCGCCGAGGGGCGCTGCGACCCATGCCCATGGGCCAGGCTCGGACGGGGTTCCCCGAAGGAACCGCGCCCGTTCATGCAAGGAGTTGTTCAATGAACGCGTTCACCGACTTCAAGGTTGCCGACCTGGCCCTGGCCGACTGGGGCCGCAAGGAAATCCGCATCGCCGAGACCGAGATGCCCGGCCTCATGGCCATCCGCGAGGAATACGCGGCCGGCCAGCCGCTGAAGGGCGCCCGCATCACCGGCAGCCTGCACATGACCATCCAGACCGCCGTGCTGATCGAGACCCTGACGGCCCTGGGCGCTGAAGTGCGCTGGGCCTCTTGCAACATCTTCTCGACCCAGGACCACGCCGCCGCAGCCATCGCCGCCGATGGCATTCCGGTCTACGCCGTGAAGGGTGAATCCCTCACCGAGTACTGGGACTACACCCACAAGATCTTCGAGTGGCCGGACGGCGGTTACTCCAACATGATCCTGGACGACGGCGGCGACGCCACCTTGCTGCTGCATCTGGGCGCCCGCGCCGAGACCGACATCAGCGTGCTGGCCAAGCCCGGCAGCGAGGAGGAGACCATCCTCTACGCCGCCATCAAGGCCAAGCTGGCCGTCGATCCCAGCTGGTATTCCACCCGCCTCAAGCACATCAAGGGCGTCACCGAGGAAACCACCACCGGCGTGCACCGCCTCTACCAGATGCACGAGCGGGGCGAACTCAAGTTCCCCGGCATCAACGTCAACGACTCCGTCACCAAATCCAAGTTCGACAACCTGTACGGCTGCCGCGAATCCCTGGTGGACGGCATCAAGCGCGCCACCGACGTGATGGTGGCCGGCAAGGTCGCCCTGGTGTGCGGCTACGGCGATGTGGGCAAGGGCTCCGCCCAGGCCCTGCGCGCACTCTCCGCCCAGGTCTGGGTCACGGAAGTGGACCCCATCTGCGCCCTGCAGGCCGCCATGGAAGGCTACCGCGTGGTGACCATGGAATACGCCGCCGACAAGGCCGACATCTTCGTCACCGCCACCGGCAACTACCACGTCATCACCCACGACCACATGGCCGCCATGAAGGACCAGGCCATCGTCTGCAACATCGGCCACTTCGACAACGAGATCGACGTCGCCTCCATCGAGAAGTACCCGTGGGAGGAGATCAAGCCCCAGGTGGACCACATCATCTTCCCGGACGGCAAGCGCATCATCCTGCTGGCCAAGGGCCGCCTGGTGAACCTGGGCTGCGCCACGGGCCACCCCAGCTACGTGATGTCTTCCAGCTTCGCCAACCAGACCATCGCCCAGATCGAGCTGTTCACCCGGACCAACGAGTACCCGGTAGGGGTCTACACCCTGCCCAAGCACCTGGACGAGAAAGTCGCGCGCTTGCAGTTGAAGAAGCTCAACGCCCAGCTCACCGTGCTCACCGAGCAGCAGGCCGCCTACATCGGCGTGCCCGTGCAGGGGCCGTACAAGGCCGAGCACTACCGCTATTGATGGGTACTTCCTTCCTGAAGGAAGGTAATCCGGGCGCAATCCGCGCCTGCTTGACCCGGACAGGCCGCCACGAATCAGGGCGGCCTGTTTTTTCGCTGCGGCCCGCACTTTCACCTCACGTCAGGACAGGCTCCAGATAGCCGCTGCAAGCGCGGGCGAGATGCCCCCGGTTATCCTGCACGCATGAACGAGTTGCCCTATCGCGGACGCTTCGCGCCCACCCCATCGGGACCGCTGCATTTTGGTTCCCTGGTGGCGGCCCTGGGCAGCTTTTTGGATGCCCGTGCCCATGCCGGCGAATGGTTGCTGCGCATCGAGGACGTCGACCCGCCGCGGGTGGTGGCCGGCGCCACCGAGGCGATCCTGCGCGGCCTCGACGCCTTCGGTTTCGAGTGGGACGGGCCGGTGGAATCCCAGAGCAGACGCGGCGCGGCGTATCAGGCGGCTCTGGACCGCCTGGACGCCCTCGGCCTGGTCTATGGCTGCCATTGCAGCCGCAAGGAGATTGCCGAGGTGGCGCGGCGCGGCGTCGACGGGCCGGTCTATCCCGGCACCTGCCGGGCGCTTGGCTGGCGGGGCGACCCGGCGCGGGAACCGGCCTGGCGCTTGCGGGTGCCGGAGACGCGCGTGGAATTCGACGACCGGCTGCTCGGCCGGGTGGCCTGCGACATCGCGCGGGAGTGCGGCGATTGCGTGCTGAAGCGGGCGGACGGGGTGTTCACCTACCAGTTGGCGGTGGTGGTCGACGATGCCGAACGGGGCATCACCCACGTCGTGCGTGGTGCCGACCTGCTCGCCTCGACACCGCGCCAGATCGTGTTGCAGCGGGCGCTGGGCTATCCCACGCCGGTGTACCTGCATCTGCCGGTGGTGCTTGACGCGGCGGGTGACAAGCTCTCCAAGCAGACGCTGGCGGCGCCCATCGAGGCTGCCGATCCGCTACCCGCCTTGCTCGCGGCGGCGCGCTTCCTGGGCCAGGCGCCGGTGCCGGAGATCGGATCCCCGGCGGAATTCTGGGATTGGGCGAAACGAAACTGGCGGCCGGAGCGGCTGCCGAGGCTACGCGCCAGGAAACTGGCGGGTTGACGGCGGCCGGCTTCAGCCGCCGGTCATGTTCATGAAGCGCACCAGCTTTTGCGGCGCTTCGGTGAACTCGTGGCGTTCCGGCTTGAGGTCGATGGCCCGGCGGATTGCGTCCACCAGGTCCGCGTCGCTGGCGCCGGCGCGCATGAGGGCGCGGAAGTCCATGCGCTCCTCCTGACCCAGGCACAGGTGCAGCACGCCGTCGACGGTGAGTCGCACCCGGTTGCAGGTCTCGCAGAAATGCTGGGAAATGGGAGTGATGAAGCCGACGCTGAAGCGTCCGTCCGGGGTACCCAGGTAACGGGCCGGGCCGCCGCCGGGCATGACCGTGTCGACCAGTCCGAAGCGTTGCTTGAGTTGCGCCTTCACCGGTTGCAGATCGACGTAGCCCATCTTGCGGGCGGTGTCGCCCATCGGCATGACCTCGATGAGGCGCAGCACGAAGCCCTTGTCCATGCAGTAGGCGACGATGTCGTCGATCTCGTCGGCGTTTTCCCGCATCGCCACCATGTTGACCTTGATGGGATTGAAGCCCGCCGCGCGGCCGGCTTCCAGGCCGGCGAGGATTTTATCCAGCACCGGCCGGCCGTTGATCCTTTCCACGCCCTCGGCGCGCAGCGAATCGAGGCTGACGTTGAGGCGGGTGACGCCAGCGGCCTTCAAGTCCGTCGCCATCTCGGCGAGCTGGGTGGCGTTGGTGGAAATGGACAGGTCCTCGATGCCAGGGATGGCGGCCAGCCGCCGGCTCAGCCCGACGATGTCCCGCCGTAGCAGGGGCTCGCCACCGGTCAGGCGCAGGCGCTTCAGGCCCAGCCCGGCGAACAGGCGCATGAGCCGTTCGATCTCGTCGAAGTCGAGCCAGTGTTCGGGCTCCTCGAAGCCCTTGAAGCCTTCCGGGATGCAGTAGGCGCAGCGCAGGTCGCAGCGATCCGTGACGGATAGCCGGAGGTACTCGATGCGTCGTCCGAAGCGGTCAACCAGGGTGTGCATGGGTTTTCTCGGCGGGAGGTTTTCTCGGCGAACTTCGCGCGGCAGAATGTCGACGATTGCCCGCGACCAGTGAAGCACGGGTCTTGATCTTCGACAAGTCGGCATCGACTCGCCTTGATCTGGATCATGAACCGGTGACATGCCTAGCCGCGCCCCACCGTCGACCTACCCCGCATTCCTGCATACGAACGCCATGAAAACATTGGGATTCGCCGGCTACAGCGGCGCCGGCAAGACCACCCTGATCGAGCGCCTGCTGCCCCGCCTGGCGGCGGCCGGCTTGCGCGTATCCGTCATCAAGCAGAGCCATCACGATTTCGCGGTGGATACCCCCGGCAAGGACTCCTGGCGCCACCGCCAGGCCGGAGCGCACGAGGTGCTGCTCACCTCGCCGCACCGCTGGATGCTGGTGAACGAGTTGCGGGGCGCGCCGGAACCCGGCCTCGCCGAGCACGTCGCCCGCCTCTCGCCCTGCGACCTGGTGCTGGTGGAAGGTTTCCGCCACGCCGAGCTGCCCAAGATCGAGGTCTGGCGCGAGGCCAACGCCCAGCCTTGGCTGCATCCGGGCGATGCGCGGGTGATCGCGGTGGCGGCGGACCGCGACCCCGGCGGCGCCTTGCCCTATCTGCCGCTGCGGGACGATGCCGGCATCGCCGCCTTCATCCTGGCCTGGGTGCGAAGCTGAACGCCGACCGGGCCGGCAAACTGCTAACCTAGCCGTCTCCGAGGAATCGACATCATGCAGATCCGCGTTCTCTACTTCGCCCGCCTGCGCGAGACGCTCGGCCTGGACCGGGAGACCCTGGCCCTGGACGGCGACGCGCCCACCCTCGACGATCTGCTCGCCGCCCTGCGCGCGCGCGGCGGCGCCTGGGCCGAGGTTCTGGCGCCCGGCCGCAACTTCCGCATGGCGGTGAACCAGGACATCGCCGCCGCCGGCACCGCGCTGCGCGAGGGCGACGAGGTGGCTCTGTTTCCGCCGGTGACGGGTGGCTGAACAAGAACCGGGCCTGCTCCCTTCCGCGCCCGGCATGACCGCCGAGTCCCCGCGCACCCCTGCGGCGGAGCACGACGACACCCTGTCGCTGCGCCAGCAACTGGTCAACTGGCTGTTCACCCCGCTGTTCCTGCTACTGCTGTTTTCCACGGTGACCGGCTACATGGCGGCGGTGACCCTGGCCAACAAACCCTACGACCTGGTCCTGCTGGAACGCGCGCGCCTGCTGGCCAGCCGTCACCTCCTCGCGCCCGGCGACGACCTGGCGGCGACCTACCGGCTGTTCCCCGGCCAGGCGGAAGATTTCCGCTTCTCCCTGCACGACATGGCGGGCAACGGCATCGTCGGCATCGGCCGTCTGCCGAAACCGCGTCCCCTCGACTACCAGATCCAGGCCCCGCAATGGCGCGACACCCAGTACCAGGGCCGCAAGCTGCGCCTGGTCACCTTCCGCTTCGCGGTCGCCGGCGGCGACGCCCTGCTGGCGCAGGCGGCGGAGCCCATCGATGCCCGCCAGAGCCTGGGACGCAGCATCCTGGGCAACATCGTCATTCCCCAGTTCATGTTCATCGTCATCGCCGGCATCGCCGTGTGGATCGGCCTCAAGCGCGGCTTCGAACCCCTGGAGCGGCTGCGCCGCGAGGTGGCGGCGCGTCCGCGCGACGACCCGCAACCGCTGGACGAGACCCGCGCGCCGGACGAGGTGCGTCCGCTCATCCTGGAAGTGAACGCCCTCATCGAGCGGCTGAAGACGATGATGGAAGCGCAACGTCGCTTCGTCGCCGACGCCGCGCATCAGTTGCGCACCCCCTTCGCCGGTCTCAAGGCGCGCGCCGAACTGGCCCGGCGCGAACCGGTGGCGGAACCGGTGCGCGACGCCCTCGAACGCATCTGTGACAGCGCGCAACGTTGCAGCCACCTGGTCAACCAGCTCCTCACCCTGGCCCGCAACGAGCCGGGCGCCCGCCCCGGCGCGCCCATGCATGTGCTCGACCTGCGCCGGGTGGCGCAGGACACCGCCGCCCACTGGGCGCCCGAGGCCCTGCGCCAGGGCGTCGACCTGGGTTTCGAGGGCATCGACATGCAGCTTCCCGTGCGCGGCCATGAACCCAGCCTGCGCGACCTGCTCGACAACCTGCTCGACAACGCCATTCGCTACACCCCCGCCGGCGGCCACATCACGGTGCGCGTGGGTTACGGCGACTGCGCCTGGCTGGAGGTGGAGGACGACGGTCCCGGCATCCCGGCCGAACAACGCAGCCAGGTGTTCGAGCGTTTCCACCGCATGCCCGGCACCGAACAGTCCGGCAGCGGCCTCGGCCTGGCCATCGTGCAGGAAGTCGCCAGGCGGCACGGCGCCGTCGTGCTGCTGGAGGAGGGCCGCGACGGCACCGGCTGCCGCTTCACCATCCGCTTCCCGCACCACGGCGCGGCGGAAGGCGGGGAACCGGGCTGAGCACCCAGTCCCCGGGTTCAGAACTGGAAGTAACTCTCCAGCCTGCCATGCAGCTTCTTCGCCTGGCGCAGGGATTCCTTGAGGAAGGTGCGGTCCAGGGTCGACAGGTCGTCCGGGTTGACCCGGTTGCCGAGCGGCTGGTCCTGCGCCAATTGCTGCAGGTGCAGGCGCAGGCGCAGGCCCTGGATGAGGTGGAAGGCGACGATCCAGCCGCCCACCTCCGCCTCGTCCAGCTTCCAGGCCGCAGCGGCGGCGCGCAGGCGGCCGGCGGTGGTGGTCTCGGCGCTGCCGGCGGCGAGGGCGAAGATACGCGCCGCGTCGACGAACAGGGTGGCACCGTTGATCTTCAAATCGAGGGTGCCGGCGGCCTCGCCCTCGCCATCGGTGACGAAATCACGTACCAGCCCCAGCGGCGGGCGGTTGCCCAGGGCGTTCAGGGTCATCTGCTTGAGGAAGCGGCGGTTGCCCTTGATCTTTTCGTTGAGCCATTCGCGCAAAGTGACGGCCAGGCTGGTATCACCGGCGAGGGGGCGGAAGTCGAAGAAGATGCTGGCGTTCAGCAACACCGGCGCGTCGCCGCGGAACAGCCAGTCGGAGAAGGTGTTCTGCCACTCCTCCAGGGACAGGCACCACTTGGGGTTGCCGGCCATGATCTCGCCCTTGCACAGCGGGAAACCGCAGGCCGCCAGCCATTCGTTGACGCGCCGCGCCACCGGCAGCAGGCGCTCGCGCAGGGACTCGGCATCGGTCCCCGCGGGCGGGACGAAGATCAGGCCGTTGTCCTGATCGGTGAGCAGGGTCTGCTCGAAGCGTCCTTCCGAGCCCAGCGCCAGCCAGCACCAGGAGACGTCCTCCAGGCCGGTGTCGGCGAAGGCCAGATAAAGGATGCGCTGGGCGAGCTGGTCATTGAGTTCGGAAACCAGGCGGGTGAGCTGCTCGGCCTCCAGGCCCTGGGCCATGAACATGCGGGCCAGCCGGCGGATGTCGGCGGCGGCGCCCACCAACGCATCCAGGTTTTCGGCCTCGGCCAGGGTCGCGGCGATGTGGCCGACCCCCAGGCGTTGCAGGGCGAACAGGTCCTTCTCCGAGACCACGCCGAGAATGCCGCCTTCGGCCGAAGTCACCACCACGTGGTGAATCAGGCGCTGCGCCATGGCCAGGGCGGCTTCCAGGGCGGTGGCGTCGCCATCCAGGCAGAACGGGTTGGGCGTCATCACCGTGCTCATGGGCCGGTCGAGATCGCATTCCTCCGCCGCCACACGGTCGCGCAGGTCGTTGAGGGTGAAGACTCCGGCCGGCCGCCCGTCGGCGTCCACCAGCAGGATCGAGCCCACCTTGTCGCGGCGCATCATGCCCAGCGCGGCGCGAATCGGCGTGTCCGGCGGACAGGTCACCGGCGCCCGGCGCAGCAGGGAGGACAGGCGCGTGGTCAGGGTTTCCGGCAGGGGCGACATGGCAGGCAGGGAAATTTGTGCAGTGCATCATAGTGCCATGTCGCGCAGCACCCGCCAAGCCCCCTGACGCGCCGCCCACTCGCGCCCCAGGGCATGAAAACGGTCGGCCTCGCGCAGGGCGCCGCCGGCCTCGAGAGCGCGGGCCTTGAGGTGGAGCAGGCGGGCCTTGAGGTGATGTTGGCCGAAACGTTCGCCCTGTTCCAGGGCCTCCTCCAGCCAGACCAGGGACAGGGCGGGCGCGCGGTGGAACGCGGCTTCGGCGTAAACCGCCGCGGCGTGCGCCGCCTCGGCCGGCGCCTGGCGGCGCAACCCGGCAAGCGCGACATGGGCGTCACTGGCGGACGCCGGCTGGCCGACGCGCAGGCGCGACCAGTGCCGCAACAGAGTCAGCCACGCGCCATGGAAGTCGTCCGCGGCCAGGGACGCCTGCCAGGCAGCGTCCTCCGGCGGCAGCGGCCGGTCGCCGAGAAAGTGGAAATAGACACGCCGCAGCATCGCGGCAGGAGCCTGGTCGCTGCCGGGCGGCGGCGCGATTTCCTCGCCCATCCACCAGAGACAGCGGCGGCGCAGATCGTCGACGGCGGCCGCCAGCTCGGCGTCATCCTCCTCCAGAAATGGATCAGGCGGCAGATTGCGCAGGGCTTCCGGGAAACGTCCCAGACCGTAAAGCGTCAGGCTCAGGGCCAGCGCCGCGCGAACGCTGGCGCGCCGCCCGTCGCCCCGCGCCAGCTCGGGCAGGCGCCAGGCGTAGGGATAGGCGCGGGCTGGGCCGAAGCGGGCATGCAGTTCCGCCCAGCGGGCGTGACGTGCCGCGAACGGACTCGGTGCGGACTGTGCGGGCATGGGCGGCGTGGCCGGCTGCCCGGCCGCGTCAGGCGCCTTCGTCCTTGAGGTCGCGCGCGAGCAGGGCGGCCACCGCCTCGCGCGGCGGCAGTTCCTGGCCGAGCACCCGCGCCACCGCCTCGGTGATGGGCAGGTCGACGCCCAATTCACGCGCCAGGGCGTCCACCTCGACGGCGGTGGTGGCGCCCTCGGCCACGTGCCCGAGTTCGCGCAGGGCGCCTTCCAGGCTTTCGCCGGCGGCCAGGCGCAAGCCCAGTTGCCGGTTGCGCGAGAGGTCGCCGGTGCTGGTGAGGATGAGATCGCCCATGCCGGACAGGCCCATGAAGGTTTCCGGGCGTCCGCCCAGCCTCATGCCAAGCCGGGTCAGCTCGGCCAGACCGCGCGTGATCAGGGCGGCGCGGGCGTTGTAGCCGAAGCCGAGGCCGTCGGAAATTCCGGCGGCAATGGCGATGACGTTCTTCACCGCGCCGCCCAGTTCCACGCCCACCACGTCGCTGCCGGAATACAGGCGCAGGCGGGAATCGTGCAGCCGGCGCGCGACCTGCCGGGCGAAATCCGCGTCGTCGCTGGCCACGCTGAGCGCGGCGGGCAGGCCCTGCGCCACTTCCTTGGCGAAGCTGGGCCCCGACAGCACGGCGGCCGGCGGATGCTCGGGCCAGGTTTCCGCCAGCACCGCGTGCGGCAGCTTGCGCGTGCCGGTCTCCAGGCCCTTGCACAGCCACACCAGGGGCTGCCGCGCGCCGCAACGGCGCAACTCAAGGAGCAGGGAACGGAAGCCGTTGCTGGGCACGGCGGCGACGATCAGGTCGGCGTCCGCCAGCGCAGCGGCCAGCTCGGCGGTCGGCGCCAGGCCCGCGGGCAGGGCGAAGCCCGGCAGATAGCGATGGTTCTCGCGGTCACGCGACATCGCCGCCGCGTGCTCGGCGGAACGCGTCCACAGCCTCACCGCATTGTGCCCGGCCAGGCGGATGGCCAGGCCGGTGCCCCAGGCGCCGGCGCCGAGCACGGCGATGCTCATCGGGCCACCCGCTCGTTGCCGCGTGCTGGACTCATGCGGACCATGCCCGGCGCGGGATCAGTTCGGCTGCTGCGTTTGCTGCTGCTGCAGGGCCTGCTGCTGCTGCATGTACATCACCTCGAAATTCACGGGTTGCAGCATCAGCGGCGGGAATCCGGCCTTCAGCACGGCGTCGGACACCGCCTCGCGGGCGTAGGGGAAGAGGATGTTGGGGCAACCGATGCCGAGGGCCGGCTCCATCGCCTCCTGTGGCACGTTCTGGATGCGGAAGATGCCGGCCTGTTGCAGTTCGACCAGGAAGGCGGCCTTGTCCTTGATCTTGGCGTTGATGGTCAGAGTCAGGATGGTCTGGTAGATGCCGTTGGCGGTATCCACGGGCGCGCTCTGGGTGTTGAGCTGCATGTCGATCTGCGGCTGGTCCCTTTCCAGGAAGATGGCGGGCGCGTTGGGCACCTCGACGGAGAGATCCTTGACGTAGATCTTCTCGATCTGGAAGACGGGCAGTGCTTGTTGTTGCGGTTGCTGATCGGTCATGACGGGATCCGGGTTGGGGAAGAAGGCCGGGAATTATAGCCTCTCACCATTACGGCTTCGCGGACCGCTTCAATACCGCGCCAGCCAGGCCTGCAACTGTTGCGGCGGCAGCGCGCCAGCCACCCGGTCCACTTCCTGCCCGCCCTTGAACAGGGCCAGCGTGGGGATGCTGCGGATGCCGTGGCGGCCGGCCAGCCCCGGTTCCGCCTCCGTGTTCACCTTGGCGAAGCGCACCCGGCCCAGGTACTGGCCGGCCATCTGCGCGAAGGTGGGGGCGAACATCTTGCAGGGGCCGCACCAGGGCGCCCAGAAATCCACCAGTACTGGCAGTTCGTTTCTGGCGATGAACTTGTCGAAGTTCGCGGCAATGAGTTCGACGGGATGGGCGGGCAGCACTCCGGCGCCGCATCTGCCGCATTTCGGTTGCTGCTTCAGGCGATCGTCGGGCACGCGGTTGACCGCGCCGCAGTGGGGACAGACGAGTTCCATGGTCGGGCTCCGTGCATCAAGATGCTTGAGCCCAAATGGCGACGCGCCGCCGCGAATTCAAGCGCCGTGAGGCTCAGGCGGCCAGCAGGGGATCCAGTTCGCCCGCCGCATCCAGCGCGGAAATGTCGTCGAAGCCGCCGACGTGGCGCTCGCCAATGTAAATCTGCGGGACCGTGCGGCGACCGGTGATGCGGATCATCTCGTCACGCTGGGCCGGATCGAGGTCGATGCGGATCTTCTCGATCTGGCTGACGCCCTTCTTGTTCAACAACTTCTCCGCCATGATGCAGTAGGGGCAAACAGCGGTGCAGTACATCTTCACGGGGGGCATTCGGGGTCCTTTCGAATTGAGCGGGTAGCTCGTAGATCGTAGCCGGTAGCTGGTAGCTGGTAGCCTGAGTTTTCCGCGCCGAAGGCGCGCAAGAAAAAGCTACCAGCTACCCGCCACGAGCTACCCACTCGCAAAACTACTTTTCTCTCGGCAGTCCGGCCTGTTCCCAGGCCTGCATGCCGCCGGCCAGGTTGTGCACGTTCTCGAAGCCGGCCTTGCGCAGCAGGCCGCAGGCATGCCGGGAGCGGTTGCCGCTGCGGCATACGGCGACGATGGGCTTGTCCTTGAACTTGTCCAGATCGGCCATGCGGTTCTTCAACTGGCCGAGGGGCACGTGCTTGGCCTTGGCGATATGGCCGTCGGACCATTCGGACTGTTCGCGCACGTCCAGCACCAGGGCATCCTCGTGGTTGAACAGGAGCACGGCCTCCTGTGGACCGACCTGCTTGATGCCGGACAGGCGTCCGAACAGGCCACCGCCGAACAGCATGAAGCCCGAGATCACGACCAGCAGAATGAGCCAGATGTTTTGCAGTACGAATTCCATGGGCTACGGCGGCAAGAAAGTGAGGCCGCGATTCTAACCTCAGTTGCAGGAGGCGCCGGCTTCCTTGAAGCCCATCTTCTTGAGGATATTGACCAGCGGACAGAAGTTGGTGAAACCGGACTGAAACAGATTGAGGCCGACGAAGGCGGTGAACCACATCCAGCTCACCTGCGTCAGGTCGGCCTGGCCCATCATGTGGGCGAGGGCCAGCGACAGCAGGATGAAGAAACCGGCGACGATGCGGACAATGTTCTCGATGCTCATGGGAAGCTCCTTACAGGTCGGTTGAGGGTGGGGGTCAAGCGGAGGCGGATGGCTGGCGGCGCTGCCACAGCAGGTACAACAAGGGGATCACCACCAGGGTCAGCGCCGTCGAGGCGAAGGTGCCGAAGATCAGCGATACGGCGAGGCCGCCGAACACCGGGTCGGTAACCATGATCGCCGAGGCGGCGATGATCGCCAGCGCGGTGAGCAGGATGGGGCGGAAGCGCACGGCGCCGGCCTCCATCACAGCCTCTTCCAGCGAGTAGCCCTGGCGGCGGTAATCGAGGATGAAGTCGATCAGCAGCAGGGAGTTGCGCACCACCACGCCGGCCAGGGCGATGACGCCGATCATCGAGGTGGCGGTGAAGGCCTGGCCCATCGCCCAGTGGCCGGGGAAGACGCCGACCAGGGTGAGCGGAATGGCGCCCATGACGATGATCGGCAGCATGAACGATTTGTAGTAGGCGGTGAGCGTCAGGTAGATCAGCACCAGGGCGACGATGAAGGCCGAACCCAGGTCGCGGAACACGTCCAGGGTGAGGCGCATCTCGCCGCCCCACAGCAGCGTGTAGTCCACCACATCCTTCGGCTGCGCCTCGGTGAAGCCGAGGTTGCCGGTGGTGAAGGTGACGCCGCCGGGCAGGGGCTTGCCGTCCAGCATCTGATCAAGCGCGAGCACCGCGTAGACCGGGCTGGATTTCAGCATCTCGCCGCCGACCATGACATTGGCGTGCAGGTCGCGCGCGTGGATCGGCTTCGCCTCCGTTTCCCGCTCCACCGTGGCGAGGGCGGACAGCGGGATCTGCGCGCCCTGCGCGTTGGCGACGCGCAGGCTGAGCAGGCCGGCCGGGTCGGCGCGTAGCTCGCGCGGCAGGCGCACGCTGATGTCGATCGGCTCGCGCGCGTCGACCGCGTGCAGGGTGCCGATCTTGAAGCCGGACACATAGTCGCGCAGCAACTTGGCTACCTGCGCCGGAGCGACCCCGGCGAGCATGGCCTTCTCGGCGTCGACGCGCACGCGGTAACCCTGGACGTCGGCGGTGACGCTGTCGTCGACGTTGGTCAGGCCGTGGATTTGCTTGAAGGCGGCGCGTACCTCGCCGGCGGCGGCACGCAGGGCGTCGTAGTCGGGTCCGTACAACTCAGCCAAGACTTGCGAGGGTACCGGCGGGCCGGGCGGCGTTTCATAGATCTTGATGCGCGCCTCCGGATATGCCGCGCGCACGTCCTTCAAGGCCGAGTCGAACTGGTCGGCGATATCGTGCGAGGACAGTGAACGGTGGTGCTTGTCGCTCAGATTGACGCGGATCTGCGCCAGGTTCTCGCCGCGTTTGAGCATGTCGCCGCGCACCAGGGCGGCGAAGTCGATGGGCGCCGCCATACCGACGAAAGCCTGGAAATCGGCCACCTCCGGGTGGCGCGACAGCGTCTCGCCGACCGCGCGGGCGACGCCGTCGGTAGCGGCGAGCGCGGTGCCGGCCGGCATGTCGACCTGCAGCAGCATGGTGTTGGTGTTGTCGTTGGGCAGCATCTTCAGCTCGACACCCAGCGGCGACAGCGGGCCGTTCATGCCGGACGGGCGGACGAACTGCCAGGCGGGCATGAGCATGGCGCCGATCAGCAGGATCACCACCACCAGGAAGAACAGGTTGCGCTTGGCCGCGCTGTCCATCAGCGGCCGCGCCACCGCCAGATACATGCGGCGCAGCGGGTCCTCCTGGGCATGGCCATGGTCCTCCAGGGTTTCACGCTTCTCCATCTCGCGCAGGGCCTTGCCGCGCAGCGCCCGGCGCGCCGCCCAGGGCACCACCGAGTAGGCGATGAGCAACGAGGCCAGCATGGCCACCGGCACGTTGATGGGGATGGGGCGCATGAAGGGGCCCATCATGCCGGTGACGAAGGCCATCGGGATGAAGGCCAGGATCACCGCCAGGGTGGCGACGTTGGTGGGGTTGCCGATCTCGTTGGTGGCGCTCACCAGGGTCTTGCCGAACTCCTCCATCTTCACCTTGCCGTGGTGCAGGTGGCGGTGGATGTTCTCGATGACGACGATGGAGTCGTCCACCAGCAGGCCCAGGGCGAGGATCAGCGCGAACAGGGTGATGCGGTTGATGGTCTGGCCCAGCATCAGGCCGACCGCGAGGACGATGAACAGGATGAGGGGGATGGTCAGGGTGACGATGCCCGCCTCGCGCCAGCCGAGGAACCACCACATCAGCAGGATGACCGTGAAGATGGCGATGCCGAGGTGTTCGACCAGCAGGTTGACGGCGGCGTTGGCGCGCTCGCCGTCGTCGCGGGTGATGGTGACCTCGATCCCGTCGGGGATCGCCTGGCGCTTGAGATCGTCCAACTTCGCCTGCACGGCGGCGGCGACGTCGACCGCATTGGTACCGGCCTTCTTGGCGATGGCCAGGGTGACCGCCGCCGAGCTGCCGGCGCGCGCGGCCCTGCCGGCGGCCGGACCGAAACCGATCCAGGTCGCCTCTTCCACCTCGGCGCCGCCCTGCTCGACGCGCGCGATGTCGCGCAGATAGACCGGGCGGCCCTGGGAGACACCGACGACGATGGCGCCCACCTCCTCGGGACTGCCCAGGAAGCCGTCCAGGCGCAGCGGCGTGGCGCGGTTGTCGCGCGTCAGCGCGCCCAGCGGCGCCGACACGTTGGCGCCGCGCAGGGCCTGGTCGACGCGGTCGAGGCTGAGTCCGGCGCCGGCCACGCGCTGCGGGTCGATCCACACGTTGAGGGCCGGCGCGCGGCCGCCGATGAGCTGCGTGAACGACACGCCCGGCGCGTTGCGCAGGTGTTCCAGCAGGCGCGCGCCGACCTCGCGCAGTACCCGGTCGTCATGCACGCGCGAACTCAGCGTGATGGTCAGGATGGGCACGTCGTCGACGTTGATCGGCTTGACGATGGGTTCATTGGCGCCGGGCGGGATGCGATCCATGTTCTGCACGAGCTGGTTGTACAGCTTCACCAGGCTCTGTTCCTGATCCTCGCCCACCTCGAACTGCACAGTGACGACGCCATAGTCGTTGGCGGCGTAGCCGTAGCTGTGGTCGACACCGGACTGTGCGTGCATGATCGCCTGCAAGGGCTTGACGATCAGGTTGTCGACCTCCTCGGCGGAGGCGCCCGGCTTGGTGACGACGATGTTGGCCGCCGGCACCACGATCTGCGGGTTGTACTCGCGCGGCGTCAGGCCCAACGCCAACACACCCAACAGAAACAGGGCGAGGATGACCAGGGGGGTGATCTTCGATTCGAGGAAGGTGTCGGCCAGCTTGCCGGCGATATTGATCTGCGAACCGTTCGTGGACATGGCGCGTTTCCCTCTTGTCGGACGCTCAGGCGCCGGCCTTGTCGCCGGATTCGAGCTGCTCCAGGGCGCCGCCGGTGACCACGCGCTCGCCGGCGGACAGACCGGCCTGCACCTCGACCGCGCCATCCTGGCGGGCACCGGTGCGCACCATGCGGAAACGCGCGATGCCGTCGGCGCCGACCACGAACACACCCTCGATGCCGGCCCGACGCACCAGGGCGGCGGCCGGCACCGTCAGCACCTCGCGTTCGCCGGCAGGGAACAGGGCGCGCGCGAACAGGCCGCTCTTCAGGCCGGCGCCGTCGATGTCGAGCTTGACCAGGAAGGTGCGGGTGACCGGATCGGCGGCGGGCGACACGCGCGCCAGGCGGGCAGACAGCGGGCGCTCCTGGCCCTCCACCTCGACCAGAATCTGCGCGCCGGCTTTCAGGCCGCCCAGCACCGGTTCTGGCACCTGGGTTTCCACCTGCAGGCGGCCGGGATTCTCCACCACCAGCACCGGACGTCCGGGCGCCGCCAGATCGCCCGCATGCGCCAGCTTGCGCGTGACCACGCCGGCGATGGGCGAGGTGACGCTGGCGTAGCGCAACTGGCCGGTGGCGGTGTCGAGCCCGGCGCGGGCCTGGCTCAGGCGGGATTCGGCGATGTCGTGCTGCAGTTTCATCTTTTCGAACTGCTGGCGGGTGACCGCCTCTTCCTTGTACAGGGCCTCGAAGCGCTTGTACTCCAGGCTGGCGTCGGCCAGCGCGTCCTCGGCCTGCTTGACGCCGGCGCGGGACTGCTGCACCTGGCCCTGCAGATCGACGGGGTCGACGCTGAACAGGCGCTGTCCGACCGCCACGCTCTGTCCTTCCACCACGTCGATGGAACGGATGTAGCCCATCAGGCGGGAAGCCACTTGCACCTGCTGTTCCGCCACCAGGGTGGCGGGCGTGGGCTGATGCGCGGTGACGCGGACGAGCGCCGCCGGCGCGGTTTCCACCGGCACGACGCGCGGCGCGGCGGCCTGGCCGGAGGCCGGGTCCTGACTGCCGCAGCCGGTGAGGAGCGCGACGAAAAAAAGGGAAATGGGCAATTGTTTCAACATGGTCCGATCCCCATCAAAGTTGGTCCAAATCCAGCAGGCCGGCGGCGTGCAGCACCTGACCGCGGCTCACCGAAAGGTCGAAGCGTGCGCTGGCCAGGTCGGCGCGGGCCCGGTCGAGCAGGGTCTGCGCGGAAAGCAGGTCGACCAGGGTGGTGACGCCGTTCTCGTAGCGCAGCTTGGTGAGGCGCTGCACCTCCTCGGCCTCCCTCGCCGCCTCCTCGCGCGCCGCCAGCCGCTCTTCGGCCTCCAGCGCGCGACGGCGTGCCTCGGTCAGGCGGAAGACGACACCATCCTCGGCCTGGCGCAGGCGGGCGGCCTGCTCCATGCGAGCGGCCTGGGCACGGTCGATGGCCGCATTGTTATAGCCGCCGTCGAACAGGTTCCAGGAGACGCTGCCACCGAGGGTATAGGACGAAGCATCGAAACCGAGCGTGTTGTCGTTCCAGTCCTGTCGCGCCATAACGTTGACCTGCGGCAGTTTGGCGCCGCGCGCCGCCAACGTCGCGGATTGCGCCGCCTCGACCTGGGCGCGCAAGGCGCGCAGCCCGGGATGCGTGGCCAGGGCCTGCTCGCGCAAGGACTCCATGCCACCCTCGGGCAACTTCAGCCGCGCCTCGTCGCCCACCTCGACCGAGTCGGCGAGAGTGCGACCCATCAGCAGCTTCAGACGGTCCAGGGCGGTGGCCTCATGGCGCCGCGCTTCGCTGACGCGCAGCCGGGCGTTTTCCAGGTTGACCCGCGCCGACAGCACGTCGCTGCGCACCGCCATGCCCTGCTTGTGCAGATTGGCGGCGGCGCGCGCGTATTCCGTCGCGGCCGCCTGCGCCTGTTCGCTGACGCGCAGGTTGGCGCGGGCCAGATGCACGCCATGGTAGGCCTCCAACACGTCCAGCAGCACGCTCTGCCGCGCCGCCAGGTCGCCGTCGCGGGCGGCGCGGGCATAGGCGCGGGCCTCATCCTGACGAGCGCTGATCTGGCCGCCGCTGTAGACAGGCGCGGTAACCTCGACTCGGGTATTGAGATTGTTTATGGAGGAGGGGTCGTTCAGCCTGATGATCGGATTGAAATCCGCCGCGCCGATGCGTTCTTGTCCCAGCTTCAGGCCGAAAGCGGCGAGGGGGTCGTTGGTATGGGTGGCGTTCAGGGAGACGGCGACACGCGGCAGCCGCGCGCCGTCCGCCTGACGCGACCCCGCCTCGGCCTGCGCCACCCGCGCCTGGCTTGCCGCCATGTCGGGGTTACCGGCCAGCGCGGCCTCGGCCGCCCGACGCAGAGTCAGGGTCTCCGCCGCCGCCACGCCCCAGGCCAGGGCCAGGCTGACAGCGAGCATGTTGCCGATCAATCGTGCAATCCACATGTCACACCTCTTGCATGCCGACCCGGGGGTGCGACGCTGAAGTATTAGAGAACGCCAATATTATAGATAAAAATAACTTATGGCAAGATAAGTGCCACTGGATATTGTAAAGCCTCGCTTCAGGGGAAAAATCCGCAACATGCGAAGGCTAGCCGCGGGGGAGCCTGTCTCCGGCTGCTCATCCGATACCGACAGGGCACCTCCGGCGCACCTTGCGTGCGCCGGCACTCGGGAGCTAATACTTGTAAAGCAACGGCTTATTTGGCAAAGGCACAGAAGACGTCGCGCATCATGCCTATGAGTTGCAGGGTACGGGTGTCACCCACGCGGTAATAGACACGGTTCGCGTCCTTGCGCGTACGCAGTACCCCCTTGTCGCGCAGGATGGCGAGGTGCTGTGAGATGTTGCTCTGGGAGGTGCCGACATTCTCGACGATGTCCTGCACGCTCACCTCCTTGTCCCCGAGCACGCAGAGTATCTTCAGCCGCAGGGGGTGCGACATGGCCTTGAGGGCCCGCGACGCCTGCTCGATGTGTTCGTCCTTGTCGATGAGTTCAATGGACTCGGTCATGCTGTCTCCGTACTGCCAGATAATGTTGTGCCAGTGGCCGGCGGCCGGGCTCCTAGCGCCACGATCCGCTCGCGCCAGTATACCCCTCCAGTATTCAAATATACTAAAATACCGAGCGAAATTTACGTCCTGAATAAAGATAAAATAGACCGATGCCGAATCATCCCGCCGTCAAGCCCGTTCTGCTCCTCATTCTGGACGGCTTCGGCTGCCGCGAACCTGACCACCACAACGCCATCGCCCTGGCCCGCAAGCCGAACTTGGACCGGTTGTGGAACACCTATCCGCATACCCTGATCCAGGCCTCGGAAGCAGCGGTCGGCCTGCCCGCCGGACAAATGGGCAACTCCGAGGTCGGACACCTCAACATCGGCGCGGGTCGCGTGGTGTACCAGGAATTCACGCGCATCGACCGCGCCATCCAGGAAGGTCATTTCGCCGGCAACATGACGCTGCTGGACGTCATCGATCAGGTCAAGCGGCGCGACTCCACCCTGCACCTTTTCGGCCTGTTGTCCGACGGCGGCGTGCACAGCCATGAGAATCACATCCACGCCATGCTCGGCATGGCGGCGCAGGCCGGTCTGCGCAATGTGTACGTGCACGCCTTCCTGGACGGTCGGGATACGCCGCCGAAAAGCGCGGAAGCTTACCTGCGTTGTTTGCAGGACAAGGTCGACGGCCTCGGCGTGGGCCGCATCGCCTCCATCGTCGGCCGCTACTACGCCATGGATCGCGACCGCCGCTGGCCGCGGGTCAAGCTCGCCTATGATCTGTTGACCCTGGGCCGCGCCGAGTTCAGCGCGCCTTCCGCCAATCTCGGCCTGGAAATGGCCTATGCCCGCGGCGAGACCGACGAATTCGTCAAACCCACCGTCATCACGCCGGCCGGCGAGGCGCCTCCGCGCATGCGCGACGGCGACGCCGTGGTGTTCATGAACTTCCGTTCCGACCGCGCGCGCCAGTTGACGCGGGCCTTCACGGCCCCGGACTTCGCGGAGTTCGAGCGGGAATATGTGCCGCAACTCTGTCGCTACTGCACGCTCACCAGCTACAGCGAGGAATTCGACCTGCCGGTGGCCTTCCCGCCGGACCGGGTGCGCAACGGCTTCGGCGAATACATCGCCAACCTCGGCCTGCGCCAGTTGCGCATCGCCGAAACCGAGAAATACCCGCACGTCACCTATTTCTTCAACGGCGGCGAGGAAACCGTCTATACGGGCGAAGACCGCATCATGGTGAAGTCGCCGCCGGTCGCCACCTATGACCTGAAGCCGGAAATGAGCGCCTTCGAGGTCACCGACAAGCTGGTCGAGGCCATACTCAGCCGTAAATACGACGCCATCATCTGCAACTTCGCCAATACCGACATGGTCGGCCACACCGGCATCCTGGAGGCCGCCATCCAGGCGGTGGAAGCGGTGGACGTCTGCATCGGCCGGGCGGTCGAGGCCATGCAGTCGACGGGCGGGGAAGTGCTGATCACCGCCGACCATGGCAATGCGGAAACCATGCTGGATCCGCTCACCAAGCAGCCCCACACGGCGCACACCACCAATCTGGTGCCCTTCGTCTACATCGGCCGCGCCGCCGACATGCAGGACAGTGGCGCCCTGGAAGACATCGCCCCCACCCTGCTGAGGATGATGGGCCTGCCACAGCCGCCGGAAATGAGCGGCCACCCACTCATCCACTTCAGGCATTCACCGGACTGACCGGTCCGGCTGTACCCGTGCGCGCTCTGCTGGTTTCGCTGATGGCCCTGTTCGCGTCGGCGGCGGTGGCCTCCCCGGACAGCGGCAAACAGCAGGAGCTGAAGGAACTGCGCGGCCGCATCCAGGCCCTGCAGGAAGAAATGGAGCAAGCCCGCGAGGACCGTTCCGAGGTCTCCGACGCGCTCAAGAAATCCGAACGACGCATCTCCGACGTCAACCGTGGCCTGCGTGATCTGGAACTGCGCAAACGCCGGCTTTCCCGCGATCTGCAGCAGCTCAACGAGGACACCCGCTCGACCCAGACTGAGATCGCCGAGCAGCAGAAACGCCTCGCCGAACTCCTGCGTGAACGCTACATGCAAGGTGGCGGCGACGCCATGAAACTCTTGCTGAACGGCCAGAACCCGTCCGAGGTGGCGCGTAATCTCGAGTATTACGGCTACATTGGCCGCGCCCGGGCGGATCTCATCCGCGCGCATCGCGAGTCCCTCGCCCGCTTGCGCGGCCTGCACGAGAAAACCCGGCAGCAGAACGATGACCTGACACGGGTGCAGCAGGATAAGGTGGCGCAACGCAAGACCCTGGAGGCAGAGAAGGGCGAGCGCCAGCAGGTGCTCTACAAACTCTCCGAGCAGATTCGCAAGCAGCGCAGGGAAATCGACACCCTGGCGCGCGACGAAAAACGCCTGGCCACCCTCATCGCCCGGCTGGCGAAAATCACGCCCGCCCGCCCAGCCGCCGCCACCAAGCCCGGCCAGAAGGTGGAACGCGTGGCGGATGCGAGTCTCGCCGGCCTGGATTTCGCGCGCCTGCGCGGCAGGCTGGCCTTGCCGGTGGCCGGGGAAATCCGCCACAAGTTCGGGCAGGGCCGCGAGGGCGGCGGCCCCGCCTGGAAAGGGCTGTTCATCCGCGCGCGCCAGGGCCAGGAGGTACGCGCCGTGGGCAGCGGCCAGGTCGCCTTCGCCGACTGGCTGCGCGGCTTCGGCAACCTGCTCATCGTCGATCATGGCGCCGGCTACCTCAGCCTATACAGTAATAATGAAAGCTTGTATAAACAGCCGGGCGAGTCCGTGCGTGCGGGCGATGTGGTGGCCGCGGTGGGCGCCACGGGGGGGCAGGATGAACCCGGCCTCTATTTCGAACTACGCCACCAGGGCAAACCTTTCGACCCTCTCACCTGGGTCCGTTGAACTCGGAGCAATCCGCGGCATCTAGAGGCGGTATGACAAGCAAATTCAAACAAATCGGTCTGGTCGCTGTCGGCATCCTGCTGGGCGCCGGGCTGACCCTGAACTATTCGGCGGTCGCCAACCGCGAGCCGCAGCCGCTGCCCATCGAGGATCTGCGCGCGTTCAGCGAGATCTTCGGCAAGATCAAGAGCGACTATGTCGAGACGGTGGAGGACAAGAAGCTCATCACCGAGGCCATCAACGGCATGCTCTCGGGTCTGGACCCCCATTCCGCCTACCTGGACAGCGAAGCCTTCAAGGAACTCCAGGTCGGCACCCAGGGCGAGTTCGGCGGACTGGGCATCGAGGTGGGCATGGAGGACGGCTTCGTCAAGGTGGTGGCGCCGATCGATGACACCCCCGCCTTTAAGGCCGGCATCAAGAGCGGCGACCTCATCATCAAGCTCGACGACACTCCGGTGAAGGGCCTGACCCTGGGCGACGCGGTCAAGAAGATGCGCGGCAAGCCCGGCACCGACATCACCCTGACCGTGGTGCGCAAGGGCGAGGCCAAGCCCCTGACCATCACCCTGACGCGCGCCGTCATCAAGATCCGCAGCGTGCGGCACAAACTCGTCGAACCCGATTTCGGCTATGTGCGTATCTCCCAGTTCCAGGAGCATACCGGCGAGAACCTGGTCGGGGCGCTGAAGGAGTTGCAGGAACAGAACAAGGGCGCCGCCCTCAAGGGTCTGGTGCTCGACCTGCGCAACGACCCGGGCGGCCTGCTCAATACCGCCGTGGGGGTGGCCGGCGCCTTCCTCAAGTCGGGTGAACTGGTGGTCTACACCGACGGCCGCACCGAGGACGCAAAAATGCGCCTCACCAACAACCGCGAGAACTATCTGCGCCCCACCGAGAGCGATTACCTCAAGAGCCTGCCGGCCTGGGTCAAGACCGTGCCCGTGGTCGTGCTGGTCAACGGCGGCTCCGCCTCCGCCTCGGAAATCGTCGCCGGCGCCCTGCAGGACCACCGGCGCGCCCTGGTGGTGGGCACACAGACCTTCGGCAAGGGCTCTGTGCAGACCATCCTGCCGCTCAACAACGGCACCGCCATCAAGCTCACCACGGCGCGCTATTACACCCCGAACGGCCGCAGCATCCAGGCCAAGGGCATCGTTCCCGACATCGTCGTCGAAGAAGCCACCATCTCCCCCACCGACGGCGCCAAACTGGAGGTGCGCGAGGCGGATCTGGACAAGCATCTGTCCAACGGCCAGGGCGACACACCGTCAGCCAAACCCGCCGAAGGCAAGGCCGACAAGCCCGGTGTGAAGAAGGATGGTAGCGCTCGTCCGGAACCGGGCGAGGTGGTGAGCAAGAACGACTACCAGTTCAACCAGGCCCTCATCCTGCTGAAGGGACTATCGTTGCTGAAAGCGGGCAAGGACTAGAGAGGGATGGCATGACGTCTCCCTGCGACATCCAGAAGCGCCGCGAGATCGTCTTCCATCCCACGCCGCCCGGCCAGGTGGAGCGCGCCCTGGCCCTGCTCAGCGGACTGCCAGGGCTTGCCGCCAGCCCGACCGGCCCGCGCACGTTGCTGCTCGAATATTGCGTGGCCGAGTACACCCTGCAGGACATCGAGACCGCTCTCTCTGACCAGGGTTTCCATCTGGAATCCACCCTGCTCATCCGCATCCGGCGTTCCCTGGCTTACTACAGCGAGCGGGTGCAGCGCGAAAACATGGTGAAGCCCGAGCATCGCACGAAGAATTACCAGGCCCACATGGAGGCCTGGAACAAGCATCCGCACGGCGATCACGACGAAACCCCCGCCGAATGGCGGCAATACAAGTAGGCGGTTAACCCGGGTCAGGCGGCCGCGCCCAGCCCCTGCCGCAACAGCGCCCATTGGCTGTCCCAGCGCTGCATCGGCGGTTGCCGGAAACCGCTTTTCACGAACAGCTGCCAGCGCCCCAGCACCCAGCACAGCAGGAGATTCGCGGCCGCCGCCGGCTCCAGCGCGGAGGCGACTTCGCCCTGGCTGACGGCGATACGCAGCGATTGCTTGAGACTGGCTTCCACCCGCTCCAGCAACTGGTTGACGCGCGCCTGCAGGCGTTCGTGCTCGTTCACCAGCGCCTCGCCGATGAGCACGCGCGTCATGCCGCGGTTCTTCTCCGCGAAGCCGAGCAGCAGCTGGAGCATGGCCTGCGCCTGCAGGAGGCCGCGCGGCTCCTCGGCGAGGATGCGGTTGATGAGGCCGAACAGGGTCTGTTCGATGAACTCGATGAGGCCCTCGTACATCTGCGCCTTGCTGGCGAAGTGGCGGTAGAGCGCCGCTTCCGAGACCTCGACGCGGGCAGCGAGCGCCGCCGTGGTGATCTTTTCCGCCTGGGGCGTCTCCAGCATGCCCGCCAGGGTTTGCAGGATCTGGATCTTGCGTTCGCCGGGTTTGCGCATGGGAAGTTCAGGATTCGACCGCGCAAGCGGCGAGAACGGGCGCATCGGCGAGGAAGCACTCGGTACGGCGCGGACCGTCGAGAAACATCTCCACGTCGAATTCGTCGACAACCTGGGCAAGCCGCCGCTCGAAAGCCGCGGCATCGGTGACGCCCGCGTAGACTTCCATCCACAGGCGCGGCTCGTCCGCCTTCCTGCCGAGGACGCCGACAACGCCGGAGCGACAGGCCAAACGCGCCATCATGCCGCGCACGGCGGCTTCCGTGTCCCGGTCGGCGCTGGCGACCCGGTACCAGACGTAATAGTCGCGGCGCTCAGGCAACGGGATAAGGCAGGGGTGCGAAGCTGAGGCGGGCGCCATCCCGGCTCTTCAGGCGGATATCGCCAGCTTCCACGCTGGGGCTCAGGGCCACCGCCAGCACGTCCCAGCCGCCACCGGGGGCGGGGGCGGCGTTGGCGATGAGGCCGGCGGCCTGGTCGGCGGGCTCGGGCGCGAACAGTTCGTCGCCGGGCCGCGCCTCGGCATCCACATGGGCGAGATACAGGCGGCGCTTGACCTTGCCCAGGTACTGGCTGCGGGCGACGATTTCCTGGCCGGGGTAGCAGCCCTTGTTGAAGCTGATGCCGCCGAGGATTTCCATGTTGGCCATCTGAGGCACGAAGTGGTCCTGGGTGGGCGGCAACACCACCGGCACACCGGCCCGCACCATCAGCCAGTCCCATACCGGGGCGCCCACCGGCCGGGCGCGGGTAGCGAGTTGCTCCCAGACGGCGGCGGCCCGATCCGGGGCGACGAACAGGTCATAACGCGCATCGCCCAGGCACAGCGCGAAAGCGGCTGCGGACTGGGCCATGCTCATGATGCCGACGGGCGCGTCCCGGCCGAGGACCTCCGCCACCCGTGCCGCGGCCGCGGGACCGTTCACCCCGAGCCGCACCCATTCCCCACCCGCATCGCGCGCCTTGACCTGGCTGCGCAGGACAAACATGGACAGGCGTTTCTGGATGCCCTCTCGCAGGGATTCGGGCAACATCACCAGCAGTTCGCCGGCCCGCCGCATGACCAGGAAATTGGCCAGCATGCGGCCTTTCGCGGAAAGGTAGCCGGCAAATATCGCCTTACCGTCAGTCAGCGCGCGCAGGTCGTTGGTGATCTGGCCGTGCAGGAAGGTCTCGGCGTCCTCGCCGGAAAAACCGATCAAGCCGAAATGGGACAGATCGGTCAGCACATCAGCGCTGGCGGCGGCGGCGAGTTCAGCCTTGGGATCGCCGAAGTCGGCAACCCCGCCGTGTTCGAAACGTGCGCCCCGGGAGGCGAGGAAATCGGTCCAGGCGGTCATGGTCAATCCAGGAAGATGGCAGCCGGAGGCAGATGGGGAGGCCTCCGGCGAAAACAAGTGGGCGCTAAGTTAGCGGCCTGCGCGCGGTCTGGCAAGGTGAGTATTCACTTTCGTTCCCGATCAGGCGGCAGGCAGCTTTCCCGGCACCCCAGGATGGAGAAATACCTGAGCCACAGCCAGGCCAGCAGAGGGAACGCGAGCACCCCCAGCCAGTCCCAAAACGCCATGGCTTCGCCCCGCATCCAGGTGGCAACGCTCGCTATGGCGGGAAACAAAGCCAGCAGGAGGAGAAACAGCAGGACCGGTTTCCAGCGTCGGTCCGGGGCCATCACAACAGGCTGGCCTGTGGCAGACGGCTCACGCTCAGGGTGTGCAGTCGCCGGCTGTCGGCGCGTAACACCAGGAAGCGGAAGTCGCCAATCTCCACGCTTTCGCCGCGCTTGGGCAGGCGCCCGAAGGCATTGGCAACCAGGCCGCCGACGGTGTCAAACTCGTCGTCGGCGAAGCTCGCGCCCAGGACCTGGTTGAAATCAGCGATCTCCGTCTGCGCCTTGACGCGGAACACGCCCTCGGCCTCGGCCTCGGCCAGAATGTTGGCCTCGGCCTCGTCGTAGTCGTACTCATCCTCGATGTCGCCGACGATCTGCTCGAGCACATCCTCGATGGTGACCAGGCCGGCGACACCGCCGTATTCGTCAACGACGATGGCGATGTGGTTGCGCGAGGCGCGGAAATCGCGCAACAGCACGTTCAGCCGCTTGGATTCGGGAATGAACACCGCCGGCCGCAACTGCTCGCGCAGGTTGACCTCCTCGCCGTTACAGAACCGCAGCAGATCCTTGGCCAGCAGGATGCCGACGACGTGGTCACGCTCACCGTCCACGGCGGGAAAGCGCGAGTGGGCAGTTTCGATGACGTAGGGCAGCAACTTCTCGGGCGATTCCTTGATGTCGACCACGTCCATCTGCGCGCGGGGAATCATGATTTCGCGCGCCTGCATCTCGGACACCTGCATGACCCCCTCGATCATGGACAGGGCGTCGGCATCCAGAAGGTTGTTGGCGTAGGCGGCGTGGAGGAGTTCGAGCAACTCCTCGCGGTTGTCGGGCTCGCGGGAGAGCCAGGAGGTGAGACGTTCGATGAGACTCGGTCGCGGACTACTGTCGTCGTTCATAAGTTATTGATAAGGGTCGGGAAATCCCAACGCCTGCATGATAAAGCTTTCCACGGCTTCCATGGCGATCGCCTCCGCCTTGCCGGTCTCGTGGTCGTAGCCCTGGAGATGCAGCATGCCATGGATCGTAAGGTGGGCGTAATGGGCGACGAGGGACTTGCCCTGTTCCTTCGCCTCCTTCTCCACCACCGTGGCGCACAGCACGATATCGCCGGTGAGCGCGCCGGTTTCCGGGTCCGGGCCGTACTCGAAGGTGAGCACGTTGGTGGCGTAGTCCTTGCCCCGGTAGTCCCGGTTCAGGGCCCGACCCTCCTGTGCATCGACGATGCGCAGGGCGGCGGCCACCTCGCCTTTGAGGGCGGCCTTCGCCCAGCGGCGGAAGTCGGCGCGGCCGGGGAGTTCCGCCTTCACCGCGAACTGGATGGCGAGATCAAGACTTGGCTTGGTAGGCGTCATAGGCGTCGATGATGCGGGCCACCAGGGGATGGCGCACCACGTCGTCGTTGCGGAATTCGGTAAAGGCAATGCCGCGCACTTCCTTCAGCACTTCTCTGGCCTCGATGAGGCCGCTCTTCTGATGGCGCTGCAGGTCGATCTGGGTGACGTCGCCGGTGACGACGGCGCGGGAGCCGAAACCGATGCGGGTGAGGAACATCTTCATCTGCTCCGGCGTGGTGTTCTGCGCTTCGTCGAGGATGATGAAGGCGTGGTTCAGCGTGCGGCCGCGCATGAAGGCGAGCGGCGCCACCTCGATCATCTGTCGCTCGAAGGCGCGGTTGGCCTTGTCGAAACCCATCAGGTCCCACAGTGCGTCGTAGAGCGGACGCAGGTAGGGGTCCACCTTCTGCACCAGGTCGCCAGGCAGGAAACCCAGCCGCTCCCCCGCCTCCACCGCCGGCCGCACCAGGACGATGCGCTTGACCAAGTCACGTTCCAGGGCGTCCACCGCCCCCGCCACGGCGAGATAGGTCTTGCCGGTGCCGGCCGGACCGATGCCGAAGGTGATGTCGTATTCCTGGATCTGGCGGATGTAGGCGTTCTGCCGTGCGGTGCGGCCGTGCAGACCGGCGCGCCGGGTCATCAGCACCGGGATGTTGTCTTCTTCGGGAGAACCTCCCTGGCCCGGCGGCGGCTTGTGGGCGACCTCCACCAGGGCAAGCTGGACGTCGTCGATGTCCAGCGGCTTGCGCGCCCGCTGGTAGAAATCCTTGAGCAGCCGTGCCGCCTCGGCGGCCTTGTCGCCTTCCACCTGGAAGACCTCGCCGCGGCGGGCGATGCTGACGTTCAGCGCCGTCTCGATCTGGCGCAGGTTCTCGTCCAGCACGCCGCACAGGTTGGCCAGGCGGCTGTTCTCGGCATCGTGGAAGCTGACGGTTTCGCTCATCTCAAGCGGCGATGCGCACTTCGCCGCGCAGGGAATGCGGGTTGGCCTGGGTGATGGTGACCTCGGCGAACTGTCCGATCAGGCGCGGGGGCGCGGGGAAATTGACGATGCGGTTGTTCTCGGTGCGGCCCATGAGCTCGTTCGGATCCTTCTTCGACGGCCCCTCCACCAGCACCCGCTGCACCGAGCCCACCATGGCCGCGCCGAGGGCGGCGGCCTGGGCGTTGATCAAGTCCTGCAGACGGTACAGACGCCGCATCTTCTCGTCCTGCGGGGTATCGTCGGCCAGGCCGGCGGCCGGCGTGCCGGGCCGGGCACTGTAGACGAAGCTGAAGGAAGCGTCGAAGCCGACGTCGGCGATGAGCTTCAGGGTGGCCTCGAAGTCCGCTTCGGTCTCACCGGGAAAGCCGACGATGAAATCCGAAGCGATGCTGATGCCGGGTCGCGCCGCCTGGATGCGGCGGATCAGGCTCTTGTATTCCAGCGCCGTATAGCCACGCTTCATGGCCGCGAGGATGCGGTCGGAACCGGACTGCACCGGCAGGTGCAGGTAGGATGCGAGCTTGGGCAGACGGGCATACGCCTCCACCAGGCGCGGCGTGAACTCGCGCGGGTGCGAGGTGGTGAAGCGGATGCGTTCGATGCCGGGGATGTCGTGCACCAGCTCCAGCAACAGCGCGAAATCGGCGACTTCACCCGACTGCGCCGTACCCTCCATGGCGCCGCGATAGGCGTTCACGTTCTGGCCCAACAGGGTCACCTCGCGCACCCCTGCCGCGGCGAGATGCGCCACTTCCGCCAGCACGTCGGCGAGGGGACGCGAAACCTCCTCGCCGCGGGTATAGGGCACGACGCAGAAGGTGCAGTACTTGGAGCAGCCTTCCATCACCGAGACGAAGGCGGTGGGGCCCTCGACGCGGGCGGGCGGTAGGTGGTCGAACTTCTCGACCTCGGGGAATTCGATGTCCACCTGGGGACGCCCGGTACTCCGCCTGCGCTCCATCATGCGCGGCAGGCGGTGCAGGGTTTGTGGGCCGAAGACAAGATCCACGTAGGGCGCGCGCCGCACGATGGCGGCCCCCTCCTGGCTGGCGACGCAGCCGCCCACGCCGATGATCAGGTCCGGATTCTTCTGCTTGAGGTGGCGCACCATGCCCAGGTCGGTGAACACCTTTTCCTGGGCCTTCTCCCGCACCGAGCAGGTGTTGAAGAGGATGACGTCGGCCTCCTCGGGGCGGTCTGTCTGCTCAAAGCCTTCCCCGGCGGCCAGCACATCGGCCATCTTGTCGGAGTCGTACTCGTTCATCTGGCAACCGAAGGTGCGGATGAAGACTTTGCGGGCCATGCGCGGGAATTGCCGAGGGGGGAGGAGGGAGAAGGTGGTGGTGATGGGCAGAATCGAACTGCCGACCTGTGGGTTATGAATCCACCGCTCTAACCGTCTGAGCTACATCACCACGGCAGAAATGAGGCGCGGATTATCCCGGCGACCCCCGGCTATGTCAATGATTGGACGAGGGAATACCAGGCGAGGCAAGGGAAATAAATAAACCCTATGGCTATCGCAGTTGTATTTATCTGACTATTTCACTAAGGTATTGTCCAGGCGCCGACATCAGCGCCTTTCATTGGCCCCGTTATATCAGTATTTGCTTATTTACTTGAGGAGTTCACCATGTCCACTCTCATCAACGGCTTCAACAGCGACGGCGTCGTCACCATCAACCGCGTCATCCTGCGTCCCGAATACAGCACCGACGACCTGGAAATGCGCGTGGCGGAACTGTGCGAGAACGTAAAGACCTACCACTCCGACACCGGCTTCGTGGGCGGCTTCGTGGCCATGAACTCCGGTCAGGTCTCGAATGAGGGTTCGACCATCGGCCAGCCGGTCGACAACCCATTGAAAGGGCGCGAAGCGCTCATCGTCACCTTCTGGCAGTCCTTCGACGACCACGAGAAGAGCCACCGATCCGAAACCTTCCAGCCCCTGTTCGCCAAGGTGCTGGAGCTGTGCGAGAACGGCAACGAGGAGGTGGCCTACAACATGCTGTGGTCCGGCAAGGCCTACAGTCCCGAGGAAGCCCGCGAGGCGCGCGCCGCCAAGGAACGCTACCTGAAGGCGGCCTGAGGGCCGCCGCGGAGATACCCGGCAGACTTGTCCTGGCCGCAAGCACGCGGCCAGGACAAAACATGACAGCCGCGCGCGAGTGCGCGGGTCGTCACTTTTTCCTGGAGATGTACTTCTCCACCGCCTCCCGCTTCAGCGCGCCGACGTTGTACGCCACCATCTTGCCTTCCGGGTTGTACAGGTAGGTGGTCGGCAAACCGGGCACGGAACCGATCTGTGCGGCCATGCTCTTGTCACCGAGAATGATCGGGTAGCTGACCATCATCTGCTCGGCGTATTGCAGGACCTGCTTGGGATCCTTGTAATCGAGGGCGATGCCGAGTACCACCAGATTGTTCTTCTTGTCCTCGTGCAGGGCAACCAGATCGGGAATCTCCTCCAGACAGGGTGGACACCAGGTTGCCCAGAAATTCACCAGCACCCATTTGCCCTTGTATTGCGCAAGGCTGTGGCTCTTGCCCTTGCTGTCCACCAGGGTGAAGGCGAGCGCCGGGAAGGCCAGCAGGTAGAGCAGGGCGACGAGGACAAGACGACGGATCATGGCGGGCTCCGGATAGGGGTCGGAAATGGAGTCGAAGAAGACGGCGAAGTTCAGCCGAGGCGCAAACGAGAAGATTTCAATCCTGTCCAGGCAAACGCCTATGCGCCGCCGCGGGGCAAAAGTAGAATCCGGCCCGAGGAGTGAAGGAATGTCCATACTGCCGAGATACGCCCTGCCGGCCCGCGAATCGGCCCGGAATATAAACGTGGAGACGAAACCCAAGCAAGTCGAGTCCTGGCTTGGGCGTCTGCCGCTGTCCAACCCGGTCGAGGCGGCCGAGGACTGTCGAGGGTGTCCGGAATTTTGTGTAAACGGGTTATGGTTTAGAGGTTGTTCATCCGATCTTCGAACTGGATAGTAAAGCGAGTCAGCGCCGCCTTCCAATCCCGAATCGGCATGGTCCATTTCTGG